>Ga0193719_10001192_pt1 | contig 10187 bp, 11 predicted proteins | sample U2a2metaG_FD_160103 | JGI IMG/M metagenome (GOLD analysis project Ga0193719, IMG submission 160103) | Soil microbial communities from a riparian zone of the East river system, Colorado, United States - U2a2 | ecosystem: Environmental > Terrestrial > Soil > Riparian zone | place: USA: East... | reverse complement strand
GCGCGTCTAAGAGGTCGGATGGCAGCATCGTCCAAATCGAAGGGTACCTCCAACCACGCCTTGCCCTTGTCCTTGCAATCAAGACAGTAGAGTTCTTGCCATTCAAATCCGTATCTGTACGTGGCCCTAACGCTGACTTCCTGACCGTTGTACTTGTCGGGATTGCGTACCAAATCGCAGAAGGTAACCGCATTTTGCGAATAGCCGCTGCCAGCCACCACTAGAAAAACAACGCTTAGTGCGAGTCGCACCATAGAGCTACGGTTATACACTGTCGCCAGATTTCCTAGCTGTTGTAAACAGGCGATTACACTCATTGACCCCCTGGGGGGCTGCCAATGAATGGCGATGTTACACCAGCGATCAAGGTACAATGCGACGTGCGACACCCAAATCCTTACTGTTGACTCTCAGTAAAACACCGTTGGGGTGCTTGGTGCAGGACACTGCTAACTTTAAGAAGGGCTGACTGTATGGGCTCGAAACACTCGATGGCTTTGGTCACCGGGCTTTTTTGCATTCTTACTGTTTGCAGTTCTCGCTCCGCCTATGGTGCGCCGTCGAGCGATCCTTGTTCTCTCCTTACGCCCGCCCAGATCAGTGCCGTACTTGGCCTGAACATCGCAGCAGGCAAGCCGCTTGGAACGAAATCCTGTGATTGGACTGCACCGGGACAGCCCATAGGGATCAACACGAAAAAAGTCACGGTCACGCTTCTGGACGAACAGGGGTTTGCCCATGCCAAGATGCCCGTGAACTTCAAGGGGATTACCAAGATATCTGTCAGCGGTATTGGCGATGACGTCGTCTACGGCACGGCTGCCGGACTGGGAACCCTCTCGGTCAAGAAAGGAAACTCTGCCTTCGTCGTTCACGTTTATGGCTTTCCCCCCGATCAGATCGAGGGCAAGGAAAAGACCCTAGCACTCGAAATTCTCTCCAAACTGTGAACGACTCCCCGCAAGCACGACGGCGAAATAGGCATTTCGCTCATTGACTCCTGGTGAGTGTAATCGCGATGTTTCAACAGAAATTCACGGTGCCCTACGCGAGGAACTCAACGGCTCCCGTTTCGAGGTTGTACATCGAGCCTGCAATCTTTATGCTACCGCTGGATTCGAGGTCTCGAAGCACGGGGCTCTTTTCCCGAATGTTGGCGATAGTCAGTGACACGTTCTTTCGTGCCACAGCGTCGACGAAATCGTAGTTTTTAGCCGAGCGTTCTCCTGTGTAGTGAGTGGCTTCAACGGCCGGACGGATCTTCGCTAACAACGCCGTGAGATTGCCCAGCTGCACCGAGTCAATGGCACCCTTGATAGCGCCGCAGGCGGTGTGGCCCATGATGAGTACGACTTTCGAGCCTGCCACCTTGCAAGCGAACTCCATGCTACCCAATATGTCCTCGTCCACAATGTTGCCTGCCACACGACCGCTGAAGATATCGCCGATACCAAAGTCGAGGATCAACTCGGCGGGTGCTCGCGAGTCAATACAGCTAAAAACAATCGCGGCGGGATACTGTCCCTTCGCAGTCGCCTTAGCTTCGCTCATGAGATCGCGATGCTGCGGTTTGCCCGACCGGAATCGTTCGTTACCAGCTTTCATCTGCTGGATGATTTCGTCCGCCGTCATCTTGTCACGTTGCTCCTTGGTGAGGTCTGCGTGGGCCAACACGCTGCCCAGGCTTGCCTCTACTATCCCGACAGCGCTCGCAACGCACGCAGCCTTGCAAAAGGTTCGGCGGTCAAATCGATCTCTTACATCGCCTAATTGTGAATGCTGCATCGCCGCGCTCCTTCAGTCTGCATTTATCCGAGATTTCCTTCCCGACCCTGAAAACGGGGAGTATTGTACTCCCCTCTTACCTCCGTTGCTTGACCGGGTCGTTCCAAGGGTCCGAGGAGATCGGTTGCTGACGAAATCAGGCGTTTACACCAACTACGGAGTGATGAGTATGTGCTGGCCCCTCAGCCACCAAATGCGGTGCGGTATTGTGCTACGTCTGCCCAATTACCTGAGTGTTGATCTGAATCCAGCTGAAAATCGACTCCGTATAGATACAGGGCGCGATGGCGAACAATCCCGGAAACTCGGACAAGTTCCGTGCTGCGGGGCGGGAGAAATTCGACCTGAATTTGAGATCCCACTTGGAGATTTGCCATGGTAAACAGACACATGCCGACGTCGCTGAGATTGATACCAAGACCATCCAACTGGGCAGACTCGGTGAATACTTGCACGGAAGTGTTCAGCAATTGGCGTTTCCGGCGTCGCCGGTCTGGTTTGAAGCGCCGTTTCAGGATCATCTGTCCACCGGTAAAGACACGGTAGCGAAACGATCTCTGCGGGCAAAGATTACGAACGTTCAGTGGAATGGAGCGCGATTGTTCAACCGTTATCTGGGGTTGTCGAAATCAGGCGTGTGTATTGAAAAACTCTGCGATTGGACCAATCTTTGTGCGGGCGCGTGCGGATACTGCCGGCGATTACTCTCACAACCGCGTTGAGTTGAGAATCCCGGCTCGTTCTTCCTATTAGCTAGTCGGTGGACAACTCCGCTGATGGCCGAGACCCAGTGGTGGGCGGGGAGTCGGATGAGGATCGGAGTCGTGCAGGCAGTTCCTTGATCGCGTATCCGGCAAGCGCGGAAATGATGGACCCGGCAATCGTGAGGAAGAGCGAGCCAGCGTACTGTGAAAGCCACCCAAAATTAGCTGAGGCTTCGACCAGAGCCGTGCCTGTCCCTTGCCAAGAGATCGAGAGGCCGCTGTGCCTAGCGGAGACAGTAAGGTCACGCTCAGTGTGATTGGAAAAGTCCCCACTAATGCTGTCCTCCTGCATGGCGGCGTCATCCGGCTCAACCCGCAGACGAATACTATGCTGGCCAGAACGCACGGGTATTATCTGCGATAGGTTGCCCTGGACCGAGTCAGTTGGAATCAAACCGAATCTCTTTTTCGTGGAGCCGGTGACATGACCCGAGTAGGCCAGGTCATCGTCGACCCAAACCGAGACTTGCGCGTTGCGAAAGTCGTGCTGCAGCCTCAGGTGTAGGCTGGCATTCTTAGCGGTAATCGCGGTGTGTATCGCCATAAACAGAGCCGCGATCAAGAACAGTCCGAGTAGGATCCGAACCTTAAGCGGTACACTGGCAGCCAACTGGCGGACGTGCCGGAATAACAGCGCTGCTTTCTCACGAAACCGTATTGTCTTCTCCTGGTCCATGCGGATGTCTTAATTGTCGCCCGGCAAAGTATCGCGCTCCAGTTACCAAGGTGCACGATTAACACATTGCGACAGAATTGCTCCTTCGTCCGTTCACCAACGAATCATCGCTCCTTGCCCCCAGAAGGTGTGTCTGCCTATTGCCTGCCCGCATCCCATCTGATTTCGAGGCTGCCCGGAGGCGATATGCGTGGACATGGCCTTCCGATACATGCCCGCGCCGATGTCTCCGCCTAGCATAAGAATCGAAAGAAAAGTCCAAAAGAGTGGGAGCAACTGATGAATAGTTATTTCAGATCGACTTTTGCCATTGCGCTGTGCGCGATGCTAGGGACCTGGGCCATGGCAGCGGCGAATGTCAAGATTCCGGCGGGGACCTCGGTGCAGGTGCGAGTCACCGAGAAACTCAGCAGCGAGACGGCGAATGTTGGGGATGTATTCCATGGAAGCCTCGCGGTACCGGTCGTGGCGAATGGCAGGACATTGTTTCCCAAGGGCGCTAGCGTTACCGGAGAAGTGGTGAACGTGGAGCGGTCAGGACGCCTCAGCACGCCTGGAGAATTACACCTGAACTTGCGGACCATCCGCACTGGTGGCCGTACCTATCCCGTGACGGTGCAAACCGTAGTCATCAAGGGTGAGTCACACGCCAAGTCAAATGTAACCAAGATCGGTGGCGGTACTGCATTCGGTGCTCTAATCGGCGCGATTGCGGGAGGGGGCAAGGGAGCGGCCATCGGTGCCGGAGTTGGAGCCGCGGCCGGGACAGGAGTGGCTGCGGGCACTGGCAAGAAGCCTGCGGAAGTGCAATCGGAAATGGTCCTGGCGTTCGTAGCGCAAGGGGCTCCAGCGGTAGTATCCACGCAGGGGCAAGATTCGCGGCAGTACAGAGGCGAATCTGAAACCGAAGCGGAAGAGCATCAGGACAATAGGCAATATTCCCGAGATGACGATCGAGATGAAGATTATGACCGTCGAGAACCGAGCGGCTTTTCGGATCACGATCGGCAGATCATCGGCGACTGTTTTGTGAATGATCGCGGTGACCTCCCGCCCGGCCTTGCGAAAAAGGAACATCTGCCTCCTGGGCTGGAACGACAGCTACAGCGCAACGGAACCTTGCCTCCGGGGTTGCAGAAGCGGGTGCAGCCCTTGCCCGGGTCGTGCGTTGCTCGGTTGCCGCGACTGCCCCCGTACTGGGCAAGAGTGGTGCTGAGCGGTCGGATCATTCTGCTCGATCCGCAACAGAGAATCGTGGACTTATTCTGGTTGGAAAGAGACTAGCTGATAGGACCCCGTAAGATATTTCCGCAGAGGGGCTTGTCGTCCGAGTGTCGCACGTGAGGGCAGCCTAAGCCTCTGACTTCCGGGCTGACCAGGTGCCTTCCAGAGTGACCTGGTTGCTTTTGCTGAGAAGCACCCAGGAACCACTAGCTGCGTTCTTGCTGTCGGGCAGAACCTGAGCGGACCAACGCCCTCGGAGGAACGGGCATGGCCCTGCTATCCCTATCCAGCTTCCTTGCCGCGCAGACGCACTTAAATCTCGGACCCGTTCGATAGACTTCGGGCGATAGACTTCGGGCGATTGTGCATTTGCTGCCAGCCAGAGGCTGCCCAGTAGAAGAATTGAGAACGGGAAGTTCCAAGGCACAACTAGCATGGCGCGGGGGCCCAATATAGGCGGCAAAGTGAGCCACAAAGGAATGAACCTCGATGCACTTTTCAGACGATTGGCAGTTGCACATGGCAGTTGTCGGAGCGACTGACCGGCAGTGGAAGGCTTAGACCTGTCTAAGCCTAGACACTTTCCGACATCTGACAAGGGGACACTCAATTATGGACAACCGAAAGAAGGATTGATCTGGAAACTGGGCGACTGGCGGCAGATTTTTGTTTTTTTTCCCAAATCGGAGAGACGGAAATCGGTCGCTGCGTTTGGGCCCCCCGGGGGCTTGGACAACCTCGGTCGGACTGCTCGACAGGGTAGTTTTAGAGCGAGCGGACGGCTGTGTACCATTTTGTGTACCACCGTAACCGCGAAGTCCCGTTAGCCAATGCCATCTCCCTTTTGAGGCAAAAACAAAACCCGCTGATTTATCGGGTCTTAGCGGAAGATAGCTGGTAGCGCTAACGGGAATCGAACCCGTGTTTGAAGATTGAGAATCTTCCGTCCTAACCCCTAGACGATAGCGCCACTGGAGAGCGGTAATTATAACAAAGCAACGAGAGTGAAGAAGTGGCTCAGTAACTGCCGGGGATCGCCTTAGGGCGTGAATCATCATAGTTTGCCGCCTGACAATCCTTCCCTGGGCTGCCGGTCTTTGGCGCACTTCTGGAGCCTAGTGGGAACAGGGGAGGATGGGCGCGCGACGAGCGGGATATCGCTTCGCAGGAAGCCACCAACATCACGGTCTTCCGCCCGGTCCGGGAATTGCTCAGCGGGCAAGGGGAGGGGACCAATGACTGAGAACCAGGCGCTCCAAATCCTGGCCGCTGACCGTATCGGATACAGAATCTATACGGTGTTCACTGTATTTTTGAGCCTTTTCCGTGTGGATAACCTGTTCAAGATGTGCAATTTAACACAATTCAGCTATTTCTTGATCACCCCGCAGGCGATGCGGTCTCCGGCGTTTCCGGCTGGGTCTGTCTTCAGGTCGTCCGCCTTGGCATGAATGACCAGGGCCGTGCCACCGTTGCTGAATAGGGAGTGGCTGTCATCCCCAAGGGTTACATCCTTGTTCACCACTTTGAGTCTGGCATGACCCTTGGCGTTCACGGTGAAATTGTTCATATCGCCGGCGTGGTGGCCTTCAGGATTCTCCAGGCCGTGCTTTTTTTCCTCAGGATTGAAGTGCGGGCCAGCCGATTTGAAATCCGGCGCATCGCACTGCGCCTTTCCGTGAAAGTGCAGGGCGTGCTCACCCGGCGGCAGATCATGGAGATAGAGTTTTATAAACACACCCGGCGCGGCTTTTTTACCGGTTTCACTCCAGAGCGCCGCCGTTCCCACGCTCTTGCCCTGAGCGTCCCTCAAATCGACCATGGTCTTGGGGGTGGACTTGGCCGCCGCCACTATCGACAGAACGAAAATCGGCAGTAATAGCGCGATGGAGAACAAAGTTGTGCGATTCATGCCCAGCATTATAGCGCGCGATCGTCTTTTACCATCGCGAAAATGGCCGTCGGGCCTCCGCTACTGCATCGAGACATAAAAGGCATTGTTCCCCGACCTCAGGTCCTTGCCGTAAGAAAAAACCACTGTAATTCCAAACACCCGAACTTTCGCCTGCGCCCCCAAATCCCAGAGCCATTGCTGCGAACCCAACCCGGCCGAAGCATCCCTAACCTTGCCGGTGTCCAGAAAGGGCCCCAGCTTTAGGGTGAAGATTCCATTGCGATACAGGTTCTTGTCAGCCTCCCAATTGGACAGGAAATAGTTACGCCCCAGGGGCGCGCTGCCCTTTCTTCCGTCGCGAGTTCCAATGTGTCCCCGCATCCAAAGATCGTTGTCGCGCTCCAGGCCCAGCATGAAGAGCTCGTCAAAGGGAACCGCGCCAAATGTCTTGCCGGCCCTGATCGAGTACTGCACTTCATAGTCATCGCCCTGTGCCTGAGGGAACCAGCGAAAGCGCGCGGAACCTTGCAGCTTCTCGAAAGCATGAGAAGGCTGCGACCAGAGGCGGCCCGCCTGGGATGACAGCCCGCCCTCGAGCGTCACTCTTCTCTCCGGCCAGTGCCACAGCGCAGCATCGAGCTGCGCGATTTGCTTAAGCTGATAGCCTTTAGCCAGCAGGCTTGGAGTCAGCGCGATTCCCGCAATCACGCTCCGGAAATCGCGGTGGGAAACTTCACCTCCGGCAGACCAGCGCCAGCGCCCGCTCTCGAAAGAAGAGACATTTGCGCCCACCGATTCTCGTCGCATATTGAGGCTCCCCAGCAGCCGCGCGGGCCCCTGAAATGAGTTCCTGATATTCCAGTTTTCACTGCGCAGGTTGGCCATCACTCGATAGCGCCATTTCGGATTCCCCCGGAACGGACCAGACAGTTCAGCCGCCAGCCGACGCTTCTCGGGGTCCCAGCGATACAGGGAAACGAAATTAATGGCCTGATGCCGCAGGTTGTAAATCTCAGGCGTAATGCTGAGGAAAGGCAGCCCGCGAAATAGGAGAAATAGCTTTTCCAGTTTGGTTTGACCCCACCCATCCCGCTCACGATTGCGGAAAACGATGTCAAACCTGCCCTCGTCGCCTGCCTGCAGCTCAAACTGGTAGCTGGGGAAAATTCCCAAGCCGCGGATTCGAACCTCGGTCGTCAGCAGATCCTGCAGGTGCAGCGCGCTAGCCGGCGCGAAGACAAAGGCTCGGTCCAGCAAGGCTGCATCCACGTGCGGCACAGGCGCGGTTCCCAGCTCTGCGATTTGCGGTTTGTCAACGCGGTTCCAATACTTCAGCGCTGCCTCGATGTTGCCCTGCAAGAAATAGACCGTGCCGAGAAAGTCATTTCCGTAGGAATCGCGTGGATCCAGGCGGAGAGCCTGTCGCAAGCGGCGAGCCGCCTCCGGATAGCGCTTCTGCTTGAATGCGACTCCGGCCAGCTCCAGCGGGAACCGCTTGTCGTGCGGTTGCAGCCGGGCCCCCGACGACAAAGCCTGCTGCGCATCTCCCAGGCGTCCCAATTGAGCTAAGGCCGTTCCATAGTAGAAGTCGAAATCGGCGGAAGGCCGATGTGCGGTCGCGCCCAGGCTCACAATCTCCTGCCAACGCTGCTCGACAAACAATTGCTGGGCGCGGCCGGCCAGTTGATTGTCGGAGTTTTGCGCCTGGCCCGGAACTGCACCAGTGAACAGAAGGAACATCAGAAAAACGGCGGGAATCAGCGAGATTGGGTTTGAGGCAGTGCCAGGAGTGTCCATTTTCCGGCGGCGCTCCACTCCCGTCCGAAACCTAGCCGGTCTTGCTTGAGCAGTTTGCGCTGGGCAGGATCGTTCACCATTACAACGTCCTGTTCCTGGTCCAAGCCGGTCACGACCACATAATGTAAAGGCGTGCCGCCACCCCCCGGCTTGAGCGCCACAATCAACGGACGCCCTTTGTCCAGGTGCTGCTTCAGGTCTGCCCATTCTCCGCGAATTGTAAACGTGCGGTATCCTTTTTCCCTGAAGTAGCCTTCCATCTCGGAAGCGTAAATGCCATGAGCTTTGGCGGAATAGAGCGCGCGCTGGATCTGGGTCGCGTCGGAATCCCGGGTGGCCGGCTCGCCCTGTCGGCGTTGCCAGTACTGCATCACCATTGCAATGCTGGCAGCCCCGCAGCCTTCTTTCTCCTGCTTTACGAAAGGAACATCCAACCAAACGCCGCGAAGGTCTGCGGCGAGCAGCATCCCGCTGACTCCCAGCAATATCAGGGTCGTCCTGAAGACGCCACCAACCATCGCGGATACCTTATCGGACCGCAACAATGATTAGGATAAGCGCGGCAATCGCCACCAGGATAATGATCAGGTCCCGGTCGCTGAGCGAGCCGGCGGCGAAATCAGCCTGCGCCTTGTGCACTCGTGAAGCCAGTTGAGCCAGTTCCGCATCGTCAAGGGTCGAAACCGCGGTTTTCACCTGTTCCGGGTTCAGATGCGCCGATTTCAAGGCTTTCTGCGCCGTCTGGGACGAGAAGAATCGCTGTACTTCATCCCGGTTCTGCTGCCGCGCGGTCGAGGCCTTTACCGCCGCCTGCTGAAGCTCGGAGGGACTTACCAGATGGTTGATAGTTTCTGCCGCCAGATTTTGGGGTAGAGCGAAAACAGCAGCGAGAACAAAAGCTACCGCGACTCGGGAAGACTGCTTTAGATCGAAACGCATGTCTTGCGACCTCCGCTGGATTTTGGCTGCCGCCGATTTGGTGCCGCAACCGGATATGGAGGGACGAGCCTTTGACCCGTCCAGGGCTGGGGCACATCTCGGCAGCTTTAGGGTAAATACTACACGCTCAAAGTTCGGATGCGAGGATGGTTCTGAGGTTTGTCCCCCGCAGGTAACAAGATCAATCAACACGATCGTTTCCGCCTTACAACTGCTCCACTTTCTTCTGCAAATCGCCGGCGATCGATTCCGGATCGCTGTCAGGTGGGAATTGCACCGGCAACCCGATCTTCACCTGTACCTGCTGCGGCCAGGCAAATTTTTTTCCGGCCTGTTTCACTTCGAATAGTCCGTCAATCCGCATGGGCACTACCGGTATTGCCAGATTGTTGGCCAGCAGGCCAACCCCGGCGCGAAATGGGCGTATTTTGCCGTCAGGGGTGTGGTGTCCTTCGGGAAATACCAGAATGCTATAGCCACGATCGACCGACTCTCCTGCATACGCAAAACTCTCCCGGAAGCCGGCCTGCGTCGGCAAGGGAAACAGGTTGAGCAATGACACTCCCAGAAACCATTTGATCCGATCATAAGCCCGGCCCGGCAATCTTCTCCCGGGCGGAGGTGTGCGCAACTTTTCCAGCGCTTCCCCGCCGGTAGCCGTTGCCAGGCGGTGGCGCAAGCGGGCAGGAAGCGCAGTCAACACGAATCCGACATCCACATCGTCAATGTGATTCGAGACCACCAGCACGGGGCCTCGAACCCCGCGCAGGTTTTCCCGCCCCACAATGCGCGGCCAACCCAGAAGAAAAACTGCGGGACGCAACAGCAGGCAATGAAGAATGATGCGGTTCCAAGTTGTGGGCCAGCGCTGCACCCAAGCGGGATAGTGATACTTCGCCCTCGGCGGAACTCCGCCCTGCAGCATGCCGGCAAGATCGCTCATCGTCTTGATGGCGGCAAACTTGGTCTCGCTCAGATCCACCTGATAGCGGTCTTCGAGTGCGCCCATCAATTCCACCCGAGCGAGCGAACTGAGATTCAAATCACCTTCCAGCGTAGCCTCCGGACGCAGCTCACCCGCGGCGCCTCCTGTGATCCGCGTGATCAA
>Ga0193719_10001189_pt1 | contig 10207 bp, 5 predicted proteins | sample U2a2metaG_FD_160103 | JGI IMG/M metagenome (GOLD analysis project Ga0193719, IMG submission 160103) | Soil microbial communities from a riparian zone of the East river system, Colorado, United States - U2a2 | ecosystem: Environmental > Terrestrial > Soil > Riparian zone | place: USA: East River... | reverse complement strand
GTCCCCTGTCTACCCACAAAACGCAGGGTTTCGTGGCCGGTCACAGCGTTGCCTATGCCTTCATAACTGAAGAGCATCGTGCCGGACCTGCCATTCACCGAACCAGTGAAGAGGAAAGTGCCATGGAGCGTTATGGAACCGTCGCGATGAACTACATCCAGCTCAGTGCCCTCGGCAGATCCAATCAAGGTGCCAGTAGACGTTCTCCAGTTACTAATGTTGAACGTGATAATCAAGTTTTCACCGACTTGCCGAGGAGGAGCAGCGTAATTGAAACAGGGAAAAAACTCGCCGCTTGCGGGTACGGGCGTGCCAGCTTCAGCGCTCGGCAACGTTAATAACGCGCCGGCAATTGTTAGCGCCCAAAAACTTGTGCGCAGATGTGATAAGAGACGATTTTGATTAAACCAACAATTTGTTTTCATACACATCACTAAAGGAACTGGATGACAAAGTTCCGGAATTTTTTGGAGCAAACAAAAAGCCGACACACGGCTAAGCGTGACGGCTAATTGTGAACTACCGCTGTTCTTGTGAGTTCTGAGCTTTAACGATTGGTGAGGACCAGTTGCAGCGTAGTCTTACTCAGTTCAACTGCCCGGTGACGAGATTGTGCCTGCCACAGAAAACGACCCCACACCGGTGTTCGGTCCGGTGACGATTGCCGACCCCGCCAGATTGCCGCTCCCCGTTGCCCCATAAAACCGACCGGTGCCTCCTGTGACAGTGTAATCGCCTTCAAACGTGACCGCATTATTAGGCAAGAAAGTAGTCTGGAAGACCATCTCCAATACAACCGTATCTCCATTGGCTCCAGTCAACGTGTAGGTCGCAGTCGCGCTGCCGGTCTCCACATTGACGACCTGGTTGTCCGTGACCGCACTGGTCGCTCCCAAGTGTCTGGCATTGCCCTGTCCGGTAACCGAGATGTAGAAGAATGGGTACACGAACTCGATCTCGACTTCGGTGCCGAAGGCTGCCCTAAACGGGACCTGGTCGCGGGCTGACGCGGGAGTGGGTGCCAAGATCGGCTCTACGGCAAAGCAAGCGAGGAGCATTGGGATTAGGAATCCCGCTGTTGGTTTCAACTGAACGTTTCGATTTTTCATAATGTGATTTCCTTTTCTTGTTTTGGCTTTCTATGACTTCCCGTCATGAGAGGTCATTGATGATTGCTTTCTCATCACTAAAGGAACTGGAAACCAAAGTTCCGGAATTTTTTCGCGGTTCTTTACGAAGTCACACCTAACAATAAAGCGGGACGTAGTGTTTGTAATTTGGTTCCCACCGGGTAAACGCTTCCAGCAAGTCCTAGCCCGAGTTACACGGATAACTCGGATAGGAAGAAGACTAGGTGTCGCCGGAGTTCCGCTGTTCGAGCAGGGGCGCCTTCCTAGGCGCCCCTGCGCTCCGTAGTTTTTTCGTCTCAGTGTTTTGGCCTTCGGTGACTTCCGTTCGACGCACTTTCCAGCCTTCCAGGCTTCGGCCTGTTTATGGGGCTCCATCGCCCATGAACACGGTGGTCGCGCCGGTATCATTGTTGAATTCCTCCAAACTTCGGCGGAGGCATGCAGCCACGAACGGGAATGCCAGTGCAACGGCCAAAAAGCTCGGCGGCAGCGGCGAACGCTTCATCGAAAAATGCGATGAATTCGGCCAAAGAGTCAGGCGTAACGACGGACACAAGTGGAAAGCCAGGGACGCAACGTAGCGACGCCGCGCCGCCCCGAAAGCTTCTTGGGGACAGCGCAGCGCGCCGTTCTGCCGCCTGTCGAAGACTCAAGGCTTAATCATCATTTGAGCTGACCTAGGTTCGCCTACTGCATATCCTAAGCCAGGTTCCAGGGTTACCACAACGCTGTACCCTTGACGGAAGGATCTTGCTCTTGGGTCAGGCAAGGTTTGGACCAGGATTACTCCGTAGCCGGATTGTCCGATGTAGACGGGGGAGACAAGCGGAACGTAATCAACTCCTCGGATAGCGGTGCCGCTAACAGAGAAGTTTACGTAAGTTCCACCGAACATGACTGGAGGGTTCATGTTCAGGACAAATGAACCGGTCTTCTCCCGAATCACATCCCCGGTGCTATGGATAGTCATAACCGGGAGTTGCTCATCCTGATGGCTTGTTGAATAAGCGGAGCTTGCCTGGCTACCGCCATGCACCTGCGTGATCGCGCTCCCAAGCACAAACGCCAAGCCGAGGCTAAGAACGATTTTGCTGATAATTTTTCTTTTCATATTGCTTAACTTCCTTTCATACAAACCTCTAAAGGATGTGGCAGCCAAAGTTCCGGATTTTCTTGAAGAGTGTATTTGCTTTGCTATACCGGAACCGGAGAATCCCAGACAGAACGATGCGACCTGACAAAGATGCAGGGCGGAGCTCTGCGACGCCGAAGGGACGTCCGCCGGCGCCGCATCAGAGCGACGCTCGCGGAGCTGCCCCTACATTGGTTCGCTCTTCCGTGGACCGCAGAGGAAAAGGCCAGCGCATTTTCCCAGCGTCACAGTTGGATTTCGGACGATAATTATTTTTCTCACGGTTTGCACCCGACACCGAAAGCCGCTGCTGGCCAACGATGAAGCAGCACGGCTAATCGTTGAGTCATGGCAGACAGCGAACTTCTGGCGTGTCGGTCGCTATGTTATTATGCCGGATCACATCCATTTATTCTGCGCGCCAAACACGTTTCCGCCGCAACCTTTGAAGAAGTGGATTGAGTACTGGAGAAATCACGTTACGCGAGCATGGCCGCATCGTGTCCAGGTTCCGATTTGGCAGCGCGAGTTTTGGGATCGGCAGGTACGCCGGTCGGAATCCTATGCAGAGAAATGGCAGGACGTATCGAACAACCCGGTTCGCCACGGTTACGTTCCTCGTGCTGAGGACTGGCCGTATCAAGGCGGACTCAATGTGCTGGAATGGCACGACCGGTGAGCATGTGCGTGGGCTCGCTGAGCTCGCCCCTTCGTTTGTGTACGGGAGAACGCCAAAGGTATGAATGTGGAGGGCGGAGCTCTGCGACGCCTAACGAGCGGCTCCTGAGGCCGCGTCGCAGCGCGGGCTCGCGGAGCTCGCCCCTCCATTTATGTGGCACGCGCATAGGCGCACCGGTTTTTTTAAGCTTGTAGAAGAGGTAAAAAACGATCACGCTGCTAGGCGGTGAATGCGGAAGCCGAGCCGCGGTTGTTCACTACCACCCGCTGGAGTCTCGTCCTTGCTGGGGCGAACTCCGAGGGCGACCAGCAGAAGGCTGCTGAAGCACTGGCGGAGCTTTGCCGAACTTATTGGCGACCCATTTTTTCATACGTCTGCCGCCGCGGCTATTCGAGTGAGGACGCGCAAGACCTTACGCAGGATTTTTTCCTGATGATTCTGGAAACTAACTGGCTGCGGCAGGCCGACCAGGGTCGCGGCCGCTTCCGCTCCCTCCTGCTCAAGTCGCTCCAGAATTTTCTTCACAACGTTGCCGACAAGAATCGAACGCTGAAGCGGGGCGGTAGCGTTCAATTCGTTTCCTGGGATGCCTGGATGGCAGAAGCGCCCTCGCAATTATCGATCTCGGCTCGCGCGCTCGATGCACTTGCGCCCGAGCGGCTTTTTGATCTTCGCTGGGCTGCAACAGTCGTGGAGCAGGCGCTCCGCCGTCTGCGTGAAGAGTGTGAAGGTAAAGGACGTCTGCGGCTTTTTGAGGGATTGCGCGATCATCTTACCGCAGAACACGCCGACATCTCGTACGCGGATCTCGGCGCTGCGTTGGGTATTGCGGAGACGGTCGTGAAAAAACAACTACACAATTTGCGCCAGCGTTATCGCTGGCTCCTGCGTGAGGAGGTTGCTCACACGGTCGAGAACCCGGCCGATGTGGATGACGAGATCCGACACTTGTGCGCCGCGCTAGCCGCCGCAGCCTGATGAACAAAGCAACCGGGCCATCTGCTTCCGTCACCGACGTAAGCGAGCATCCGACAGAGTGTCCTCAGTGCGGCGCGATAACTCGGCTTGATCACGGAACCTGCATCAACTGTTTCCTACGCGAGGGACTCGAAGCCAAAGGCGAGCCGTCCCGTGAAACGTTCGAAAGCATCCTTGCAGAAGCAAATGTGACCGACAAGATGTGGCGCCTCGGTCATTACGAAATTCTGGAGGAGATCGGCCGCGGCGGCATGGGAGTGATTTATCGCGCGCGCCAGCAGCACTCTCGTCGGATCGTCGCGGTGAAGCGCATCCTCGCGCATGAGGTGAATTCACACGAAACGCTGGTGCGCTTTCGGCGCGAAGCCGAAGCGGTCGCTAGCCTCGATCATCCAAACATTCTTCCCATATACGAGGTCAGCGAAAGTGAGGAGGGCCTGCCGTTTTTCAGCATGAAATACGCGACGGGCGGGAGTCTTCGTACGGCGGCACCAACCCTTCGTACCGACCCTCGCGAGTGTGCACGGCTGATGGCGAAGGTCGCTCGCGGGATTGCTTACGCCCATGGCAAGGGAGTTCTGCATCGCGATCTCCAGCCCGGAAACATCCTTCTTGATGAAAACGGCGAACCGATGGTGAGCGACTTTGGCCTCGCAAAATGGCTCGATCAAAATAGCGACCTAACGAGAACGCTGGAGACACTTGGGACCCCGGGCTACATCGCGCCCGAGCAGGCTGAGTGCCGAGCAGCCGATCTTACGAGTGCTGCCGACATTTACAGTCTGGGCGCGATTCTATTTTACCTCCTCACTGGCCGGCCGCCGTTCGTTGGTCCGAACGTACTTTATGTCATTCATCAAGCTGCTGCGACGCCGGCGCCGCGTTTGCGTTCACTTGCTCCATCACTCGACCGCGATCTGGAGACAATCGTCGCTCGGTGTCTGGAGAGCGATCCGAACGCACGCTATCAATCCGCCGGAGCGTTCGCCGAGGATCTTGAACACTGGCTGCGGCATGAGCCGATTCGGGCCCGGCGCGCTGGAGTTTTGACTCGCGGCCGAAAATGGGTGCGACGAAATCCAACTACTACCGCGTTGGTAGCAGCATTGGTAGCTCTCGCGGCGGCGATCGTGGGCGTGATCGTTTGGAAGAGCGAATTACCGCATTCGATATCCCCAGTGCTGCCGGCTGGGATTGCGGTGCTGCCATTTGAAAATCTGAGCGCTGATCCCGAAAACGCGTTTTTCACTGATGGCGTACAAGACGAAATCCTGAATGATCTGGCTAAAATCGCGGACTTGAAGGTCATCAGCCGGACATCGGTGATGCAATACAAGACTGGCGCGAAACGAAACCTGCGCCAGATCGCTAATGAACTCGGCGTTGCGCACGTGGTCGAGGGAAGTGTGCAACGTGTTGCAAATCGCGTCCGGGTCACCGCGCAGCTAATCGATGCAAAAACTGACACGCATTTGTGGGTAGAGCGCTACGACCGACCGCTCGATGACGTCTTTGCCATCCAGAGCGATATTGCTAAAGCAATTGCCGCCCAGCTTCAGGCGAAGCTTTCCCCGAGCCAATCGAATGCCTTGGCCGCAGCGCCCACGCGTGACATGGAAGCGTATGATCTGTTCCTGAAGGGTGAATACCAGGAACGCCAGGCTGAGAGTACAGAAGATGGCGAATTATTCGATCGCGCCGAAACCTTCTATAGGCAAGCGTTGGCACGGGATCCGAATTTCGCGCTCGCATATGCGCGACTCGCTTACAGCCGTTTAAATCGGCATTGGTTTATCAATCGTCTGAATTCCGCACAATTGGAGGACGTAAAGTCTAACATCCAACGCGCACTGGCGATTGCTCCGGAATCGCCGGACGCACATCTGGCGCTGGGCACATTCCATTACTGGGTATATCGTGACTATGATTCCGCGCTGAGAGCACTCGATCGCGCCATCGAACTCCAGCCGAGTAACTCCGATAGTCGGACGGCCCGGGCGGGCGTTTACCGCCGCCGCGGTGAATGGCGACGCTCGCTTGCTGAATTCGAGCGCGCGTTGGAACTCAATCCGCGCGATTCCTTCAGTTCCACCGAGCTTGGTAATACGTACCTTTGGCTTCGCCGTTGGAGTGAGGCTGAACGTGCGCTTGCCCGCGCTCTAGCTCTCGACCCGCATAATATAAATGCCGCCTTCCACCTCAGCTGTACCTATGTCAACAGCACCGGCGATATTCGGCGAGCCAGGCGGGCGTGGGAGGGAGTGCCGGAAAGCGAAATGCAAATTAGTCCCTATGGGATCTTGATTTCCCAGATGATTGGCGAGTCCGTGTATCTCAACGTGCTCGAGAGGCATTTCGCTGATGGTCTCAAAGCGTGGGACCCCCGGCCGACTGACACAGCCGAAGGACGTCTGAAACAGCTAAAAGGGCGAGTTGGGATTCAACTGCTTGCCGGGCAAAATGCGGCAGCAACATCGGAGTGCGAGGAGGCACGGACTTTGCTCGAAGCCCAGCTAGCCCAGCGGCGGCCGGAAGACCGCACCTCGTTAAGCGAGTTAGCTTGGGTTTACGTTTGCCTCGGACGTAACGCCGATGCGCTTCGCATCGCGCGAGAAGCGGCAGAGGCGCTGCCACTAGAAAAAGATGCGGTTTTCGGCGCGAATTTTCTTTTAGGGCTAGCCGAAATCGAAGCGCATACCGGCAAACCCGAAGAGGCGGTGGAAATGCTTGGCCAGCTGCTCTCAACCCCTAGCGGAGAAAACATTTCCGTTGCGCGTCTGAAGATCGACCCCGTCTGGGACCCAATCCGTAACGATCCAGGTTTTCAAAAGCTTCTTTCCGAACCGGAGCCGGAAACTGTCTATAAGTAAGCCTGCTCTGACGTCCCATAATTCTTGGGACGAGACAGAGCTCGTCCTCCAGGTAGTTACGCCCGATTCAAGCGCGCGAGAATTTCGGGATCGCGCACGTCGGCCCATTCGCCGGTTAGCTCTAGCGCTCTTATTTTTTTTCCTGACTGTGCGAGCTCGCGAATTGCATCGGTCAATTCGTACTCGCCGCGCGACGAAGGTTTCAACTTTGCGGTGAATTCAAAAATGCTCGGACGAAATGCGTAAATGCCTGCGTTGTAAAACGGAACAGCGCGCTCGGAGATCGCGCTCCACCTTTCAACCTCTCCCGGCGGCGATTTTTCGCGAATGTCGACAAGTTCCATCTGATCGTTCAGAAAAACCGCGCCGCCTTTGCTGACGTCTTCGCCGCGCGTCACGGTGATGATCGCCTCAATATCGTCTGGAAGGTCGACAATGCTTCTGTAGTTCTGCGGATCGACTAAAATGTCGCCATAACTCAAAATGAACGCCGAATTTCCCGCGAAATTTCGCGCGATATCGACAACTCGCCCCGTTCCGTCCTGCACAACCTGGGTCGCGTATTGTATTGCGATCTTGTAACGGGAACCGTCACCGAAAAAATTTTGGACTGCGTCGGCGCGATAACCAACAATGATAAAAAACTCGCGTATACCCGCGTCGCGCAATCCTTCAACAATGTGCTGCAACACCGGCTTACCGCGTACTTCTATCATCGGCTTGGGAAGCTCGACAGTCAGCTCGCGCATCCGGATTCCGCGTCCAGCCGCCAATAATACTGCCTTCTCGATCTTCGCCATCAGCTTGTGACTATCACGCGCTACAAAAGCGTTCCATTGCCTGACGCGTAAGGGTGGATCGAGCAGTCGCTTGCTCGATGTTAGAATAATGTCGGCGGAGCCGATTAGAATTTATCATCGCCCGGCGGAGCGGCCGATCCACCTCCTTGTGATCATTCCTTCTTTTCCGTGATGATGAGCGCGGGCAAGTTAGCTTGTTTGATTGATTCGCTCACTTTCGGAACCTCATCGTTCTTGAGTTGCGCCCATTTCTTTACCTGCTCTTCCGACTGAGTGCTCAATGTTTGGAAAACGTCGAGTTGCGGTTTCGTTGGCTCGGTGTCGCCGAATTCAATTGCGTGGCTGAATGTGTCAAACCGTTCGTTCAGCATGTTCGGGAAAGCCAGGTTTCCTTCCGAGCCCTTCATGTTCACTTGAATGAGTTTTTGTTCGATTTCAGACATTTTGCGATCAAGACCGTCCGCTGCCGCGAGCGCTGCTTTTAATCGTTGATCGCCACCGAAACGCTTATGCAGGGTTTGAATCTGCGATCTGAGATCCCGGATTTCGTTGACGGCTTGATGCAGTTGCGAAATGCGATCGTTCACTTGCATCGCCAAACTGAATTGCTTTTGCAGCGCGGCGTCAGAACCTTTTGTGCGAGGATCGATCGCGAGATGCAGCGGCGCAGTCTGCGATTTGCCGCTAACGGTCAATTTTACCTGGTAATCGCCGGGCAAGGCAAGCGGTCCCTTCGGCCCGTCGCCGGTATAAAACGCTCCGGGAATTTGTGTTGGATCGTCGTAGCGCAGATCCCATGCGAATCGGTTCATCCCTTCGTTAGCTGGAATTGTCTTCACGCGCTCGACCCGGTCCGGCCATTCCGGTGGCTGCTCTCCTTCTTTTTTCTCTTTGCTGGAAAGATGCCTGACGACTTTGCCTGAGCTGTCGAGGATCTCCAGTGAGACTTCCTCCTTCGGCGTGGTCTTAAAATAATAATTGATGATTGCCCCTGGAGGCGGGTTTTCGCCGACTGGCTGGCGCTTATCGAATTCCGTTGGGTAATGCAAGCGCAAGGCCGTCTGCGGTTGATAGAGAATTATATCCGCCTGCGGCGATTGCGTCTCGAGTTGACGCAGCGGTGTGATGTCGTCGAGGACCCAAAACGAGCGGCCATGAGTGGCAACAACGAGATCGTCATCTTTCACTACGAGGTCGTGAATGGGTGAGACCGGGAGGTTTAACTGGAGAGGCTGCCAATGCGCGCCGTTATCTAGCGAAACGAAAACGCCGAGTTCTGTCCCCGCATAAAGCAATCCGCGTTTTTTCCTGTCTTCGCGCACCGCGTGGACATACGCGCCGTCTGGAATTCCATTTACAATTGCACTCCAGCTCTTCCCTAAATCGGTCGTTTTGAAAATGTATGGCTTGAAGTCGTCGAGTTTATGGCGATCCACAGCGACGTACGCAGTATTGCTGTCATGGGGAGACGGATCGATGAGATCGATAGTGCTCCACTCCGGCATTTTCGGCGTGACGTTCGACCAATGCTGGCCGTCATCGGTCGTGACGTGGACTCGTCCATCATCGGTCCCGGCCCAGAGCGTTCCTTGTTTCACCGGCGATTCTGCGAGAGCGAAGACCGTGTCGTAATATTCAACTGAAGTAATGTCGTTGGTCAGCGGACCACCGCTTGGCTGTTGCTTCGATTTGTCGTTACGTGTCAAATCGCCGCTGATTTGTGTCCAGCTCTGTCCGTGATCGGTCGACTTGAAAACGCTTTCCCCCGCCGTGTACAGCACGTCCGGATTGTGCGGCGAAAGCATCAGCGGTGACACCCATTGAAAACGATGAACAAGATCGGCAGCTCCGTGTCCTGCGCTATCCAGAGGCCAGACGCTCACGTCCTGCACTTCCTCTTTATTTTTGTCGAAGCGATGGATGCGATCTTCTTCGTTGGAATAGATGATGTGCCAGTCGCGCGGGTCGGGCACAACGAAGCCGCATTCGCCACCGCCAGCTACAAACCAATCTGCCGGGCCGATCGCTCCCCAATCCGTGCGGCTGGCGATGCCGACATTTGAGTTGTCCTGTTGCGCACCATAAATGTGATAAGGGAAGGCATTATCCACGGCAACGTGGTAAAACTGCGCAGTCGGCTGGTTATTCTGCGTGGTCCACGTTTTGCCGCTGTCGATTGAGATGCTCGCGCCACCGTCATTGGCGTTTGCGATCCGATTGGGATTTTGCGGATCGATCCAAAGCCCGTGATGATCGCCGTGACGTGCGGGCAACAGATTGAAAGTTTTTCCACCATCAACCGAACGGAAGAGCCCTGTGTTTAAAAGATAGACCGTATCCGTCGATTTTGGATCGGCGTAAACCTTGCTGAAATACCAGGCGCGCTGACGGAAGCGGCCATCGTCGTTCACCCGAGTCCAATGCTGGCCGGCGTCATCAGAACGATAAAGACCGCCTTCCTTCGCCTCGATGATTGCATAGACGCGATTCGAATCCGCGCCGGAAACGGCAACACCGATCTTGCCAAGAATTCCTTCTGGGAGGCCGTTGCCTTCGAGATGTTTCCAGGTGACGCCATTATCTTCGGAACGATAGAGACCGCTGCCAGGTCCGCCGCT
>Ga0193719_10001186_pt1 | contig 10211 bp, 4 predicted proteins | sample U2a2metaG_FD_160103 | JGI IMG/M metagenome (GOLD analysis project Ga0193719, IMG submission 160103) | Soil microbial communities from a riparian zone of the East river system, Colorado, United States - U2a2 | ecosystem: Environmental > Terrestrial > Soil > Riparian zone | place: USA: East River... | reverse complement strand
GGCCAACGCCAGCGTCAAAACGGCGGCGATGGTGAAACCGGGAGACTTGCGCAACACGCGGAGAGCGAACCGCACATCCTGCATGAGAGTTTCAAAGAAAATGCCGCCCATCGCTTCGTGACATTCCTCTTTGAATCGCTCGCGGGCCCCGAACTCGATGCCCGCGCTGCGTTCTGCCTCGGCACGATCGAGGCTGGAACGTTCGAGATCGTCGGCACGGTGCTGGATGTGCGAACGAAGCTCCTCTTCCATGTCATCCGCAACCTGAGCACGATGAAATATCGAGGAAGCCAGGGAGCGAAGCGAAGAAAACAGTCTCATATCTCCACCGGTTGTGCGGCGAGGGCGGCGGCGATTGCCACCGCAAGACGATTCCAACCTTCCACCTCTTCGAGCAAACGCTTGCGGCCTGGGGCGGTGAGTTCGTAGAACTTGGCCCGGCGATTGTTGTCCGAGGTGCCCCACTTCGCCTTCAGCAATCCCTGGCGCACCAGTCGGAACAAGGCCGGATAAAGCGCTCCCTGTTCAACCAGCAACGCGCTGTCGGTGATTTGCCCGATGCGCATGAGCACACCGTAGCCATGAAGCGGCCCTAGAGAAACTGCCTTGAGAATGAGCAGATCGAGAGTCCCCGGCAGAAGTTGGGCTTGGTCCATCGTGCTCCCTTCCTAAGATGGTAAGGAGAATAGCGCGGTTTCTCCTAAGTTGTCAAGGAGAGCGGACCGAGCTCTGGCTCATATCCGGAAGTTGCCCAGCCCCCCTAAGCCGCCCCCCCCTAAGCCGCTCGACGGTACTGGAAGGTTTGCCGACAAACCGCCTACCGTAAGCTATACTCCACTCTTCATTTCCCACCCGAGGAACCGCAATGAAGCGATGTGTTCTCGCCGTTGTCCTGGCTGTTTCGGTGCAAGCGAGCGCTCAGAACAGTCCTGCACCCACAGCTTCGTCCAACCCGAAGGTAAGGGCGATCACCGGATTTGTACGGCTAGAAAGAGCGACGTACCAAAAGCAAATTGCTGATGCCTTGGTAGTGTTGCGGAAAGTAAAAGCCGAATTCGAATCCTCGAATTACGAAGTCGAAACCGTGCGTCTGACGACGCAACCCGTAGCGGAACTCGTAGCCGGCATGTCGGAGGAGCAGGCACTAGCGTTTCTCAAGCAGTTGGACGACCTCTCCGTAAAAGAGAATTTTCTGCCGAACGTTGGACCGGGAATGCTCCACGACACCGATGATCCGGCCGCCATGCACTTGCTCGAGAGGGTGCACTCGACTCTTCCGAACATCGAGGCCAGCGCCATCATCGCCGACGAATCCGGCATTCATTGGAAAACAATTCGCCGCACCGCCCAACTCGTGAAGTATGTCAGCGAGCACAGTCAGCACAGCCAGGGGACTATCAACTTCACGGCCACCGCCATGCTGAAGCCGTATGCGCCCTTCTATCCCGGTTCTTATCACACCGGCGCTGGCCGGCAATTCTCCATCGGTTTTGAAGGAGCCAACGTCGTCCAGGATATCTTCGCCAAAGATAAGGGAAACGCCGAAGCCGCTCTTGCCGACCTGACGGCTGCGCTCGCGAAACATGCAGCGGTGGCCACCTCTGTCGGCAAAAAGGTGGCAGCGGAAACGGGCTGGACCTATTTAGGCGTTGATCCTACACCCGCACCTTTGGGAGACGTATCCATAGGGGCCGCCATCGAATCTTTCACCGGCGCGAAGTTCGGCTCCAGCGGGACGCTCACCGCAGCCCACATCATCACCGCCGCCGTCAAGGCTGTGCCGGAGAGGCAGGTCGGCTATTCCGGCTTGATGGTGCCTGTGCTCGAAGACAAACTTTTGTCGCAACGCTGGGCCGAGTCCACTTATGACATTGATTCATTGCTGGCCTACTCGGCAGTTTGTGGTACGGGTTTGGATACGATACCTCTCCCCGGTGACATCACTACAGAGCAGATGGAGCGCATGTTCAGTGATGTGGCTTCGCTCGCTGTGAAGTGGAACAAGCCCCTCACGGCACGGCTTCAGCCGATTCACAATAAGAAGCCAGGTGATCGAACCGAGTTCGAGGCCCCGGATCTTTTCAACACTGCGCTGCATCGCTTGCCGTAAGTCATGATGGTTCCGGTTGGGAACTACTTTCACGGCGGGCTAGGGGATGACCGACAAACCGGAACTGCTAGGAACAGGGTCTGGCGCAGCGCCTTCTTAGGTGCCGATACAAGGTTCAACGGTTAATACGACTTTCCCCTGCGCATGTCCTTCCGCCAGATAACGGAGAGCTTCCGCCGCGTCGCTCAATGGGTAACGTCTATCGATGACCGGCGCAACTTTTCCGGCTTCCAGAAGACCCTTCAGAAAAGCTAAATCCTTCTGGTTTATATTCGCTATAAAGAAACCCATCTTCTTGCGCCCAATCCGTGACAGTAATGGCCCCAGTAACAGCGCTTGGAGAATCCGAACCACGCCACCCCCGGAGGCGACATAAATTCCGCCCCGACTGAGCGCACGCCTGTAATCGAAAATCGAATGATGAGCGTTCGCAGCCAGGATCAGATCGTACCGCTGCCCGCTCCGCGCGAAATCTACCTGGGTGTAATCGATGACATGGTCTGCGCCAATCGATCGCGCCGTGTCCACATTCCTCGGGCTGCACACGGCGGTGACTTCAGCCCCGAACGCTTTGGCAATCTGCACCGCAAATGTACCCACACCACCAGACGCCCCTTCCACAAGAACCTTGTGGCCTGGCTGGATCCGCCCCTTGTCACGAAGACCTTGCAGCGCCGTGCTTGCCGCGATTGGCACCGCTGCCGCCTCCTCAAACGATAGGTTGGCTGGCTTCGGCCCCAATTTCTCTTCAATCGCACACACATACTCGGCAAATCCATTGCCTTCGAAACCTGTTACCCCGAACACCTCGTCGCCTGGCTGAAACTGCTTCACGTTTCTGCCAACCGCTTGCACTCGCCCGGCGATATCACAACCGAGGACCTTGTGTTTCGGTGTGCGCAGTCCCGGGATGAGGCGGTTCCACGGCGCGCCTTTCATTAAGAACAAGTCCAGGGGATTTACCGATGCCGCGCAAAGCTTGATCATAACCTCATTGTCCGCGGGCGTAGGGGTTGCTACCTCCGCAAACTCGAGCAAGTCTGGTGATCCGTATTGTGCGCGTACAATCGCTTTCATAGAGTGCTCAAGGGTGCTTCCGCCGCATCGTGTTGCGTTTGTTGTAGCACACGACAAGCGAGCTTAGCGGGAAGTAAGGACGAACGTGACGGTTGAGTCTTGAACAACGTGCTGATGGCCGAACGTTAGTGCTCTTGCGCTCCCGCGGCAAAGAGCAGGCGTAAGGGAGCTCCGAAAACGATCCTCAAGCTTCGCCATCTTGAACCGTCTAAAACTGCGGCTCTAAACAGCCTGACACCGGCCAGCCACGCAGCGATCCCTACGACCATGCCATCCGCGAGTTCATAGACTGGTACGGCTCCGGGCCGCGCTGGTCATTCAATAAGACAGTTGTCCCACGCTATCGAATCTCGCTGGAACAGCATCACTATGCATCGTCGACCATCAATTGATTCAGGCGGCAGTCCCACGCTCCCGAAGCGGAGAATTGAGGTAAAATTCTCGAACTTGATTCCTCGATTAATTCGGATGGAATCCGTACCAACGCGCCCCAGAGAATCTGGTCCCAAGTCCTGGTCTGAATAAGTTATGTTAGCGGCACCGCCAGCGTTGCCGCTTTGTCCGGTATCGCCCTAGGAAGTGCCACATGGATAAAACTGCCATTCTGGGCCGGCTGCAGCAGCTCACCGGCACTCTGAAACCAGCGCCTGGAACCAGTGCCGACGAGCTCTCGGCCCTGCAACGAAATCTGGCGGAACAGCTCGCGGCCGACCCCGATTTCACAATTTCGGGAAACCGGCTGCAGCACGAAGCCGCGCAGGCGGAAGGCGCGGTCGACCTGTCGGCGCGCTTCAGTCACTTGTCTGACGTCTTCAAAGCGCCGCCGGCCGCCGCGGCTCCGGGGCCCGCTCCGCTGGTGTTCCGCCGCGAGACTAGTTTCAGCAGCAGTCTGCTGGGCAACTCGGTCCCGGAATGGGGATCGGGAATGGCGCCCAGCAAGACCTTCGGACCCTTCCTTGACGAGCACGGCCTGCAGATCTGGTTCGATTTCTTTTTTCCCACTCGACTGGTCCAGGTGTTTCTTCAGGGCAGCTCCACTCCCGCTCTCTTAATACCGCTATGGGGCGCGCTTACTGCAAGAAAGTCCTATCCCATCGAAGCCGGCAGCGTCTGGATTGGCTCCGGCCTGATTGCCAAGGTCGCGGCCCTGAACGGCTATTACACCGGTTTGAAAATCAAGGGCGGGTCGCTCGATCTTTCTCATGCCGCCACGATAAGCTCCGGGAAAATTATCATTGCCTCTAACGCCACGACCGCCCTGCATCTCGATCTCGATCGGAATTCGGTCACCGCCACCGCAGTAGACGCGGGTCTCGACGCTAAAGACGCGGTCATGAAACTACCGGAAACCTTAGACCTGAAATTCCCCTCGTCGGGCAACGGCGTACTCCCGGGTAATGCGTCATGCACCGTCTTTGGATCTGAAGTCGATTTTCAATTCAAGAACGCTGCGCCGGTTTGGATGGGGGCGATCGGCCAGATCCTGGTTCCCTATTCCGTGCAGTCGACCGGCGAAAGGTCGGACACATTTGACATCGTCTCTTCAGAGTCGCGGCTCTGCCCGCTTTCCGGCAGAGCTAAGTTTGACGTGGCTAGCGGATGGCTGTTGCCGGCTGCCAAGGTGGACCCGCTGCAGTTGGGCCAGGCGGCCGGAACCGGCGCTCTATGTATTGGTCTCGCCAAAGGAATTTCTGCCAAATGGGAGGGGTTGACCGGAGCTGACACCCGGCTCGTCCATCCCGCAATCCTGGCTGAGCCCGGGCTGGTTACCGTGGTCGATTTCTTTGCCAGCAACGTTTATGGCAAGCAAAAATGGATCGTCTGGAGAAACGCGGGCAGCAAACATCACTCCGAAATTACGCTCACCTTTGGCTCGGCCTTTCCCTTTATCTTTGTGATCTCGGCCCTGAACAGCGAAGCCGTCTTCTGTTTCTGCGGTCACAAAGCGTCGTTCGATCGCCCGGTCGATGCCAACGGCTCGCCCTTCAGGATCGAGTCCACCATTGCCTTTGCAGCCATACTACAAAACGGAGCCGACTTCCAGGCGCTGCTGCTGGACAATGACCTGCTGTTCGACGGCAATCCCAACAAGGCTGGTGCCTTTGAGCGTCATTCGCTTGCCCTGCGCAACGCATTCTTTTCGGTCAGCCGCCCCTACAGCCTTTTCCTGTTCGGCAAGCTGGAAAACGGCAACCAGATCACGAAGGGTGTTGTGGCCTTGATGTTCGGGATTTACCACTATCTTCCCACTCTGCCCGACCCCTATGTTGCCAGCTATACCCCCTTCCTGCGCGATCGGGCTGGGCGCGGCTTTGGTCAACTGACTACCGCCCTCGCCGGTTTTGTGAAGTGGCCCAATCCTGCCGAGGCCCCGCTCGCCGACGCAGAGCCGCCCGACGATGCCGCTTATGTCTACTTCCGCCTGGCGCCGTTGGACCAATCCGCGGTCGTCAGCACCCTGGAAGCAGGACCGCAAGAGACACCATCCCCGTTCTTGGTGGATAACGCGGCGGTGACACAAACGCCACGGAGTTTCCAGACCAGGGTGCGCACCTTCAACGCCGACTTGAGTGCAAGCGCCAAGGTTTCCATGCCGCTCACAGCAGCTGCGGCAGTCGCTCAGACGACTGTCGCTCGCTCGCTTGACAACGTCAGCCTGGTCGGCCAGCAGCCATCCATCCAGGCTAGCGACGTTGCCTCGGTCGTCGCCAGCCTGGAAGCGAATCCCCTGTTCAATCACATCGAGAACAAGGCCCTCCTGGTCAACCAGACCATCGATGCCGCTCTCAGTAATGCTCCGTCCGCGTCCGGGTCAAATACATTCGCGGCGGCGGGGTTCGAAACTTCGCAGAAGCCCAGCCTTCTGGCCGCGACCAACAATCTCGGCCCTCTGTTCGGACCTGACGTCTTCATGCTGCTCGACGTCTCCAGCAACGCCGACCAGATGGGCGTCAGCCTGGGCAACACCATTCAAGTCGAGCGCGACCCGCGAGGGGACGCCAAGCTGAGCACCGTGAGCGCGCCGATGCAAGGCGCAGCCATCAGCCGCGACAATCTCCAGCTGCAGATCGTGAATATGGATGTTGTGGTGGGTGCGCAAAACCTGCGCGCCTTTACGCTTCCGCAAATTTCGTGGGAGCCGATCTTGAATATCCCGCTGCCGTTTGGGTTCGACGCTAAAGACGCTATCACCACCACTCCGGGACTTCTGGTGTTCGACAACGACGGCATCCCCACGCGCATCGCCTCCGGGAGTCCCCATCAGGTCCCCATTGCGCCCCTGCCGGTAACCAAACACTTCCTGAAGGAGTTTAACGACAAACATGTGCCGCAGCCGTTGTATTCGGCGTTCACGCTGCCCTTCGCTCTGCTGGCGCAGGCCAACTTTACCCGCACCGTAAAGGGTCCCCCGGAAAACGGTTGCAGAATTCATTTCCATCGGCCGCACTTCGCCAAACTTCGGGGCGGCCTGCAAATGAAGATCCAGGCCCCGGCGGTTTCAGCGAAATCTCAGAGGCCATCCTTTAACGGTTGGACCATTCAATGGGAGCCCGACGCTACATGGCCGCCCTTCATTAAATGGAGTCTTCTCGGGCTTCCCATCACCGGCAGCACTCTGGGCAACCATGTTAGGGACATCTTCAACCAGGAATTCAGGCCCAAGGGCGACAAGCCGAAGGTGCCGCTGGAACAGATGGAAGTCTCAGGCTACGGCGCTTCCATCTTCAGTAACTGGCTGGATGGAGATGCTACGGTCGCGGCGGTAAGCCAGACAAGCTTCGATGTTCTGGTGGGACGCACCGCCCACGAAGTCATCCAGGTCAGGAGCATCTTGTATCCCTTCGCCGTCCACGTGGTGCGCACCATCACTTTGATGCGCTCTTCCAATGGCTACGTCTTCCGCTCAGATTCAGGATGGAAGGCCGAAAGCGATGGTTTCTATGACTTCACCTATAAGATCGGCATCGATCCCAATTTTCCCCTTACGGTGAAGCCTTATACCGTGCACCAGCAGCCGGTAAAGGGCGTCTCCCGGGTGCGCGAGATAAAAGACAATCCTGATGCCGGGACCTTCACCTCCTCCTTCCAGCTCAACGACCCGGACCTTCCGCCGGAGGTGACGGCGCTGTCTTTGGCAGACTTGAAAAAGATCTTTGCCCAGCTCACCAGCAAGAGCGACACGATGAAGGTCGAGATGCAAGCCGTCCTTTTCGATGCCGATGTGCACTTCGACAGTGTTACCAGCGGTGGGGCCAAGGACCCTACTCATGGCGATTTCGTGGTGCAATCGCGAAAGATGCTGGGCTACGTCCAGATTTCGCCTTCGTCCATCCTGGTTCCCTCACGTATTTTCGCTGACCTGCTGAACTTCCAGAACGGTTCGCTCGGTGGTCCGGTCAATTGCATCGTTGACATTGCGAACTCCAAGCAGACCATGCGCATAGGCCGAGTGGACGTGAATCCTGCGTTCGATGCCGCCGGCAAACACATCTTTGTTCCCGCGGCGCGCGGCTCACTGGTGCTGCCTCAGGACGGATCATGGTCCGTGGTGAAGCAGCAAACCGATACCGGCGATGTGAAGCCGGTGGAAGAAGGCCAGAGCGTTCCCCTGATCAAGCCGGATGGCAACACCAATTTCAGGATCGCTAACCCCGCCGATGCGGTAGTACACACCTCCAAGGTGAACTTCGGTGTCGTGCAATCGACCGGCACCCAGAAGCTGCTCTTTAACATTCCGCAATTTTCCGTCGGCGTGGCCAAGTTGAAGAGCGATGAGACTTACTTTGCCGATGCCTATAAGCTGCTTAACGCCAAGAGCGTCTTTCCCAACATCGCCAATGCGCTGCAACTGACCCATGCCGAAAAGGAGGTTGAGATACTGGGCGAAGGCCTGATGAAAATGAAGGAACGGCCGATCGATCTCGGCACTACGCTGCCCGACTACGATTTCATCAACGAGCCCAATATCCTGAGGGTCTACGCGCAGTATCACAGCACAAAGAACGACAGCGGCACGCTGACGCTGGGCATCGACTCGACGGCGGCTCTGGCCGACAGGTGGAAGGCCGCGCTGTCCGGCATTAGGGTGGTTGTGGACCTTGGTCCCTTTAAAGAGTTGATGTGGGTGGATGGTAACTTCAACGCCTCCAGCGGCCTCGATCCCAAGTACGACGTTCCCCATCTGCAATTCGGGAAGTTGCTCGATCCGGTTGTTCAAATCCTTCTCATCCTGGCCAAGTTGACGGGCAACGATTTCGATAAGGGGATGGATGTGGGCATGAGCAACGCGCCCGACAATTGGGAATACAAGTTTCATTGCTCGAAAGAAATACCGGTCATCCAGTTTCCCACCCCGGAAGAGCTGACCCTCGATCCCACTCCGCCCTTGAAGCTGGAAGCCGGCCTGAAAGTCGGTTTCTACTTTAACGAAGTGCTGTCCATTCCTACCGACCTGACGCAACTGGTGCCAGCTTGCGGCGCGTTTGTAGACTTCCACGGCGGCCTGCACGTCATGTGTTTCTCGCTGCAAGTCGCCAGCGTGTATGCCGTCGGCCAGGTGGATCTCAGCATCGCGGCCGACAGCAAAGCCGGAAAGTCTCTGCACATGAAGTTCGGCTTCGGCGTCGAACTGGTGGTCGGGCTTCCGGTAGTCGCCAATGTTTCCGTGCTTTACATGGTCGAAGTCAACGTGGGGATCAGCGACACGGATCTCGATGTGGGCGCCATGATGCTGTTTCGCGGTTCCGCCGAGATCTGCGGCGGACTGGTCGCCATCTGCATTCAGATTGAGGCAGGCGGCTCCATCCACCGCGACTTGGTGAAAGAAGAGACCGATTGCATCGCTCAAGTCACATTCTCCATCGATGTCACGCTCCTCTGGGTCATTGATCTCCATGAGACCGACCGATGGCAGGAATCGCGTCAGATTGCTTAGAACAGTCGGTGATCGACAAAGGTAAATCGTTATGCCGCTTGCACCTGAAAAACTGCGAATACTGACTTTTCCGCAGCACATCGAGGGCGATCAGCTCGAGATCAATGGGTTGCTGCTGCCCACGCAAAACTGGCTGAATTTGACGGCGAACTTTCCCAGTCAGCTCAACCCCGGCACTACGGTTGACCTCCCCAGCTTCATCACCGCGGACTTCACGCTCGAGTTGAAGGCGCTGAAGGGACTAAGCACATACCCGTTCTCCGACCCCGGTTCCCTGGCGCTCGAGGGCGTAACGGTAGACACCCTAGCCACCGCGGCCGCTTTCCCGCCGGAGCTTCCGGCGCTCTATGAAGGGCTGGCCGCGCAATTCAAGGTCACGCTGTCGGGAGCTAAGACCATCGAGGGCGCCGGCGAGCCCTGGGCCGACAGTGACGGCATACGCAAATATCTGCCGAAGTCCTATCGCAGCGCTTTCAATTTCACTCTGCCCCGCACCGAGTTCGCCAAGGTTGACGACAGCTATCACTGCGCGATACAAAAGTCGCCCAGACCAGATCTGACTTTCAAGCAATCTGCCGACGACATTACCTGGGGCCGTATCATCGCCTTCTGCTTGCGGCAACCGCTGCTGGCCGAGCGCATTGGCCTGCTGTACCGGCTTACGCTGACCCTGCCCACGGCAGACTATTTTCAGGACGGCGGCTGGGTGTACTTCAATCTTCCCTCCCCGGCCGATTTCGGGATCGCCGCCACCGAACTCAAGCAATACGCGGCCCGCATTCCTCCCATCGCCGTGCCGCGGCAGCTGTTCGCAGCCCTGCTTTTTCCGGTCGTTGCCGGACCGGCGCAGCCCAATGGCAGTTTCGATACGCTGAAGATCGAAGCCTCGGATTATGACGATGGCTTCGCCAAGATCGTGCATGCGGTGCAGCCCGTCAGCGCCAATGTTTTGTCCGAAAAGCCCGACGGAATTCACGTGCAGAAGGACATGGGCATCCGCCTGGGGTGGGACGATGAGCAGATCATCATCTGGCAAAACCGGCAGGTACTTGCCGACCCCGACCCCGCCGCTCTCGGCGCGCGCATCGA
>Ga0193719_10001185_pt1 | contig 10215 bp, 8 predicted proteins | sample U2a2metaG_FD_160103 | JGI IMG/M metagenome (GOLD analysis project Ga0193719, IMG submission 160103) | Soil microbial communities from a riparian zone of the East river system, Colorado, United States - U2a2 | ecosystem: Environmental > Terrestrial > Soil > Riparian zone | place: USA: East River... | reverse complement strand
CGCGAGGTGCTCGTCTTGAAAATCTGGAACGAACTTACGTTTAGCGAGATCGCCGGTGCACTCGGTATTTCTCAAAACACCGCCGCATCGCGATATCGATACGCTCTGGCTAACCTGAAGAAGAGCTTGCAACCCCAATGAACGATTTCTCCGAGCTTGAGAATGACTTGAGAGCGTTGCGACCAGCGCGGCCTTCGCCCGTGCTTTTTGAGCGCATCGAGGAAGCGATGGCCGAGAATTACAAGGCGTCCGCCGCGGCGGACGCCGGGCCAAAGATCAAATGGTTTTGGCGTTTCACAGAAACGCCCTACAGATTTGGTATCGGCCTCGCAGCAGCAGCTGCTGCGGTCGTTCTGTTAATCGCGCGGATCAACACCGATCAAACGCGAAACGAAAACACAGAAATCGCACAAGTTTCACCTTCATCTCAAACAAGACCGGTCCTGCCTTCCTTTTCTGGTAGGAACGGCGTCAACGGATCGATGTCGTCCAACAAATTCGTTCCCTCTGGCGCGACCCAGGTGGTCTATAACACTCGCAACGAGGGGTTGCAGTTTGCTGACGGCTCAACGCAACCGTTAAGGCGTCTTCGTTATCAAACACAGCAGACGTGGCAATGGCGTAATCCCTCTAGTGGCGCATCGCTGCGCGTCTCTTACCCCAGCGAGGAAGTCGTCCTCATTCCCGTTTCCGGCCAATAATTTAACAAAACAAGACCATGAAAATTAAACTCATCACTATCATCGCAACCGTTGCCTTCTTGCCGATCGCAGGATTTGCGCAAACACCACCCGCGCCGCCACAACCACCTGGTCAGCCGCATCCTCCACCGCCGGGTGGCCATGAAAAAGGGCCCAAAGTTCCGGTAATAGTTCTCGGCGTAGAAACATCGCAGGTGCCAACTGTGGTAAGCGAACAACTCGGTCTGTCCAAAGGGCTCGGATTAGTCGTCGAGTACGTTGTGCCCGATAGCCCTGCAGCGGTTGCGGGCGTTCAACAGAACGATATTCTCAAAATGCTCAACGACCAGATTCTGATCGAACCGAGCCAATTGCGGAAGCTCCTGCAGACTTTCTCTGACGGCGCGGACGTGACGCTCACGATTTTGCGCAAGGGCCAGGAGCAGAAGGTGACCGTCAAGCTCACAAAGAAAGAACGACCGCAGCGTCATTCCTGGACGCCCGGGGATAAACACGAAGCGCACTGGGATTTTGATGACACAGGTGATCTCGGTGAGCAGATGCAAGGTATGAAGGAACAGTTGCAAGAGCAACTCGGGGCACAACGGGGCATGATCCATGGAGCAGTGATGAAAGCTCATGAGGCGGCAAGACAGGCGCGGGAAGACGCCCGCCGCGCCGCGCGGGAAATTCGCATTCTGAGTAAAGACAACGGCACACTCAAGGCGACAAGGATCGACCTCGGTCAAGCGCAAATCGTTTTCTCGGACGATAAAGGCGAGATGAAGCTGGAAAATGTGGATGGAAAAAAAATACTCACCGCAAAAGATCCGCAGGGAAAACTGCTCTTTAGTGGACCAGTCGAGACGAAAGAGGATCGAGATAAAATGCCCGCCGATGTGCGTGAGCGTTATGAAAAGTTGCAGCAAAATGACTTACCCACGGTCGGGCCTGAAACAGATGCCGACGAAGAGGATGAGGACGATGACGATGCTGATGACGATGCAACGCAATCGACTGGCACGGTCTGCACACCGCCGTGCTTTCACTGGTGCGTGATCCGAAGCGGGGCGGGGAACCTCGCAACAACGAAAGCTTGAGGCACACAAGCTAAACGTTGACGATCTTGAGGCTGAGGAGAAACTCCGTCGAGCGCCTTAACCTGGCCTGGCCAGCCGCTCGGCGGAGTTTTCCTTTCTGACGACGTCGTAGTGTCCGCCGTCACTCAGCGGAGGTCGGATTGTCGCGCCTAAAACGAATGCGCTGAGGACAGCGCATGCTACAGAGCGCGCCGCGCGTAAGAATCGAGATGGCATTTTCCTTGCCGCGATAAAACCGCGCGCCTATAAGGAGAGCGCGTAATGATGCGGGTCTTTTTGCTCACAGCGGTCATTGCGTTTTCGTCTCCGCTGCATGCGCAGACACTGTCGCCTTCTGCTTCGCCGTCTCTGGAGCAGCGCGTTGCCGACTTGGAAGCCTACGTGAATAATTCGGCGCGCGGCGCTGATTCGGCGAACGCGCCAGTAGCATCAAACATTTCCGGTCCCGGCCCTGCCAGCAACGCCTGGATGATGACCTGTGCTGCATTAGTGCTTTTTATGACATTGCCAGGACTCGCGCTTTTTTACGGCGGTCTTGTCCGCGCGAAAAACGTTCTTTCCGTGCTGGCGCAATGTCTTGGCATTGCCGGCCTGGTGACCATCCTTTGGTGGCTGGTGGGTTATTCTCTCGTTTTCTCCCACGGGTCGCCCTTCATCGGAGGATTCAAGTTTGCGTTTTTGCGCGGTGTCGACGGACGACCGAACAGTGATTACTCGTATTGGGTATCGCAGAATGTCTTCGCGATGTATCAACTGATGTTCGCGATCATCACACCGGCGTTAATCATCGGCGCAGTCGCTGAGCGGATGAAATTCGCGGCCGTGCTTGTCTTCGTCGGAGTCTGGATGTTTGCGGTTTATTTTCCGATCGCGCACATGGTCTGGGGAATCGATGGGTGGATGAACGGAGTTTGGAACGCCGACGCCAAAATCACCGCCATCGATTTTGCCGGTGGAACAGTCGTCCACATGAGCTCCGGTTGGTCGGCGCTGGTCTTGTGCATTCTTCTGGGGCACCGGCTCGGATTTAAAAAAGAAATCATGGCACCGCACAGCATGGTGCTTTGCATGGTAGGAACCGGTTTGCTTTGGGTGGGCTGGTACGGTTTCAACGCGGGAAGTGCTCTTGCGCCTGATGGAATTGCCGCGAACGCGTTCATGAGCACGACGCTGGCCACGGCAGTAGCTTCGTTTACATGGGCGATGCTTGAGTACGCGCTGCGCGGCAAACCAAGTGTCCTCGGATTTTGTTCCGGTGCGGTTGGGGGATTGGTTGTAATCACGCCAGCGTGTGGATATGTGGGGCCAAGCGGCGCAGTGATCATCGGAATCGCGGCAGGAATCGTCCCGTTTTTCGCCTGCACTAAATTGAAATCCTGGCTGGGCTACGATGATGCCCTGGATACTTTTGGCATCCACGCAGTGGGCGGAACGCTGGGCGCGTTCCTCACAGGCCTTCTCGCGACCGCCAGTGTGAATCCAAATCTTTTATTGAGCGTTGCAGGATCGCCTAATCCTGCTACCCGAAATGGTCTTGCAAGAATTGTGGGACACACCCTGTGGTTGGAACAATTAAAAGCAATCGGGATCACGATCGTGTTCGCGGTAGTGGGCAGCGCGATTATCGGCGCCATTGTCAGGGGACTGATTGGACTGCGCACTGCACCGGAGATCGAGCGGCAGGGGCTCGATATAAACGAACACGGCGAAGAAGGCTATATGACGACAGGTTGATATTTCTAAATGCCCAGCGCGTCTTCGCACAAGGCTGCGGCGTGGCGGGTGCTCAACGCTTGATTTATTGTGAAAGGAACAACGCAATGAAGATTTCGTTAACCATCGCAATTTTTCTTACTGTCAGCGGAATTGCGTCGGCTAACACACCGGCAGAAATCGCGGCCGAATCGAAAAAGGCTAACGACTTTTTCGAGAAGTGCTGGGACGAGACGCTTTCGCGCCACCCGGTGGATGAATCGTTTTATGGAATCAAGATGCATTACGATCAACTGGAGGACTTGTCGGACGAGAAGGCCACGGCCGATGAGAAGGTTTGGGAGCGCCAGTTGGCGGATTTGAAAAAGAACATCAAGTTCGAAGCGCTCGATGCTCAAACGCAGCTGAGTTACAAACTCTTCGAGCGCGAGGCGGCGCGCGAAGCGGAAGAATTTAAGTATCGCTTCGACATTTATCCGGTCAGCCAGATGCGTGGCGTCCATGCGCAGATGCCGACTTTCCTGATTAACATTCACAAGATCGATGACGTGAAAGACGCGGAGGCTTACATCGCGCGGCTGCGCGGGTTTCCCAAATTGTTCGATCAGTTGCTCGTCAATCTGAAGCTGCGCGAAGAAAAAGGAGTGGTGGCACCTCGCTTCGTTTTTCCGCTGGTGCTCGACGCCTGCCACAAGGTCATCCAGGGGAAACCTTTCGATTCCGGGCCTCACGACAGTCCGCTGCTGGAAGATTTCACGAAGAAAGTGACCGCATTAAGCAAGGCGGATGGCGAGACGCGGGACCGGCTCGTGGCCGATGCGACCAAGGCACTGAACGAATCGGTCAAACCCGCCTATGAAAAACTGATCGCCTTCTTGGAGGATCAAGCCAAGCGCGCCACCGAAGACGACGGCGTCTGGAAGTTCAAGGATGGCGCGGAGTTTTACGAATCCGCGCTGCATCGCACGACCACGACAAACATGAGCGCGAAAGAGATTCATGAAACCGGCCTCAAGGAAATGACGCGCATCCAGGATGAGATGAACAAGATCCGGGAGAACGTCGGCTTCAAAGGCGATCTCCAGGCCTTCTTCAAGTTCATGCGCGAGGATCAGCAGTTTCGCCTGCCGAGCAACGAGCAGGGTCGCGCGAAATATCTGGCCATGGCCACCGACATCATCGAGACGATGAAGAAGCGACTCGACGGGCTTTTCGTGACGAAGCCGAAGGCCGATATCGTGGTGAAAGCAGTGGAGAGTTTTCGAGAAAAGTCGGCCGGCAAAGCCTTTTATCAGCAACCGGCGCCGGATGGAACGCGTCCCGGGATGTTTTATGTGAACCTGCGCAACATGCAGGACAATCCAACCTACGAACTGGAAGCACTGGCCCATCATGAAGGCATTCCCGGCCATCACATGCAGATCGCGATTGCGCAGGAACTGGACGGAATTCCGAAGTTTCGGAAATTTTCGCACGCCTACACCGCCTACACGGAAGGCTGGGGCCTCTACAGCGAGCTGACTCCGAAAGAGATCGGGCTCTATGCGGATCCTTACTCCAATTTCGGCCGCCTCTCGCTCGAGCTTTGGCGGGCTGGGCGTCTCGTGGTGGACACGGGGATCCATTCAAAACGTTGGACGCGCCAGCAGGCGATCGATTACCTGGTCAAGAACACGCCCAACACCGAGGCGGACTGCACCGACTCGATCAATCGCTACATCGTGATGCCGAGCCAGGCGACCGCTTACAAGGTCGGAATGCTGAAGATTCTCGAGCTGCGGGAGAAAGCGAAAAAGTCGTTAGGCGATAGGTTTGATATCCGGCAGTTCCATGAAGTTGTCTTGAGCAATGGCAGCGTCCCGCTCGATGTGCTGGAGGAATTGGTCGATCGCTGGATTAAGTCGAAACAGGCTGGTTAGCTTTAAAGAGTATGGATCGCGATACCGAACAGCTTAATCTCCTCTCGATTTTTCACTATGTCGTGGCGGGTTTGGCCGCTCTGTTCTCTTTTTTCCCGCTTCTTTATACAACGGTTGGCGCCATCTTCATATTTGCCGCGCGGCACGGAACAGCGAAACCGGGCGAAGACTTACCGCCTGAATTTCTTGGGTGGATTTTTGCTGTGCTCGGCTCGCTGTTGTTCCTAATCGGAATAGCAATGGCAATTTGTATTCTAATTGCCGGCCGATCGCTTGCGCTCCGCAAACGCTACTCGTTCGCCCTCGTGATGGCTTGCATCGAATGCCTCTTCATTCCCTTTGGAACAATTCTCGGGGTGTTTACGATTGTTGTGCTTTCGCGCGAATCGGTGAAAACGTTGTTTACCTCCGCGCAAATATCAGCTTGAAAATTGCGCGGTCGTAGCCCCGAAAGCTTCCGGGGCTATGAGGAACGGACAATTTCAGGAAGGGTGGCCTAGCCTCAGCGCGAGGCGCTCAGGGCGCATACCAAAAGCATTACGATTTGCTATTCTGTCGCAGCGCGCGTTGCGCGCTTTACACACACTGATCCTAGGGTTTGTTCGGCACTCCCGCGCTGTTTGCCTCCCGTTGCAATTGCTCGGCGTTGGCTCTCTGCACGTTCAACGCACCGGGCTCAGACGCGCCATCGGGAACTTCGACCCATCGACCGCCGATATGGGTTCCCGTGCTCGCTGGCACCCAAACCATGTGCTTTCCCTTCTTCTGAACTGCGCTGGCCTGCGCGGCTGGGACGGGTTTCAGATCGAAATTCAATTGCGTCGTTTGGTTCGCCTTGGTTTTTGTATTAGTGATGGATGCCTTCACCGCGCCATTCGCAACCAGCGTCACCCGGTAAACGCCTTCCGGGAGCCCGTCTATAATGTAGCGACCCTTTGCATCCGTCTTGACGGTGTTGAATTTCTGGCGGCCGTCTTTCGACTCGATTCGAACATCTGCACCCTTTATTGCCTGTCCTTTCGCATCCTTAACCACGCCTTGGATAGCCGAGGGTCCGGCCCACGCAGTCGCAATGGAAAGAACAACCCCAATAAACCCGACCTGTAGTGATTTCATAAACATATTACCTCACTGGTTCATACAGGAAACAAAAGGCGAAGTTCCCAAACAATTTGTTGAATGAGGAAAAAACGAAGTTTCCGCGAGTGGACTGTTGCTGTTGCCGCGCCTCGGTGAGGCGCGGCTACACGGCCCATAGCGCGTGGCTACAGATTAGAAGTGCTTTCTCAAAGCGATGCGCCAAGTACGACCGTTGATGTTGGTCGTAGCCGTCTTCAAAATTACCAATTAGGAAGGGTGACTCTCTGAACGTGCAAGCCGGAATGCGCCTTTCCCCCGTCGTCCACTTCGACCCAATTACCGCCAATATGGCTCCCGGTACGAGCTGGTACCCATACCATGTGCTTTCCGCCCTTTGCAATGTTACCTGCTTGGGACGCTGGCTTGAGATCGAAATTCAGCTGAGTCGGTTGATTCGGCTTGGTCTGCGTGTTGATGATCGACGCCTTGACCGCGCCATTCACAAGCAATGTTACCCGGTAAACGCCCGGTTGTAGACCGTGTGAAATATAGCGGCCCTTTGCATCGGTCTTAACTGTGCTGAACACCTGTTTGCCGTCTCGCGATTCGATCCGAACGTCTGCGCCTTTAATCGGTTCGCCTTTCGCAGCTTTGACAAACCCCTGAACGGACGCTGACCCCTCCGCTGCAATTTTGTTCGTTCGCACACCGGCTTGCGATGCGCGATCACGCACACTGGTGATGACTTCCGTCCCTGGAGACGCAGCGGTCACGTCCGCTGTAATTTTGTTTGTTCGCAGAGCGACTTCCGATCCGCGATCACGCACACTGGTAGTAACTCCCGTCTCTGGAGGCGCAGAGGTCACTCGAGTGTCCGCGGGGCGCGGGTCGAAACCTCCCGGAGATGTGTGATCCGGAGCTGTGAATGGATTAGATGGATTTTGTACGGGCACGCTAATGCCGATGCTGCTCACTGCTGTCGGATGAGTTACATCGGTGAAAAGTCCCTGTAGATAACGGTCGTATACGCCACTACCAGGTTGTTCGTGGGCGAGTTCGCCGCGAAATAACCAAACCGCAGCCGCGCCTAAAAGGAGACCGGTAGTCGCTGCTCCAACCAGTTTGGGGTTACGCCGCGACCAGCGCCAGATTCGCGCTGGAGGGGAAACTGGGCGAGCGACGATGGGACGACCGTTGAGCCAGCGTTCCAAATCAGCTGCGAAATCTCCGGCGGACTGGTAGCGCGCTTTTGGATCGCGCTCCAGACAGCGCGCACAAATCGTCTCCAAATCGCGATCGATGCCGCTGTTGCGGGAGAGCGTACGGAGTTTCGGGGCAGGTGTTTCCGAGGCTTGTCGGATCACGGAAACCGGATTGGAACCCACAAATGGTGGGCGTCCGGCAAGCACGTTGAACAAAACTGCGCCGAGACTGTAAACATCGGCAGCTGGGGTAACATCGGCGGCTGCACCATTTGCTTGCTCAGGGGCAATGAAACCTGCGGTTCCGAACGTAGTTAGCGACCTTGTAAGATCGTTGTTCCCGTCCAGCAGCTTGGCCAAACCGAAATCGCTGACAAGTGGCTCGCCTCGATCATTGAGCAGGATGTTTCCCGGTTTGATATCGCGATGGAGCACTCCGCGGCTGTGAGCATATTCGACAGCACGCGCGACCTTTACCATCAGTTGCACGCACTTCCGCGGTTCATCGCGGAGAGACGCCGCGTTTTCGGCTAAACTTCCTTTCTCCGCGAGCTTCATGCTGAAAAACGGCAGACCATCCTCGCTTTCGCTCACTTCATAAATCGGAAGGATGTTCGGGTGATCCAGACTGGCCACCGCCTGTGCTTCTCGTCGGAAACGCTGCAGCGCTCCATGTGAATCAGCGCGATAACTCAGGACGCGCTTTACCGCGACGATGCGCCGAGAATGTCGTTGCCTGGCGCGATAGATCACGCCCATGCCGCCGCAACCGATCTGCTCGAGAATTTCGTAATTTCCCAGCTGCCAGGGCTTGTCGCGCCGGTCGAGCTCGTCGAGTACGGTTTCATAAACCCTCTTCGATACCTCGCCACCGGTTTCTAATCCCTTGCGCAGCAGGCAGCTCACGCAAACTCCGGTGTCGAGTTGCATGGTTGCTCCACACTTGTCGCATTTTGCGTGCTCTTTGGTAGCGCTCGGAAGCGGATCAGAGCGTGGATCTGAATCTGTCATCGCAATTACTCGGTTGCTGTTGCGAGTGACGCACACAGGTAACGAATCTCATCATCCACGTCGCCAGGATCCTCGACGGTTTGCGAGACTTCATCGCGCAGCAGACTGCGGTAACGCTGACGCATGTTGTGCAGCTGTTTTTTCACGGCCGTTTCTGCCATTCCCAGTTTCCCAGATAGGTTAGCATATGACAGTTCATCGCGTTCGTCTGTAAGATGGGAGCTTAGTGCTTGGAAGAGCCAGAGCTTGCCTTTGCTCTCGCATTCTTCCCGCAGCCGTTGAAACGCGTGTTCCACAACCGCCGTTGCCCAAGTGAGGTCGAAGATGCGCTCCGGCGGCAAGGAGTCGAGTGCTTGAATCGGGATGGATAATTGCGACGGCGCTTCGGCCATCCAATCGTCCCAGGAAATAAATTCCACGCCGCCGCCCCGTCTGTGAGCATGCGTTTTCTCGGCGGCGTTAATGAGAAAATTTTGGAGCGACCTTAGCAAGAGCGAGCGGAACCGCCCGCGGTTACGATCGGCGTGGTGCAACCAATTCTTTTTCAGTATCGTCACAAAAAAATCCTGCGTGAGGTCCTGCGCATCCTCGACTGAATAGCCGCGTGCGCAGACAAACGAGAAAATGGGTCGCCAATAAGTTCGGCAAAGCTCGGCGAGCGCGTCGCGTGCCTTCTGCTCTTCGCTTCCCAAGTTTGCGGCTGAAAGTATGAGACTCCAGCGGGTAGTTACAAACTCGCGAGGTCCCTCTCCACCCTGGTCGCGAGCCTTCCCGTTCACAAGGGAACACTGTGGGTTCTCCCTCTTCTACACAAGCAATAAACGGTGAATACACGGCCGGGGGCAGTTGGTTGCCTTCGCGCGAACGCGAAGTCTGTCCTGTGCGAGAACGCGATTCATTCTCTCTCGTAAGAGATAGGGTTAGACGCTCTGCCGGCGGAGGGGCTCGAACCCACACGATCTTGCGATCACTGGATTTTGAGTCCAGCGCGTCTGCCAATTCCGCCACGCCGGCGTTGGGATCTTGAAACTACGAATTCAAGAGCGAAGCTCAAGCGCTTCTGATCTGTATCCGTTTTGCTGTGCGAAGCGGCAGTCGTGGGCTTGCCAGACTGGGTTCGCGTCGCCCACGGCAATGATGCTACAGCATTGCGTCGATCACGCGTAAACCGCGCGGTGGCCCGAGAATCTCGCGAAGAATAATTGCGTCACGTAAACCAGACGTCGATGCAAGCAACGTTGCTATGTCCGCTCTTGGTTCCTCCGCCTTGGCGATTGTCCGCGTTGTTGCCGCGTAAGCTTCCGGTGCTTCTTGGATTTCGAATGCAGGAGTGCCTATTATTTTTGGTGAAACGATTTTTTCTACGCGCGTGATTGCTGGCGGCGTGGACTTTTCTTTCGCGATGGCCACGGGTTTGCGTCGCTTTTCTCGTCTTAGTTGCGAAAACGGTGAATTCGGCGGCTGTACCGGTGCAAGTGGGCGCAGAGGAATATCTGTGCGAGGCACCACG
>Ga0193719_10001184_pt1 | contig 10217 bp, 6 predicted proteins | sample U2a2metaG_FD_160103 | JGI IMG/M metagenome (GOLD analysis project Ga0193719, IMG submission 160103) | Soil microbial communities from a riparian zone of the East river system, Colorado, United States - U2a2 | ecosystem: Environmental > Terrestrial > Soil > Riparian zone | place: USA: East River... | reverse complement strand
ATCAGCTCCCGGAAGCGCGCCCGCGCCTCCGCGTGGACGATCGAGACGACGTAAGGGGTGCGGCGGATCTCCCGGGTCTCGGCTCCCCGCCCGAGCTTCGCGTAGATGCCCAGGTTGAGCAGGAGGGCCTGCACGCCGTGCGCCAGCGTGGCCGAGATGGTGGAGAGCGTGACGTCGGCCTGGCGGGACCAGTACGACCGCAGCCGCACCGTGCCCTGGGCCTGGAAGAGCGCGCGCAGGTAGGCCGCCTGGGCGTCGCGGCCGGCCCGCAGGATCATGGCCGGCACCGAGTGGTCGGCGCTCGAGCGGAGCAGACCGTACTTGTCCACGAAGGGCCGCAGCGGCTCGCCATAGAGCCGGATCCGGTGGATGTCGAGCCCCGGGGTGCGCGTCTCCATGGAGCGGACGTGATAGTGCACCCCGTCGAAGACGCGGTGCACGCGCTCGACGATGAAGTCGAGCTCGTCCTTGTCGATGGTGGTGAACTCGACCGCCAGGCTGTGGTCGGTGCTGAGGCCGTCCTGGCCCACGAAGCCGTCGGCCTGGAGCCACCCGACCAGCGCCGCTTCGTCCACCTCGCTGGGCCGCGAGTCCCGGCGCACGTCGGTCCGCGTCGACAGGCGGAGGGCGGAGCCCGGCTCCACCTCGTCCACCCGACGCCAGCTGCCCACGCCGTTGGCGATCGCATACACGAGATGGTCGCCGGTGGCCTCGACCGTCACGCCGTTGCGGAGCTCGACGCGGAAGACCGCCCGCTCGCCGTTCTCCTTGACCGCCACCACCCGCGTCGTCCCCGTGCCCTCGTCCCGCCCGTCGTAGACCTCGAGGCCGACCTGGTTCTTGGTCACGATCTGCCCGATCGGGATGGGTCCCTCGGGCGTCGAGATCAGGGCGTGAAAGGGCTGGCAGGCATGCGGCTGCGGCCGCTCGTAGGCGGAGCTGGCCCGCGTGAGGATGCCGGTGTCCGGATCCACATAGTGATGGCCCTGGGCCGGGCCGGAGAGCCCATAGCCGTAGTGGAGGCCGGTATTGAACCACTGTGGCGAGTTCGGGGCCGCGACCTGGGCGGCCAGCATGTAGCAGAGCTCGTCGTAGAAGGCCCGCGCGTCAGAGGGCGTGTCGAAGTAGCCGTACTTCTCCCCCCAGTGCATCCAGCAGCCGGCCAGCCGGTGGAAGACTTGCCGGGCGTCCCGCTCTCCGCCCAGGACCGGTCGACCGTCCCGGTCCAGCAGGGGCTTGCCGTCCGCGGCGTACTGCGGCACCCCTGACTTCCGGAAGTATTTCTGGGCGAGGATATCCGTGGCCACCCCGGACCAGCCGGCCGGCACCGAGATCCCGTCTTGGCGGAAGACCGTGGAGCCGTCGGGGTTCTTGATCTCCGACACTCGCTGGTCGAACTGAATGCCCGCGTACGGACTCTGGCCTTCTCTGGTGAACCGCCGGGCGACTCTCATGAGCTCCTCCTAAAAGAACACTGGCCAAAGCACGACCCTGCTCCATCCATGGATGCGGCCTACTTCAGACAGGAAAAGGAAAGGTGGGTTGGGGCGCCGCGAGGGCGTCGTTCTGAGCTGTGCGCTGTGAACTCATATGCATATAGGTAGTGTGTATGTCTAAGGCGGACCCCAACATATTGCGCACCGTCGAACCGTGTCAACAAAAAAAGACTGCAGGAGTTGCATTGCATCGCGTCAGCGGAGAGGAAGACTGCGGGGAAGGGTACTGCGGGGCGCGCGCTGGCTTGTCTAGTTTAGTACGGTGACGGGCTCTTGATCATGTTCTCGCGGCGCTGGAGGTAGCCGTTCCGCACCGCGCTGTAGAGATCGACCGTGGTCTCCTCGAAGCCCTGGTAGAGATCCAGGTTGAGCGACCGGTCGTTGATCATGCTGCCCACCTTCATGCCGAGCCGTGTCCAGATGAAGGGCAGCACGTAGCTCAGCGGATCCATGGCCCCGTCCACCGCGGTGCCGATGCCGTCGCGCACGGTGAGCGGCGGCAGGAACGGCAGGACCAGGAAGGGGCCGGGGCTGATCCCCCAGATGCCGAGGGTCTGGCCGAAGTCGGCGCGGGTCTTCTGCAGGTTGAACTCCTGCTTGGCGATGTCGAAGAGGCCGCCGATGCCGACCGTGCTGTTGATCAGGAAGCGGCCCACTTCGGCCGTGGCGCCCAGCGGGCGCCCCTGCAGCAGGTTGTTCACCACGCGCTGGACGACGAGCAGGTTGTCGAAGCCGCTGTCGATCATCTGCTGCAGGCGGTCCGGCATCACGAAGTTGTAGCCCTTCGCGACCGGCTTGAGCACGTATCGGTCCAGGTTGTAGTTGAACGTGAACATCTTCTCGTTGAACGACTCCCACGGGTCGTACTCCTCCAGGACGCCCTCGCTGGGCACCACCGGATCGGCGGCGCGCGCCTGGGCCAGCATCCAGGCGGGAGCCTGGGCGACCACGAGCGGCCCCACCGAGGCGACCATGTAGGAGGGCTGCGCCCCAGGCCGGATCAGCTCGAAGGAGGCCGGTCGGAAGGCCACCGTCGCGGCCAAGGCCTGCTCGCCCGCGCGGGGCTCGACCACTGCGCCGGTCGGCTGCTGCTCGGGGGCGAGGGCCGCGGCGATCGGATTGTCCGGATCGGTCACTCCCGCCGTCGCGGCCATCATTGACTCGCTGCGCAACCCGCCCGACAGCGTGCCACAGCCGCCCATGGCAAGGGCCGAAACCGCCACCAGCAGTGCTGCCTGTCGCATGCCGAATCCGAAACGCACGTTCGGTGTCCCCCTCGAGTTCTCGCTGGCGTCGCTCATGGGCTCGCTGGCCGAGGCCGGCGGACCCGGCACCAAGGAGCAAGGCCAGTGCCACGCCGCGCCATCCGCGAGCATAGGATACCGAGCGTTGTTCTTTCAAGCACTTTCCCTGCGATACGACCCCGGCGAGGCCCCCAACCTATAGTCGGTGGCCGGCAGGACTGGGTAACGCGGTCCCCGGATTTGTCACTCCGGGGCCGTTGACAGCGCGCGGCCGCCGGGCTTCAATGCGGGCGCGATCGCAGGATCCCGGAAGGCGCTTCGAGAAAGGTGGCCGGTGATGATCGAGCTCACGCTGGAGATGGCCGAGCGCGCGACGCGCGCGGCGCGGGAGAAGGCCAATGCCCTCGGCACCCCGATGACGATCACGGTGGTGGACGAGGCGGGACGGCTGGTGCTGTGCTCGCGGGGCGACGGCACCGGGTTCTTCACGCCCGAGACGTCGCGCGCCAAGGCGATGGCGGCCGCGAACTTCCGCATGTCCACCGCCGATCTCGCCGACCGGGTGCAGAAGGGCTCGCCGTTCTGGGCCCAGGTGGGCAGCGCGGTTCCCGGCCAGCTCCTGGCCAGTCACGGCGCGGTGCCGATCGTGGTGAAGGGCCGCGTGATCGGCGCCATCGGCTGCGGCGGCGGCACCGGCGAGCAGGATCAAGAGTGCGCCGCCGCGGGCGCCGCCGTCCTGGCCGCGGGCGGCTGAAAAAGGCCCATCTGCTTCGTTGCCGCCCTCGGTCGGGCGCTCAACGTAGAGAGACTACGCCTCGCGCCCGACCTTCGGGCGGCGCCTCGCGTCTGGACCTTTTTGAGCCGCCCGCTGCGGTAGCCGGTTGGCTAGCGGCGGACGAGGGTGTCGAGGATCGTGACGCCCTCGCCGCGCCGCCCGACCAGCACCGGGTTCAGGTCGATCTCGCTGACGACGGTGCCGAGGCTGCGCGCGGCGTCGCCCAGGCGCTGCAGCAGCTCGACGGCGGCGGGCAGGTCCAGCGGCGCGCCGCCGCGCACGCCGTCCCACAGCGGGCTGATGCGCAGGCCGCGCAGCGCCTCCTCGGCGGCCACCGCGTCGATCGGCGGCAGCAGCAGCCGGAAGTCGCGCAGCACCTCGATGAGGACACCGCCCGAGCCCACCAGCACCACCGGGCCGAAGACGGGATCCACTTTCACGCCCAGGGCCAGCTCGAGCGCGCCGCGGGCCTGGCGCTGGATCAGGAAGCCATCGAGCGCGACCTCCGGCGCCGAGGCGCGCACGTTGGCCTCGATGCGCCGGCACGCCTCCGCGACCGCGGCGCGATCCGAGAGTCCGAGGGCAACGCCGCCCACGTCCGACTTGTGGGGCAGGGCGGCCGCGCAGGCCTTCACCACCACCGGGTAGCCGAGCTGCTCGGCCGCGTCGGGCGCAGCCCGAGCCGCGGTCACGAAGACGGTGTCTACGAGCGGCAGCCCGAACGGCGCGAGGAGCCGCTGGCTCTCCCACTCGTTGAGGAACGACTCGCCGGCGCGACCGGCCGGCATCGCGGGGGCCGCGGGCGGCGGGGGCGCCTCGAGCGTCACGCGATCGAGCCAGCGCGCGCGGCGCGTGGTGGCGTGCGCCAGGCAGGCGAGCGAGCGAAGCGCGACGCTCGCGTCGTCGAAGGCGAGCACGCCGCCGGCCCGGAAGGCCTCCACCACGGGGCGCTGCGGGCAGCTCACCGCGACCACCTTGCGGGTGGACCGGGCCACCGTGGCCACGTCGCCGACCAGCCGCCCGAGATCGGTCGCGGCGCCGAGCAGGGCGATCTGGAACACGATGGCGTCCACGCCGGGATCGGCCTCGAGCGCGGGCAGCACGCGCATGAGCATGCCGGGGTCGGTGAGGATCTGCGCGGTGAGATCCACCGGGTTGGCCGCGGCGGCGAAGTCGGGCAGGGCGGCGCGGAGCATCGCGGTCGTCTCCGGCGTGAACTCCGCCGGCACGAGCCCCAGATCCACGCAGAGATCCACGGAGAGCACGCCGAGGCCACCGGAGTTGGAGAGGATCGCCACGCGACGCCCCGCCTCGCGATAGCGCAGGAACGCCTGCGGCAGCGCCAGCAGCTCGGCGGGATCGGCGCAGCGGATCGCGCCCCAGTCCGCGAAGACCGCGTCGTAGACCGCGTCCTCGCCCGCGAGCGCGCCCGTGTGGGAAGAGGCCGCGCGCCGGCCCACCGCGCTGCGGCCCGACTTCAACACGAAGACCGGCACCCCGCGGCGGTGGGCCCGCGCCAGCGCCCGGCGGAAGCGCCCCGCGTCCTTGATGTCCTCCATGTAGCAACAGGCCACCCGCGTCTCGTCATCCTCGACCACCTCGGCCAGGATCTCGGCCGCCTGCACGTCGGCCTCGTTGCCGGTGCTGACCCAGTAGTTGAGCCCGAGCCCGGCCGCGCGCGCCATCTCGTAGATCATCCCGGCCATGGCGCCGCTCTGGCTCACCATCGCGATGGGCCCGGTGGCGAGGCCCGGCTCGAGGAACGGCGAGGCGAAGGTGGCGACCAGCCGCGAGGGCAGGTGGGCGAAGCCCTGGCAGTTGGGCCCGATGATGCGCAGGCCGGTGCGCTCGGCCAGCTCGCGCAGGCGCGCCTGCGCCACTCGCCCGGCCTCGCCGACCTCGGCGAAGCCACTGCTGAACACGATGGCCGCCCGCACCCCCTTGGCCGCGGCCTCCTCCAGGGACTCGAGCACGCGCTCGGCGGGCACCACGACGATGGCCAGGTCCACCTGTTCCGGGATCGCGCCGATCGAGGGGAACGCGGGCAGGCCCTGCACGGTGGCGCGCGCGGGATTGACCGGGAACACGCGCCCCGCGTAGCCGTGGCGCAGCAGGAAGGCGAGAGGCCGGCCACCGATCTTGACCGGATCATCGGAGGCGCCCACGACCGCGATGGCACGAGGCCGGAAGACAGCGCTGAGGTCGGTCACCGGGTCGGAGTATAAGCCGAACGGTTGCCCGCCGATTGGGGGAGTGCGGGGGCCATGTCTGGGCCCCCGCATTTGAAGAGCCTGAAGAACTAAACGGTTGTCCGCCCGCCCGGGGAGTGCGGCAGCTGAAGAGTATTATCGGTTCTCATGGCGCGGTGGGACCTGCGGTCGAAGCTCCTCGTCGCGGTGAGCCTCGCGGTGCTGCTGGGACTGCTGGGCGGCCTCGCCCTGGAGGCCGGCCGCCCGTATCCGGGCTTCTTCGTCACGCCCGACTACTACGTCGTGCCCATCGAGCCCGCCGCGCGCGCCGTGGGCCTGCGTCCGGGCGATCGGCTGGTCGCGGTGGAGGGCGACTCACCGCTCACCCTGGCCGCGCGCGTGCGCGCCGCCACCGGGCCAATCCGCTACGAGGTCGAGCGCGCCGGGAGCCGGCTCTCCGTGGACCTCCCGCCGCGGACCTTGACCTGGGCCCGGGTGGTGGACCACTTCGGCGTCTACTTCCTGGTCTCGGCCATCATGCTGATCGTGGGCGCGGCGGTCTTCGTGCAGAACCCCGCGGCGGCGCCCAATCGCCGGTTCCTCCTCTATATGTGCCTCTGGGCCGTCTCCAACGTGGCAACGCCCGAGGCGGTGCTGGGCGCGCGCCCCTACGCGGCGGTCCTGGTCGGACTCCTGGCCCCGCTGCTCTCCATCCACGGCTGGGTGTTCTTCCTCACGTACCCGGCCAATGCCGACCGCGAGCGCTGGCTCGAGCGCCACCGCGTGATCCTGCGCCTCTACCGGATCGCGGTCGTGCTCGGGCTGGCGAGCGCGCTCTCGTTCATCGGGATCTCGACCTTCGCGCCCGGGCTGCTGGTGAACGGCTGGGTCTATCCGGCGACCGCGGCGGTGCTCTCGCTGCTCAGCACGCTGTCGTTCCCGATCAAGATCGGCGCGCTGCTCGACACGCGCCGGCGCGCCGCCTCGCCGCTCGTCAACCAGCAGACCACGGTGCTGCTGCTGGGCATCGGGATGGGCCTCGGCGCCTGGCTTGGCTTCATGCTGTGGCCGCTGCAGCAGCTCTACCAGAGCCCGTTCGATCCGCAGGTGGGCTCGGCCCTCATGCTGCTCTACCCGGCGGCGATCGGCTACGCCACCGTGCGCTACCGCCTCTTCGACGCCACCGTGGTCATCCGCCGCTCGGTGATCTACACCGGCCTGGCCGGCCTCATCACCGGCGCCTACGCGCTGCTCCTGGCCGGGACCAACGCGCTGCTGGCCCAGACCGACCTCACGCGCTCGCCCTGGTTCTCGGCCGGCTTCATGTTCGTGGTCGTGCTGCTCTTCAATCCATTGCGCGAGCGGGTGCGGCGCGCGGTGGACCGCACGTTCTTCCGCGAGCGCCACGACTACGCGCTGGCGATGCGCACGCTGGCCCGCTCCATGTCGAGCCTGCTCGACCTGGACGAGATCACGCGACGCCTCACCACCACCATCGAATCGGCCATGCACGTGCGATCCACGCGCCTGCTCGTGGACGGGTTTCCGCACGACATCCTGGCCGCCCTGGAAGTCGCGCCGGGGGCGCTCTCACGCTACCAGCTCGCCGCCGATCCGAGCTTCGGCAGCGACCGCGGGGCCGCCCTGGCCGCCTATCAGACGCTGGCCGCGGAGGTGGTGGTGCCGCTGCGCTTCCAGGGGGGCCTGCGCGCGCTGCTGGTGCTGGGCGGCAAGCGATCGGAGGCGCCCTATACCGGCGAGGATCTCGAGATGCTGGAGGCGCTCGCCGACCAGGCCGCGGTGGCGGTGGCCAACGCGGAGGCGCACCGCCAGGTGCTGGAGTACGCGCAGCAGCTCGAGCGCAGCCTGCTCATCCGCGGTAGCCTCGCCAAGTTCGTGCCGCGCCGCGTGCGCCAGCTCATCGAGGAATCCCCGGAGGCGCCGTCGCTCGAGAAGAAGGAGACCGACGTCAGCGTGCTCTTCGCCGACATCAGCGGCTACACGCGACTGTCCTCGCGGCTGCAGCCGGACGACCTGGCCGGCCTCGTGGAGCGCTACTTCGGCGCGTTCCTGGACGAGATCGTCAAGCACGGGGGCGACGTGAACGAGACCGCGGGCGACGGGCTCATGGTGATCTTCCACGAGGGCCCACACGCCCGCGCGGCGGTGGACGCGGCGCGCGCGATCCACCGCCGGGCCGCCGAGATCGGCGCCGAGCTCGCCGCGCGATTCGAGCCGGTGGCCATGCACGTGGGGGTCAATACCGGTCCCGCGCTGCTGGGCGCGACCAAGATCGAGGGCAGCGCGGGCACCCGCTGGACCTACACCGCCTCCGGCATGACCACGAACATCGCGGCGCGCCTCGCCGCGCAGGCGGGCGACGGCGAGATCGTGATCAGCGAGGCGACGCGGACGCGCCTGGGGGCCGACCTGGTGCTGGAGGACCTGGGGGTGCGCGAGCTGAAGAACGTGGAGACGCCGATGCGGCTGTTCCGGCTGCGTTAGGCCCTTACGTAGGAGGAACATGCGGGATGCCGATCAAGGCGGTACTCCTTGACGCCTATGGCACGCTGATTCGGAACGAGGATCTGATGCTGATCCCTCGGCGTATCGTGGCTGATCACGGGTTGCCGGTACCCATCGACGACGTCTGGCGGGCGTGGACCGACCTGTATTCCGAGGCGACGCAAGTGGCGCCGTTCCGGACGCTCAGAGCCATTGAGGAACAGATCCTGCTGGGCGTCTTGCGACGGTTTGGTGCGGGGGGCGATCCGACCCCCTATGTTGATCTCTTCTTCGAGGTGACCACGAGAGTCGAGCTCTACCCCGAAGCGCTCGCGGTGTTGAACGCGCTCGGACGTGTACGCTCCGCCATCGTTTCCAATGCCGATCAAGAACACCTCGCCGCCTGGAACGTGACACTCCCGGTGGAGTTCATCCTCATCTCCGAAGCGGTACGAGCGTACAAGCCTCACCCGCTCATGTTCCAGAGCGCATTGCGACGCCTGGGCCTTCAACCGCATGAAGTGCTGCACGTCGGCGACAGCGACGTGGATGACGTCAAGGGCGCGAAGGCGGCAGGTCTGCGGGTCGTGTGGGTCAACCGCGATGGTCGGCCACGCCACCCCGATGTGCCACCGCCTGATTTTGAGATGCCTGATCTCAACGGGTTGCTCACTCTTCTCTAGATGGAGGGACGACATGACCCATCGATCGATCAACTTCCGAAAGAAGTTCGGGCTATTCGAGGAGCAGTGGAAGCCGAAGGTCGTCGCGGAGATGAACGACTATCAGTTCAAGGTCGTGAAGCTGCAGGGCGACTTCGTCTGGCACGACCACAAGGAGACCGATGAGACATTCATCGTGATCGAAGGCGATCTGCGGATCGATTTTCGCGACGGCGCGGTCCATGTGTCGACCGGGGAGATGTTCGTCGTGCCCCGGGGCGTCGAGCACAAGCCCTATGCGGAGAAGGAGGTCAAGCTGCTGCTCATCGAGCCGCGCGGGGTGCTCAATACCGGGCACGAGGGCGGTGAACGGACCGCCGAGAACGACGTGTGGATCTGACAGCCCTCACCACGCCCGCGACTCTAGACGGCCCACATCCGTTGCCGGTGAACGACGGGCCCGTCGTTCAGGGCTTGAGGCTGGTGTCGAGGAACCGCACGACATCGGGGACGAACACGGGAAATCCTCTAGGATTCGAGAAGAGGCCGTGCCCGTCGTCCTCGAAGCCCGGGTAGACCTTCAGCTCGACGTTCCGGCCCGATCGCCGGAGCGCCTTCTCGAGCGCCCGCCCCACGTCGACATCGAGCTTCAGGTCGTTACGGGACCAGAGGATCAACGTGGGCACGGTGATCGTGTCGGCGGCCTTCTTCCAGGTGGCCTCGACGAGCGGCCAGGCTTCGTCGGCCCCGCCGGCTTTCTCGGTCTGCCGATAGCCGCCGGCCATCGAGATCAGGGCTCTGAACCGGCGATCGCGCGCGGCCGCCATGACGCTGACCAGGCCGCCGAGCGATACGCCGCCCACCGCGATCCGGTCTCGGTCCACGAAGGGCAACCCCTGGAGGTAGTCGAGCGCCGCGATCACGTCGTCCGCTTCGGCCTCGGCTCCGCGCATCACGTCGCTGGCCCGCTTGCCGTGGCCCCGCGAGGTGAGGTTCGTGGAATAGGTGGTCGTGGTTCCTTCGGACCCGCGGTGTCCGCGTCGAGCGACGACGAGGACCACGTAGCCCTGCCGGGCGAGCGCGTCCCCGGTCGAGCCCGGGACGATCGACGTCCAGGGCCCGCGGGCCGCATCCTGCACGGTCATCGAGCCGTGGTTGGAGATATACGCGGGAAAGGGGCCGGCACCCGCCGGACGCCCCAGGAGGGCGCGGATCTTGAGGTCGCCGCTCGCGAAGCTGACCTGCTGGGTGACGTACGGCGCGTCGGCGGCGCGGGCCTCGCGCACCGGCCCGGTGGCCAGGAGAGTCAGCAGGAATGCGGCGGCGGCAGCGAGAGGCGGCAGGTC
>Ga0193719_10001183_pt1 | contig 10218 bp, 10 predicted proteins | sample U2a2metaG_FD_160103 | JGI IMG/M metagenome (GOLD analysis project Ga0193719, IMG submission 160103) | Soil microbial communities from a riparian zone of the East river system, Colorado, United States - U2a2 | ecosystem: Environmental > Terrestrial > Soil > Riparian zone | place: USA: East... | reverse complement strand
TGCCTCACGTAATTCACACAAGCAAGCCGTTTCAACGGCTTACCATAACAGCGTAAGCCGTTGAAACGGCTGGTGTCCATCACGGCAAACTTCACCGGCCTGAAGTCCGGTGTTAATAAGAGGCGGGGGGAAAAAAATTGCATGCGCGCGCAAAATTTTGCACGATTGCTGCAAATGACAGAACCAGCTCTCGATTTGGTTATCGCAGCGCTGGAGAAGATCCGCGAGACGAATGATCGTTTTCCGAACGCATCGAAGAGTGTGCTCGCGCGATTGCGCGCCGAACACCCTGTAGCCGCTTCGCTGCGCGAAGCGCGCACGTCGCTCACAGAGCGACGGCTACAGCCATCATCGAATAAAGCAAAATTACTCGAGCCGATTCGCGAACGCGTGTGCGCTTGCACGAAATGCGCGCATCTCGCCTGCTCACGCACACAAACCGTTTTCGGGGTAGGAAATCCAGACGCGGACTTAATGTTCATCGGTGAAGCGCCGGGAGTGGATGAGGATCAACAAGGAGAACCATTTGTCGGGCGCGCCGGACAATTGCTGACGAAAATCATTAAGGCGATGAACTTCGCCCGCGAAGACGTTTACATCGCGAACATTCTCAAGTGCCGGCCGGATATGCCGTCAGGAAGTTTTGGCAATCGCGCACCGACGCCGGCAGAGATGCAAACCTGCCGCCCTTATCTGGTCGAGCAGATCGACGTCATCCAACCCAAAGTCCTGGTCGCGCTTGGCGCAGTTGCGGTGGAAGGCTTGCTTGGAATGCGAGGCACGATGCGCGAACTGCGCGGGCGCTGGCACGCTTACAACGGCATCCCGCTCATGATCACATATCATCCCGCTTACTTGCTCCGGAACCAAGCACCTTCGGAAAAACGCAAAGTTTGGGAAGACATGCTCGAAGTGCTGGAGCATCTGGACCGACCGATCACGGAGCGACAACGAAATTATTTTCTGTGAGATCTATTTGTATGTAGCGCCAACGGCGCAGCAGATTCATCGGTTAGCCTGGGGCACCGCCCCAGAGTTGATGGACAAAAAACGCCAGCGCTGAAAGCGCGATTCACTGCGACGTATTTCGCTCCATTATTCGCGCGTCGCTTATTTCAACGAGCAGTTGCAATGCGGATATGTTTGAAATTGGCAACTATCCGCCGGTTTGAAACGCACTTTCAGCGCTTGCCTTGGATCGCGATCTAGATTCCTGGGGCGATGCTCCAGGCTCGCAATGAGACGGCGCCGTTCGACGCTAGATACATGCGATGCTCGCGCTGTCTTTTTGATTCGCACGCTTCCAACTGGCGTCGATCGATTTGCGCGACGCTAGTGTGATGGCCAGCGACAAAATCATCGCACGGACTTCGTGGCGCGGAACTTTTATTGTGCATTGCAAAGCCGCCGCTCCAGCGTTCGCTAAAAGAGAAAGTGTACGCGCTCCGATTAATGCCGGCAGCACTGTTGCAGTACGCACGCGCCGGTTTTCAATCGCCCGCGAGTATTGCATCCCGCATTCGAGCCCCGCCTTTGCTTTCTCCAGCCACGCTCTGTAAATCGGCTGAAAGCGTTCTGGCTCGGAAAGAATCTGCGATTCGTATTCCGGGAAATAACATCTGCCCGCTCGGAGGTCGGAGCCGGCATCGCGTAGCACATTGATCAACTGAAGCGCCATGCCGTAACGCTTGCCGAGCGCCAGCATCTCGTCTTCGCTCAGCCTTGCGAAATTCCGAACATGCCGAAAACAGAGTCGCGTCCAAAATTCACCGACACAGCCAGCAACCAGATAGGTGTACTCATCCAAATCGGCAGCTGTCCCGAGCGCGCGGATTTCTTGCGGATTATGGAAACGCTGCAGATCGAGTAGCTGGCCGTGAGTGATTTTCTCGAGCACGCCGCGAATGTCGTTACGATCTGCCTGCTCGATCTGATTGAGCCAACCAAGACAATCCGGCAATGACTCGAGCAGTTGCCGTTCGCTCGTTTTCTCCTGGAGCGGAACAAATGCGGCGATCAGATCGACAACGACATCGCGCGAAGCTTTGCCCTGAATCCCGTCCGACAGCATCTTGAGCGTTTCGATTCGCACCGGGACAGAAATTCCCTGTGCGTCGGCAACGCTGTCGGTTGCTCGCGCAAGCAAATACGCGAGCGCGATCGGTTCGCGTAATTGGATCGGTAAGAATCGAATCGAAAGATAAAATGAACGCGAGACCGAGCGTAGAATTGCTGTCCGTAACGTCTGAGTAGAACGTGCGCTCATGATGTTTTGCTCTCGCAAGAGAAATTGACTCCGGCAATCAGTTTAGTTGGCCAATTTTCTTGCGCGTTCTCTTCTCCGAGGGATATCGCACATCTCGCCACAACTGCTTTGCATGTGTTCGCCTCTCCATTCCTAAGGGACAGGGTAGGGTGAGGGTTCTGCACACTGGATCTGCAAGTTGACAAATCCCCTCACCTCAATCCTCTCCCCTTCCCGACGGGGAGAGGCGGAACTCTCTAGCGCTAGATGCAGATTCCAACCGTTGCCGCGCGCAGCACGTGAGCAAGAAGCGAATGATCTTTGGTGAACCTACATGCTTGAATCTCGACAGGAGAGATTTGTATTCGAACATCATCATCGTCCGATATTTTTTAACTCGATCCGATTAGGCGCTGAGTTACCGAGTCCGAGCTGACCTGCAAAGTCGACATAAGCCGCAATTGGGCCGATCGGACGCAGATTCGTACGCACGCGCCATTCTTCCAAACGCTTCAAGGCGATGGTGTCGAGGGCGACCGGGTCCTTGCTTGCATACAACGTGGCATAATGAACTGCGTAGTTCGGCTGCGGCTGCGGGCCGCCTGCATATTGCGCAATCAGGCCGTCCATCAAATTGAAGACGACTTTCTTCGCAATGAGCGGGTTGGCATAAATTTCTGCAAGACTTTCAGCGCCAAACCGAGAGCCTTGCGCAAAACGACGCCAGTTATCGATGTTCGGGATCGTCATGTTGTAAATGCAGCCGGCGATTCCGTTCGTTTCACTCACACTCATCACCGGGACATTGATGATTTTGGTAACTTCAGTCGAAAGAATCTTCGAAAAATGACTCACATTACTGGTGCTCTCAGTATCAGACAGAAAGGGCGCTTTTGTTATGTCCCCGACGTACTCGAAATCGCCCCAAACCAATTTTCCAATTAAAGGCGCGGACAGGATTGCTTTCGCATCGTATCCATCGCGCGGCGCGATTGCTTGTAGCTGATAACCATCAACTCCCGCTTTATAACCGGCGCCCTTGATTCCACCAAGAGACCGATCCCAAACAATTATGCCTTTGCGAGGATGGCCAGCTGCCACGAGGCCATCGACGATCGCATTCACGATGTCGTGGTGCGTAGTGAAAAGGTCGCCGCCGGCTGCGCAGATTTTAATTCCAATCGTGTCGTCTGGGGAAACGAGCGACGCCCACGCTTTTGCTACGTCAGACTGTCCGGTCGCGGCGAGAACAAGCCGGTTCACCATGTCATGGACAACGCGCGGGTTCGTTTTGTAATCTTTGATTGAGCCGGGATCATGCACAGCATACACAATCGAAGGTGTCGGCGCCGTCTGGAGTGATTGCGCGAGCCCCGAGGAGATGGCACAAAAGAGAACCAGAGCTAACTTTCCCAGTTTTGTCATGTCGAGCGAAGTCTCCCACTGCTGCCGGATCTATGTTTCCAGCCAGAGATTCCTCGACTCCGCTCGGAATGACAACAAAGTCTGACGGATTTTATGAGTAACAGCGGGAATCACAACTCTGGCACTGCAGCCCCGAAAGCGTTCGGAGTGTCGGCTGCGGAGTCGCGCGGCAATGCAGGCGACACGCCTGCCACTACACGGCCCATTTGTCACGTTTACGTCCACATCCCCTTCTGCGCGCGGATCTGCCCGTACTGCGCGTTCTACAAGGATCTGCTCGATCGCTCCCAGACCGGGCGATTTTGTGAAGCGATTTTGCGCGAGCTGGAATTATATCGAGGAACTGGAGACGGCCGCTCCTTGCCCATTCCATCAACGATTTACTTCGGCGGTGGCACACCAACAGCGCTCAGTATCGCCCAACTGGAATTGCTGCTGCGCGGATTTCGTGAGCGGCTCGATCTCTCACGTCTTGAGGAGTGGACAATCGAAGCCAATCCCGGCAGCGTTTCCGCCCGAAAAGCGGACCTTCTGAAAAAATTCGGCGTTAACCGGATCAGTCTCGGTATACAATCCTGGGACGACCACTTGCTGAGATTGCTCGGACGCGAGCACAACGCGTGGCAGGCAGAAGAATCATTTCATCTTCTGCGCGCGGCCGGATTCACAAACATCAATGTCGATCTCATGTTCGGATTACCCGGCCAGACAATCGAGCAGTGGAGATTGACTCTGGAGAAAACCATCGCTCTTCAGCCTGATCATATTTCGGCCTATTGCCTCACGTACGAGGAGGACACCGAGTTCTTTCTGCGACACGCGCGTGGCGAATTTCGGCAGGACGCAGACGCCGACTCTGAGTTTTTCGAAATTGCCATGGCGATGCTCGAGCACGCCGGCTACGAACATTACGAAATCTCGAACTATGCGCGTCCCGCGTTTTCGTCAGTTCACAACCGCGCTTACTGGCTCGGCAAAGATTATCTGGGCATCGGCCCAAGCGCGGTTTCGACTGTCGATATGCGGCGTTGGCAGAATGTCTGCGATTATCGCAGCTACATTGATCGCGTTCTCTCTTGTCAATCAGCAGTTGCATCCATCGAAGATCTGACGAGTGAAATGAAACGCACTGAGCGAATCGCATTGTCGCTGCGCACGCGCGATGGAGTTTCTGCTTCGGAGCTGAGACATTCCGCGCAACAAACTAACGAATTTATTGCGCTCGGGTTACTTCGAGGATCGGACGGTAATTTCGTGTTAACTCGAAAAGGCAAAGCGCTTGCGGATTCCGTTGTCGAAGCGCTGCTGTAGCCGGCATCGTTGATGCCGGTGTTCTTGGCACGCGTGTTCCTTAGCCGGGATCACCGATCCCGGCTACAGATCCGTCAATAGAATTCTGAATCGGAGCTGTAACCGGAATCGCCCCGAATGGAACGCAGACGGGCGCGGCTGCCCCATTCGGATTCCGGTCGATTAATCTGTCCCAAGGTAATTTTCACCAGCCACGGCGCCGCCGCCAAAGCACCAATTGCAACAAGCGCGATCGCTGCTGCCTGCCGAATCGAAGGTTTGATTTTATCGGCCACCAACAGTCCGAGGCCAAGACCAATAGCCGCGCGCGTGACGACAAGCAGCGGATCAACCGGAAGCTGTTCGGCAGTTTTTGAAATGGATATGGGGAAAGACATCGCCTACCATATACGTCGCGTTTGGGAAAAAGAAACGGCAATTTTCGCGACCAAAAAGATCCTCCCATTTTCGCATCGACATGCTCAATTCGATCTACGCGCTGATCCTCGCCGGTGGCAGCGGTGAACGCTTTTGGCCCTTAAGCCGGCGGGCGCGCCCCAAGCAATTACTGCGCCTGGTCTCAAATAAAACTCTGCTCGAAGAAACTCTCGAGCGCCTTGATGGCGTTGTCCCCCGAGAGCGCACTCTGATCCTGACGAACACCGAACAGGAGAGCGCCGTTCGCAAATTGCTGGGCGATTTCCCAAAGGCGAATATCGTAGCCGAGCCAGCCAAACGCGACACTGCTGCTGCTGTCGCGCTCGGCACCGGCTGGGTGGCAGCTCACGATCATGCCGCCATCATGCTCGTTCTTCCCGCCGATCATGTGATTGCAAACCGAACCGCTTTTCAGGAAACGCTTGCCCTGGCCGCCGACGCAGCCGAGGAGACGAGCGAGCTTGTAACGATCGGCATTAAACCAACCTGGGCTTGTCCCGGATTCGGCTACATCGAGCAAGGTAAGCCTGTCCATCTGCGCAATCGCGCCGACAATGATGCAATTCATCGGGTCCTGCGCTTTCGCGAAAAACCCAATCTCGATCTGGCTGAATCGTTTTTGCGAAAGGGAAATTTCCGGTGGAATGCGGGGATGTTCGTTTGGTCGGTGCCTACGGTGCTCCGTGAATTCAATCGGCATGCACCGGAGCTGGCTGATTTCATTTCCCAGGTTCGAGCTCCGGGAAATTTCGAGAAGGGTTTGCGTGAGCGCTTTAGTAAACTGCCGCGCATCTCACTCGATTACGCGATCATGGAAAAGGCGGACCGCGTTCTTGTCGTGGAAGCCAGCTTTGATTGGGACGATATCGGAAGCTGGAGAGCAGTGGCGAATTACTTTGAAAAGGACAAATACGGAAATGCCGCGAACCGCATCATTACCGCGCTCGATTCGAGCAATAACATCGTGTTCGAGGAAGACGGCACAACGGTCGCGCTACTCGGGGTTCGAGACCTGATTGTCGTACGGACGCAAGACGCGCTGTTGATTTGTCACAAACACGAAGCTGAACGGATCAAGGAGCTTATCGGCAAAATTCCGCCGGAAGCGCAATAAATTGGATGCACGATGAATCCGATTTTAGGTCTCGATTTTGGGCGAGCACGCATCGGCGCGGCGATCTCTGACGAGTTACAGTTGCTGGCGCACCCACTCGAAACGATTCCAGCCAACAAGCAGGCGGTATCGCGCGTGGCGGAGATCGTGCGCGAAAAGAAAGTTGATCACGCCGTGGCGGGAATGCCTCGCCAGATGAACGGGCAGCTCGGCGCCGCCGCAAACGAAGTGCTCCAGTTTGTAGAAAAACTGCGCGCAATTCTGCCGTGTCCGGTTGTCACTTGGGATGAACGCCTGACCACCGTGGCAGCCCATCGCGCGCTACGCGACGCAGGCAAGAAGACGCGGCAGACGCGCGGCTACGTAGATCAAGTTGCGGCTCAAATGATCTTGCAAAGCTACCTGGACCGGCGAGCGACAGAACGGCAAGTAAAGTGATCAGTGATCTGTGATTGGTTACGCAGTCAAGACGCAGTCGCTAATCACTACAAGCCGTCTCATAATGTCATCCTGAGCGAAGCGAAGCTGCAACGCAGCGGACGAAGTCCGCGAGGCCAGGCTTTCAATCTCGGATCAATTTTGGACCGATCCTCTCCAAGAGAAATGGACAGAGATGTTTCGCTTCGCTCAACATGACAGCGCTATTTGTGAGACTGGTTCTAATCACTAATCACAAGTCACGGTCACGAATCACCACTCACGAATTGCCATGGCGCGAAGACTAAAATTTATCATTGCTTATGACGGCGCGCCGTTCGCCGGTTGGCAGAGTCAATCTCATGGCAACACGATCCAGGATCATCTCGAGCACGCCTTTAAGCGCGTCGCCGGCAGGCCAGTGCGTGTTCACGGAGCCGGACGCACGGATGCAGGCGTTCATGCACTCGCGCAATGCGGGCACGTCGATGTTGACAAAGCTTTGGCACCCGCGCGTTGGATCGAAGCGCTCAATGCGTTACTGCCTCCAACAATACGCGTGATGCGCTGCCGATATGTGTCGAACGAGTTTCACGCGCGAATTTCGGCTAAAGGAAAAATCTATCGCTACAGAATCTGGTCGGCGCCTGTTTTGCCTCCATTTGAAGACCGCCCAGCATGCCACATTGCGCGCTCGCTCGATCTCAATGTTTTGAAGAGGGCAGCAAAGCATTTCGCCGGCACGCATGATTTTGCCGGGTTCGCTGCCAATCGCGGCAAAACAGAGGAAAGCACAATCCGCACAATTCATTCTGTGCGCGTGCGGCAAAAGGGTTCCTGCGTGACAATCGAATTCGATGGCAACGGTTTTCTCTACAAGATGGTGCGATTAATGGTCGGTTCGCTTGTGCAATGCGCGCTCGGCAAAATGAAGATCGACGAGATCGCTGCGCGGGTGCACTCGGCCCAGGTCGAGTCAACTCGTTTTGCCGCGCCGGCTGAAGGACTATTTCTCGTTCGGGTGCGCTATTGAGTCTTGAAGCTATGCGCTGATGCCTTGTCGCTGCCCTTCGTTTCGATGCGCCCCGACACGGCTGCCTCACAAGGCCGTGACCACTCCGCCCAGTAAGCCAAGCGAAGCGCCGACCAGCGTTTCCAACAGGTCATGGCGCCCCAGATAAAGCCGCGACCAGAAGACGAGAAAGGCCAGGGCGAAAGCAATCGCGCCCACGACCGGATGGACCACAAATAGAATGAGCGCGCTGTAAAAAGCGAAAAGCGCGTGCAAGGACAGCTTGATTCGAAAATTGACCAGCGCGGCCACAAGCAGCAGAAACAACGTCACCACGGCACCGCGCAATGCCATAGCCGGCGCGCCCAATAGCCAAAGCGCAATCACAGCCATCGCCGAAATTGGAATCGCGCGTGGGTAAAATCGGACGCGTTCTGATCGAATGGAAACATCTGCGTCACTCCATCGGCCTGTTCGGGCCCCCCAAAAAAGTAAAAGTCCCATCGGCAGAATTAGCGTCACCAACAAAGTCAGCAAAAGCGCGAGCCCGGCGCGGTTAGCCAGGCGCAAGATGATGATAATGGCGACGGACAGGCTAATGAAAACCAACGGATGCCCGATCCAGGAAACACATCGCGCAAGGACAACAACCGGCTTGAGGTCGGTCTTTCCACTACTCACTTGTCACTTCCAACGATTCGTCCGCTTACTTCGCCGAAACCAACTCGATAACCGTCGCCCTGGCACCAGCCGGTGATGGTTAGCGTGTCACCATCTTCGAGCCATTTGCGGGTTTCGCTGTTTGGCAACTTGAGCGGGTTCGCACCGCGCCAGGTCAATTCCAACATGCAGCCGCGGGATTCTTCAGTCGCACCGCTGATCGTTCCGCTCGCAAGCAAATCACCGGGTTCGAGATTACAACCGTTCACGGCGTGGTGCGCAAGTTGTTGCGCGATGCTCCAGTAAAGATTTTGAAAATTTGTGCGCGTGATAATGTGCGGCGAGTCCATCGACGAAGTTTGCAGGCTGGCTTCAAGATGAATATCGAACGTGAAATCACTTTTGCCGCGCAGGTACGGCAGCGGCTCAGGGTCCTGCGGCGGCAAAGGCTTCCTGAATGGTTCGAGTGCCTCGAGCGTGACAACCCAGGGCGAAATGCTGGTGCAAAAGTTCTTCGCCAGAAACGGGCCGAGCGGCTGATATTCCCATGCCTGAATGTCGCGCGCGCTCCAGTCATTCATCAGCACAAGGCCGAAGATGTGATCGCTAGCGCAATTGATCGGCACCGGTTCGCCTAACGAATTGCCAGGACCAATCAGAAACGCCATTTCCAATTCGTAATCGAGGCTTTTGGTCAGACCGAAAACCGGAGCCGAAGCGTCCGGCGGCTTGGTCTGGCCACTTGGGCGGCGCACGTCGGCCCCACTGACGACAACCGAGCTGGCGCGTCCATGATACGCGACCGGCAACCATTTCCAGTTCGGCATTAGCGCGTTCTCCGGGCCGCGCAGCATCGTGCCGACGTTGTGCGCGTGATGATATGACGAATAGAAATCGGTGTAGTTGCCGATGCGCGTCGGCAATTTCATCGTGACGTCCTTTTGTGTGTGAAAAACTTTTTCGCGCAGCCGCGTGTCATCGCGCAGCGTCGCTGTCTCAGCCGACAGAAGATGTTGAAGGATTTCGCGCGTTCCTCGCCACGCTGGTCGGCCCAGCGCAAGAAATGAATTCAGCGAATCCTCTGAAAACACCCTTCGGTCCTGAAACTCTGCTGACTGAAAATGACCGAGCTCTTCGAGAATCGAAAGATCCACAATCAAATCCCCAATGGCAACGCCCACGCGCGTTTTACCCTCTCTGGGTTGGAAAACACCGAACGGAAGATTTTGAATGGAGAAATGCGAATCGGGCGGGACTTCGATGAATGAATTAAGCGGCATGATGGTAAGGACGCCGCGCTGCGGCGTCCAGACAGCGCAGCGCGCTGTCGCTACCCTACAACAAATTCAACGCGCGCAAATCCTCGCGCGGCAGCTGGAAGATAGCCTTCCAGGCTATCCCGGCCGACAGGCATCTTGCCTGTCGGATCAATGATCGGCAGGCTAGAAGCCCGCCGGCCGAGTCAGGCAGGATGCCTAACTTCCATACGGCGCAGCGCGGCGTGCCTACCCTACAGCAAATTCAGCGCGCGCAAATCCTCGCGCGGTTCATCAAAGCTGCAACTGCCGAACGACGTCACGAATTTCCGCCGATATTTCAGCCGTTCGATATCGATCT
>Ga0193719_10001182_pt1 | contig 10224 bp, 7 predicted proteins | sample U2a2metaG_FD_160103 | JGI IMG/M metagenome (GOLD analysis project Ga0193719, IMG submission 160103) | Soil microbial communities from a riparian zone of the East river system, Colorado, United States - U2a2 | ecosystem: Environmental > Terrestrial > Soil > Riparian zone | place: USA: East River... | reverse complement strand
ACCGTCTGGGGAGCCTGTGCTGCTGCTCGATCAGAACCGCGCGCGCTGGGATCACGTCCTCATTGGCCGCGGTCTGGCGGCGCTCGCGCGTGCCGAAGCGCTCGGCGGCGCGTTAGGCACGTACGCGCTCCAGGCGGCGATCGCCGCCTGTCACGCGCGAGCGAATACCGCGGCGGAGACGGATTGGGCGCGTATTGCGGCACTCTACGCCACGCTGGCCCAGGTCGCGCCGTCACCCGTCGTGGAGCTGAATCGCGCGGTCGCGGTCGCGATGGCGTTCGGTCCTGCGGCGGGGCTCGAGCTCGTCGATGTGTTGACGACGGAGCCGTCGCTGAAGGCCTACCATCTCTTGCCGAGCGTGCGCGGCGATCTTCTCGCGAAGCTCAGTCGCTTCGACGAAGCTCGCGCGGAGTTCGAGCGCGCGGCCTCGCTCACACGCAACGTACGCGAGCGCCAGCTGCTACTCGAGCGTGCGGCCGGTGCGCACGCGCACCGGCCGCCGAACTAACCTCTGACGATCTCCTTCAGCACCGGAGGGCAGCTCTTGCACCCTCCGGGAAAGAACGTCGCGTCCTAGTAACCGGGATTCTGCGTTATGCTTCCACCCGATCTATCGATTTCACTCTGTGGAATCGGATAGAGGTAGTTGTAGTCCTGGAAATTCTTGCCAAGCGCTGATAGTACCTGCTTGGCGATTCCCCATCTCTTCAGATCGTTGAACCGTTGCGATTCGAAACCTAATTCAACTCTTCTTTCGTGAATTAGCCAAGCCTTGATCTGGGCCTTGTCGGTAGAGGCGGGTCTGTCGGGCAGGGTACCGGCTGGAGGCACAGTAGTACCATCGGCCGTAAGACTCGTGCGAGCCCGCGCCCTGATCTGATTGATGATGGCAATCGCCGAGGCGAACTGCGCCGTTTCATTGTACGCCTCGGCCTTCCAGAGCAATGCATCCGCGAAGCGAATGTAGATCCTGTTGCCTGGCGAATCGTCGTTGCCCTTGTACGTCGTGTTCGTCGCGCCGAGCAGCTTGTACACGGCCTTGTCAGTCACGTTTACCGTGAGCAACGACCTCGGGTCATCGGCCTCGAATTCACTCAGGAAATTGTCGGTGGGAGCCATGAAACCCCACTCCAGCGGCGCGGCCAATCCGTTCCCCTTGCTAGGGTTCTGAAACGACTGATGGTCGTAGGCAAAGATGACTTCGTTCTCGGTGAATTCGTCAGCGACATTGAAATTGTCGAAGTAGTTCGCGTTCAGGCTGTAGAAGCCGAGGTTCTCCAGCTCGGTCACGAGCGTGATGACTTCCGTCCACTTCTGGTTGTAGAGGGCCACCTTCGCCTGCATGGCGATCACGGCGCCCTTGGACACTCTCCACTTTTCTGTCGAGACCGGGTATTTCGTCGACGGCAGTAGCGTCTTGGCCTGCGCCAGGTCTGCGCTGATCTGCGTGTACACCTTGTCTTTCGATTCTCTCTTGGCGGCGGCATACGCTTCCGAGAAATCCTGCAGCGGCGTCAGCAACAGGGGCACGTCGCCGAAATTATTTACCAGGTCGAAGTAGTAGAACGCCCTCAGGAAGTAGACCTCTCCCAACAACCTGTTCTTTTCAGCGGCATCGATGCCGGTTTTTGCGACCACCGCCGGATCGACCAGATAGCTGATCGCCGCATTGGCTCTGTTTATCCCTTCATAGTCGTAGGTCCATTGACCGTTGAAGGCCCCGTTGGAGGCCGTAAAGTTGAAAGTGGACACCTGATCCATCCATGGCTGATCGCCATCCGGGCTCCACTTTTTCTTCACGTCATCCGACGCCATGTCCTGCAACACAGGATCGTCTCTGAATACCAGGCCTTTCTCCCATTGCCACACTGCAAGAATATTGAGCGTGCTGGCGAGCATCTGATAGGACGACGTCACCGACGACCTGACCGTATTCAACGTCGGGTCCCTGCTTATCCGGTCTGGAGTCAGCAAACCGATAGGATCCTTGTATAGGTCGCAGCTCAACGCCGCAATGATCGGGATCAATGCAACTACTACGTGTTTTGCTTTCATGATTGCTTCCTACCCGCTGCAGAATTTGGAAATGCAGAAACTTACATTTTCCAATCAACTCCAAACAGGAACGCTCTCGATTGCGGATACGTCCCTCTGTCCAGGATATCGGTCGATTCTGGATCCAATCCCGTATAGTTGGTGCTCGTAAAGAGGTTCTGGCCGGATACGTACAAGCGGACGTCCTGAACGCCTAACCGTGCACTGGAGCGCAAGGCGCCCAGGGAATATCCAACCTCGAGGTTCTTGAGGCGGAGATATGAAGCATCCTCCACAAAAATGCTCGACTTCTTGCTGCTGCCATTGTCGTTGAAGGTAGTGCGCGGAATCGTGTTGCTCGTGCCTTCCCCATGCCAGGCGTTCAACACCGCGACGCTATGGTTGAACGGGCGGCTGTCGTAGTCCGTGATCTGTTTGGCATCGTTGTACTTGTCGACGCCGTGGACGCCTTGAAAGAAGACAGCTGCATCGAAGCCGTGATAATCTGCGTTCAAGTTCAGACCGTAAGACATCTTCGGAATTGGATTGCCGATGAATGTCCGGTCGTTGTCGTTGATTATTCCGTCGCCGTTCAGGTCCTTGAACTTGATGTCGCCTGGCTTGTCCGCGGGATTCAAGGTTCCGTGTAGATACGTGTTGATCTCACTCTGATTCTGATAGATGCCGTCAAAGACGTATCCATAGAATGAGCTCAGCGCGTGTCCGGCTTGCGTTCGGTAAATGTCGCCGACGATGTTCGGCAGGTTGGGATGCAACTTCACGACTCGATTCGTTACCGTCGCCAGGTTTGCATTGATACCATACCTGAAGGACTTGCCACTATCCCTGAAATTGAGAGCAACCTCGAATCCCTTGTTACTGACCTCGCCCGCGTTGACGATCGTTGGCGAAACGTTTCCAACGATGGAAGGCAAGGAGATCGGCAACAGAATATCGGAGGTGTTCTTGACGAAGTAGTCCAGGGAGAGATCGAGCTTGTTGCGCAGGACGCCCGCATCCAACCCGATATTCTTCTGGGTAGTCGTCTCCCACTTTAGATCGGGGTTGCCATAACGGGAAACGAGATACTGGTCTCCCTCCCGGCGGAGAAGCGTCAGGAAAGCGTAGTTGTCGATTTCCTGGTTGCCCAGTTTTCCGACGCTGCCTCGCAGCTTCAGGTCGGACAACCAATCGAAACCCTGCATGAACTTCTCGTTGGAGATCTTCCAGCCCGCGGACACAGAGGGGAAATAGCCCCATTGATTGGCTTTTGCGAACCTCGAGGATGCATCTGCTCTGAGGTTGGCTGACAGCAGGTATTTGGTGTCGAACACATAATTTGCCGATCCGAAGAACGAGAGGAGCGCCCACTCAGATGCCGAGCCGCCATTGTTCTGATTGACCAATCCGCCGTAGTTGAGATATTGAAAGGGCGGGCTGACGAAATCAAACCGTTGTCTCGATGCCCCAAGCGACGACGAGTAGTTGGTGATGTACTCGCTGCCTACCAGAGTACTGATGGCGTGCTTGTCGAGGTCCTTGGTGTAGTTCAGGGTGTTGTTCCAGGTGATCGTCGTCTCCTGCCCCCGGTCCTCGTTCAATCCCGTCGGACGATTCTGCCGGCCGGCTAACGAGTCTATCCCTCCACCACGATCGGAGTCGCCGAAATTCTGATTAAGGGCCTTATTGTGTGTTAAGGCGAGATCCACCCCGACGTTGGTCCTGAATTTCAGCGACAGGTCGCCGAGCAGCGCATACTCCGCGTAAATGTTGCCGAACGTCGTGAAGTTGTTTCTCCTGTCGTTGGTAAAAAACGCCAGGGCGACTGGGTTCGCGCCAAACTCGTATCGATTGTTAATGCCGATCCACGGCGTCGCGTAGAAGGGCAAATCGGTAAACGGGTCACTCGCGGAATAGGTGGGATCGTTCGGGCTCTTGTAGACGGAAATCACGGGCGGCCGTATCAGGGCATGACGGATGATTCCTGGCGCATCTCCCTTCGAGGACAGCTTGTCCTGCTGCGCATATGAAAGAAGAAGATTGGTTCCAACGTTGAAGCGTTCCGTGACACCCGCATTGATGTTCGTTCTGAAATTGAGACGCTGATACGTGTCATTGTCGTAGATGACGATGCCGTCCTGCTTGTATCCTCCAGCCGACAACAGGTACTGAATCTTGTCGCTGCCCCCGCTCGTGGTCAGTTGCAGATTCTGAGAATGTCCCGTCTCGAACAACTCGTTCAACCAATTGGTGTTGGCCAAAGTCCTGCCGGTCTTGTCCGCGGTATACGGATTGGTGCCCGTATTGCCGGAGTTGTTCCAGGCTTCTTCCATCTTGTTCATGTACTGAGTGGCATTCAACATCTGCGGCAGATCGACCGCCTGTTGAATGCCGCTGTAAGCGTTGATTTCAGTATGGGATTCGCCTTTTCGTCCGCCCTTCGTGGTAACCACGATCACACCGGCTGACGCCCTGGAGCCGTAGATGGCTGCGGCCGCGGCATCCTTGAGTACTGTGAATGATTGGATGTCCGCGGGATTCAGGAACGAGATGTCGCGAGTAGGAATTCCGTCCACGATGAAGAGCGGACTGTTGTTGCCTATCGTCCCCTCGCCGCGGATACGAATACTGATTTCCTCGCCCGGCGCGCCAGTGCTTTGCGTGACCTGCACACCGGCGACCTGCCCTTGCAGGGCCTGCGCTACATCGGCGACTCTTCGCGACTCGAGATCATCCATGTTCACGGTCGCGACGGCGCCCGTTATGGTCGATTTCTTCTGCGTGGTGTATCCAACGACCACCACTTGATCGAGAACCGGCGCCCGCCTGGCGAGCGCGATCTCCACCGCGACTGTCGCTCCGCTCTGTACGTCGACGACGAGCAGCGGCGACGCGTAGCCGATCCGCTGCGCACGAATCGTGTGCCTTCCCGCGGGGACGCCGCCGATGGTGAAGCTGCCGTCGTCGCGTGTGCGGGTACCGAGCTGCGTCCCCTCGACGATTACGCTGACATCGGCGAGTGGTTGTCGGCTCGCGCTATCGACGACCTGACCGGTGATCGTGCCGGTGGATTGCTGCGCGCCCAGGGGAGCGAGAGACGCGGCGGCGCACAAGACGGCACCGGCCAGGGCGAGAGAAAATCGGGAGACCGTTACCACGGAGGATCCTCCACAGCCGGGGAGAGTTGCTTACCCCATCTCTCATGGCCGAGGAGGGAGGGAGCCGGGAGATCTCTCACCCGCTGGCCCACTATCCGTCCCAACGCACAAAATGTCAAGCATACTCGGCGGCCACGTCAGACTGACGCAGCGCCTCTCAGCAGGCGAGTAGACACCCTAACGATTGCTCGCACCCAAGTCGACGACGATGCTCCGCCACTTCCCCTGACTGAATCGCAACATGCTCAACGCGCAGCGAATCGCGTGTCCGACGAGGATCGCGATCCAGATGTGCAGAGGCTTCAGAGTGCTGGTCTGCTGAATTACGAAGCAGATACTCAGAGGCACGACGACCTGGGAGACGATCGAGATGTAGAGCGGGCTTCTCGTGTCGCCTGTCCCCTGCAGCCCTCCCGTGTACGTCAGCGCGACGGCGATGAACAGGCCGGAAACGCTGAGCACGCGCAGGAGCTGTGTGCCGATTTCGACCACCACCGGGTCGTTCATGCCGAACACCGCGAGCAGCTGTCGCGGAATGAAGAAGTAGAAGATTCCGAGGAATGCGGCGCCGGCGAGAGCGATGCGCGCAGCGACATGCACCCCTGCCTTTGCTCGTTCCGGGTTGCGCGCGCCGAGATTCTGGCCAGCCACCGCCGCGGCGGCGCCCATCAGGCCCACCGACGTCCACGTGACGAGCGAGAAGAGCTGGCCGTACGAGACGGCGAACGCCGCCTGAGCCGCCGCGCTTTGAGCGAGCGATCCGATGAACGAGAGCATGAACACGCCGCCAATGTTCATGGCGATCCCCTGAATACCGGTCGGCAGACCGAATCGAAAGAGCGACCTGATAATTGTCCAATCGGGACCAAATCCGTGGGCGCGCGGAAAGGACACGACCCATCCACCGCGCCAGAGCTTCACGAGCGCGTATGCCGAGACGAGACCGGACGCCATGCATGTTCCCATCGCTGCACCAGCGACACCGTAGGCGGGAATGGGACCGGCACCGCGAATCAACAGCACGTTGAGCACGATATTGAGGATCGTCATCGCGATGCCGACGATCATCGGCGTACGCGCGTCGCCGGCCGAACGGAGCGCGCCACCGAGCATGAAGAAGACGAGCATGCCGCTGCTGTACATGAACATGATTCGCAGAAAGGGCAACGCTTCCGCCTTCACTGCTGGTGCAGCGTTCACGAAGTCGAGCAGCCGCGGCGACGCGAAGTATCCAACGGGCGCCATGACGAACAGCGAGATTCCGATCGCCGTCAGGAACGCCTGGTAGACGGTGCGGTTGACCTTCTCCACCTCCCCGGCGCCGGCGAAGCGCGCGACGAGCACACTCATGCCAGTGAACAATGAGCTGATGAAGACGATGACGATGATGAAGATCTGCCAGGAGACGCCAATCGCCGCATTGCCCGTGAAGCCAACGAAGTGGCCGACCATGATGTGATCGATCATCCCCTGCAGGCCGCCGATGATGTTCACCAGCATCGTCGGCCAGGCGAGCTTCCACACCGCCGAGCGTAACGGACCCTCGACGATGGATCTATCAAAGCGTCGAGTGGCTGGCGCCTCCGGTGTGAGGGCAGCCTTGGCCGGAGTCGAGGAAGCGGAGATCTCGCTCAAGCGGCTAGACAGAAGAGGAAATGAGGCTCATCACATCGGTCAGCCAGTCGGCGGCGGTGACCCCTGCCCCGAGCTCACTGAATTTGAGCCCGGTCTCACCCAGGTAGGACTCGAACGCCCGCAATTCCGACTCGCTGCTCAGAATGGCCTTCGCGTCGCTCTTGGTCTGAAGCAACACTTCATGCGACTCGGTCAACACGAAGACAAGGACGGCATCCTGGTAGCGCGCGCCGTTGCGCGCCTGCTCGAGCGAGAAGTACTCGGCGAGCAGGCGCGCCAGGTCCGGATAGAGCTCGGGGATGGTAATGGTGTTCTCCCTAACGTGGCGGCTTCCGGGTTCGGCTTTCTGGTTTGCTGGTGCGTCTGATCCTTGAGGACGCAGTCCTTGGTCCCGGCGCGCACGCTACTACCAATACAATGGCCGACAGCACACCATGGATCAATCCACCCGAATGGGTGCGCGTACCATCAGCCCTCTCGCCGAACGCACTTCAATCCGAAGAAGACCGCGCCGCTCAGGAATGAACTGGAAATCGTACGTCTCCCCCATGCCTATACTCTGACGCGCTGGCTTGGCGCCCTCTTCGTCGGGCAGGTCGGCACCGTCTTTCGCTACTTGCCGCCATCGTACGATGAGCGTGTCGCGAAGATTGGGTAGAGAGCTGTCCGGGCGCGCTGTTATCGATATGACCGGCCCCGGTATTCCGGTCTGCATCGCGATGACGCGCAACCGATACGTGTGCCCGAGCGCGAGAACGATAGTATCCGGATCAGTTGTTCCGTTGATCTCGAAACGATTCGGCGGACCACGGCCGGCGCGCGCCGACTTGATGAGCAGGATCAGGTCTTCGCTCGCGCTCCGCAGCGCCGTGTCGCGAACAATCAACGCTCCCACAAGGCCTGCGCGGTGCTGCCTCGGTTCGTCGACGTGGGAGTGATAGATGAAGGTTCCGGCTCGCGGCGGTGTGAAGAGCGCCTCGAAGGAATCCTGCGGGGCGATGATTGGTGCGAGCTTCCGGCCGGACCCGGAAAGGTCCGCGACACCGTCGAAGTAACTTTCAACTTCGATTCCGTGCCAATGCACCGCAGTGGCCTCATGCGTCTGGTTGACGATGGTGATAGAGACCGGCTCTCCGCGAATAAGATAGAGCGGTGTACTCCAGCCCGGGCCGGCGTCGACGACGTGTGCGTCGGACCGGCCATCATCGAGGACGAACCGCATTGAGGGCACCGAATCAGGAAAGCCAGCATCCTGGATCGCAATCATCCTGAGATGCCGATGGGCTCGCACCGGTGCTGCCGCGCGTTCCCGACCTCTTGGCCTAATCCGGATTGCTAAAACGAGCCCTCCCATTCCTGTCAACGCGTGGTTGCCATGGCGGCTCGTGACGCGATGCTTCGGCGCTGTGGCGATACGCTGTAATTCTCCGGCTGGCGACACCGTTTCGAGCGGTGGATGTGGGACGGCGTGTTCCTGAAAGTGGCAATGGAATAACCAGTTTCCGGCCCGCTCTGGCACCCAGGTAATGAACATCGTGGTGAACTGGGACATTCGCTCCGTCACGACGCGACGTCCAAGTGGACCCCGATTCTCCGTGCTACCGGCTGGGCCGTCGAAGGCATCGACTCGATAATAGAATCCGTGCAGATGCATCGGGTGCTGGTCATTCGATGCGTTGATCAACCGCCAATGCAGTGTGTCACCGACAGCTGCCGTTAGGCGCTCCGTGTTCGGCCAGGAGCGTCCGTTGATTGCCCACACCGAGCGTTCGGGCAGAGGGATCCCCGTGCTCGGTATCGTGGAGTCAGCCGCAACCTGCATCACGAAGATGCGATCGCGAAGCGGTCGTGTAGTGCCCGACGGATCAGCCACGACGGCGCCGGCGAGCAGTCCTCCGAAGGCGAGCAGCCTGCCGAGTCGATTGCTTGTCGTCGCGCGGTAGAAAAAGGTGCCTGCCCTGTTGGCTCGAACGTGGAGCTCTCGGGTCACGCCGGCCGGAATGACGACCGAATCTGCTGCGTCGCCCCACTGGAAATAGAAGGTCAGCGTGTCTCCCTCGAGGGAGTTCAGCACGGAGGCCTGGATTTCCGTCCCCTCGGTCACGCGAATCAGCGGCCCAGGAACTTGCGGCGGGCGGTCCCGTTCGGCAAAGGCTTCGATCGGGATTCCGGGCAGCGAATCGCCGTCGGGGTGCCACATCGTGAGCTCTGCGTCGAGAGCAATCGTGAGGACGCCATCGCGAAATTTTCCTGCCGGCACCGTGTTCGGGTTCGGACGCGCAGTTGGCAACTTCATCGGGGCCGCGCCTCGGCCGAACCCGAGCATGAGGGTCAATAGGGGGAGCAGGGCGAAGGTTCGCATCTCTTCGCTGCTACGGCAGCGAGCTCGCGATCTTGCGGAATTCTGTCTCCGTGAAGGCGCGCATCGTCTCCGTGCGAATGTTGCCTTGCGCTCCGAGCGCCAGCGCCATGCGCGCGACGGCATCGTCGTTAGGCAGCTCGGTGATCACGACGAGGTCGTACTGTCCCATCGTCAGATAGATCGCCTTCAGCTCGCCGCCCGCCTTCTTGTAGGCTGCCTTGGCGGCGTCGATTCGCGCCGGAGCATCCTTGATTTTGCTGATCCCCTGCTGGGTGTAGCGCAACATCGAGATGTACGTGGGCATACGTTCCTCCTGAAAGGGGAGAGAGAGGGCGTCTAGTGGTGGCCCGTGACTTCGAGTATCACGCCAGGGACCAACTGATCCTTCCAGCGCTCGAGCGTTGTCCGATCGGGAAGATCGAACGCCAGCGCTCGCAGCTCGTTCTGCGCGACGCGCACGTGCTCGATGGCATTCACCGTGTGCTCGAAACCTTCGGCGCCACGCGCCACCATGCCGGCGTGAATCACACCGTCGAGCACCTCGCCGCTGACCGCGAGTCGCTCCCCGGCGATGAACGAATCCTCCACGCGAAAGCGCGCCATAAAAGTCCGTTGAGTAGGTGGCTGCGGCCGCGACTCTAAGGCTCCGGCAGACGCGTCGACTGCCAGACAACCAGCTCCCAGCGTCCCGCCCGACGAACGTACACCTCGGTGAACCGGAGACCCAACCGCCGTACCGCACCGTTCGCCCGCACCTGCACGCGCGCGGTTCCAGTCACCACGGCGCTACCCCCGTAGACGCGGACGCGCACGTCGGCCGGGCTGATGGAGTCGTAGACGAGACGGCCCGCCCGCAGCGCATCGAGCAGGCTCGCCTTGCTGTCCACTTCACCAGTAGTGTGGGTATAGGTCAACTCCTCGGCCAGGAGCGTGTCAAGAGCGCGCAGGTCGACGTTCGTCATCGCATGGAAGCGGCCGTGCTCGGTCACGCGCACTGCCGAGTCGCCGGACACATCGCTGACACGAGACGCCGAC
>Ga0193719_10001180_pt1 | contig 10240 bp, 8 predicted proteins | sample U2a2metaG_FD_160103 | JGI IMG/M metagenome (GOLD analysis project Ga0193719, IMG submission 160103) | Soil microbial communities from a riparian zone of the East river system, Colorado, United States - U2a2 | ecosystem: Environmental > Terrestrial > Soil > Riparian zone | place: USA: East River... | reverse complement strand
GATCGGCGGCATCTTCAACCACCGCCCGAGCAACGGCGAAGCAAACATCAGGGCGGCAGAGACCAACAGCGCAGTTTCCACGCCGGCCGCATCGGTCAGACGTCCCCAGCCCCAGCTTCCGATCGCGATGCCGCCGGCAATGGAAGCCTGGAATGCCGCCAGCGAGCGGCCCGCCACCCAGCGCGGCGCGGACAGCTGCACGCCGATGTTGAACAACGCGACCGCAAGCATCCACGCCGCGCCGGCAACCACCAGCGCTGCCGCGGTCAACACCGGCTCCCGGCTCAGCGCCACCGCCGCGATGGCGCCCGCCATCGTTAGCGTGCAGGCGCGCACCGCGGCCTCGCCGCTCATTCGCTTGCGCAATTCGCCGATGTTCAAGGCGCCGACCACGGCGCCCATGCCGAACGCACCGAGCATGATGCCGTAGGTTTGCGCGCCGCCATGCAACAGGTCGCGCGCGACCAGCGGCATCAGCGCCGATACCGAGCCGCCGATCAAGCCCGTCACTAAAGTGCGTGCCAGCACGATACGGATCGAGGGCGAGTTGGCGATATAGCGCACGCCCGACACGATGGCGCGGTTAAGGCGTTCACGGGGAAGCCGCGACGGCTCGCTGGTGCGGCGCCAGAGAAACAGCACCACCAGCAGAGGAATATAGAGCACGGCATTGATCGCGAAGGCCGCGACCGCGCCGGCGGTGGCAACGACGATGCCGCCGATGGCAGGGCCGAAACTTCGCGCGATGTTGTAGCTGATGCCGTTGAGCGCCACCGCCGAGGGCAAGGTTTCCGCCGGCACCTGCTCGCTCACCGAGGATTGCCATGCCGGCCCGAACAGCGCCATGCCGCTGCCGACGATAAAACAAAACGCCAGCAGGACTTCCGGGGTGACGAGACCCAGCCACGCCAGCACCGACAGGGCCGTTGCGCCAACAAGCGCGATCGACAGCGAGACCAGCGCCACGATGCGCCGGTCATACATGTCGGCGATGGCGCCGGCCGGCATCGAGATCAGCATGACCGGCAGCATCAGCGCGGTCTGGACCAGCGCGACCTTGTCGGCGGACGAGGTCATCTGCGTCATCGCCCAGGCGGCGCCCACCCCCTGGATCAACAGGCCGAGATTGGACAACAGGCTGGCAAGCCAGATGCGCCGGAACACCGTATGCCGCAGCGGTGCGGCGACGCCGTGGGCGGCAAACATCTGACGTTTCGACGGTTCAGTCATTGCTCGTTCAGTATGCGCCGGTGATGGACGGCCCTGATTCCTGCGGTTCAATGTGATGCCCGCGAAAGTCCTTGGCTGTCCAGTGCTTAGGCCCTATCAGCGGTCACACAGGGCGGCTAAAATGCGGAAAAACAACGGGGAGATCATGAAAATGCGGCTATCGAGGCGGACGATATTGAAGGGCGCCGGAGCCTTGCCTTTGGCAGCCGGCAGCTTCGGGTTTTCGGCCTTTGCGCAAGCCCCTCCCGCGGCCCGGGGCGCCAATGAAATTCCGCCGATCCTGTTCGCCCATGGCCACGGCGAACAGGCCGCACTGTGGATCACGACGCTGTGGCGGATGGAATCCAACGGCGTTCCGCGCGAGCGGATGTTCGCGATCAATTTCACCGATCCCTTGGCGCGAACCGACGATACCAAGCCGGAGCCGAACAAATCCTCGACGGAGGATCAGCGCCGCGAGCTCGCTGACGCCATCAAGGAATTGAAGCGCCGCACCGGCGCGTCGCGCGTGGCTCTCGTTGGCAGTTCGCGCGGCGGCTATTCCATTCGCAACTATATCAAGAACGGCGGGGTTACGGACGTCAGCCACGCCGTGCTGTGCGGCTCGCCCAATCACGGCGTCTTTGATTGGGACGACAATCTCGGCAGCGAGTACAATGGTCGCGGTCCCTTCCTGCGCGGGCTCAATGAGGGCGAGAGCGAAGTGACGCCGGGCGTCTCGTTCCTGACCTTGCGTAGCGATGCCTTGGACAAATTCGCGCAAGCTGATGGCGGTATTCTCGGCAAGCCGGGCACGCCGACCGGCATCACGGCAGAGGGTCCCGCGCTCAAGGGCGCGACCAATCTGGTGCTCGGCCCGGTCGATCATCGCGAGACGGCGTTTCATCCGCGCGCCTTCCGCGAGATCTATAAATTCATCGCCGGCCGCGAGCCTGACAGGACCGCGATTACACCGGAAGCGGCGGTCAAATTGATCGGCCTCGTGACAGGCACGCCGGGCGGCGTTCAAACCAATCGTCCGGTGACAGGCGCGTCGGTGGAAATCTATCGCGTGTCTCCCGATACCGGCGAGCGCATCGGCAGCGTGATCCACACCTCGCAACCCGGCGCCGACGGCCGCTGGGGCCCGGCGCAGGTCGATCCCTCTTGGTATCTCGAGATGGTGTTGACATCAGCCGGCTCGACCACCACGCATTTCTACCGTTCGCCGTTCCCGCGCTCGTCCGACATCGTGCATCTTCGCGCCGCGCGGCCCCTGGGAGCCGCCGACGCGGGAGCAGGCAGCGTCGTCCTGATGACGCGGCCACGGGGATATTTTGGTCTTCCCCGCGACGTGGTGCTGCTCGACGGCAAGGAGCCGACCGATGTAAAGCCCGGCGTTCCGACCGACTCTGTTACGACGTTGCGACTTTCGGCCGCGGATGTCGGGCGTTCGGTGACGGCACTGTTCAATGAGGAACGGATTGTTGCGCGGGCGTGGCCGGCGTCGGAAAACAGAATTGCGATCGCAGAGTTGACTTACTAGCTGTCTCCTCAAATCCCGCCGCCTTGATGGCGCCTGGATGTTGGACTTGATAAGGTTGCGAGTCGCCGGTCTTGCCGTAATACTTTTATGTGAGGCGAAAGTGAGCATAGCTGAAGCCTACGACACGCCGGTCACGCGTCCGCCGCTGGTGCCGCCCAGCCCGCCGCGCGCCTCCGATAATATGACCGCGATCGGGCGGATGGCGGCGATGCGGGTGAGTCCGATCGGAACCTGGGGGCAGCGCGCCTACGAAGAGGACATCATCCAGGGCCGCTTCTTCGGTCGCTCCAGCTTTATTCTCAACACGCCCGATGCGATCCGGCATGTGCTGGTCGATAATTACGAGAACTACACCCGAACGCCCGCCGGCATCCGGGTGTTGCGCCCGATGCTTGGTGAAGGCCTCTTGATCGCGGAAGGCCGCGCCTGGAAGCACCAGCGCAGGACTCTGGCGCCGGCCTTTACCCCGCGTGCGGTGGCGTCGCTGGTTCCGCACATGATCGCGGTAACCGATGAAACGATCGCCAAGCTAAAGGGGGCTGGCAGCGGGCCGGTCGATTTGCGCGAGGTGATGCAGCGGATGACGCTCGAGATCGCCGGGCGCACCATGTTCTCGTTCGGTATGGAGCGTCACGGCGCGGCGTTGCGCGACTTCGTGATGGAATATGGCGAGCGGCTGGCGCGGCCGCATTTCCTCGATCTGCTTTTGCCGCTCAGCTGGCCAAGCCCGCAGGATTTCTCCCGTGCACGCTTCCGCAAGCGATGGACGCGCTTCGTCGCCATGCTGATGGCGGAGCGCCGTGCGGCCGGCAAGAAGGAAGGCGCGCCGCCGCGCGACCTGTTCGACCTGATGGGCGCCGCGCGCGATCCCGAGACCGGCGAAGCCTTCAGCGACGAACAGCTCGGCGATCAGGTCGCGACCATGATCCTGGCCGGTCACGAGACCACCGCTACCGCGCTGTTCTGGTCGCTTTATCTGCTGGCGCTTGACCCAGTGACCCAGGACCAATTGGCCGCCGAGGTCCAGGGCGTGAACGGCGCGCTCGATATCGAGCGCTTAAAATTCACCCGCGCCGTGGTCGACGAGACCATGCGGCTCTATCCGCCGGCCTTTTTGATCGCGCGTGCTGCCGCCGCGCCGGATACCATCGCGGGCCTGCCGGTCAAGAACAAGGACGTGATCCTGATCGCGCCGTGGCTATTGCACCGGCATGAAAAGCTCTGGCGCGATCCGAACGCCTTCATCCCGTCCCGTTTCATGCCGCCATCGTCACCGCCCGATCGCTTCGCCTATCTGCCGTTCGGCGTCGGCGCACGGGTCTGCATCGGCGCGCATTTTGCGCTGGTGGAAGCCACCTTGGCGCTGGCCAAAATAATCGGCGCATTCCGGGTCGAGCTCCTGGACAAGGAGCCCGTAATCCCGATCGGCGTCGTGACGACGCAGCCGGATCGCTCGCCGATGTTCCGCATCACGCTTCGGTGAGAAAGCCATTGCTTGGACGCATGCGCAATCTGCTCTAAGCTCCGGGTATGAGCGACATCCAGGCCCAGTTTTCGCTGTTGAAACAGACCGCCGATCCGGCCGTTTCCGACGCGCTCCGGGACCTGATCGAGAACGGCGAAGACCACGAGCTCAACCGCATCAACGTGCTGGATTTTTCGAAGCGCACCGGGCTCGACGAAGAGCGGGTGATTTCCGGCTTTCTCCATGCCTCGCGGCTGGGGCTGTTCGATCTTACCTGGAACGTGCTGTGCCCTGGCTGCGGCGGCGTGCTGGATGCCCACGCTACGCTGAAATCGCTGCGCCCCGACGATTATCATTGCGGGTTATGCGCCTGCGGCTACGAGGCGTCGGTCGACGAGCAGGTCGAGGTCGCCTTCACCGTCAGTCCCCGGATCAGGCGCATCGCCGCGCATGATCCGAACTCGCTGCCGGTCTGGGAGTATTTCAAGCAGGTTTTCTGGAGTTCGGGCGTCGACCTCAACAAGGAATCCTTCGCGTCGCTGACCGACGAAGTGACGCTCGATACGCTCGAACTACCGGCGGGCGAGAAGGCGACGATGTCGCTGCAATTGCCTTCGGACTTCATCATCGTGTTCGAGCCGGTGACGCACGCCGCACAATTCATCGATGTTCAGGGCGAGCCGACCAAGGAACGTCAGCAGCTATCGCTGATCTACAACAAGACGCCGTCGCCGACCGGCGGAACCGTCACCTTGCGCCCCGGCCCGTTGCGGCTGTTGCTCGATAACCAGGCCGGGGTCCGGGTGCTGCCGTCGGTCTTTATCGCCGCCGATGCGCTTCATCACCTGATCGGCAAGCGCAAGCCGTTCCTCACCGCCAAGCGGATGCTGACCAACCAGACCTTCCGCGACGTCTTCAAGGCCGACAACCTCAACATCGATCAACGCCTCAAGATCACCTCGCTGACCTTCCTGTTCACCGACCTCAAGGGCTCCACCGCGCTGTACGAGCGGGTCGGAGATCTCGCCGCATTCGACCTGGTGCGCGCGCATTTTCACGCGCTGCTGGAGATCATCTCCTCGGAGAAAGGCGCTGTGGTGAAGACCATCGGCGATGCCGTGATGGCGACCTTCATCAGGCCCGAGCATGCGATTGTCGCGGGCCTGCGAATGCGCGCCGCCATGGATGCGCTGAATGCAAAGCGCGGCACCCGCGATCTGGTGGTCAAGATCGGGATTCATGAAGGTCCGTGCCTCGCCGTCATGCTCAACGAGCGGCAGGATTATTTCGGCCAGACCGTCAATATCGCCGCACGGGTTCAGAGTCTGTCGACCTCGCAGGAGATCCACATCACCGGGCCGGTGATCGAGGCGCCTGCGGTCGCCGCCATCCTGGACAAGGAGGCGATCACGCCTATTCAAAAGCAGGCCGCGCTGCGCGGCATCGCCGACAAGATCGTGGTCTATGAAATACCCTGAAGCGTCATTCCGGGATGGTGCGCTGGCACTAGACCTCAGATGCGCAATTGCGCATCGGGGAACCTTGAAAAAATTGCTTACGATAGTTCGTGCTCACGGCCCGCCCCGGAATGACGACAACAGATTGCCGAATCGTAATGCATGACGAGCAACCGACGCGGATTGCGTATTTTGATTTCCCAGCCCATATATCGGCTATGACCGCCGATGCGGCGGCCGACTAGATCCAAGTGATTTCGGTAGGAAGTAATGCTGGACGGACTACGCCAATTCATTGCCGACGTTGTTTCTCCCACCACGCACGAGCATCGGGCATTTGACGATACCGGCTATCGTCTGGCAGCGACGGCGTTGCTGATACACGTCATTTCAATCGACGGCCAACCGTCCGAGGCCGAAAAGCGCAAGCTTCATGGCCTGATCGAAACCCGCTTCGGGCTTGATCCCGGTACCGCGGATCAATTGATCGCGTCCGCGACGCTGGTCGAGGGCGAGGCGGTCGATCTCTATCACTTCACTAGCGTCATCATGCGTTCGGTGAATGAGGAGGGCAGACTCCGCATCGTCGAGATGATGTGGGAGCTGGTTTACGCCGATGGCCAGGTCAGCGAGTTCGAGGATAACGTCGTCTGGCGTGCAGCCGATCTGCTCGGCGTGTCTTCGCGCGACCGGATCGATCTCAAGCACCGCGTTGCCGCCAGGCAGCCCGCGGTCACGGGCAGCTAGAGCGGGGTGGCTTTTAGTTGAATCGGCGCTGATGTTTTGTTCACCTCGCCCCGCTTGCGGGGAGAGCCCCGGGGCGAGCCGTCGTTTCTCCCGGCGCCGGGCATGACGAAACCCTAATGGGTGTAGCCGATGACCCCCGCCCGGGCGCATTTAGCCCAAATTATTGCCATTCAATTTCGCAAGGACTGTGAGTTTGAACACGCCGGTATGCTTGCAGGTGGCTTGCATCCCGTCTAGTGCGTATGCTCTCGTTCCCCGAGTTAGCCGAACATTGTGCAATTTGTTTAAGAGCATTGTATCGTGACTGATCGCGTAACGCTGATTACGGGGGCCTCGGCGGGAATAGGGACCGAACTGGCGCGCGTTTTCGCATCGAACGGTCATCGCGTGGCCCTGGTGGCGCGCCGCGCGGAACGCCTGGCGACGCTGGCGGGTGAAATCACGGCAAGCGGCGGTGCGACGCCAATGGTGATTGCCTGCGATCTCGAACAACCCGATGCCGGCGACAAGATTGCCGCGGCCCTGGCGGCCGAAGGGGTGGAGGTCGAGTTCGTCGTCAACAATGCCGGCTTTGGGCTGTTCGGGAACGCGGTCGAACTGGACCGCGCAGAACAGCTCGGCATCATCGCCGTCAACATTCGCGCGACGACCGATTTGTCGTTGCGATTCTCCGATCAGCTGATCCGGCATCGCGGCGGCATCCTCAATGTCGGTTCGATCGCCGGCTTTCTGCCGGGCCCGGGGATGGCGGTCTATTACGCCTCAAAGGCCTATGTGCTGTCGCTCAGCGAGGCGTTGCGCGCCGAACTCGCTCCCCGCGGCGTGCGGGTCACGGTCCTGTGTCCCGGTCCGGTGCCGTCGGAGTTTCAGGCGCGAGCGGGATTTAAGCCCGGATTCGATTCCGCGATCCTGAACGTCAGCGCATCGGACGTTGCAAAGGCAGGATACCGCGGGCTGATGGCCAACAAGCGGGCGGTGCTGCCAGGCCTCGGCATCAAGATCGTGCCGCTTCTGCTCCGGCTGTTTCCGCGCGGCTTCATCTTGTGGGCGGTGAGGTATTTTCAGCTGGGCCGGCGCTGATACCGCATCGGGAGCCTTTTTGGCCCGCGATTTGCTTGTGAATTAATGGAATTAATCCGAACCGGTTTGAACTTACAGGAAATTAACGCTCACTTAGGTATGATTTCGTCTTTATAGCCGCCAAACAGAACCACCCAATGTCGTTTCAACCGGGCAAAACAAGCGCCGAATCCGTGCTGAACTTCCGCCGCGGGCCGCAAGCCGCCGCTGTCGCGCCTTCAACCGCCGGTTCTTTGTTGCCGGTGCTGATCGTCCTGCACCAGGAAACGTCGACGCCGGGCCGGGTCGGCAATGTGCTGCGGGCGCTCGGACACAGGCTGGATATCCGACGCCCGCGTTTTGGCGATTGCCTTCCGGAGACGCTTGATGACCATGCCGGCGCCGTCATTTTCGGCGGCCCGATGAGCGCGAACGATTCCGATGATTTCATTCGCCGGGAGATCGACTGGATCGCGGTCCCGCTCCGGGAGCAGCGGCCGTTTCTGGGAATTTGCCTGGGCGCCCAGATGCTCGCCATGCAGCTCGGCGCCCGGGTTGCGCCCCATCCGCAAGGCCGCTCGCAGATCGGATATTATCCGATCCGCCCCACACCAGCAGGGCTCGAGATCTGTCCAAACTGGCCGGATCATGTCTACCATTGGCACCAGGAAGGATTTGAACTTCCCGCGGGCGCCGAATTGCTGGCGGAGGGCAGCGATTTCCCGGTGGAAGCGTTTCGACTGGATCATTGCTTCGGCTTCCAGTTTCATCCCGACGTGACCTACGCGATGATGCATCGCTGGACCACGCGCGGCCATGCGCGCCTCGAATTGCCGGGCGCGCGGGCGCGCCACCATCACTTCGCCGATCGCGCGGTTCATGACATGAGCGAACGCGCCTGGCTGAAGCAATTTCTCGACGGCTGGCTGGCTCGCGTGCCGCGATCGGTGATGTCGGAAGCCGCCGAATAGCGCGCCGCGGGATCGCGGAGTCGCATCTGAAAATTGTGCTAGTGTCGGCCCAGGCTTGCGGCTCAAGCAAGCACAGGGAGGCGACATGACCGGCGACCAATTCGCAGCTCTATTGCATGAGTTCACGCGGTCGGCGGAATCCGGAGACGGCGCGCGCTTCGCCGGCCATTTCACCGAAGACGCGATCTATTACGATTACATCTATGGTGCGCACAAAGGGCGGGCCGAGATCGCGCATATGATGCAGAACCTGTTTCATCGGGATGCTGCGGATTACCGCTGGGAGATGTTCGACCCCGTGTTCGGCGGCGAAATGGGATATGCGTGGTCGCTGTCGAGCTTTACCTCTAAAATCCCGCAATTCGAAGGAAAGCGCGTGGTGATCGACGGCATCAGCCGCTTCATGGTGCGCGATGGTCTGATCGCCGAATACCGCGAGTCCGTGAATGGTGGCGTTGCGATGGCCCAGCTCGGGGTCGAGCCTGACCGCATGGCAAAGGTGTTCAAGCGCTGGACCGGATGGCTCAAGGAGCGTCCGGAAACCGTGGATTATCTGGCGCGGCCAAAAGCTTCGCGCACGGGAAGGCGCGCCTGAAAGCACATATCAACAACGTCGTGTTGTCGCCGATAATAACGAGCACAGGGAGGTCGCGGTGAGCTACCAGCATATCCTTTACGAAGTGAGCGAGAAGATCGCGACCGTCACGCTGCACAGGCCGGACCGGATGAACGCATGGACCCCGATCATGGAGCGCGACGTGCGCCATGCCATGGAAGCCGCGGCCGCGGACGACAATGTGCGCGTCATCGTGCTCACCGGTTCGGGGCGCGCGTTCTGCGCAGGCGCCGACATGGAGGCGCTGAAGGGGCTTGATCCCGACGACATCAGGCGCGCCCAAAACCTGCCGCCGTTCGACATGAACCGCAGACCCGACTGGCAGACGCGCTACGCGTATTATCCGTCGATACCCAAGCCCGTGATCGGCATGCTCAACGGCGCCACCGCCGGCATCGGGCTCGTGCACGCGCTATATTGCGACCTGCGCTTTGCCGCCGACAACGCGGTCTTCACCACCGCGTTCGCGCGCCGCGGGCTGATCGCCGAGCACGGCATCAGCTGGATGCTGCCGCGCATCGTCGGTCATGCCAATGCGCTGGATCTCCTGATGTCCGCGCGCCGGGTCCAGGGCGACGAAGCGCTGCGCATTGGTCTGGTCAATCGGCTCTACCCGCCCGAACAGCTGCGCGAGCAGACCTATGCCTATGCGCGCGATCTCGCCGACTTCGTCTCGCCGAGCGCGATCGCGGTGATCAAGCGGCAGCTTTACGATGTGCCGTTCCAGACGCTCTCCGAAGCCACCATCGACGCCAACCGGGAGATGGTGGTGGCATTGCGCGGCAGCGATTTTCGCGAAGGCGTCGCGAGCTTTATGGAGAAACGGCCGCCGCGGTTTACGGGGAAGTGAGTCGTTGGAGTAAGTCGCGCGAGCCTTCGCTGCGGCAGGGCTTGCCGAGGCCCGGCTTCGCCCTGCGGGCTACGCTGCAGCAGCCTTCGCTACGATAGGCTTGCCGAGCCGAAGCAGGCGAACAAGGAAAACACACTTTGCGAGCGGCCCGTCTTCGCCCAAGTGGGCTACGCCGCGGCAGCCTTCGCTACGACAGGGCTTGCCGAGCCGAAGCAGGCGCAGCCTGCGAAGGCTGGTGGAGCCAGGCGGGATCGAACCGCCGACCTCGTCATTGCGAACGACGCGCTCTCCCAGCTGAGCTATGGCCCCTTGCGCGACCG
>Ga0193719_10001178_pt1 | contig 10245 bp, 4 predicted proteins | sample U2a2metaG_FD_160103 | JGI IMG/M metagenome (GOLD analysis project Ga0193719, IMG submission 160103) | Soil microbial communities from a riparian zone of the East river system, Colorado, United States - U2a2 | ecosystem: Environmental > Terrestrial > Soil > Riparian zone | place: USA: East River... | reverse complement strand
TTCCGCAAGGATCGCTGCTCTTTCGGTGTCGGTGAAGGAGGCGCCTTCGTGACGCCCGTTGATGATCGGTTCAGCTGTTGTTCCCATGGCGCTTATCCCTTGGCTTCACCGCCGCTTGATCATGGGCTCTGAATAGAGGAGACTACATAATGAGGCAACGAACGATAGCCTTTCCGGAGGCAAACGTTACCGCCAAGCCAAAATGGTTGTCAAGCGTCTTTCAAGGCGCAAGCTGTTGGAACCTCCAACACACCGATGGCGGTAAGTCAGTAAGGCATTCAATATCAATAACCTACGCATCGCAAACGGACCAGAAATCGAAACTGGCGCCCGGTGAATGGGAATATGCAAACGGGCAAACGTTCTCTCTGAGCCACAACAGAGTCGGCTACAGCGAGAGAACTTCAGGGGAAGGGCGGTGATCGGGCTCAGAGCTTGTAGCAGCCGGGTGGCGGGACCATCGGCCCGGTCCTCGCCCAATTGATCAAGGTGCTTCGACTGAAATTGCTTCGCCCTGGTAGTGAATCACTCGGTCAGGTCTGTCCACGACCGTTTCTCCGACGCCGTGGCCCGGCGATACCCAGACGATGTTGAATGCCAGCTCTTTGGGCATACCAGGGTACCGGCCGTCGCGATCTCCGATGGTGAGCGTCTTGTCTGTCTCTGACCAACGCAAGGGAATCAGCGCGTGTGCTCCCTTCTCGTAGTTGTAAGTGTCGCCCTCATCTTCGTACAGATCGAACTTACCGTTCGCCCCGCGGAAAATGCGCAGTTCAATGGGACCAGCCGGCTTCTGGTCTGCGTACTCGATTTCAGGTCCGAGAGGGACAATAGACCCGGCGCGGACGAACAGAGGAATTCGATCGAGCGAAGCCTCGGCCTCAACTTCGCGGCCTCCTTTAGTGGACGCTCCTGTCCAGAAGTCGTACCACAGCGGAGATTCCGGCAAATAGACGGTGCGATGCGTCGCGTCCTGCTTCAGCACCGGGCTGACGAGGACAGCGGGCCCGAACATAAACTGATCTCCAATGTTCCAGGTTTTCGGATCAGTGCGCCAATCCATGACCAGCGGCCTTTGTATGGTGTAATCCAGATCCGTCACTCGCCAGGCTAGCGAGTAGATGTAAGGCATCAAGCGATAACGGAGCTTGTCGTAGTTGAGAAGGATTGGTTCAACCTTGTCGTAAGTCCATAGCTCATTGTGGGCACGATGACCATGGGTGCGAAAGATCGGGCAGAAAACGCCGAACTCAAACCAGCGCGTATAGAGTTCCTGGTACCCAGGGTCATTCGGAGGCCGATCCTGGGGTTGCCAATAGCCGCCAATGTCGGTCGTCCAATAAGGGTATCCTGAGAGCGCGAAGTTCAGGCCCGCCGCCACTTGGTGGCTCAGTCCCCAATACGTGCTGTACACGTCGCCCGACCAGACGGTTGCGCCTACGCGTTGCTGGCCTACAAAAGCGGACCGCGTCAGCAGAAAGACTCGTTTTTGATCTGTCGTGGCCTTCCAGTGCTCCTGAATTCCATTTGTGTGCATGAGAGGGAAGATATTGGTGTAGCGGGCGCCGCTGCCAATTGCGAGTTGTTTGTCTCGCAGAATAGCGTCTCCCCAGTGCGGCCAATATTCTTCGGGTTCCGCGCTATCCAACCAGAAGGCATCCCAACCTTGGGAGAAAAGCTTGCCGGCTAGATCCTCCCAATACACATCGCGTGCCTTCGCACTGGTGGCGTCGTAGACGTGTGCGTTCGGCACGTCTAAGTGTTGCGCAGAAAGTTTCTGAAAGGTTTGGGACTTTACATCGAATAAGCCCCATATCGAAATCATGGCATGAACGTGTTCATCATGCAGAGTCTTGAGTTCACCGGGAACATCGGGGAAATTGGAATTGAAGATAGGATCGCCTTCAATCTTCCACCAAAACCAATCCTGCACGATCGCATCGAGCGGGATGTGCTCTTCGCGATAGCGGTGAGCAATTCCAAGGATTTCCTCCTGGGAAATATAGCGGTCCTTTGACTGAAAGAAACCATAAGCCCATTTGGGAAGCATGGGCGTGTGGCCGGTCAGGCTACGGTATTCGTGGATGATCTGGTCCATTTCAGGCCCATAGATCAGGTAGTAGTCGACCGAGTTCGCCGCCAACGAGCTGAACTGGAACGCCAACGGAAACCGGTTGTCCGCATATGTAAATGAGGCGGTATTCCACAGTAGCGCGTAGCCCTTACTAGAAACCAAAACCGGGATGGCAACGTCGGTGTTGTTCTGTCCAAGCTCGACCGTACTGCCGCGGTAGTTGAACATTCCGCTCTGGTGCTGGCCTAAGCCATAAAAACCCTCCGTAGCATCTGGTGCGAAACGGTCTGCCACGTGATAAACATTCTCCCCGTTTACCTGAGCAGGCTCATAGGTGCGTGGCACCGCATCGCTTTCGTGCAGCAGATCCTGTCCTCCAATGTTGCTGTATTTCAAGTTGCCACGTTTCAACGAGAGCTCCACCTTCAAGGTGGCGGTGGTCAGGATCGCCGTGTCGTCGGACTGCGAGAATTGGAACTGGGCACCGGGGCAGGACTGCTTTGGATCGAGTATCCACGGTTGGTCATGCCGAATAGACTCGGGTGACTTCGGGGTCGCGGTCACATGGATTACGGACACGTTGCAAACGGAAACGCGAAGGGTTTCATCGCCGATGTTAGCCATCAAGCCATCGTCGGTCCGGGTGACGACCACTGAAGGTAAAGGCGGTATTTCTCCGAGAAGTTGCGCTGTCAAAGGCGTGGAGTACGTAACCAAGAAAGAGAGCGCCAAAGTCACAGCGCACCCAAGCCGGGTCGCCCGTCCAGGACGAATGAGAGCCGATAGTCTTTTTTTCACCTGTTGAGTTCCTTTGTCGGTTTCTCGGGAGACGCGGGCACTGACTGATGCGCGTAATCATCGGGATGTGCCCTAAAACCAGTGAATCTGGTATTTCTGAATAATTAGGAAGAGAAGAGGAAGCAGGCTGGATGGCGCAGATGCACCATCCAGCTTAGCCGCCTAGAATTTGATCGTGAGAGCGAAATCAAGCTGCCTCGGAGTTGTACCCAGCGCCATGCCATGGATTGAGCCCGCGCCGCTCCCCACCGTGCAATCAATGCAATTATTTCCTGGATTTCCAGGGTTGATGATGTTGAAGACATTGAATGCATCCATACGGAATTCGACGGCTACGCTTTCGCGGATCGGGATCGTCTTCATCAATGACAGATCGGCATTGAAAAGCCCGGGCCCAGTGAAGGCATTTCTCGGAGACGTACCGGTCTGGTCAAGGCTTGGGCTCGTAAAGGCACCACCGAGCCCGGGAGGAATAAAGTAGGTCCGCGAATGAGTGGTTGGGTCGAAATCGGTAAGTTTTAGAGGAAAGCTTCCGCTTCCCTTGTTGGGTCTGCAGGGGCCGGCTGGGGTGAAGGCGCTGCAATTGCTCAAGGTTGCGGTGAACGGCAAACCACTGGCCCAGTCCACAGACGTGCTCAGTTCATATCCTCCGATTACGTAGTTGAGCCAGGTCGGCACGTCACCCCCAAACCGCCGGCTCCTGCCGAAGGGTAGTTCGTAATTGCCGAACAGCGTGAGCTGCTTCTCGCGCAGATCGTCAAGGCGTCCCCAGAGGACCTTCTTGTAGACCTCTTCATCGCTGCCATAGTTGTAGCCGCGTTGAAAGGCAAAATTCGTGTTTAGCTGCAGGCCTTGAGAAAAGCGCTTTTCGAAGCTCACCTGCAGGGCGTTGTAGTTCGTGTCAAAGCCGTTGTGATAGTAGGTGAGATCCTGAGTGAATCCGAATTTCGAAAAATATGGCCGCAGCTGGCTGGTATCACTGGTTTCGGTCAAGCTTCCCGCAGGAGCTGCCGGATTGTAGCAAAGCCCCTGGCCAGTGATGCTTTGCGATGCAGGAAGGCACGGGGCCGCCTCGTTAGGGTTAGTCGACTTATCGTCGCCCATGAAGGTGTGCGTTCCCTTGTTCCCTACATACGCAACGGTCACGGATGATGTATTGGTGAGCTGCCGCTGAACAGCAAAATTCCAGGCATCGATCGTAGGAAAGACGTTGGGATCGCTGCGAATCTTTGCATTGTTTCCGACCCCGATGGGAATCAACCCACTGGACGGAATGGTAGGAAAGACAAAGGCGGTTGGCCCAACGGCAAGATTGAATGCGGCGGTGTTGGCTCCGCTATTGGTTAGGTTCTGGTTGACCAGAACAGGCAGGTTCTGGGTCAACATATGTCCGAAAATCGACCCGAAGACTCCGATATCGAAGCTCCGGCCGTAGCCCGTCCGAATGACAGTCTTGGGATTCAGCTGGTAGGCAACGCCGACGCGCGGGGCCAGCGTCTTCCAGCTCTTGGAAACATTCATCGCGGTGTCAAACGGCCCATAACCGGCGACCCTGATTTCACCAGTGTTCAGGTCGGGGAACCCGCCCTGCCCCTTGCCATTGACAGTCTCTGGAAAATAGAGCTCCCAGCGCAGACCGTAGTTCACGGTTAGCTTAGGCGTGATCCGCCAACTATCCTGCAAATAGGTAAACATCCTCTTTTGAGATTCCTTGGCATTGGTCGAAACTGACACATACCGGGACATATTGGTGGCATCCCCGATCAGGAAAGTGGCGAGACCCATACCTCCGGGAGAGGTGAGGGTTAGGTCTGTGGTGTTTTCCGTGTCCGTGGCGCTGAAATGCAGCTCGCCTGCCCGATTGCTGTCGCTAGGTACGCGCAGATTCCTTGCGTAGCGCACATCTACGCCGAACTTCAAGCTATGCGTCCCCAGGATTTTCGTCCAATTGTTCACGATCTGATACTGGTCTTCCGTCTCGAGCAGCGGGCAGTTGCATGCATCCACGCCCAGCGCGGAGCCGAAGTTTGACAACCCATCGCCACCGTTGCCACTCGCATTTTCGATAAAGAACGCGGGAGCACCTGCGGTGAACGAATCGCCCAGATTGAGGCCGGGAATTCCAACATTGGTTGCAAGATTCTCGGTGCCGTCATACTTTTGTGTTTTGACGTGATACCGGAGATAGCCTAGCCGGAAGTCGGTGAGCAGTCTTGGACTTAGCGCAATATCCATACCGAAAACAGCACTCTGGCTACGGCCAGAGGCGGTGCCACCGAAACTGTTCGTGGGGGACGAGAACCCTTGTCCTCCCCCTTTGCCAAAAATGGTGGAAGATGAAGTTCCGTTGCCGAAATAGCTGTAGCGGCCAAAGGCATGGGTGCGCTCGCTGAGCTGGTCGTCAATCTTGACGTCGACCGAATCGTTGTGCAGGCTTCCACTACCGCTGCCAGAGTAGTTATTGGTTGTTCCCGGTGCGTTAGGTGCCGGGATCAACGCCAGAAGTGCCAGCGCCTGCGGTGAAAGGAATTGCGAGGGAATGAAGTCGTTCGCAAAAGGCGCGGGACCCGCTGCGGTTATGACGCGAGGATTGTATATCTGGCCTTTCTGTGGCCCGTTCGCCGCCAGGTAGTCGCTAAGGTCGCACCCGTTGCCGGAAAGACAGGAGCTACGAGCCAGCGCAGTCGGCACCGTCACGATTGCGGAGGACCCGAGAATTTGCCGAGTACCCTGATAGTCCCCGAAGAAGAAGGCTTTGTTCTTCCGGATAGGGCCCCCGATCGAAGCGCCGAACTGGTTGTACTTCGCAGGGGGGAGAAGACGGCCAGTTACTGGGTCTGGCGCAAATTGATTGAACGGGTTCCGAGCCTGGGTCGCATCGGTTCGGCGGTAGTCAAACAGATCGCCATGAAAGCCGTTCGTTCCAGACTTCGTCTGCGCCGTAACTACGGCCGCCACCGCCTGACCGAATTGCGCATCGTAGTTTTGGGTTGTGATCTTAGCTTCGGTGACGGCATCGAGCGGTGGGTTGATAACGATCTGGCCGAGAATGGGGTCCTGATTGGCGGCTCCATCGAGCTCGTATGCGACTCCCGAAAAATGTTGCCCGTTAATCTGGACGGTGGGGCTGCCTTGGGGGTTTTCGGCGGTGTTTTGTGACCATCCCATGACCTGTGTTCCAGGGATCAACAATTCGAGGCTGGCGAAGTTGCGGCCGGAATTTGGCAGATCCGAAACCGTTTTTTCATTCAGCACCAGGGCTACGTCGGCACGATCCGTCTTAAGTTGGGGAACCTCACCGGTAACCGTCACGGTTTCTGTGGCCGAACCCACATCCAACTTCAAATCAACCTTGGGAGACGTGTCGGCGGAAACTCGAATGCCCTTGCTCTCCGTTCCACGAAACCCACCCGCGGCGACCGCCACGTCATAGACGTCCGGGATCAGGTGCTCAACCGAGTACTCGCCAATTGAGTTGGTGGTCGCCTGGACCGAGGTGCCCTTCGCCACGTTTTTAACGGTCACTGTGGCGTTCGGAATCGCCGCTCCGGAGCTGTCGGTAACCTGCCCATAAATTGATCCGTAAATGGCTTGTCCCCGAAGACTTGCGACTGATAAGCCGCCCATGACAACCGCGATCAATACGGTCAGGCCTCTGAAATGCGTCCTGGTCATTGAGTACATCGTCCCTCCTCCAGATTTCAACTGCGGAGCGTGTGCCGCGCCCAGGCCTCGGGGTCTCCCAGGAGCGGCGCGGCAAATCTGAAGCCGGCCGTGGCCCGCCCTCCGGAGAAAACGTTTACCTGGTGAAAGAAACCCCATGCCATCTGCCGAAAGCAACAGAACCCTAGATCAAACAACCGAGAGCGGGCAATAGTCCACCTGTGCCATAGGCACCAGTTGTACATGAGCGCTTATCATTACTCTGGATAGAAGCGTTTAGATAAATGTGACCACGCAAGACTTGCGGTAGTCTTTGTTTCGCCTCATCTTCTTATATGCGCCTGTTCTGCCTTTTCTGCGTGGTGGGAGGGCTGGCTCTGCCAGCATGCGGTCAATCTCCAGACCCGGTAGCGCCTTTGCGTCAAGCGGAAGATCTAGTTGACGGCGGTCACTTAGATCAAGCTCTGCAGAAACTGGATACCCTGGCTGCAGAACAGCCGGAACCGGCCGGTGTCGAATATCTCCGAGGCATGGTGTTCTACCAGCAGGGCAAGATGGTTGAAGCCGGGGCAGCGTTCGCAAAAGCTGTTGCCCAGGATCCAAAGAATCTCGAAGCAATGCAAATGGAGGGCGTGAGCCTATTTCGTGTGGGGAAGCCCGCCCAAGCGGTTCCACTGCTCGAACAGGCACGCCGTTCCGTTCCGAATGCCAATATCGACCCGAACTATGTGCTGGGCCTTTGCTATATAGACACGGGCCGGTACGACGATGCTCGCAGGGCATTTGCGAGCCAATATGGTTTCGCTCCCGACTCCCCCCCGTCCTATCTACTCGCAGCCCGCATGCTCTTGCGCCGCGAATATCTTCCCATCGCAGAGGCGTCAGCGCGCAAAGCGCTCGCACTCAATCCCGGTATTCCACGGGCACATCTTCTCCTCGGCGAGATCGCGCTCGCCCATGGACAATTAGCCAACGCCATCGCTGACTTTGAACAGGAACGCGATCTCGACCCTCTGAATGGCGCGGTGTACGAACGATTGGGAGATACTTACATCCGTGCCGGCGACTTTAACCGCGCACAGCAAGCTCTGGATCGGGCTGTGCTCCTAGAACCGAATGTGAATATACCTTTCATTTTGCTTGGCAAAATTCTGCTGAAGCAACAGAACTCGTCGATGGCCAAGATGTATCTTGAACACGCCTTGCAAATGGATCCGAAAAACTATATGGCACATTACCTATTAGGGCAGGCCTATCGTGCTCTTGGACGGACCGATGATGCCGCGCGTGAGTACCATGCCGCGGAACAGATTCAGGCGGCCAGCGCGCCGCACTTCGAATCTCCCCAATAGCCTACAATTATGCGATTTCTGTACCATACTCGGGTACACCGATTCGCCGGCGCTCTTCTTGTCTTCTGCATCTTTGCCGCAAGTCTGGCGGCCGTTGACGGCCAGCAACAACGGCTTAGATCAGCCGATGCAGCCTTTCACGTCGGCTACGCCGCGGAAAAGAGTGGTGATCTCTCGGCCGCCAGACAACAATTTGAGAAAGTCGTCCAGCTCGTACCAGATATAGCCGAGGGGCATAGTGCGCTGGGCTCCGTGCTCGTGCAACTCGGCCAATATGCACAGGCAATTCGTGAACTCACACGTGCACTCGCCCTCAAGGCCGACGACCGCACCGCTCAGATCAGCCTCGCGGTTGCCTATGAAGAATCGGGCGCTCACGGAAAATCGTTAACTCTGTTCCGCTCCCTCGACCGGAATGTCGCCAGTCCGCTGCCACCGAGCGTGGTGATTTTTTACATACGAGCACTTGCGGCCACGCAGCAAACCGAACTTGCGATAACGAAGGCACAAGGCGCAGTCGCAGTCGCTCCCGAGAATCCGACGCTGCACGACACACTTGGCTCACTTGAAGCTCAGCAACAAGACTGGAATGGCGCTGTAAGCCAGTTCAAAGAGGCGATTCGCCTCGATCCAAACTTCGTTGAAGCGCACTTGCACCTCGGCCTCACGCTCATGCTGCAGCAGCGAACCTCCGAGGCCGTACGCGAGCTAACGACCGCGGCCGAGCTTTCCCCACAAAGCGCTTTCACTCAGGTTGAGTTCGCTAAGGCGCTGCTTGCCAACGGAGACAATGAGAAGGCCGTCCCAGTTCTGCAGCGAGCTCTCCTGCTCGCTCCTTCTTCCATCGAAGTAAAGTATCAGCTTGCTCTTGTCCTCCAGGCCAGCGGACACGAGCAGCAGGCTATACCATTGCTTCAAGAGGTTGTCGCCGCAGATCCGCATAACGCACCGGCGCTGACTAATCTTGGCCTCGCTCTGGTCCAGACAGGGAAATCCAAGGAAGCGATCCCGCTGTACCGGCGCGCCGTCAAAGAGACTCCCGCCGATCCTTTGGTGCATCAGGATCTGGGAGTCGCCTATCTTCAAGTGAGCGATCTCGATGACGCGATGGGCGAGTTCCTTGCGGGCTTGAGACTTGCTCCCGAAGCCTATGAGCTGCATTACGATCTCGGTCTCGCACTTAAGCTAAAGGACGATTTCGACGCAGCGACCACCGAGCTAGGCGTGGCTGCGCGCCTCAACCCGGGTTCCCCTGATCCACCTTATACTCTCGGCATTTTGGACATGCAGAGGGGCCGCTTCGACGACGCGGTGGAACAGCTCACAATCGCTTTGAGGCTGCGCCCAGAAAACGGTGATGGCTGGGCTATCCTCGGTAGCGTCTATAAACAGCTAAACAAACTCGCGGAAGCGTCCGATGCGCTCCAAAAGGCCATCGGGGTAATGCCAGATCAGCCTGGACCACACATCACGCTGGCTGGCGTTCTTGCCCAGCAAGGCCGAACTGCAGAAGCCGCCACGGAGCGCAAGAAGGCGGCTGAACTCACTCGCGTAGCCGTCAACCGGCAGCGTGCCAGTTTTACCGCCAACACGGGCAGCATGCTTCTTCTAAAGAATCAGATCACAGACGCCATCGAGCGTTACCAGGAGGCGGTGTCAAGCGACCCGACTTATGTCGAAGCTCACCGAGGACTTGCCACTGCCCTGGAACGGGCGGGCCGGACCGCGGAAGCCGAAGCGGAAAGGCAGAAGGCTGCGCGGCTTGAGCAAGGTCAACCATGACTCCCACTGCGAGCAACAGGTATTGCCTCCAGTCAATTGGCTACCTTCCAACCTGGAGGGCGTAATTTCCTGGATGTTATTATGTGTTCGGCGCGTTTCAGGGCGCCGCCGTGTCTGCGGAAAGGACTGCGTCCTCCTGAAACGAACTGTTTCCCTGGACCGATCCTGGTTTCGATGAACTCTTTTCTGCCCGAGCGAGCAGACACCGGGCACTACGGAAAGGAGCTCATGTGAAACAGAAGCTAGCCACTCGCCGGATGCGGCAGCATCCGGATCTCGAACAACTGAAGCGGCAAGCGAAGGAGTTGCTGCGGAGGGTTGTCGCTCATGAGGCGGAGGCCGCCGCGGAGGTTAGCGTGCATTACCGCATCGCTGACCCATCGAAATTCGCTCTGCACGACGCGCAACTTGTAATTGCCAGAAGCTACGGATTTGAGAGTTGGCCCAAACTCAAGGCATATGTGGACGGCGTGACCGTCAAACGGCTGGCCGATGCCGTACGCGCGAACCATCTGGCGCAAGTAAGGGCGATGCTGCGGGCGCGGCCGGAACTTGCCGATCTGACGATATCGTATG
>Ga0193719_10001175_pt1 | contig 10252 bp, 12 predicted proteins | sample U2a2metaG_FD_160103 | JGI IMG/M metagenome (GOLD analysis project Ga0193719, IMG submission 160103) | Soil microbial communities from a riparian zone of the East river system, Colorado, United States - U2a2 | ecosystem: Environmental > Terrestrial > Soil > Riparian zone | place: USA: East... | reverse complement strand
GCTCGCGTAGTGTGGCAACGAACGTCGAGCCGAGACACCGAGCGTTTTTTCCATCAGCGCACGCAGTGGCCGGAAATTCAAAGATGCGTTTGCAAGCGACGGAATGACGCATCCGAGTCGGCCTAACAAATCAACAGAGCCAAAGATTCGATCGCGCAGCGGCAAACCATCGCGCTGATGCCGCGCATACATCAACTCAGCCTTCAAAAGCGCGAGATTTACGTTGGATGGGCATTCCGGTGTGCATCCCTTGCAGGAGAGACAATTGCTCAGCGCTGCATCCAGTTCCGCCGAGCGCAACGGATCGTGTCCGTTCACGCGCAGGTCGAGCGCCGCACGGATGATGTTGGCCCGGCCTCGCGTCGACATGACTTCTTCGCCAGTTGCAAGGAAAGTTGGGCACATCGTCGGCGCGTCTTTGCGGCAACCGCCACAACCGTTGCATTGCTCGAGATTGCCGATGAACGAGCGGTCCTTGAAGGCAAAGGCGAGCACTGGCTGAAACGGAAGCTCGAGAGGTCGCGTGAAGTTTTCGCGCAAATGATTGTCGATCTTGGTAGGGACGCCGCGCTGCGGCGTCCGGTCGGCGCAGCGCGCCGACCCTACCTCAAAAATTTTTCCTGGATTAAAAATATTTTTTGGATCGAACGCCTTTTTGATTGCACGCATCACTTCAAGCAACTCATCCCCGAGTTGCTCGCGCATGTATTCGGTGCGCGCGATTCCGACGCCGTGCTCGGCGGAGAGCGAGCCTTTGAATTGCCTAACCAGCGCGGAGGTTTGATCGGCGACTTGTCGAAACTTTTTCAGATCGGATGCGTTGTGAAGATCGAGCACCGGTCGCACGTGCAACAACCCGGTGGCAGCGTGTCCGTAATAACTCGCCTCCAAGCCGAGCGGTTTCATGATCGATTGCAATCCCGCGACATAGGTCGGCAATTGGGCGGGGCGGACGGCGGCATCTTCGATGAACGCAACCGGCTTGGCCGCGCCGATGCGTCCAGTTAAGAGTGAAAGGCCGGCTTTGCGCACCGACCAGACCAGATTCATCTGCGCGGAATCTGTGAGAATTTTCGTGCGCAACCCGAGCTTTCTCGCTTGCAAGATCGACAATCGCTCGGCGACATCTTCGTAAAACTCGACGAGCAAAATCGATTCGCACGGCTTCGCATCGAGCTCAAGCAAATCGCGCGCTGTTCGAAAGAGCAGTTGGGTCTTGGTTTGGTCGAACAACGGCCGGTCGATGTGCTCGATCGCGGCCGGTTTGAGATCGAGAAGTTCAACCGTCGCTTGCATCGCTTCGCCCACCGTTGCGAAAAAGATCAGGCCCAAACCTTTCTCGCGCGGGAGTGGCGAGATTTTGAGTTCAGCGGAAAAAATTGCCGCGAGCGTTCCTTCACTCCCGGCGAGAATCTCGTTGAGGTTATTGGGGGCGCGGAGAAATCGTTCGAGACCATAGCCCGGCCACCGTTTCATCAATCCTGGCGGCCAGTGCTCGGCCATTTCTGCGCTGCGCGCACGAATGAGGTTGTCGATCTTCACGCGCTCGGCGCGCAAGGCCTCACGCCCGGGACCGATTTTCTCGATCCGGCCATCGGCCATCACAATTTCCAATGAAATGACGTGATCCGCGGTCGTTCCGTAAACCGGCACGTGCGCGCCGGACGAATTGTTGGCGATCATACCACCGAGCGTTGCACGAGCGCTCGTGGCGACATCGGGACCAAAACAAAATCCGCGCGGCTTGAGAAAATCGTTGAGCTGATCCAGCACAACGCCCGCGCCAACACGGACGCTTTGCTTCTCGATATTCAGATCGGAGATCTGCCGGTTATGACGCGAAAAATCGACAATCAATCCTTCGCCGATTGCACCGCCGGACAAACTCGTGCCTGCGCCGCGCGGAACAACTGAGATGCCCGCATCGGCCGCTGCACGGATCACTGCGGCGGCTTGCTGCGCGCTTTTTGGAAAGGCCGCGCCAATCGGTTCGATCTGATAAATCGAAGCATCCGTTGCGTAAAGCTGTCTAGTGAGATTATCAAACCGAACGTCGCAACCGGTTTGCCTGATTTTCCTCTCTGGGGCGGAAGTCATTCCGATTTCTCAACTTTAGCTCGGCGATGCGGATTAGAAAGTGCGCTCCAGCGACCAATTTAAAATGGAAGGGCGGCACTGCCCGGCGCTGTGAAAATATTTCCGAGTGCGCCGCGCGAAATCCACACGAAGAAGCTGGCGCTACTTTCCGCTTTGGACACCGCCTCAGTGGGTTTAGCTGTTAGTATCCGCAGTTGTCTGCAAAAATCCGCGGCGAGACCGGCCGTGAAAACGTCCAACTTCTTCTCCGAGCTCTTTCTTTTGTTTCTTTGCGTCTGCATAACCACAGCCGACGCAGCGTGGCGCGAGCCGGTGCGGGCTCCGCGTGGGATGGTGGCCTCGGCCGAACGAATTGCGTCGCAGATCGGTGTCGATGTGATGAAGCGAGGCGGCAACGCCGTGGACGCGGCGGTGGCAGTCGCGTTTGCGCTTGCGGTCGTTTTTCCGGCGGCGGGGAATCTTGGCGGCGGCGGCTTCATGATGATCCGGCGCAGCGATGGGACTGCGACTGCGATTGATTATCGCGAGATGGCACCGGCCGCGGCGACCCGCGACATGTACGTCGGACCTGATGGCGAGCTGATCAAGGGCGAAGGTTCTTCAACTCTCGGCTACCGCGCGGCCGCTGTACCTGGGACGGTCGCGGGACTGGCCTTAGCATTAAAGCAGTATGGCTCAGGGAAGCTGACCTGGTCGGAGTTGATTAAGCCGGCGAGGAGGCTAGCCGTCGACGGCTTCGTGGTGACGCATCAGATGGAGAAGGGGTTGGAGGATTATCAAGCTATCCTTTCGCCCTTCGCAGATAGCCGCCGCGTTTTTCTGCGGGAGGGGAAGCTGTATCGCGAGGGAGAGATTTTGCGACAGCCGGAATTGGCCGCCACGCTCGGACGTCTCCAAAAGAAAGGGCCGCGCGAGTTCTACGAAGGCAAAACGGCGCAGCTGATTACGGAGGATATGCAGCACAACGGCGGCTTGATCACGCGCCAGGATTTGCGCGATTACACGCCGAAGGAGCGCGTCCCGCTCCGCGGAACTTATCGCGGATATGGGATCATTTCGATGCCGCCTCCTTCCTCGGGCGGCGCGGTCTTGATCGAGATGCTCAACATTCTCGAAGGCTTCGATCTGCAGAAGCTCCACCCGTTTTCATCCGAGTATTACCACCTGCTCGTCGAGGCCATGCGACGCGCTTATGCGGATCGCGCGGAATACATGGGTGATACTGATTTTAGCTCGATTCCCATCGATGGGTTGATCGAGAAAGCGTACGCCGAGCGGCAACGGAGCACGATCAATCCTGAGCGCGCCTCATTGAGCAGCGAAATCGGCGCAGGAAAACCGACGGGCTATGAACCAGACCAAACCACGCACTTCACGGTTGTGGATGCGGCGGGAAACGCGGTCTCGAATACCTACACTTTGAACGGCTTGTTTGGAGCCGGTGTTGTCGCAAAAGGCACCGGCGTGTTGCTCAACAACGAGATGGACGACTTCACGAGCAAACCAGGCGAGCCGAATATGTTTGGCGCGATCCAAAGCGAGCGGAACGCGATCGCGCCGCGGAAACGTCCGCTCTCATCCATGACGCCCACGTTCGTGTTGCGATCGGACGGCAGTCTCTACTTCGCGATCGGCGCTCGCGGCGGGCCGAGGATCATCAGCACGATTGTCCAGTTCATCTGCAACGTGATCGATCACGGGATGAACATCCAGGAGGCGATCGATTCGCCTCGCATTCATCATCAATGGCTGCCGGACGAAATTCTCGATGAGCCGTTGGGATTATCGGCCGACACGCGCCGAGCGCTCGAGGCTCGCGGCCACAAATTCGCGACCAAGCCGTTCTACATGAGCGACGCACAAGGCATCATGATCGAAGACAAAACGGGCATGCGTCTCGGCGCGAGCGACGCGCGGGAGGACGGCGCAGCGGTTGGCTATTGAGAACTGTCTTCGCGCACGATTCCGTTCACCGAGCGGATCGAAGGTGACACGTCGATCTGACCCGCGCCTTAGTGGCAATTGACTTCGCACGCGGATTCTTCTAAACGACCAGGACTAGAATCCACTGACCTTCTCGAACCAATTCAAAAGCTGTAAAGGAGTTCGCATATGAAACACATCATCTACGTCGCAATCCTCACCGTGGCTCTGGTATCGTTCGGACGACAACAATCCGTCGCTCAAGGCGCGGATGCTGCTGCGGAGCAGGAGGTCAGGCAGACGATCGAGAAGTATCGAACGGCATTGCTTCAACGTGACGCGGCGACGCTGGAGCGAATCTGGGCCGATGATTACACGTTCACGAACGGTGCGGGAGAGATACACTCGAAAGCTGATCGTCTGGCCAACCTCAAATCCGGCGCGACCTCGCTCGACTCAATCAGCGAAGAGGAGGACATGAAGGTGCGGGTTCACGGGAACGTGGCGGTGGCGACCAGCCGGGTAACCATCAAAGGTCAGTACAGCGGCAAACAAACAAGTGGCCAATACCGCAGCATACATGTTTGGGTAAAAGGTGCGGCTGGCTGGCAGTTGATTGCCAACCAGCTAACTCCTGTGGTAGCGAAGTAGTATTCGGCCACGTTCACAGTCCGACGCGAATGGCTCGCGTCAGCTTGTCGAACCAGAATGATTCCCGAGGAACAGAACAAAGCGCTGGACGGGTGGCAAACCTCTGCGCGGCATTGGGACAAGCATCGAGCGCTGATCGCACAGATGTTCGCGCCATTAACATCCGGTCTAGTCGAAGAAACGCGGATCGGGATCGGCCAGGAGGTGCTCGATATCGGTGGCGGAAGCGGCGAGCCATCGCTCACGATCTCATGCATTGTTGGGCCAACAGGATCAGTAATGTACACGGATCCTGTGGCCGGTATGGTCGAGGCTGCTCAGGCTGAAGCAGGCAGGCGGGGCCTGACAAATATTCACTTCAGGCAATGCTCTGCCGATGAGCTGCCGTTCGCGGACCGTACATTTGATGTAGCCGTGAGCAGGTTATCAGCAATGTTTTTCGTCGATCCCGTCACTGCGGTGCGGGAGGCGCTGAGAGTGATTCTCGAGGATGGATATGTCTCGTTTGCCGTCTGGGGTCCAAAGGAAGCCAATCCGTTCTTTTCGACTGTCACAGACGTGATAGACCGATTTGTCGAGTCTGCTCGACAGGATCCCGATGCTCCAGATGCCTTCCGCTTTGCCGTTCCCGGTAAGCTGGCTGGAATCCTGGAAAATGCTGACGCTAAAAATGTGATGGAACGCCAGCTGAATTTTCAGATTGAAGCAGCCATCTCATTTGAGCAGTTCTGGCAGTTGCGGACTGAAATGTCCGAAACTTTGCGGGGAAAAATGGCCGGACTCGCGCCCGCTCAACTACCAACCATAAAGCAGGCTGTTGCCGATGCAGCGCGGAGATACTTTGAGAGCGGAACAATGAGTTTCCCCGCACAGGCGTTAATTGTTAGCGGTAAAAAATCCGCCGTATAGCGAATCGACGACCCCTACTGTTAACCCGCAACTGCGCCATCTTGAAGATCGTGGTGTCGTACGGCTTCTTGCATTGAGATGCTTTTTCAACGTAACGAGGCGCGACCAAGCGATTCCGCTTCCTGAATGCCGAATGATTCGGCACAATTCTCGTTAGGCGACTTTCACGTTTTCAGCCGTAAGCCAATCAAGATTCGGAGGCTCATCGTCTGGCTCCAATTTCCCGGTGAATGGATTCATGCGCGACTTGGTTTCATCGACTTCGGGTTCGCCGTTCCTTTCCTTTTCTTGCCGAAGCGCCTCCAGATCGGCCCGCCGACAATTTCGCACCCACTTTGCAAACGGACCGGAACAATCCTGCTACAAGAAATTTTCCTAAAACGTTATGGAACGATGAAGATTTTATCGCTCCACGGATCTTTTACTTTGCTGCCAGATGGGTAGCCGCTTACATCGACATATCTTCCGCTTGTATCGAAGGGGCTGAAGACGTATCCAGGCTTGCCGGGGACCGACTTAGCTATCGGAAATTCCAGCTTTATAGAGGAAGCGGGCGGCGATGGCGATGGCTTTGGTTTTGTTTGCGCCGTCTCCTTGCGACTCACACGTGAGGCAACAGTTGCTGAACGATTTGGAACCCTTTCGGCGGACCTCTCTTCCGCCGCTGCAGATTTTCCGCGCGGCACTAAATGCACGGAAACCGGATTTGGATAGAGAGAGTTGTATGCACCGCTGGCGGCATCGACCGTTATCCCAATGAGGCCTCCGAGAACAACATTACCCGCCATGGCCGTTGCGCCGGTTGCGGACGCGTTACTTTCAACTTTTACGGTTTGCGGAATATAGCCCGGCTTGCTCACCGTAACCGTAAAACTGTCGCCACGACGACTCTTCACAAATTTCGCGGGGGTGACACCTTTTTCTCCAGAAGAAAGCATGACATTCGCTCCAGACGGCTCGCTCGACACGCTAAGCTTATCATGAACCCCGCGGGTTATAGTGGCGCAAGCCGTGAAGAAGAACAGTGGCAGGGAGAGCAGATAGCTCGTCTTCATGAATCGCGGCCCGAACAGCCCAAATGATCAAATCGGCCTCCCTCGGTCAAGGCTAAGTTGATTCGGCGCGACGGAAAACGGTTTTGGTGGCTCAGAGCGAGTCACCCATGGCGGCTGAGGGGTTCCGAGCGTTTCTTGAGGCTCCTACGTTGACGTTCCGAATTTGCGCTTGATCTTCAAAAGCCAAGCCGAATAGGATTGCGGGTCACAGGATATAAGACTTATGACGCCGGAAGAAAGAGGAATGCTACTTGTTGAACGGGAAAATTTGTCGAAGGAACTCAACGAGCAATTGCGAGCGAAAATAAACAGATCGATCAGGGAGCTGGATCGTTTCATTCAGGCAGCTAAAGACAGGCCGGAGAAAATCATGTTCATTGAAGCTCCGCCGGAATTGATGGCGGCCAAATTTGGGGCAGAGGACATGACTAGATTTGGTTGGAAGGACTTGCAAAATATTAGAGAAATTGCAGATGCCGTGATCGCGTTTAGGAAGGCTTCGGAACGCTTCGAAGAGATTCGGCAAGAGTTGAGGCGGGGAAGCTGATTTGAAATTTTCGTAAGGCGGCGAAAAGAAAATCTTTCGTCACTCGGTCTACCTCGACGTGCTCGGCGCTCGCCCCGAATCACACAGTTAATCGACGCATGTCTACGAAGTGCGACCGCGCAGCGACAAACGCGGCGTTGATCTGATTTCAGACGTGCTGCCATTCGCTCGCTTGTGGTATGGCGAGCCAAACGCTATCACGAATGCAATCAGCTACGCGAAGTTTTATAGCCGCTCACATGATGCTGTGATTCGCGTTTACGATGACGCTGACAACGTGATTGAAACGCACGAGCACGCGGGCGATTTCAAAGAGTGGTGAATTTTTGCTCGCATCACACCGCACTTTCCCGCTAAAATGAATCTCCCATCTCGTTAGGGATCGGGAATCCAACCATGAAAGGAAAATGAAAACAAACGTAGTAGCTACGAGTCTTCTGCTCAGTCTTGGTCTGTCGGTCGCTTCCGCCGGCCAGCCGGATGCCCGATTTTACGGTACGTGGGCCGGAGTGGAAACTTACGTGATACCCCCCACTGTGACGCGCTACTTCTACCATCGGGGTGAAGCAACCGTCAAAAAGTCCGCAGTGGTTGTGATTGGTGATTCTGGGCAAACTTTAGCCTTCAGCCAAGGACTCCTACAGGGCCGCGTTGAGATTTCTCCCCGGTGGGGAGAGAACACCTTAGACTTCACAGTACGCACCAGACCCTCCCTGCGGACTGGTGGTAAACTAGTGCTGTCAGCGGACGGAAATACTTTGACAGAAACTGTATTGGCGCTTCTACCCGAAAGACCAGAAGGTCGAGAACTGAACTCTAAGGTCACCTGCAATATTAGCGGGACATTTCATCGACAGGGGAAGAAATAGAGAATTTACGGGGACCGGCTGCCACCACGCTGTGATTCGCGTTTACGATGAAAGTGGAAACGTGGTTGAAACACACGAGCACGCGGGCGAGTTTAAGGAACCATGATGGGAAGCGTGATAGTCATCGCTCCTTTCGCTTTCTGGTGTCACGCGTGAGCAAACCAAGCGTCCTGCTGACCGTACGCCAAGTCGAGGCGTCCTTGAACCGCGCCCTTGCGGAGTACGAGGCTTCTTCAGACGCAGACACAAAGGAATTCTACCTGCTCAAAGTTCAGACCTTCATCTTCTACTACGACGTACTGGCGGCGATGGTCAGCATTGGTCGCAACAATCCCAAGGGCTTCGCGCAGGCAGTGGCGCTGAAGTCACTGGTACACAGCCTGTATGAGTACGATCACCAGATGAATCGAACCCTGTTGCCGCGGATTATGCGATACGCGTCTAGACGGAGAAAGCCAGTCGACACTCGCGCAGTCAAAGCAGAAAGGGGAAAGTGGCGTGACCACCTGGCGAGACTAAGGACCTGGAAGGCCGTCAGAGACGCCGCTACCGGTCACTATGGTAAGGACATTGAGCATCAGATCCGCTTAATCAAAACAATCGATCAGGAAGAAGTGCTTTCCGTTGCTTCCGCATTTGTGGATTACACGGCTTCATCCTGCAGCTACTTCCCCATAGGAGACGCAGTGACGCCTAACCATTCGTCTGTTCGCTCAACTCAAACGTTAGGCGACGAAAGTCCCGCATGCCATGACCGCCAAGGCTGACATTCTTGAGACACGGTTTCTTCTAAACATGAACCGCATCAGTGGATTGGTGCAGTTACTCTCCTCCCATGAGGCCCTTAAGCCCACGACCGTGTTCGGAAGTAGCAGCGGTGCCAGAGCAGACATCCTCAGATCCATTGTCGTCTTTCTCCACGCTACGTTTGAGGTGGCCCTTCGAAGTCATGTTCCCAAGCCGGGTTGCAAGCTGACTTTCTCCGCGCGAACCGATCTGGACAAGGCGCTGAAGCTTAACGGCATCGACGCATTGCCTTTTCGATTCCTCTATCCGCCGTTAACGCAAATGGCAAAGCGTCGACACCGGATTGTGCACGAGGCTGATCTCTTACACGACGAACCCCACGAATGGAGTATTGCTGACGACTGGCAACTCATCATGTGGTTGTTAGCGGTGCCCGCGTTCTACTACCAGCTTCGCATCTCACTTCGCGCAGCAAACGCGGTCGAACGATCTATGTACGAGAAGCTGCGCATTGCAATGGCGAGCCACGTAGCGTTCGGCAAGCAACTGTTGGCTTTCCCAGCCGTGCCGCCCGAACTGAGAATACAAGCGCTGCAGGAAACCGTTGTCACTCTCAAGACGATTGTTTCTACGCTGCATCTCGACCCGCGCGGGACGATTAAACCCAGCAACGCCTAACCATGCTACGCAGCCTCCCACGTGACAACTTTTCACCGTGAGTCCCGGTTTGTGCCACTCGGAGCCGGTCAAGCAGCGACTGAGGGATTCCGAGCGATTTAGCGGCCTCGTTCGTGACAGTCCGAAACGATTCCGCTTCCTAAATGCCGAATAATTCGGCATAATTCTCGTTCGGCAAACAAAGCGCAGAATAGCAAGCTGTTCACGGAGTATCTGAATGAAACGCCGTAAGCGCAGAGAGGGGGGAGTCGAGGATGCGAAGCTAGAGAAAAGTGAAGCGTCTCAAGCCCAAGCGCAGGCGCATTTCCTAGTCACTCTAAAGTTCGATGGCGGGTAAGTGGAAGATCGTCAAAACGCATCAGATGTCGGAGAAAGAAGTCAAAAGGAGGGCGAACCAACAATGAAATTATTCTTCATCGCCATCGCAATCGATGAAGTGATTTGCTCCCGGCTTCCTGACAGCGAAGCAGGCAATGATTTCACACAGCGGCGTCTAATCAAACGCTCCGGCTAACCGCCTCTTGCGCAATGACACTCGTTAAGATCAAAAGCGCACAAGACAGCGGCTGCGGAGTTCCGAGCGTTCGAGCGGCGGTTGAGCCTGCATGAAGGCAGATCGTTCGATATTCACGGTTCTGTTGCTGGTGACCGCCGCTGTCTTTCAACTGCCGGCTCAACAGAACGAGGCGGACCGCAAGGTGCTGACCGAAATCCGCGCCGGAGCCGACAAAGGCGATGCCAAGGCCCAGTATGAATTGGGTCGCGCATTCTTTTCC
>Ga0193719_10001174_pt1 | contig 10255 bp, 6 predicted proteins | sample U2a2metaG_FD_160103 | JGI IMG/M metagenome (GOLD analysis project Ga0193719, IMG submission 160103) | Soil microbial communities from a riparian zone of the East river system, Colorado, United States - U2a2 | ecosystem: Environmental > Terrestrial > Soil > Riparian zone | place: USA: East River... | reverse complement strand
TGAAACCCCTTCGTCTCGTCGAGCGCCTCGGCGGGGAAGTCAGGTTCCAGGCCGTGCTCGACCATGGCCTGACGGGCCACGCGCAGCAGAAACGCGCGATGCTGTTCCTTGGGCACGATCATGGCTTGGGCCTCGGGTCGTAGGGAGTTCTCGATTTCGCGAGCGCGGGCGCGGCGGCCTTCTTCTCGGAATCGAGAAGTTTCTGCAAGAGAGCGAGCGCTGATTCCGGAGAATCGACGAAGTGGATCAGCTCGAGGTCTTTCGAGTCGATCATGCCGTCGCGGACAAGCGCCTTGAAGTTGACGATCCTGTTCCAGTATTCGGTTCCGTAGATGAGCACCGGCACCTTGCGGTCGAGCTTCTGAGTCTGCGAAAGCGTGAGGATCTCGAAAAGCTCGTCAAGCGTGCCGAACCCGCCGGGGAATACCACGAGCGCCCGGGCCAGGTGCGTGAACCACAGCTTGCGCATGAAGAAGTAATGGAATTGAAAGGAGAGCCCCTCGGTGATGTAGGGATTGGGGCGCTGCTCGTGGGGGAGTCCGATGTTGAGTCCGATCGTGCGGCCCCCGGCTTCCGCGGCGCCGCGGTTCGCCGCCTCCATGATCCCGGGGCCGCCTCCGGTGCAGACCAGGTACCGGAGCCCGGGGCTGTCCAGCGCCTCGGACCATTCCGTGACCAGGCGCGCCAGCTTCCGGGCGGCAGCGTAGTACCGTCCCATCGGGCCGTCCTCGTGGCACCGCGCCGAGCCGAAGAACACGATCGTGTCGTGCACGCGGTTCCGCCGGAAGGCATCGAGGGGTTGCAAGTATTCGGCGAGGATGCGGAGCGGCCTGCCTTCCTCGCTGTCGAGAAACTCGGGATCACGGTAGGCGAGCGGCGGGCCGGCGCTGTCCGAGTCCGGCTCCGGAGCATTCTTCATGCACCCTCCCAGGGTGGTCGGCTACATTGAGGCGGAAAGTGAGCTTGATGTAGTCTATCCGACACCGTGCCCAAGAATCCGGGAAAACAGTCGAGGGGTGGACCGAGGGCAAAGCGGCCGCGGAGCCGCGGGGCCTGGGCGTTATGGCTAGCGGCCGTGCTCGCCGCCACGTTCATCGTCTACATCCCCAGCCTGAGCAACGGCTTCATCAACTGGGACGACAACTTCTACGTAACTGAAAACGCGCTGATCGCTCATCCCACCGTGGCACTCCTCACGACGCCGCTGGGCGGCAACCACCATCCGCTCACGATGCTATCACTCGCGCTGAACTACAAGCTCTCGGGCATGAACGCCGGCTCGTACCACTGGCTGAATCTGATCCTGCACCTGGCGAACACGGCACTCGTCTTCTTCTTCGTATGGATGCTCTCGGGGAAGCGGCTCTGGACGTCGGTCGTGACGGCGGCTCTCTTTGGAATCCATCCGGCGCATGTGGAATCGGTTGCGTGGATCTCGGAGCGAAAGGATGTGCTCTACGCGTTTTTCTACCTGATCGCGCTCCTCACCTATCTCCGGTACCTCGACACGAAGCGGCTTCCGTGGCTTCTGGCCACGCTGCTCGCGTACGTCCTGTCCGCCGCCTCGAAACCCGCCGCGGTCGTCCTGCCGCTCTCGCTCCTGGCCATCGATTATTTCCGCCGCCGGCCCTTCAGCGCCCGAACCCTCCTGGAAAAGGTTCCCTTCTTCGCCGTGTCGGTTGCGGTCGGCCTCCTCACGTTCGTGACGCAGCGGTCGGTCGGCGCCGTCGCCGATCCCAAGCTGTGGAGCCCGGTCCAGCGGCTGCTCTTCGGCATCACCGGAACCGTGCTGTACGTCATGAAGCTGTTCGCCCCATTTCATCTTTCGGCCGTCTACCCGCTCCCCGCCACAGAAGCGGCGCGATTCGGAAGCGAGTACTACGCGGCGCCCGTGGCCCTCGCGATAGGCCTGCCGCTGATCCTGTACCTCGGCCGGAGAAGCCGGCCGGTCCTTTTTGGAATCGCCTTCTTCTTCATCAACATCGTCCTCGTCCTCCAGTTCGTGACGGTCGGGGTGGCCCTGATGGCCGATCGCTACACCTACATTCCGTACATCGGTCTCGTTTTCACTCTCGCATGGTGGCTGGATGACCCCGAACGCCGCGTGGCGAGACCCGTTCTGGCCGGGCTTTTCCTCATGCTCCTGCCTATCTGCGCCGTACAGACCTGGAAGCGCTGCGCGGTATGGCACGACCCCGAGACGTTCTGGGACGACACGATCGGGAAATATCCGAGGCAGATCGTCGACGCCTACTACAACCGGGGGAATTACTACGTCAGGACGGGGCGGACCGAGTTGGGCCTCGCGGATTACGAGCAGGGAATCGCGCTGAATCCCAGGGTTGTTCACCTCTGGTACAACAAGGGACTTCTGCTCGCGAAGGTGGACAGCACCGACCAGGCGCTCGATGCCTTCGACCGCGCGGTGCGGCTGGATCCGAACCAGATCGACGCGCGGAACAACCGCGGGGCCATGAGATACAAGAAGGGCGATCTCCCGGGCGCGGTCGCCGATTTTACGCGGGTGCTCGAGTTGAACCCGCGATACCCGGCTGGGTATCTGAACCGGGGGCTCGCGTATCACGACATGGGCCGGTACGAGCAATCAATCGCCGACCGCCGGCGGGGGATCGAGCTGGATCCGAAGAATCCGGTGCTGGACCAGGAGCTCGCCTTGCTGGCCGAGACGCTCCAGCGGGTGAACCGCAATCAGGAGGCGATCGCGGAGCTCGACAAGGCGATCCGTGCGGCCACGGATGCGAACAACGGCCGCGCCGGGGGCCACTACCTCACGCGAAGCTACGCGTGGTGGGCCCTGCGCGATCGCGCCCGCGCGGCGGCCGACGCGCGCGAGGCGTTGAGGCTCGGGGTCAAGGTGGATCCCGCGTATCTGCGCGCGCTCGGCGTGTAGCGAAGACCTATACCGCCGCCGCGCCCCCGCGCACGACGAGGGCTTCCATGGCGAAGTACTCCGGCAGCCCGAGCTGATCCACCAGATGCGCCGTCCCCTTGTTCCGCTCCTCGATGCGCTGCCAGAACTCGCGCTCGTCCACGCCGGGGAAGGGCGCCCTATCTTTTTGACTCTGGTGCTTGAAGATCGCGCTGATCTTGCGCCGCAGCTCCTCCTCCGACAGAGGAACGAGGATGTCGGCTTCGGCGACCGACCATTCCTGCCATGCGCCCCGGTAGTACCAGATCGCCGGGGGCTCTCCCTTCAGGCGCTCGAGCGCGCGAATCACGGCGTCGTGGCACATGCGGTGGGTCCCGTGCGGATCGGATAGATCCCCGGCGACGAGGATGATCTGGGGCCTGATCTCTTCGAGCAGGTCCGAGATGATCTCGACGTCGCGTGGGCCGATCGGGTCCTTCTTGACCAGGCCGGTCTGGTAGAAGGGCATGTTGAGAAAGCGAGCCTGGTCGGGGCGCAGGTCCAGGACCTGGATCGCGGAGAGTGCCTCGACCTCCCGGATGCGCCGCTTCAGCATGAGGACCGCGTCGCTGTCCACCTCCCCCGGCTCCTTGCGCGCGAGAAAGTCCTCGACCAGCTGGAGCAGCGGCTTGAGCTTCTCGTTGCCGTAGCCGAAATCGTGGGCGGTCCGGCGCACGAAATCGAGATAGCGGCGCACTTCGTGGTCGAAGACGGCAATGTTGCCGGACGTCTGGTAGGCGACCACGATCTCGTTCTTGTTCTGATGCAATTTTCTGATTATGCCCCCCGCCGAGATCACGTCGTCGTCGGGGTGGGGCGAGAAGACGATGATCCGTTTCCCCTGGGGCAGCTTGCTCCGCCCGCGGATCTTGGCCCCGAGCGCGTTGAAGACGATCCCGTTCAGCTCCCCCGAGAATTCATACCGGGACAGGAGTCCGGACAGGTGATGCTCGCGATAATCGATGTCGTCCAGCTTCAGCATCGACTTGCCCGTGACCTGCGCGAGCCAGACGACAGCCTCGATCTCCAGCGTGCGGGTCCAGGCGATCTCGCCGAGGAGCCACGGCGTCTTCCGCCGTGTCAGCTCCGCGGCCGCCGCGGCGTCGAGGTACATGGTCGTGTTGGGGTGCTGCTGGAGATAGGTGGCGGCGACGGAGCGGTGGATCTCCCCCTCGACGGCGCGTTTCACAATGGCCGCTTTGTGCTCGCCGGTCGCGAGGAGTGCGATCTCTCTCGATTCCATGATCGTGCCCACACCCATCGTGATCGCCTCGGTCGGCACGTTCTCCGTTCCGAAGAAGTCGCCCGCGGCCACGCGCCGCGTGATCGTGTCGAGGACGACGAGCCGGGTGCGCGATGCGGCGCTCGAGCCCGGCTCGTTGAATCCGATGTGCCCGGTCTGGCCGATGCCCAGGATCTGGAAATCGATGCCGCCCGCGTCCTCGATCGCACGCTCGTATTCCGCGCAGTGAGGTTCGATCTTGTCGCGTGGGATGTCGCCGCGGGGGATGTGCACGTTGCGGCGCTCGATGTTCACGTGCTCGAACAGGTTCTCCCACATGAAGCGGTGATAGCTCTGGATGCTCTTCGGCGACATTGGGTAGTACTCATCGAGGTTGAAGGTCACGACCCCGGAAAAATCGAGCCCCTCCTCGCGGTGCATCCGGATCAGCTCCCGGTAGATCCCGATCGGCGTCGAGCCGGTCGCCAGGCCCAGAACCGTCTTCTCGCCCGCATCGTGCCGGGCCCGGATGAGCCCGCCCATGCACCCGGCGACCTGCCGGGCGATATCCTCGTAGCTCTCCTCCACGACAACTGGAATGCGTTCCGGATCCTCGCGCATGCTCCCTCACGAATTGGACTTGCGACGCCCCTGGATGCCGGACGCCTTCGAACGGCGGTGGGCATGATACTGGAAACGCGGTAAAAATCCGCAATCCGTCGCAAGATTTCGCTTGGCAGGACCAGCCGCGCGTTCTGTATCGTCTCCAGGGTCTCGTTCGGACCGGTGACCGGCCGAGACGGCCTCGCTCGCTTCGGAGACCAACGTCGAGAGCCCCGCACACGGCTGATCCGGCCGACTCTCGGCGCCTCCGCCATCGAGCGATGAGTCAGCGCGGCGCTCGTAGCTCTCGGGGCGTCGCCCCAATCACCGCGCGGCTCCTGCGCAGACGCGGGAGCCGTACTTCGACCGCATTGCGGGGCTGCATCCAAGAAAGACACCCCGCGGACCGAGGAGGCTACATGAAGTCAGCGTTACGGATCCTGGCCCTGGGCATGTTGTTGCTTGTGCCTTTCGCCGCCTACGCCCAGGCTCCATCGGTTTCAGTAATTTCCGATGTCAGCGTCAACGTCGGCGCGACCGCGACCGTGAATGTCGTCGCGGTCAGTCTCGTCAACGACGCGATCACCCTCACATCGTCCCTTCCGTCCTTCTGCACGTTGAACGCGCCGACGACCGGGACGGGACTCGTCATCACCACCCTTACTCTGGCTCCCACGGCAAGCGATGTCGGCACCTTCGCGGCGAGCGTCACCGCGACCGCGGGGAGCCTGACCGATATCGAGACGTTCCAGATCACGGTCAATGCCGCGGGCTCCGACGTGGCACCCGTGGTGGTCGCTCCAGCGACCTTTACGGGCACGGAGGGATCCAACATCTCCTTCACGGTCACCGCGAGCGACGCCGACGCGCAGGCCATAACGACCTTCGCGGCATCAATGCCGGCGGGAGCCACATTCACCCCCAACGGAACGAACACCTCCGGGACCTTCTCCTGGACCCCGAGCTTGTCCCAGGCGGGGGATTATGACGTCGTGTTCACGGCTTCGAATGCGCTTTCCGGCGCAGCCACCACCCACATCCACGTGAACGAAGCGCTCGTGATCACAGCGATCAGCGACCTGACCGTCGCCGAGGGCGCCACCGCCACCGTGAATGTGCACGTAACCGGCCCGATCCCCGGCACGATCGCCTTGACATCGTCGTTGCCGGGATTCGCCACCTTGAACGCCCCCACGTCGATCACGGACAACGGGACGTTGAACACCACGATCTCGATCGCGCCGGGCACCGGGACCGCGGGCTTCTACCCGGTCACCGAGACCTTCAACATCACCGTCACGACCGCGGGCGGCGGCGGTACCGCCACCGCCAGGATGCTCGGGCAGTTCAACACCCACAGAAAATTCATCTGTTTCCGGGTCAGCCCGAACGGATCTTTCGACGCCCGGAACGTCGACCTCGCCAGCGTCCATCTCGTATTCAACGGACTGTTGCTCTCTCCTCTCTCGAGCAGGACCAAGATCGACCTCGACTGCGATGACGATGACGGAGACGAGGGAGATTGTGACCGCGGCGAGGATTGCGAAGAGTGCAACAACGGCGACGACGACCATGACGGCGACACGGACACGACGGGATGCGTGGCCACCCTTCGAGCCTGCTTCTCGACGGGCGTCCTCGTGACGTTCTTCGGAGACGCGGACCTGCCGGGCGCGTTGGCCAACGCCACGATAGAAGGGTCACTGACCACCGGCGGAACCTTTGTCGCGACGTTCGACGCCTCGAAGCTCACGCATCATGACAACGGCCACCATGGGCTGAACATCAAAGCGCGTCCCAATCCGCTCAATCCTGCGACCAAGATCACGTTCACCTTGTCGCAGCCGGGCAGGGTGCGTGTGGCGGTCTACGATATGCAGGGAAGAATGGTGAGCAAGCTCCTGGACGAGAACCGGGCGGCCGGGGAGCACACGCTCTCCTGGGACGGTTCCAACTCACGGAATCAGCGCGTGGCGTCCGGCGTTTACTTCTTCCGGATCGAAGCGCCTCAGGGCCGGGATTTCAAGCAGGTGGCGGTACTCAAGTAGCGCGAATTCCAGCTGGATTGTTCGAGCGGGCGGGCGCGATCAGCGTCCGCCCGCTTCGTGTTTCATGCAGGGTCCGCCACGACCAGGGCGATTGCGAGTCCGTCGTAGCCCTTACTGCCAACGGTCTGGATCGCCGTGGCGCTCACGCGCGGCTCCGCGGCGAGCATCTCATTGAAGCGGCGCACGCCCTGGACGCTCGCGTCGCTGCTCTTCGAGTCGATCACCGCTCCCTCGCGCACGACGTTGTCGACGAGGATGAGGGTCCCTTTGCGCGAGAGCTTGAGCGCCCACCCGAAGTACTCCGGGATGTTCGGCTTGTCGGCATCGATGAAGATCAGCTCGAACGGCCCCAGACGCTCCGCCGCGATCTTCGGCAGCGTGTCCAGCGCCATTCCCAGACGCAGCTCGACGATCTCCGACAGGCCGGCGCGCGCGATGTTGGCGCGGGCGACCTCGGCGTGCTTGGGGTCGGCTTCCAGGGTGATCAGCCTTCCGTTCTTGGGGAGCGCCCGGGCCATCCAGATCGTGCTGTAGCCGCCGAGCGTGCCGATTTCCAGTATCGCGCGCGCGGACGTCAGGCGCGCGAGCAGGTTCAGGAGCTTCCCCTGATTCGGCGCCACCTGGATTTCGGGCAGCTCCGCGGCGCTGCTGGCGTCGAGCGCCGCCTGGAGCGCGGGCTCGGGTTTCACGAGGAGGTCGGTGATGTAGCGGTCGACGTCCCTCCAGAGATCCTGGTTCATCGTTTCCTGGCTCATGGGTCCTCGCTCGATTGGGAAGGTTGGCGCCACATCCTAAACCACAACGCGATTGCGCCTCCAGTCCGGATCGGCGATTCTGTCGCGGTGAGCTACATCGAGGAGAGTCTCGTCGAGGGTGAGACCGTTCTCTACAAGGCCCGGCTGCACTGGATCGTGCTCCTGTGGCCGGCGCTCATCGGTGGCGCGATCGGGATCGCAGGCACCGGCTGCCTCGTGGGAGCGGTGTTCCGCTCCGGCCGCTCGCACACCGTCTCCGGCGCGATGGGAGTCGTGGGCCTCGTGTTGTTTCTCGCCGGCCTCGCGCTGATCGCCGTCGGGATCGTGAAGCGGAACGCGACCGAGATCGCCGTCACGAATCGACGGGTCCTGATCAAGACCGGTGTGATCACCCGGCGTACGGTCGAGCTCCTCCTCGCGAAGATCGAGAGCATCGGCGTGTACGAATCCGCCGCGGGCAGGATGCTCGGCTACGGGACGGTGATCGTGCGCGGCACCGGAGGGACTCCGGAGCAGTTCGATCGCGTCGCGAGGCCGCTCGAGCTTCGAAAGCAGGTTCAGAGCCAGGTGGAGGGGCGCTTGCGGCTATGACCCCTGGCTCCGAACCCTGCCGCGCTTATTTCAAGATGATGACCCGCCCGCGGAACTGCTCGCCCGCCGATTCGACGCGATAGAAATAGACCCCCGAGGAAAGCTCAGAGCCGCGGTCGCTCTTGCCGTCGAACGCGTACTCGTGCCGCCCGACCGCAAGGCGGGGCGTGTCGAAAATCGTCCTGACCAGGCGGCCGTGGAGGTCGAAGAGCATCGCCTTCGCCGGCCCTTCGCCCCCTGTCGTGAGGATGAGCGTGCTGCTCGGGTTCAGCGGATTCGGCGAGAACGCAACTCTGGTCCGCCCCGGCTTTCCCACGATGTTCAGGCTGACGGAGGTGCAAAACGTTCTTCCGCCGTTAAGGGAGCCGCTGAGCTGGGCCGTTACCGTGGTACGGCCATGCAGATCGCCGAACAGCGAGGTGACGTCGGCCTTCGAGAAGCATGCGCCGATCTCCGCCACGCCGTTCCCGTCCGTGTCCCCCGGGTCGACCTTTTTCGGAACGAAGGGATGGATCTCGTCCAGAGACCCCGTGCCCTCGGACCGCAGGGCAATCGTCGCCACGTCCACGTCCGCATTCGCGTATGAGCTATTGACCGGCTCGATCCGGATACACACGTCCGCGCCGCCGGCGGTCTTTCCACTCGCCTCGAACGCGCGAGCCTGGACGCCGCCCGCCTGCGGAAAGCGGTTCAGCGTGACGAACACGTAGAATCCACCTGCCGTTACAAGGTCCGGCCGGCCATCCGAATTCATGTCGCCGATCGCGGGGTTCTGGACCACGGTGGGTTCGGTGGCAGCGATCACGGGAGCCGCGAATCCACCGCCGCCGTCTCCGAACATCGCCAGCACGTGGCCGAAGCCGATGTCCCCCGCCGTCACGTCCGTGTTTCCATCGCCATTCAGGTCCCCGCCGGCGATTCCCCAAGGCTGGTTGAGAATCGGGGCCGCCGCGATCGTCGTGGCCGCGGCGAATGAGCCGTCGCCGTGCCCCGCGAATGCTTGCACCGTGCCCAGAAAATCCGTGATTGCGAGGTCGAGCGCCCCGTCCCAGTTCCAATCTCCCTTCACGAGCCAGATGGGAAACCCGGTGAGGGGTGAGGCGAGGGCATCCCCGAACGCCCCGTCACCGAGACCCGGCAAGAACGTCAAGTGCGAGCCGACGCTGCCGGGATACTTGTTGGCCAGTGCGGCGTCCGTTCGTCCGTCCAGATTGAAATCTCCGAGCACGATGGAGGCTGGACGGAAGCCGGCGGGAGAATCGCGTTTCCCGGCAAAGGTCCCGTCTCCCAGGCTCAGCAAAGCCGAGACGCTTCCGGCCTCCTGGTTGCATGTCGCCAGATCGGGAATGCCATCGTGGTTCAAGTCCATGGCCGCGATTCCCGCGGGGCCATTTCCTGTTGGATAGGAGATCGCGGGATCAAGGGTTCCGTCGCCTTTCCCGAGGAGAACGCTGACGCTGGCACCCCCTGGATTCGTGACCGCCACGTCCAGATGATGGTCTTGGTTGAAGTCGGCGATTGCGAGGGCGCCGTTTTGACCTTCAACGCCGTAGGAAGCCGCCGGTCCGAGGTTCCCATTCCCGAGACCCAGGAGCACCGCGACCGTGGCGCGATCCTCGTGTGTAATGACGACATCGAGATTTCCGTCTCCGTTCAGATCCTCGATACCCACGGCGCTCGCGGACCCCGGGTCTGGAAAACGGAGCACCGCCGAACCAGGCGGGGGAGATGCGGAAATGACGGTGATCTCCACTTGCCGCTGAACCGTGCTCACGCCATCCGTGACAGAAATGGAGGCAGTCGCCGATCCGACATCGCACATGGTGGGCGAAGCGGTCAGAAGCGCCGAGCGTCCGCCGGGTCGGGCGCCGAGCTCTCGCACATGGACGTACGCCGGGCCCGCGCCCTTGGAAATGTGAATGGTTCCGCCATCAGCATCACCCGCGCTCACGAGGGTGTTTGCAACCTGTCCGGCGACTACGGTCAATCGGTCAATCGGCTCGAGATGAGGCGGGTGGTTGCCTCCCGCCACCACGTTGATCCCGAAGGTAGCCTGGCCGGACTCCGTTCCATCCGTCGCGATCACGCTTCCGGTAGTCGTGCCCAC
>Ga0193719_10001171_pt1 | contig 10262 bp, 8 predicted proteins | sample U2a2metaG_FD_160103 | JGI IMG/M metagenome (GOLD analysis project Ga0193719, IMG submission 160103) | Soil microbial communities from a riparian zone of the East river system, Colorado, United States - U2a2 | ecosystem: Environmental > Terrestrial > Soil > Riparian zone | place: USA: East River... | reverse complement strand
TGGATCCGCACCATCGCCAGCCAGATGGAGTCGGCCGAACTCGAACGCACCACCGTCGATATCACGGCAAAGGCCGGCGCCCGCGTGCTCGAACTGCGCGCCACGGGGCAAGTGATAAAATTCAACGGCTTCCTCGCGCTGTATCAGGAAGGTCGCGACGACGACGGTGACGACGAAGACAGCCGCCGGCTCCCCGCCATGAGCGAAGGCGAGGCGCTGAAGCGCAAGGACCTTGCCGTCACCCAGCATTTTACCGAACCGCCGCCGCGATTTTCTGAAGCCTCATTGGTCAAGCGCATGGAAGAGCTCGGCATCGGCCGGCCCTCGACCTATGCCTCGATCCTGCAGGTGCTCAAGGACCGCGGCTACGTCAGGCTCGAGAAGAAGCGCCTGCATGGCGAGGACAAGGGCCGGGTCGTCATCGCCTTCCTGGAAAACTTCTTCAGGCGCTATGTCGAATATGATTTCACCGCTGATCTGGAAGAACAGCTCGACCGCATCTCCAATAACGAGATTTCCTGGCAGCAAGTGCTGAAGGATTTCTGGGGCGACTTCATCGGCGCCGTCAACGACATCAAGGATCTCCGCGTCACGGAGGTGCTCGATGCGCTCGACGACATGCTGGGACCGCACATCTATGCGCCGCGCGAGGATGGCGGCGATCCCCGGCAGTGCCCGAGCTGCGGGACGGGGCGGCTCAACCTCAAGGCCGGAAAATTCGGTGCCTTCGTCGGTTGCTCCAATTATCCGGAGTGCCGGTACACCCGCCCGCTCGCGGCCGATAGCGAAGCCAGCGCCGATCGCATCCTCGGCAAGGACCCGGAAACCGGTCTCGACGTTGTGGTGAAGGCTGGACGGTTCGGTCCCTATATCCAGCTCGGCGAGCCCAAGGATTACGCCGAGGGCGAGAAGCCCAAGCGCGCGGGCATTCCGAAGAACATGTCGCCTTCCGATATCGAGCTCGATCTGGCGCTAAAGCTGTTGTCGCTGCCGCGCGAAATCGGCAGGCATCCGGAGACCGGCGAGCCGATCACCGCGGGTCTCGGCCGTTTCGGCCCGTTTGTGCGCCATGGGAAAACCTATGCCAGCCTGGAAGCTGGTGACGAGGTGTTCGATATCGGATTGAACCGGGCCGTCACGCTGATCGCCGAAAAAGTTGCAAAAGGCCCGAGCGGCCGCCGCTTCGGCGCCGATCCCGGCAAGCCGCTGGGCGATCATCCGACCCTTGGCGGCATCGCGGTCAAGAACGGACGCTATGGCGCCTACGTCACCGCGGGTGGCGTCAACGCCACAATCCCGAGCGACAAGACGGCGGACACCATCACACTTCCTGAAGCGATCGCGTTGATCGACGAACGCGTGGCCAAGGGTGGGACCAAGCCGAAGCGCGGCGTCAAGCAAGCCAAGGCAGCGAAAACGGCCAAGGCGGAAGCCGGTGCAAAGCCATCGAAGCCGGTCAAGAAGGCGGTCGCAAAAAAATCCGCGACCAAGCCGAAATCCGAAGCCATCAACAAGGCGCGCGCACCGGTGACGGCGACGGCCAAAACGTCACCCTCCAAGGCCTCGAAGGCGGTGGCGAAGAAGAGCGTCGGCAAGGCAAGCGGATAACGTGGCAAAACAACGCGACAAGGTTCTTCCAAGCCCGGACGCCATCGTCGCCTTTATCCGTGCGCAACCAGGAAAAGTCGGAACCCGCGAGATCGCGCGGGAATTTGGCCTGAAGAACGCCGACCGCGCCGAATTGAAACGCATCCTGCGCGAGCTCGCCGACGAAGGCGTGATCGCCAAGCGCGGCAAGAAAATAAGCGAAACCGCAAGCCTGCCGGCGACCATGATGGCCGACATCACCGGACGCGACAGCGACGGCGAATTGATCGCGACACCCACCGAATGGGATGAGGTCGAGAGCGGCGAGGCGCCGAAGATCCGCATCCATGTTCCCAGACGTCCGCAACCGGGCACCGCCGCAGGCGTGGGCGACCGCGCGCTGCTGCGCATCGAGAAGCTGGATGAGGGCGACGGCGGCGCCTATCGCGGGCGCGTCATCAAGGTCATCGATCACGCCAAGACCCGCGTCCTCGGAATCTTCCGCACCCTGCCCGGCGGCGGCGGACGGCTGGTACCGGTCGACAAGAAGCAGGCCGGCCGCGAGTTGAATATTGCCGAGAGCGATACCGGTGGCGCCGAGGACGGCGATCTCGTCAGCGTGGACCTGGTGCGTTCGCGCGGTTTCGGGCTTGCCTCCGGCAAGGTCAAGGAGCGGCTCGGCTCGCTGGCAACCGAAAAGGCGATCAGCCTGATCGCGATCCATGCCCATGAAATTCCGCAAGGGTTTTCACCGGCCGCGTTGCGCGAAGCGGAAGAGGCAAAGCCCGCGACCTTGAGAGGCCGCGAGGACTGGCGCGACCTGCCACTGGTCACGATCGATCCGCCCGACGCCAAGGACCATGACGACGCGGTTCATGCGCAGGCCGATCCCGATCCGAACAATAGAGGCGGCTACATCGTCACTGTCGCCATCGCCGACGTCGCGTTCTATGTGCGGCCGGGCTCGGCGCTGGACCGCGACGCACTCACGCGGGGCAATTCGGTATACTTTCCGGATCGCGTGGTGCCGATGCTGCCCGAGCGCATCTCGGACGATCTGTGCTCGCTGGTACCGGGCGAGCCGCGTGGCGCGCTGGCGGTTCGGCTGGTGATCGGCACGGACGGCCGCAAACGCTCGCACAGCTTTCATCGCATTTTGATGCGCTCGGCGGCCAAATTGCACTACGCGCAAGCGCAGGCGGCGATCGACGGAAGGCCGGATGACAGCGCCGGTCCCCTGCTCGCGTCTGTTCTCAAACCGCTCTACGACGCCTATGCGGTTGTGAAGCGCGCGCGCGACGAACGCGATCCGCTCGATCTCGACATTCCCGAGCGCAAGATTCTGTTGAAGCCCGATGGAACGGTGGACCGCGTCATCGTGCCGGAACGGCTGGATGCGCACAAATTGATCGAAGAATTCATGATCCTTGCCAATGTCGCCGCGGCGGAAATGCTTGAACAGAAGGCGCTGCCCCTTATCTACCGGGTGCACGATGAACCGGCGCTCGAGAAGGTTCATGCCTTGCAGGAATTCCTGAAGACGCTCGATCTGCCGTTCGCCAAAAGTGGCGCGTTGCGCCCCTCTCTGTTCAATCGCGTGCTGATGCAGGTCAAGGGACACGATTCCGAACTGCTGGTGAATGAAGTGGTGTTGCGCTCGCAAGCCCAGGCCGAATATGCCGCCGAGAATTATGGTCATTTCGGCCTGAACCTGCGGCGCTATGCGCATTTCACTTCGCCTATCAGGCGATACGCGGACTTGATCGTGCATCGCGCCTTGATCCGCGGCCTCGGGCTTGGCGAAGGCGCGTTGCCGGACTCGGAGACGCCGGAAAGCCTGAGCGAGATCGCAGCGCAGATTTCAGTCGCCGAGCGCCGCGCCATGAAGGCGGAGCGTGAAACCGCCGACCGTCTGATCGCGCATTTTCTCGCCGACCGCATCGGAGCCAGTTTTCAGGGCCGCATCTCCGGCGTTACCCGCGCCGGACTGTTCGTCAAACTGACGGACACCGGCGCCGACGGTTTCATACCGATCCGCACGCTCGGATCAGAGTATTTCAATTACGACGAGGCACGCCATGCTCTGGTCGGATCGCGCAGCGGTGCCATGCACCGGCTGGGTGACGTTGTCGACGTCCGTCTGGTAGAAGCAGCACCCATAGCGGGTGCCCTGCGCTTCGAACTCTTATCGGAGGGCCGCGTCGCGCCACGTCGGAAAAGGGGCGAAGGCATTCGCCAGCTATCCGGGACCCAGGCCAGAGCGCATCCCGGCGGCAGCCCTCGCAAGAACGATCGCAAGCCGGGCAAAGGCAAGCGCGGCAAGTCGAACAAGAGCGGGGCTTCAAAGGACAGGTCATGGAAACCGTGAGCGAACAGCCCAAAGTCTGGACGCGGGATTCCGCATCGGGCGAAAAGCGCGACGTCTGGACCGCGCTGAAACGCGGATTGCGCGGCCGCTGTCCCCGCTGTGGCCAGGGCAAATTATTCCGCGCATTCCTCAAGGTGGCCGATCATTGTTCGGTTTGCGGGCTGGATTTCACGCCGCACCGCGCCGACGATCTGCCGGCCTATCTGGTCATCGTCATCGTCGGCCACATCGTGGTGCCGACCATCCTGTGGATCGAAACCGATTATTCGCCTTCGGTGCCGCTGCAGCTTGCGATCTATCTGCCGTTCACGCTGATTGCGTCTTTGCTATTGCTGCAACCGGTAAAGGGCGCGGTGGTTGGGGTGCAATGGGCGTTGCGCATGCACGGATTTGACGACCAAAATCCTGAAAGCACGTCGGAACAAAACTAAGAAGAAACGGGAGCGAAATGAGCGAAACCGAGAGGATCGAGAAGGAGGCCGATCACCATCCTTATTACCGCCCCAAGGACGCCGCCACCCTGATCCTGGTCGATCGCACCGCTGCCACCCCGAAGGTTCTGGTCGGCAAACGCCACGACAAGGTGGTGTTTATGCCCGGCAAATTCGTTTTCCCCGGCGGTCGGGTCGATAAGTCCGATAATCGCGTTCCCGTGGCCGCGCCGATACCGAAGGCGCTTGAGGCCAATCTGCTGAAGGGCAGGCCCAAGATCACGCCGTCGCGCGCGCGCGCCTTGGCGATCGCGGCGATCCGCGAGGCCTGCGAAGAAACCGGCCTCTGTCTTGGACGCAAGAGCAATGGCGCGGTGCCGGCACTCGAAGGCGCATGGAAGCCATTTGCCGAGGCCGGCCTCCTGCCCGACCCCTCCGGACTGTTTTTGATCGCCCGCGCGATCACCCCGCCGGGCCGGGTGAGGCGCTTCGATACGCGCTTCTTTACCGCGGATGCCTCGGCCATCGCCCATCGGGTCGAGGGCGTGATTCATGTCGATGCCGAACTGGTAGAGCTGGTCTGGGTCGAGATCGGTTCCAAACCGCTCGCCGATCTGCATGCCATGACCAGGAATGTTCTGGGCGAACTCGAAAAGCGTCTCGCCACCGGACCCTTGAACCATGATGCGGCGGTGCCATTCTTCCATTTCTACGGCGGCAAGATGCATAAGGATGTCCTGGGCGCCACTTGAACGCGGCAATCGAGGCGCCCCATCGCGACGCATCCGGCTCGAAATCACAATGGTTCAGACCGCCGCCGATCCGCCATCGACGAACAATTCAACGCCGGCCACATAGCTCGAATCGTCCGAGGCGAGGAACAGCGCTGCCTTGGCGATTTCATCTGATGTGCCGATGCGCCCGAGCGGTACCAGCGATTTCATGTAATTCTTGTCATCATTGGCGAACACATCAAATCCGGGCGTCTGGACTGGACCAGGGCTCAGAACGTTGACGCGGATATTGCGGGCTTTCAGATCCGAGGTCCAGCTCCGCGCAAAAGAACGGATTGCGGCTTTGGTGGCACCGTAAACAGCACCGGCTTCGAAGCCCTTCGAACCCGCGACCGATCCGGTGAGGATAATCGAGCTGCCATCAGCCATCAACGGCACCGCCTGCTGCACCGTGAACAACACACCCTTGACGTTGATATCGAACATCTTGTCGTAGGCATCTTCGGTGATGGTTCCAAATGGCGTGAATTCGTAAATCCCGGCATTGGCGAAGAGCACGTCGACCCGGCCCTTGGCGGCCTTCACCGTATCGAAGAGATGCGCGAGGTCCGCAATGCTTGACGCATCCGCCCTCACCGCCACGGCCTTGGGACCGATCTCCTTCACTGCGGCGTCCAGCTCAGCCTGGCGGCGGCCGGTGACGAACACATAGGCTCCCTCTTCGGCAAACCGCTTGGCGGCGGCCAGTCCAATGCCCGCGCTGCCGCCGGTGATAACTGCGACTTTTCCTTCTAGCTTTTTGGTCATGACACTCTCCGTTGAATGAGCGGCAACGCCGCCCTGTTATGGAGAACATGACCCATCCATGGGTTGGTGGTTATGGGGGTTGATTGAATATAATTGATACATATTGTGGATGAATGACTGACACCATCTCCCTGTTTCGCGCTTTCATCCGGGTCGTCGAGGCCGGTTCTTTCACCCGTGTCGCGCAAGAGCAGAATTCGAGCCAACCAACCGTCAGCCGGCAAGTGGCCGCTCTGGAGGAACATCTCGGCACAAGGCTGTTTACCCGCACCACGCGGAAACTGACGCTGACCGACGACGGCCGCGGCTTCTATGAGCGCGCCAAGCTGGCGATCGAGGCGGTAAGCGAAGCCGAGGACGCGGTGGGGCGACGGCGCTCGCGGCCATCCGGGGCGTTGCGGCTCGCAATGCCGGTGGTGTTCGGCCGCTTGCGCGTGATCCCGCATCTGAAGGAATTTCTGATACGCTATCCCGACGTCACCATCGACCTGATGATGAATGATGCCAACGCCGATCTGGTCGAGGAAGGTATTGATCTTGCCATTCGTAGCGGCGAGGTCACTGATGCCGCGCTGATCGCCAGAAAAATCGGCATGACCCGACGGGTCGTCGTCGCGGCGCCGTCCTATCTGCGCGGCAAAACTTTGCCGACGCGCCCGAGCGATCTCGCCGCCCACGATTGCATCACCTTCACCGGGGTCGCCGCCGGCGTGCACTGGCGTTTTGAAGGCCGCGGCACCGATGGAGCTGTTAGCGTCGAGGTCAAAGGTCCGGTCCGCACGCGCAATTCGGAAGGCATACGCGAAGCGGTCCTCTCGGGCCTCGGCATCGGCTATACACCGATCTGGCATCTCACCGATGAAATCGAGACGGGCCGTCTTGTGGTATTGCTGGACGGCTATGAACCGAAGCCGGAGCCGATCCACGCGGTCTATCCCTCACGCCGGTTTGTGCCGCAAAAGACTCGCGCCATGATCGACTTTCTCGAGCAGAGGTTCGCGATGGACCCTAAACTCAGCCCCCATCCCGTTCGCAAGGCAATCGCCCCTGGCAAAGGTACGCCTCGAAAGAATTGACTACACGCATCGGATAAAACACAACAATCTTCTGACTGGTGCATGATGTCTTTGCCGTGCAGCCTCCCTATGTCCTAGCGAAGACAAATCCAATACGGGATGGGCGATGGCAAAACGGCAACTCAAGCTCGGCGCGTTCATGCGGCCGGTCAGTATCCACACCGGTGCGTGGCGCTATCCCGGCGCATGGCCGGACGCCAATTTCAATTTCGCGCATCTGAAACGCCTGATCCAGAAACTGGAGAGCGGAAAATTCGAAGGCCGTGCTCAACATGCCGATCGATGCCTTGAAGCGCAGCCATACCGTCACCTCGTTCGAGCCGTTCACGCTGTTGTCGGCGCTGTCGGCCGTCACCCAACATATCGGCCTGATCGCCACTGGTTCGACCACTTTTGACGAGCCGTACCACGTCGCCCGGCGCTTTGCGTCGCTCGACCACGTCAGCGGCGGCCGCGCGGGCTGGAACATCGTCACCACGTCCAATCCGGACGCCGCCCTGAATTTCGGGCTTGAAGATCACATGGAGCACGCCGAGCGCTATCGCCGGGCGCGCGAATTCTACGATGTGGTCACAGGCCTGTGGGATTCCTTCGCCGACGACGCCTTCGTGCGCGACGTCGAACAAGGCCTCTATTTCGATCCCGCCAAAATGCATGTGCTGAACCACAAGGGAAAGTATCTCTCGGTGCGTGGCCCTCTCAACATTGCCCGTCCGGTGCAGGGCTGGCCTGTGATCGTCCAGGCCGGCGCCTCGGAGGACGGCAGGCAGCTCGCCGCGGAGACCGCGGAAGCCGTGTTCACCGGCGGCGGCAGCCTCAGTGACGGACAAAAACTTTATGCCGATATCAAGGGGCGCATGGACAAGCTCGGCCGCGATCGGGATCACCTGAAGATTCTGCCCGGCGCCTTCGTCGTGGTCGGCGACAGCATCGAGGAAGCACGCGAAAAACGTGCCAGGCTAGACAGCATGGTGCATTACGACAGCGCCATCGCTTCGTTGTCGGTGACGCTGGGAACCGATGCGTCGGGCTTCGATCCGGACGGGCAACTGCCGCCGATCCCCGAGACCAATGCCTCAAAGAGGGGACGGCAGCGGCTGGTCGATGTCGCCGCGCGCGACAAGCTCACCGTGCGCCAGCTCGCGCAGCGCGTCGGCGGTTATGGCGGGCTGGCCTTTGTCGGCACGCCTGCAACGATTGCCGATCAGATGGAGGAATGGCTGACGAGTTTTGGCTGCGACGGCTTTAATATCATGTTCCCGTTCCTTCCCGCCGGCCTCGACGATTTCGTCGACAAGGTGGTGCCGGAACTGCAGAGGCGCGAGATCTTCCGGCGCGAGTATGAGGGCCGGACGTTGCGGGAGAATCTCGGTCTGCCGCGGCCGAAAAACCGCTTCTTCGGGGCCTAGCGCCTTCTCGAAAGGCGAACGCCGTCTAGCCACCAGGCAGATGTGCCCGCAGGAAGGAACGTATCTGGCGTATCGCCAGCGGTATCCGCTCCTTCGGCTCCTTCCACGGGAACATGCTCACTTCGGCCTTTGGTGCAAGCATTGCGGCTTCCATGGCCACCGCATAGGGATGCGCCGGGATATCATCCGGCAGGATCAATACCGGCGTCTGGCAATTGCGCACAAAATCGCGCGTGACCGTGAAGACGAAGTCGGGATTGGTCCGATACATTTTGGTCAGGAATTTATCGACCATCTCCATAGTGATGTCGGGACGCTGCGCGACGAGCTCTGGGCCCCAGCCCTTCATGTTGTTGTCGTAGAACAGGTCGCGCATCTCCGGACGCGATCCGCTGGGCTGTGCCAGCACGGCCGCAACGATCCGCTCGGGCGCCCGCCGCAACAGGTTCCAGATCAAGGGACCGCCGATGCAAAATCCCAGCACCATGAACTTGTCAATACCCAGATGATCCATCAGGCCAAGCTGATCATCGGTGTGGGAATCCCAGGGCCGCTCGATGTCAAGCGGGCCTGAGGACTGACCGGCGTTCGCGTTGCGCAGGTCGAAAGCGATGCAGCGGTGCTCGCCCTTGAACTCCTCGATCGCGTCGAAGGGCGGATAACTGCCGGTGATGCCTGAGATCGTCGAGTTCAGTCCACCGCCGGCGATCAGCAACAACGGGAAGCCGGAACCGGCCTCCTCAAAGTGCATGCGAACGGCGCCTTTTTCGAAAATGCCCATGGCTGATTCTCCCTTGCTGGCTCGCGGAGGAAATTTGGGCCCGCCGTGGCCGAAAAACCGTTTCCCGGGTGCTAGTCACCCCAAAATGCGCGGGTTTTGGCCCGCAAAACCTTGACTTTGAGCCGCCAGAAGCTAGGTTGCGCCGCAAATGCGGGCCTGATGGCCGGCGCCAGATTCCCTGATATTTGAGGTTTTGCATATGGCCAAAGCGGTCACCATCAAGGTCAAGCTCGTTTCCACGGCGGACACTGGCTTCTATTACGTCGCCAAGAAGAATTCGCGCACCATGACCGACAAGCTGGTCAAGAAGAAATACGATCCGGTCGCGCGCAAGCACGTCGAATTCAAGGAATCCAAGATCAAGTAAGATTTCGCGCTTTTCCGCGAGTTGGAACGGGGCCTTGCGGCCCCGTTTTTCATTTGCACTGTCTCCCGGACGCGGTGCAGCGCTGCTTAGTGCTGCTCCGCAGAGCCGGGACCCATGAAAACGAGGATGCAAGCAGCCCTCGGGATCAGCACGTAGCCCGTAGGATGGGTTGAGCCCTTGCGAAACCCATCACCTTGCTGAACGTCCTGCAGCCGTTCGAAGAAGAAGCCGCACCCGGCAGCGGAGTTGCGAAGATAGTCGGTCATGCGGGCATGCCAGCATGGTGACGCGACGAGGTGATGGGTATCGCTGCGCTCCACCGATTCTACGGCAGCTCTAATAAGCGGAATTGAGGGCGCGCTCGCATTCAGCGGCGGCATTCCAGCACGAATTTCCAGCCTCTTGGATCACGGCCTGCTTGTAAGAGGCTGGGGGGCTGTATTGATGCGTTTCTATGTAATGGATAATCATATCAGGAGCAGCAAATATCACGGATTTATCTGCACTTGGTATCCATAACTCTGCTGACCCCAAGTTAGCACCTATTGAAGCTTCCATAACACCTTTGTTCTTAGTGGCATCGCACAGCTGACACTTATGGTATCCGCGCATTTTGTTGACTTGGTGACTTGGATAAAGGCTGCGAAGCGCGTTCAGAAATGGAGCATCTGCTTCCGCTCGTTCAAACTCTGTGTTGTCATC
>Ga0193719_10001166_pt1 | contig 10285 bp, 6 predicted proteins | sample U2a2metaG_FD_160103 | JGI IMG/M metagenome (GOLD analysis project Ga0193719, IMG submission 160103) | Soil microbial communities from a riparian zone of the East river system, Colorado, United States - U2a2 | ecosystem: Environmental > Terrestrial > Soil > Riparian zone | place: USA: East River... | reverse complement strand
TACATCGAGCGCGGGCCGGCGTGGATGCCGGATAACCGCCGCATTGTGTACGTGCGCAACGAAAGGCAGGCCTACAACCCGATCTACATCGCCGACGTCGACAGCCGCACGAGCACGCTGCTGCGCACGGGAACCAAGATAAACCACGACGTCACCTGCTCGACTGGCGGCGTGATCGCGTTTCGCGCCCAGGTCGACCAGTGGGACCAGGTGTACCTCGCGAAGTTGAGGGACTGACGCCGTGACGTGCCGCTCTGTCTGCAATCGCCTGTCGGGTCCGCTGTTCGCGCGATGGTTCGTGGCAGCGCTCGCGGTGGCGCTGGTCACGAGCGCGCCCGCATCCGGCGCCGACGACCCGGTGGGCGCGGCGACGAAGCTCTATGAGAAGCGCCGCTACGAGCAGGCTGCACGCATGCTCGAAGGCGAGCTCGCCCGCCTCGATGCCGGGCGCCGTGCGCAGGCGCAACTCGTTCTCGGCATGATTTACCTGCGCAACGCCGATCTGCACCAAGCGCTCGCTCGCACCGCTGCCGCGGCCGAACTGGATTATCTGGACAAACTGCTCAAGACCGGCACCGAAGACCGCAGCCGCTACGCGCGGCTGTACCTAGCCGAGGCCTTGCTCGCGCGCGGAAGCGCGGCAGAAGCGCGGCGCCATTTCGAGCAGGTCCGCGCCGACCCCGGTATCGAAAGCCGCTACCGGGCGATCGCCAGCGTAGGCCTCGGAAGCGTCCTCTGGGCGCAGCGCGACGCAGAACGGGCGCGCAGCATGTGGGCCGCACCGGGCGCGACCGCGGAGATCACGCTGGCGCGCGCTGCAGCCCAAGGCCGCGCCCAGGCCGTGGACGTGAAATCGTTGCAGCGCGTGGCGGACGACGCGAGCCGCGCACCCGAGTTGTCGCCGCGCACGCGGCGCTATCTCATCGAGATCTATCTCGCGACCGGCACGCCGGACAAGGCGCTCGCCGTGGCGCGCGCCGCCGACCTGGGAATGGCTTCCTATGTCGAGAGGTTCAAGGTCGCCAAAGGGACGGCCAAAAGCATCAACCTCTACGATCTCGCGCTGCTCACGGACCTGACGCGGCTCTATCGCGAGCTCGCGCGGCGTCAGCTCGAGCAGGCCGCCGCCGACGCGCGCATGAAACCGAGCGCGGAATACTATCTTGCCGAGGCACTGAGCGGTCTGGGCGCGAGCGATGAAGCCCTGACGTACGTGCAAGCGTTCCTCGCCCGGCCGCAGGCCCCGGCACAGTACCGCGAGCGCGCACTGGCGCGTCAGGCGCTGATCGCGCACCGCCAGGGCCGCCGCGCCGAAGCGGAGAGCACCTGGGCCGCGATGGCGGAGCAGGGCAGCGACCCGGAGGTATTGGCCGACATCGTGCTCGGCTGCAGCGACGCCGAGGCACAGTGCGGAAAGGTGCTCGCCCGCGCCGGCCAGGTGACCGAAGCGGGTGACGGACGACGCTACCAGCGGCTCAACTTTGCGCTCGGCAGCTACTATCTTCGGAAGAAGGACTACCCGCGCGCCATCTCCTACATGGAGGCCGGGCGCGACAAGAGCAACAAGAACAAGATCGAAGCCAATGACCCGGAAATGCTCGCGGGTCTGGCCGAGGCCTACTATCGGACAAAGAAATTCTCCGAAGGTCTCGAGATCTTTTTCGAGATGAGCAAGGAGTTTCCCGTGGTGCGCCAGATTCAGGAGGCGATGCAGGGCGTCTACTCCATGGAGCAGCGCAGCGCCGGCGACGTGAAGATACTTTGAAAAACCGCAGGATGAACTACAACTGTCAGAGTCAACAAGCGAGGAACGTATGAAACGAATCCTTACTATTGCGGTACTGGGCTTGGGCGCGGCGATCGCATTGTGCATTCCGGCGCACGCCGCGCCAAAAGGCGACGGGCGCCCCGACGGCGGCGTCCTCAACTACAGCGAGTACGGCCGGCCGGCGACGCTCGACCCGATCACGAGCAACGAGACGATTTCGCTGCGCATTACGGAGCTCGTGTTCAACGGCCTGGTCGGCATCGACGAGAAGCAGGAAATCGTGCCGGAGCTGGCCGAGCGCTGGGAGGCATCGAAGGACGGCCGCGTATTCACGTTCTTCCTGCGCAAGGACGTGAAGTGGCACCCGCGCGAGGGCGAGACGCCGCGGCCGTTTACCGCCGACGACGTGGTGTTCACCTACAACATCATGATGCATCCGAAGACCATCACGCCGCTCAAGGTGCGCTACGAGTTCATCGAGAAAATCGAGAAGACCGGCGACTACACGGTGGTATGCACGCTCAAGCGCCCGATCCTGAACGCGCTGGCGAAGTTCAGCTTCAAGATCATCCCCAAGCACGGCCCGGCGAACCCGCAGTACCTGACGCGCGAGGACCGGTTCGCCCACAGCCCGATCGGCACCGGGCCGTACATGCTCCAGACCGTAACCGGTGACGGCGAGGTGGTGCTGGTCGCGAACCCGGACTACTTCAAGGGCCGCGCGCACATCGACAAGTTCATCGCCAGACCCTTCGCCGACCAGAACATCATGGCCCAGGCCCTGATGTTCAACGCCGTCGACATGATCGTGCTGGTCAACCCGCGCAACCTGCCGGAGGTTCAGGGCGACAAGCGCTTCGTGCTGCAACCGTACAACGCGCTGTCGTACTCGTTCTTCGGCTACAACGTGCGCAACCCGCTGCTCGCGGACCGGCGCGTGCGCCAGGCGATCACGGCCGCGGTCAACCGCTGGGAAATGCTCGACTCGTTCTTCAACGGCCAGGGCACGGTCATCTCCGGCCCGTTCGCGCCCGGCAGCTGGGCGTACAACCTGGACGTCAAGCCTCTGTTGTTCGCCCCGGACCGCGCGCGCACCTTGCTCGCGGAGGCGGGCTTCAAGCCCGGCGCCGACGGCACCATGGAGAAGGACGGCAAGAAACTCGTGCTCTCGCTCAAGGTGCCGATCGAGAAAGAGAGCGAAGCGGTCAAGCGGGTCGTGCTCGCGTTCCAGAATTATCTCAAGAACGTCGGCATCGCGATCACGGTCGAGTTCAAGGAGTGGCAGGCGTGGAAGGAGGACGTCTTCCTCGAGCACAACTTCGACATCATGTTCGCGTCCTGGGTGTTCGACGACTCGGCGGACATCTCGTCGCTGTTCCATTCGGCCGAAATCGGCGATTGGAAGAACAACTTCGGCGGCTATTCCAACCCCGAAGTGGACGGGCTGATCGTCGAGAGCAAGCTCACGCTCGACCATGAGAAGCGCCGCACGATCAACCGCAAGCTGCACGCGATCCTGGCCGAGGAGCAGCCTTACGCTTTTCTCTGGACGCTCACCAACTACAGCGCGTACCACAAGAAAGTGCGGCGCGTTCAGATCCATCCGTACAAGTTCTTCTCGTTCGCCGACGAGTGGTTCATTCCGGCAGGCGAGCAGAAGTGACGCCGGCTACGGCGTCATCCTGAGCGAAGCGAAGGATCTGCTTTACGTAAAAAGCAGATTCTTCCTCGCTACGCTCCTCAGAATGACAGCGCTGGAAGACCGGGCCTAGCATGAAGCTCGCCGCGATCAAGCCCGTCAGCCGCGTGCTCGCGCGTGAGCTCGGGATCACCGTGTTGTTGCTCGTCGGCGTGAGCGTGGTTGTGTTCGCCATCCTCCATCTCGCGCCCGGTGACCCGCTCAACGTCTTGCTCGAAGGCCAGTCGCGTTCCGCGCTCGCCCTCGGCATGCGTGAGGCGCTGGGCGTACCCCAGACCTGGTACGGCCGGTACGCGGCGTGGTTCGGCAAGATGTTGCAGGGGGACTTCGGCAACTCGATCCGTACCGGCCTGCCGGTGCTGCCGGAGCTGGCGCGCGTCGGCGTCAATACTCTCTATCTCACGCTCGGCTCGCTCGCTCTCACGCTCCTGATCGCGGTGCCGATCGCGGTGCACACGGCGGCGCACGGCGACACCGCCGGCAACACCGTGGCGACCCTCGGCGCATACGTCTTCTCGGCGGTGCCGGTGTTCTGGTTCGGCTACATCGTGGTCTACGTCTTCATCCATCAGTTCGGCATGTTCCCGCTGATCTCGGGAACGGCGACGAAGCAGACGCACGCATGGCTGTATTTCCTCGTGCCGATCTTCGTGCTCGGGATCGCGAGCGGCACGCTCGCCGAAATGATCCGCCACCTGCGCGAGGAGCTGTCGCGGGTGCTGGCCGAAGACTACATCCGCACCGCCCGAGCCAAGGGCGCTCCGGTATGGCGCCACGCGTTCAAGGAGGGTTTCCTCATCCCGGTCACCGAGATCATGAGTGCCAAGATCCCGTTCCTGCTCGGCGGCGCGGTCATCGTCGAGCAGGTGTTCAACTGGCCCGGGATGGGGCGCATGGCGTGGCAGGCGGCGCAGGACCGCGACTTCCCGGTCATCATGGGCATTGCCCTCGTGGCGGCTGCCTTCGTGCGCCTGGGCAACCTGTTGCAGCGCATCGTCTTCACCGCGGTCAACCCGCGCGCGTCCAGAGAGTAGGCAACGCGCATGCGTCGCTACGTCCAGACGGCCGGCCCCATCGGCGAGTTCTCCGAGCTGTCGCTGCGGCAGCGTGCGGACCCGCTCGATCTCCTCTACGTGGGCTACGGGCTGCTGGTGGTTGCGGTGGTGGTGATCTCGTACACGCTCGGGGCGTTCGGCTGGCTGCCCGATGACCCGCAGCGGATGAACGTCGGGCTGATCAACGCGGCGCCGTTCACGTCCGGGCACCTGCTCGGCACCGATTTCCTCGGGCGCGATCTGCAGGCCCGGCTGATTCTGGGCATCCAGGCCTACTTTCTCCCGGGATTGCTTGCAATCACGATCTCCGTCGTCGGCGGAAGCATTCTCGGCATCCTGGCGGGCTACCGCGGCGGCTGGTTCGATACGGTCATCAGCTACTTCGACAACCTGATCGACTCGTTCCCGCGCCTGGTGCTGATCCTGCTGGTGATCGCCGCGTTCAAAGCGGACATTTATTACGTCATGGTCGTGGTCGGCATCACCGGCATGCCGGTGATCGCCAACCTGATCGCGGGCAAGATCGCATTTCTTCGACAGAAGAGCTTCATCGAGGCGGCGCATGCGCTGGGGTTGCCGGCGCACACGGTCATTCTCAAGCATATCCTGTGGTTGAATTGCCGCGCGCTGCTCGTGATCCAGGCCACCCTCGGCATGGCCGAAGCAATACTGGTCGAGACGAGCCTGAGCTACCTCGGCTTCGGCGTGCAGGAGCCCACGCCTTCATGGGGCAACATGGTCCAGGCGGGCGCGAACTATTTCCTGCAAGGCAATTTCTGGCCCTCGACAGCGCCGGCGCTGGCGATCCTCGCGACCATCCTCGGATTCCAGCTGCTCGGCGATGGGCTCAACAACCTCCTCGAAGGCAAGCGGAGGAAGTGATGGACGCGCCGCTGCTGGCCATCGAGAACCTGCGCACTTATTTCTATTCACGAGCGAAGCGCGCCTTTATCCGCTCGGTGGACGGCGTGAGCCTTGGCGTCGCGCGCGGTGAAACGCTCGGCATCGTGGGCGAAAGCGGCAGCGGCAAGAGCGTCACCGCGCTCTCGGCCGCGGGCCTCGTCACCGCCGGGCCGGGCGTGATCAGCGGCCGCATCGACCTGCAATCGAACGGGGCGCGGCGCAACCTCCTCGACGGCCTGGAGAACTACGCGCGCGTCACGGAGGAGGATGGGCGCGTCATGGCGGTGGAAAAGGACGAGCGCGGGTGGCGCAAACACTCCGAGACATTGATGGCGGGCGTGCGCGGCAAGGAGATCGCCATGATCTTCCAGAACCCCCGCTCGGCCCTGAACCCTTACTCCACGATCGGCAAGCAGCTGGTCGAGACGATCCGCCTGCACACGAGCTTGAAGGGCGAAAACGAAGCCAGGGAGCGCGCGATCCACTGGCTCGATCGCGTGCGCATAGACTCACCCAGGCTGCGCTTCGACAACTTCCCCTTCGGCATGTCCGGCGGCATGTGTCAGCGCGCCATGATCGCGATGGCGCTCTCCGCGGAGCCGTCGCTGCTGATCGCGGACGAGCCCACCACCGGCCTGGACGCCACCATCCAGTCGCGGATCGTGGAATTGCTGGCCCAGCTCAAGGCCGAGACCGGCATCACCACGCTACTCATCAGCCATGACATCAGCGTGATCCAGCGTCTCTCGGACCGCATTGCGGTGATGTACGGCGGCACGGTGGTGGAGACCGGTCGCGCCGCGGAGGTGCTCGCGCCGGGAGCGAAGATGCGCCACCCGTACACCGCGGCGCTGCTCGCCTCGATCCCGAGCGCGGAGATGATACGCCGGAAGAGTTATCTGCAGGCGATCGAAGGCGAAGTGCTCGATACCATCGAAGTGCCGCGCGGTTGCCGATTCTACGGTCGCTGCAACCGCGTCACCGAGGCGATCCGCGACAACTGCTCAGGTCACGAGCCGCCGCTCGGCGAGGTCGCGCCAGGTCACAAGGTGCGCTGCTGGTTGTACCCGACGGAGCGGAACGCATGAGCCGAACCATTCTCGAAGTGACCGATCTGCGCAAGCACTACAGCCAGCGTCGCGGCCTGGTCTCGAGGCTGACCGGCCAGGGGCGCGTGATCCCCGCGGTGGACGGTGTGAGTTTCTATCTCAGGGAGAACGAGACCGTTGGACTGGTCGGTGAGTCCGGTTGTGGCAAGACCACGATCGGGCGTACGGTGCTGCGGCTGACCGACCCGAGCAGCGGGCGTATCGTGTTCGACGGACGCGACATCACGAAGCTGAGCCGCGCCGAGCTGCGCCCGCTGCGGCGCGAGATGCAGATGATCTTCCAGGACCTCGATGCGGGCCTGAACCCGAGGATGCGCGTGCGCGACATCCTGCGCGAGGCGCTCACCGTGTACGAGCGCCCGAGCGACGCCCTGATCACGAGCCGCATCCACTGGCTGCTCGAGCAGGTGAGCCTCAAGGACAGCAAGCTGGCGAACTTTCCATCGGAACTTTCCGGCGGCGAGAAGCGCCGCGTGGGGATCGCGCGCGTGCTCGCGGTGCGCCCGCGGCTGATCGTCGCCGACGAGCCCACGAGCGCGCTCGACATCTCGATCCAGGCGCAGGTGGTGAACCTGCTGCGCGACCTGCAAAGAGATCTGGGACTCACGTATCTGTTCATCTCGCACGACCTCCCGGTCGTGGAGCTGGTCAGTCAGAAGGTAGCGGTCATGTATCTCGGACGCATCGTCGAAATGGGTCTGGCGGAGAACATCGCGCACCAGCCGCGCCATCCCTACACGGGAATCCTGTGGTCTTCGCTCGCGGACAAGCAGAGCACCGAGGTGAGCCTGTACGCGCGCGGCGGCGCGGCCGCCGAGCGCGAGCACCGCACCTGGGGCGTGTTCGACTTCGAGCAGCCGGCCAGCGGCTGCCGCTTCGCCCCGCGCTGCCCGCTGTATAGAGACAAGGGCCGCCCCGCCGTCTGCACCGACCCCGCCTCCGAGCCGCAGCTGAGGGACGTGGGGCACGGGCACGTGGTGGCGTGTCATTTCGCATAGCTGACGCGCCCGCGCGCGTCACATGTTGCGGCGGTATTGCCCCCCCACCTCGAACAGCGCCGCGGTGATCTGACCGAGCGAGCAGCAGCGTACCGCGTCAACCAGGACGGCAAAGACGTTTTCGTCCTTGATCACCGCTTGCTGCAGGCGCTTCAGCATCGCACCGGATTCGGCCTTGTGCAGCTCGTGAAACTCGGCCAGGCGCTTGAGCTGGGACTGCTTTTCCTCCTCGGTCGAGCGGATCAGCTCGATCTTCTGCGGGGCTGAATCTCCGCGGGGGTTGCGAAAGGTGTTGACGCCGACGATGGGGTAGGAACCGTCGTGCTTGCGGTGCTCGTACACCATCGATTCTTCCTGGATCTTGCCGCGCTGGTAGCCCGTTTCCATCGCACCGAGCACGCCGCCGCGCTCGGCGATCGCCTCGAATTCTTTCAGCACGGCTTCTTCGACCAGGTCGGTCAGCTCCTCGATGATGAACGAGCCCTGATTGGGGTTTTCGTTCTTTCCGAGGCCCCATTCCTTGTTGATGACGAGCTGGATCGCCATTGCGCGGCGCACCGACTCCTCGGTGGGCGTGGTGATCGCCTCGTCGTAGGCGTTGGTGTGCAGCGAATTGGTGTTGTCGTACGTCGAGATCAGCGCCTGGAGCGTGGTGCGGATGTCGTTGAACGCGATCTCCTGGGCGTGGAGCGAGCGCCCCGAAGTCTGCGAGTGGAATTTGAGCTTCTGGCTGCGCTCGTTCGCGCCGTACTTGTCGCGCATCGCCACCGCCCAGATGCGCCGCGCCACGCGCCCGAGCACCGCGTACTCGGGCTCCATGCCGTAGCTGAAGAAAAACGACAGGTTCGGCGCGAAATCGTCGATCGCCATGCCGCGGGCGAGGTAGGCTTCGACGAAAGTAAAGCCGTTGGCGAGCGTAAACGCGAGCTGCGAGACCGGGTTCGCGCCGGCTTCGGCGATGTGGTACCCGGAGATCGATGCGGAGTAGAAATTGCGCACGTCGTGCCCGATGAAGTACTCCTGGATGTCGCCCATCACCTTGAGCGAGAACTCGGTCGAGAAGATGCAGGTGTTCTGGCCCTGGTCTTCCTTCAGGATGTCCGCCTGCACCGTGCCGCGCACCGTCGACAGCGTCCGTGCCCGGATCTCCCCGAGCCCGGTGGCCGTCGGCTCGCGGCCGTTTTCCCCGCGGAACTTGTCCGCCTGCTGGTCGATGGCGGTGTTGAAAAACATCGCCAGCAGGGTCGGCGCCGGGCCGTTGATGGTCATGCTGACGCTGGTGGCCGGATCGCACAGGTCGAAGTCCGAGTAAAGCACTTTCATGTCTTCCAGCGTGGCGATCGACACGCCCGAATTGCCGACCTTGCCGTAGATGTCGGGCCGGGGATCGGGATCGAAACCGTACAAGGTCACCGAATCGAACGCGGTCGAGAGGCGTTTCGCCGGCACGTCTTTCGACAGAAGATGGAAGCGGCGGTTGGTGCGGAACGGATCGCCCTCGCCAGCGAACATGCGCGTCGGGTCCTCGTTCTCGCGCTTGAACGCGAATACGCCTGCGGTGAAGGGAAAGAAACCGGGCAGATTCTCGCGCATGCGCCACCTGAGGATCTCGCCGTGGTCCTCGAAGCCCGGCAGCGCGACTTTCGGCAGCCTGGTTCCCGAAAGGGAAATCGTGTCGAGCCGGGTGCGAATTTCCTTGTCGCGCACCTTGACCACCTGCTCGTCGCCGGAATAGGTCCTTTTCGTATCCGGCCAGTCTTCGAGGAGTTTTCTCGGATCCGCCTCGAGCCTGGCGTTCTTCTCCGCGATGAGGGGATCGAGGACACCGGTGTCTTCGCCGGCAGCAGCGAGCATCGACTTCGATGCGAGCAACTGCTGCCGCTCGCGCGCTATTCTCGATTGCTCTCCGGCCCGCGCGTGATAGCCGCGCAGCGTTTCCGCGATTTCGGCGAGATAGCGGTTGCGCGCCGGCGGCACGATCGCGTTCTTTCCGGAGGACGCCCGCGTCCTGACCGCGGCGAGCGCGCCGGGCCTCGCTTTCAGGCCGTGCTCGATGAGCGCCGGCAGGATGCCCTGGTAGAGCGCGGTGACGCCGTCGTCGTTGAAGCGCGAGGCGATGGTGCCGTACACCGGCATTTCCTCGGCCGGGCGGTCGAACAGCTTGCGGTTGCGCTGGACCTGCTTGCGCGCATCGCGCAGCGCGTCCTCGCCGCCCTTGCGGTCGAACTTGTTGATGGCGACGAAATCGGCGAAATCGAGCATGTCGATCTTCTCCAGCTGGCTCGGAGCGCCATACTCGGGCGTCATCACATAGAGCGAAGTGTCGGCGAGCGGCACGATCGCGGCGTCGCCCTGGCCGATTCCCGAGGTCTCGACCATCACCAGGTCGAAACCCGCCACCTTGCAGGCGGCGATGGCGTCGGGAAGGCTCTTGGAGATTTCCGCTTCCGCGCCGCGCGTGGCGAGCGAGCGCATGAACACGTGCGCCCCCGCGATGGCGTTCATGCGGATGCGGTCTCCGAGCAGCGCCCCGCCGGATTTCCGCCGCGAAGGATCGACGGCGAGAATGGCGATGCTGAGCCGGTCTTCCTGATCGAGCCGGAAGCGGCGCACCAGCTCATCGGCGAGCGAGGACTTGCCGGAGCCGCCCGTGCCGGTCACGCCAAGCGTCGGCACGGAAAGACCGTCGGCCTCCTTCAGCATCCGGTCGCGCAGCTGGGGATCGGCTGTGCCGTTCTCGAGCGCGGTTATCA
>Ga0193719_10001165_pt1 | contig 10293 bp, 11 predicted proteins | sample U2a2metaG_FD_160103 | JGI IMG/M metagenome (GOLD analysis project Ga0193719, IMG submission 160103) | Soil microbial communities from a riparian zone of the East river system, Colorado, United States - U2a2 | ecosystem: Environmental > Terrestrial > Soil > Riparian zone | place: USA: East... | reverse complement strand
GTCATTTGCTGGCGGCGATCGCGCTCGCCACGCGCGCGCCCATTCTGATCGCGCCGGCCATGAATGGAAAAATGTGGCAACATCACGCCACGCAGGAGAACGTCGAAAAACTGAAAGCGCGCGGGGTCGAATTCATTGGGCCGGAAGAAGGAATGCTCGCGTGCGGTTACGAAGGCCTTGGCCGGCTTTGGAACGTAAATGACATCGCGTTCCGGGCCGAATTTCTTCTTAGCCGCCACGACAAATTGATCGCGTGAGATTTCTCGTCACGGCCGGACCGACGCGCGAGCCTATTGACCCGGTCCGTTACGTCTCGAATCGGTCTTCCGGGAAAATGGGCTACGCCATTGCCGAAGCAGCGATCGAAACCGGACACGAAGTCATTTTGATTTCCGGCCCGGTCAACCTCAGGCCACCCCACCACGCGAAGTTGGTTTCCGTTTCCACCAGTGACGAAATGTTCGATGCGGTCCACCGGCACGCAGACAACTGCGACGTGTGCATCCTGTGCGCTGCCGTGGCGGATTACATGCCGGCGAAAGTTTCACCGGTAAAAATCAAGAAGCGCGCCGGGAACCTTTCGCTCGAATTAATTCCTACGCGCGACATTCTCGATTCGTTAGGTCGCAGGCAGAATCGACAATTTCTTCTCGTTGGTTTCGCCGCGGAAACAAATGACGTGGAACAAAACGCGGCGCAGAAACTGCACGCAAAAAATTGCGACATCATGGTCGCGAACGACGCGCGTCTGGGAATGGAGAGCGATGAAAATGAGTTGATGATTCTGTTTCGTGATGGCGAAATGAAAAAAATTTCTCGCGCGCCAAAAAACATTCTCGGGCGCGAGCTGGTAAAAATTTTTTCAGAATTCGTAACAAAAATGTTTGACAAAAAAAATGTGACGATTACTGAACGCACATAAAGTGAAGTCATTCCCAACTCTTCACCATTCTCCGCGCATTGCGGATTGAAAGGGGGGAATTAGTCGATGGCAAAGAAAAAAGCAGCAAAGAAAAAATCAGCGAAGAAAAAGAGGCACTAAGCCCAACGCTGGATTAACGGCCCCGAAAGTCTTCGGGGTCATAACACCTAACTTCAACCCGGGAGGAGAATATATTTTCCTCCCGGTTTCTTTTTTGCACGCCCTGTCACCCGAACCGCGACAGACGGCGAGGGACCTCACAATCGGAGCGTGCGATTGCGCAAGTCCATTAAGCGTAACCAGTGAAGGTATGTGAGATCCTTCGCTGCGCTCAGGATGACACACAGTATTTGCAGTTCCATCGGAGTCTTATTTCCGTCGTGCACTTTGTGTTCTTTGTGCGACGTAATCTATAAAGATGAAGCGTTATCTCGATGCAGCTGAAAATGCCGCGTGCGCAGCGGGAAAGTTGCTTCGACAAAATTTTCAGCAGCGGCAGCGCGTCCACGCGGTCGCAGCGCACGATATCAAATTGGAGATCGATATTGAGGCGCAGGAGTTGATCAGCAAATTGCTTCTCGATGAATTTCCCGCCCACGCGCTTTACGGCGAGGAAGGTATCGTGGGGGATCAATCCAGCGATCATCAATGGATCGTCGATCCGCTGGATGGCACGGTGAATTATTTCTACGGTATTCCTCATTTTTGCGTTTCGATCGCCCTGCGCCTGCGCAACGAGATCATGGTCGGCGTGATCTACGATCCGATTCGCGACGAGATGTGGGTTGGACAAAAAGGCGAAGTCCCGAAATTGAATGGCTGCTCGATCCATGTGAGCGATCGCGCGGAGCTTGCTGAAGCCGTTATCTCCATCGGGCTCGCCAAAACTGCGGAGACGATCAACGCGAACTTTCCGTTGCTCCAGGAAATGATTCATCGCGTGCGCAAATGCCGCGTGTTCGGCAGCGCTGCGCTCGACATGGCCTACGTCGCTTGCGGGCGATTCGATGCGTACATTGAAACGGGAATCAGTTTATGGGACATCGCAGCGGGCTGGCTTCTGGTTGAAAACGCCGGCGGCACTGTCGATCTTCGTCCGCGCGAGAACATGAAAGACAAATACAGCATCGTAGCGTCGAATGGTGTGATTGATTTGAAACTGTAGCCATGAATGACGAAGCACGAGGACGCAGCGTGATTCGTTACACCGTTACATCGTTACATTGGATTCCCGGTTCAACGTTTCAACGGTTCAACGTTTTAACGCGGCTAAGCGGAGCGAAGCCATGATTCGAACAGGCATCGGTTACGACATTCATCGTCTCGCGGAGGGACGAAAACTGATTTTGGGCGGCGTCGAGATTCCACACTCGCACGGGCTGGAAGGACACTCGGACGCGGATGTTTTGTCGCATGCGATCGCAGATGCGTTGCTCGGCGCGCTCGGAGCGGGCGACATCGGCCAGCATTTTCCAAACACGGATGAGTCGATTCGCGGCATCAGCAGCATCGAGATTTTGAAGCGGGTGAACAAATTCCTGACCGACAAAAGAGCGCGCGTGATCAATGTCGATGTCACACTCATCGCCGAAGCGCCGAAAATCGTCCTGCACGTTCCCGAGATGCGCCAAAAAATTGCCGACGCCATCGGCGCAAGCAAATCGGACGTGAGCGTGAAAGCGACGACCAACGAAAAGCTCGGGCCAATCGGGCGGGGCGAAGGGATGGCCGCAATTGCGATTGCAACAATTGAGATAACAGGCAGCGACGATTGAACTCAATCTCCGTAGGCTGATTCATAAAACGTATGGCGCTGCGCTTTTTTAACACTTACTCGCGCGAACTGGAAGAATTCGAGCCGCGCGATCCGACTGCGCGCCCGATCCGCATCTACACATGCGGCCCGACGGTTTACAGCCGTGCGCACATCGGAAACTTCCGCGCCTATATCTTCGAAGACTTGCTTCAGCGCCATCTCGAACTGCGCGGTTACAACGTGCATCGCGTGATGAACATCACGGATGTGGACGATAAGACGATTCGCGGCGCGCGTGAAGCCAAAGTGCCATTGGGCAAGTTCACCGAGCAATTCAAGCGGGCATTCTTTGAAGATGCCGAAACATTGCGAATCAAACGCGCGGATGAATTTCCCGCCGCCACCGATCAGCGTTACATCGACAGGATGATCGAGATGATCGGCGCGCTGATCGCGCGCGGGCTCGCTTATCAGGCGGAGGACAAATCAGTTTATTTTCGCATCAATAAATTCCCGGACTACGGCAAGCTCGCGCATTTCGATCTTACCCAACTGCAATCGACCGGACGCGTGAAGCACGACGAATACGATAAAGAGCACATTGGCGATTTCGCGCTTTGGAAAGCTTGGGACGAAGAAGATGGCGATGTGAAATGGGATTCGCCGTGGGGACCGGGCCGTCCCGGCTGGCACATCGAGTGCAGTGCGATGGCGACGGCGCTACTCGGCGATCAGATCGACATTCATTGCGGCGGCGTCGATAACATTTTCCCGCATCACGAAGCGGAGATCGCGCAGAGCGAAGGCGTCACCGGAAAGAAATTCGTCCGCTATTGGCTGCATTGCGCGCATTTGCTGGTGGATGGACAGAAAATGGCGAAATCGCTGGGTAATTTTTACACTGTGCCGGATGTGCTGGCGAAGGGTTACACTGGCCGGGAGCTTCGTTACGCACTGCTGCGTGTGCATTATCGCGTGCCACTCAATTTCACCTGGGAGGGAATGAACGAGGCGCGCCAATCGCTCGGTCGCGTTGATGAATGGTTGATGCGTCTACGCGAAATCGCGCAAGAAGAAAACGTCCGACGCTCAACGTCCAACGCTCAACGCCCAAGTGAGAAATCTGACTTCGAGAACACGCTTGATGATGATCTGAATATATCGGCGGCGCTTGGATTTTTGTTTGAATCGATTCGCGAAACGAATCGCGCGATGGATGAAAACAAACTGGACGCTGCTTCCGCGAGCGCGTGGCTGGATTGGTGGAAACGGATGAACACTGTTCTCGATCTCGAAACGGAGGCCGAAATCGTGATTCCACCAGAAGTGGCACAACTCGCAAATGAGCGCGAGAACGCAAGGCGCGAAAAGAATTGGAAACGAAGCGATGAACTGCGCGAGCGAATCTTCGCGCTCGGCTGGGAAGTGCGCGACACGAAAGACGGCCAAAAACTCACGCCGCGCGTCTCGGTATGATCCGGGGAGCACAGGCTGGCAGCCTGTGCCCAGAAAAAATGCGCTCGCAACTCGCGTAGCGATTCGTCATCTTGAGCGCTGAAATGTTTGCACCCGCCGATTATCTTGACCTTCAGCACACGGCCCATCCGAAGTTGTTCGAGAACCAGAATTACGCCTGGGACGCGCTCAAACAAATTGCCAGTTACCTGCAATTTAGGCTGAAGCCAGCGATCCTGAGCGAGCTGATGGGCAAGCCGTTCATCAGTAACCATGTCTTCATCGGCAAAGGAACAATCGTTGAGCAAGGCGCGTTTTTGAATGGCCCCGCATGGATCGGTGAAAATTGTCGAATCCGCAGCGGTTGCTACGTGCGCGAGAACGTGATCGTCGGCAATGGTGTTGTGATGGGGAACTCGTGCGAATTCAAGAATTGCATTCTTTTCGACGATGTTCAGGTGCCGCATTTTAATTATGTCGGCGATTCCATCCTTGGTTATCACGCTCATCTTGGCGCAGGCGTGATTCTCTCTAACGTGAAGCTCGATCATGGCGAAATCGCAGTGATCACGCCAGACGGCGAAATCGCAACCGGATTAAGAAAATTCGGCGCCATCGTCGGGGACAAAACGGAGATCGGCTGCAACGCGGTGATCAATCCTGGCTCGGTGATCGGCCGCGATTGCATGATTTATCCGGGGGTAAATTTTCGCGGCGTCCTGCCGCACAGCAGCATGGTCAAGCTGCGACAGGAACTGCAACTTCTTGAACGGCGCGAAAGGTAGGGCGAGCGAGCAAGACACCAAGCTTCGCAAAGCTACGGCTTGGCAGGCAAGCACGATTAAGAGCAAGAGATCAAACGCGGATGGGGGGGGATTCGAACCCCCGGTGCTTTTCAGCACACACGCTTTCCAGGCGTGCACAATCAACCACTCTGTCACCCATCCGGTCTAAGTCGTGCTCGTGCTCGTAATCGTAATCGTGCTCGGTTTGGATCGAATTACGAGCATGAGCACGAGCACGATTAAAAGCTAAAGCTGCAAACGCCGAAACAGTTCGTCGAGAGGCAATTGGATGCCGATGTAAAATTCGCCGAAATCCGCGTATTCGGCGCTCACCGGGTCGAACCGCATTTTGTAAACGATCGCTTTGATCTGAAATGTGTCGCGCGAAAAAAGTGTCACGCCCCATTCGGCATCATCGAGACCGGTCGAACCGGTGATCAGCTGTTTCACTTTGCCGGCGAACTCGCGCCCCACACTAGCGTGACCTTTCATCAGCTTGCGGCGTTCGTCGTACGGAAGCGCATACCAGTTGCGTTGTTCGCCGCGGCGTTTGCTCATGTTATAGAAGCAAACCACCGGCCAATCAGGCAGCGTTGGATAAACGCGCTCCTGCCGGTAATGTTTCATTCGCTCGCGAAACGTCGTCATCGCTTCATCGAGCTTTTCAGGATTGTTGCGTACACTCAGTTCGAGTGTCTGCGCATATTCCTCTTCGCTCGTGATGTATTCACTTTCCTCGGTGAGCGAGAGATAACTGTAAACCGGTGTCAACACATCCGCGCCTAGCGAGAGCGAAAGCCGTTTTTCGATCCTGCTGGCGTCGTGCAAGTCGGGCGTGATCAACATAAAACCAATGTCGGCTTTCGGTGTCACGATGCCGAGAGTAAGCAATTGCGTCGATTCCATCGCGCGCACTTCCTGCACAAGCGACGAGAGATTGGTTTTTGCAGCGTTTTGTTCTTCGCGGCCGAGCAATTGCCATTGGCCGTACTCGATCCGGTAAAACAGATGCAGACAATGCCAACCTTCCTCCGGAATGAGCGCGGTGTTCTTATCAGTCATCGCGCTAGTTTCATCCTCAACAATATCTGGTCAAGGGTGTAGCGGCGTTTGTGTCAAACGCCGAGGCCAGGCGCTCGCCGCGGCGAGCGCCTCTACAACGAAATCTAAGGCGCAGGCGTCTGCGTCTTTGGCAAATGCGCCATGCAGTATTCTTCGCCGTCGCGCGCGACGCGGAAATCGAGATTCGGATCGGTCAACTCCGTAGCGCCGCAGGCCGCGCAGTGATGCAGCGCGTCATCCGCGCTGCGTGAATGGTCTTCGAAACGTCTTCGCCGTGTTGAGACGTCATGGCGATGTCGCGCCTGGTGAATGATCTCCGGGCCAAAGAAGATGAAATAATTGGCGAAAGCGGCAATGAGCGCCGCGCGATACGAATTTGAGTTCACGACGAATCCAAGCAGCAAGAACGCGGCGAAAACCCAGGCAAGCCACTTGATTTTGACTGGCAAAATAAAAAGGATGTAGATGATTTCGTCGGGATAGAATCGCGCGAAGGCGAAGAACAACGAAGTGATAAGCATGCCATTGGAGAAATTGCTGCCGAAAAAGAATGCCGCGATGGTCGTGCCAATCATCCCTACGACGAAATAGAGGGTTAGTCGGAACGGCCCCCACGCGCGTTCGAGCCCTTCGCCGATGAACCAGAGAAACCATAGGACCAGCACGATCCAAAAGCTGAGCGTTTGCGGCACAAAAATGTAAGTGACGAGTCGCCAGACTTCGCCGTGGCGAATGCGCGCCGGGTCGAGATCCAGCGCGGAACGAAAACTGGGATTCAGCCACATCAACGCCCACACCAGCGCGGTGAACCCGATCACGATGCGGATCAATCCCGGAATGCCAAGAAAACCAAAGCGGCGTTCGAGTTTATCGAGCCAGGTCATCGTCGCGAACAGTACCGTATCGATCCCTCACCTCAATCCTCTCCCTTTCGAAAGGGAGAGGCGGAATGTAATCAAGTATGCGATGGCTCCGAAATCTCCTCTCCGCCTCGATCGAGGAGCGGATGAAGGTCAGGAGTCGAAATCGAGCAGACTTGTCAATCAGCCACGCTCTTGCGCCACTTTCCTCTGAGTCTAGTTTGGACGTATGACTGAAGTCGCACCAAAAAAAACGCCGCTTTACGACGAGCACGTGCGGCTAGGCGCGAAAATGGTTCCATTCGCCGGATGGCTCATGCCAGTGCAATACACCAGCATTGTGGAGGAACATCAGGCTGTCCGAAATAACGTCGGCATCTTCGACATTTCGCACATGGGACAATTGGTCGTCGAGGGAGCAGGCGCGCGTGAATGGCTCAACGCCACGCTAACGAACAACGTCGACAAACTTGCTGTCGGCATGGGGCAATACACGTTTCTCCTTACTGAGCGGGGCGGCATCATTGATGACTTGATCGTTTACCGGATCGGCGATCAGAAGTTTCTGCTTGTCGTCAACGCGGCTCGCACGGAAGACGATTTCACCTGGCTGCAAAAACATTTGTATGCGCCCATTCAGATCGAAAACCGCAGCGCAGATTTTGGTGGCGTGGCCATTCAAGGGCCGCGTCTTCCGGAGCTTTTTCACGCACTTTTTGGAAAGGACATGCAGCCGCCGCCACGAAACGCGATCGCTGAGCTTCCATTCGATCGGACAAATGTTTTCGTCGCCCGAACTGGTTACACCGGCGAGGACGGGATCGAAGTCTTTTTTCGTGCAACGGACGCGGTGAAACTTTGGAATGCCGCACTCGAAAAGGGCAAACCGTTGGGAATTAAGCCCTGCGGACTTGGCGCGCGCGACACGTTGCGATTGGAAATGTGTTACCCGCTCAACGGCTCCGATCTTTCGCCGGAACGAAATCCGATCGAGGCAGGACTTGGCTTCTTCGTCGACCTCACGAAAGCAAACTTCATCGGGCACGACGCCTTGTTGAAGACAAAAGAGATCGGCCCGCGCGAAAAACTCGTGCCGTTTCGAATGAAGGAAAAAGGGCCACCGCCGCGACCGCACTACTCCGTTTTCCATAATAGCGAGCGGATTGGTGAAGTCACCAGCGGCACGCTCTCTCCGAGCTTGAACTGGGGCGTAGGAATGGCGTATGTCTCAGCGGCGCACGCGAAGATCGGCGCGCAAATCGACATCGAAATTCGCGGGCAAAAATTTCCGGCTATCATCGAAAAGAAACCTCTCTACAAAAAAACAACACCATGAATGTCCCAGACGATTTGCTTTACACCGGCACACACGAATGGATTAAGCGCGAAGGCGAAAATATTCGCGTCGGCATCACCGACCATGCGCAATCGGAATTGACTGACGTGGTTTACGTCGAGCTGCCGAAGATGGATCGGCAAGCAAACGCGAAAGAAGCCGTCGCCGTTATCGAATCCGTGAAGGCCGCCAGCGACATTTACGCGCCGGTAAAAGGAACAATCGTCGAGGTAAACAAAGTGCTTGAAGCAGATCCCGGTCTGATCAACCGCGAACCCTACGGCCAGGGCTGGATTTTTGTTCTCAAAATCGACAACGCTGACGATCTCAAACAACTGAAAGACGCCGAGGGCTATAAGAAGCAGATCGGCTAGCGACGGGTCCGTGTGATGTCACGAGGCGGCCTCGGCTTTTTTAATAGCGAAGCCGATGTAGCCCCAGCGGCCCCACTCGTAATGAAACGTGCGTAAGGGGTCGCGGCGTCCGGTTTTTTTGTCGTGCGCGTATGTCTTGGTTACAAATTCCGGAAACGCAGCGTTCATCTGGACATCATGCGACACGAGCAACCCGCCATCGCGCAGCCGCGGCCAGAATTGGCGGAACTCCCAGAGCATGTGCCGATAGCTGTGCGAGCTGTCGTGTAGAAACATGTCGATTTTTCGAGGCAATTGATTGCCCTTGAGAAAATCTTCGACTTTGCCTCGCATGGCCACGAATCCGCCTGACAGGGACCGCAATTCGTCCGGAATCAACGCACCTTGCTCGCATTCCTCGCTCCACTCGATGCTGTAGAGTTTGGCTGTCGCGAGCCTTTCATCGGCAAGCGCTTTCAAGATGAATGCCGAAGACATCCCTATGAATCCACCCGACTCCACGACGACCACTGGCCGAAGCCAGCGCGTCAATCCGTAAAGCGTTGCGCAATCCAGCGCGCCCATCACGCCTTCGCTACCGTGCGCGTCACGGCGTCGGATCATTTCCGCCATGAAATCGCTCGCTCGAATTTCCTGCGCAAAACGCGCGACGGCATCCCATATGGCGTAAAAGGGCGTGGCAGCCGACTGAACCGGCTCTGGCTCATTGGCTCGCGCCTTCCAACGCGACCGAAATACACGCATTGTCATCGGAAAGCGGAAACATTGGCTGCAGTCAGAGCGGAGGCGAATGTTTAATTTGTCAGATTCGCAGAACGATAAGGCCTCTCCGCGAATGACAATTGCTGTAGCGTGCGCTGTCCTCAGCGAAGTCGCCCTTTTCTCCTGGCTAACCTGTGCTTAATTCCCCGTTCTCCCCATGAGCAGAAAACCGAAGCCGCGTGAGGCAGAGCTTAACTTCGAAGGCGCGATGGATCGGCTCGAAAAAATTGTCGACCAGATGGAGTCCGGTAAATTGCCGCTCGAAGATCTGATCGTGCGCTACGAAGAAGGAATGAACCTTGTGAAAGTATGCCAGGAGCGACTTGCCAATGCGGAGCAAAAGATCGAGATCATTGCGCGCAGCAACGCAGGCAAACCCGTAATTAAAGAGTTCGAGCCGACGCCGGAGACGACCGGACAGGCGGTGGGTGCCGATGACTCCCAAGATGCAAATGACGAAATCAAACTCTTCTGAGACTTCTCAAACTTCCGAGGCGACAGCCACGCCACCGCGTCTGCTCGACGGAATCCGTTCGCCCGCGGACATTAAGGCACTGCGGGAACAGGATCTGCCGCAGCTCGCGCAGGAAGTACGCGATGAGCTGATCAAAGTGCTTTCTCAAACTGGCGGGCACCTTGGGCCGAATCTCGGCGTGGTTGAGCTGACGATTGCGTTGCATCGCGTGTTCGATACGCCGCGCGACCGCTTCGTGATGGATGTGAGTCACCAGGGCTACGTGCACAAAATGTTTACTGGCCGGCTCGACCGTTTCCACACGATGCGCCAATTCGGCGGGCTCAACGGTTTTCTTTTGCGCACCGAGAGCGAGCATGATTGTTACGGCGCAGGCCACGCGGGCACGGCGCTTTCCGCGGCGCTTGGCATGGCTGTTGGACGCGACCTCCGCGGTGGTGACGAGAATATCGTGGTGGTGGCGGGCGATGCCGCGTTCACCTGCGGAATCAGCTACGAGGCACTGA
>Ga0193719_10001164_pt1 | contig 10302 bp, 10 predicted proteins | sample U2a2metaG_FD_160103 | JGI IMG/M metagenome (GOLD analysis project Ga0193719, IMG submission 160103) | Soil microbial communities from a riparian zone of the East river system, Colorado, United States - U2a2 | ecosystem: Environmental > Terrestrial > Soil > Riparian zone | place: USA: East... | reverse complement strand
GTTCGACATTCGCATTCGGCAGAGAGAATTAGCGCAACAAGGATTCAAAGTCGCACTGGCAAGGAACGAACGGTTTCCGGCCATCGCGGTCGGGCCATACTACTCGCAAGAGAATGCGGCGGACAAAGAGGAACGAGCCGGCATCGGGATTTCACTGCCGTTGCCATTGTGGGACCGCAACATCGGAAACATCGAGACCAGCAAGGCACGCGAAGAACAAGCGCAAGCATCGCTCCTCGCGACGCAACGAGAAGTAGAGCGGCGGGTCACGCAGAGCGCGGTGACATTCGAGATGAAGCGCGAGCAGATCGCGAACTGGCAGGCAGATACGGTCGCGAAATTTCGTGAGGCCGCCGAACTCGCGGATCGCCATTATCGACTCGGCGCTGTTGCACTACCGGTTTACGTGGAAACGCAAAAGCAATATCTCGAAATAGTCGGCGCGTTGCAGGAGATGAAAAAGGACGCGCTGCAAGCGGCACAAGAACTGGAAATTCTTACCAGCCTAAAGCTCTACCGCGAGGGGGAGCGGCCATGATCGATAAGATTCTGGAATTCGCTGTGCGCCAGCGTGTCCTCGTGTTGATGGGTGCGCTCGCACTGCTACTGGTCGGCCTTTGGTCGGCAAACAAATTGCCGATGGACGCGATTCCCGACATCACTGGGGTGCAAGTCCAAGTCAACACGACGGTGCCGGCGCTTGCGCCTGATGAAGTGGAAAAACTGGTGACCGTGCCGTTGGAAATGGCGCTTGGCGGCGTCGCGGGCGTTACGGAAATGCGCTCGCTGTCACGCTTCGGGCTGTCCCAGATCACGCTCCAATTTACGGATAACACCGATGTCTATCGCGCGCGGCAACTTGTGACCGAGCGGTTGCAAAGCGCGGCCGACTCATTACCGGCCGGACTCACACCGAAACTGATTCCGATTACAACTGGGCTGGGCGAAGTTTTCTATTACACGGTCGATTACGCGCCCGGGGCGCCGAACGCGCCAGCATCACGCGAAGCCCAGCTGATGGAGCTGTGGGAGACACAGGAATACGTGATCAAACCGCAACTGCGAACTGTGCCCGGCGTTGCCGAGGTCAACGCGTATGGGGGTTACGTAAAGCAAATTGTGGTGCAACCACATATCGCCAAGCTGCGCGACGCCGGCCTGACCGTAAACGACCTGGCCAAAGTCGTCGGTGAAAACGTCGAGAACGCCGGCGGCGGGATCGTCAATTCCGGCGATGAACAACTCGTTATCCGTGGCGTCGGCCGAGTCGTCTCTCCGCAAGAAATTGCTGAGCTTCCAGTAAAGTTTGCGGCCGGTGTGATGCCGATGCGCGTCAAAAACTTGGCTGACGTTCAGATCGGGCACGCATTTCGTACCGGCGCAGCGACACATAGCGGTCAAGAGGCCGTGCTTGGTGTCGCGATGATGCTGATGGGCGAGAACAGTCACGCTGTCGCTGAGCGTGTTGCCGAAAAAGTCGACGAGATTCAAAAACAGCTGCCGGCAGGCGTCGTTATCAAGCAGGAATACAACAGGAAAAATCTGGTACACCGGACGATTCGCACGGTGACAACAAATCTTTTCGAGGGCGCATTGCTGGTCGTGGCAGTGCTGTTGTTCCTTCTCGGCAACTGGCGCGCGGCCCTAATCGTTGCAACGGCCATCCCGCTCTCACTTCTCTTTGCCATCACGGGAATGACTCGGTTCGGCATCTCCGGGAATCTGATGAGCTTGGGCGCGATCGATTTCGGGCTCATCATCGACGGCGCAGTTGTTATTGTCGAAAATGTCGTTCGCCGGCTTGGCCTGAAACAACATCAACTCGGTCGCGAGCTGACCAAAGAAGAACGCCTGCACACGGTTCTAGGGGCGGGCAAACAAGTCGGCACTCCGATGTTTTTTGGCGTGCTGATTATCGCGATTGTTTATCTGCCGATCCTCGCCCTTTCCGGTGTTGAGGGAAAAATGTTTCATCCGATGGCATTGACGGTCATGCTGGCGCTCGGCGGCTCACTTGTCCTCGCGCTGACCCTTATGCCTGCGCTTTGTTCTTTCGTGCTGCGGGGTAGAATCACGGAACGTGACAACCTGGTGGTGCGGTTCTGCAAGGGGGTTTACGCGCCAGTCCTCCATCTCTCGCTGCGTTTGCGCTGGCTCGTCATGCTCGGAGCGGTGGCGCTGTTTGCGTTGGCAATTGTAATCTTCAACCGGCTGGGCGCGGACTTTATCCCGAAGCTCGACGAAGGCGCATTCACCATGATGGTATTTCGGGCGAGCAGCATTAACATCGAGCAGAGCATCGAACAGCAGCGCAAAACCGAGCAGGAAATTCAAAAACGTGTCCCTGAAATCACGCATGTCTTTTCGCGAATTGGCAGCGCAGAAATCGCGACTGATCCAATGCCGCCGAGCGACTGCGACTTTTACGTTTTCTACAAACCTCGGAATGAATGGCGGAAGATCGACGACCGCCCGATCAGCAAAGACGAGCTGGCGAAGATTATCACGACCGAAATCGAGGCGTTAAATCCAGGCGCGCGCCTGATGGTCGCGCAGCCTGTTGAGATGCGATTCAACGAAATGCTCGAAGGAATCCGCGCTGACATCGCGGTAAAGATTTTCGGAAACGACTACGATGTCCTGGAGCGGCTCGGCTCCGAAGTGAAAGAAGTGTTGGAACAAATTCCGGGCACCCGAGAGGGCGAAGGCGAAGTTGAATACGAGACAACCGGCCGCGCGCCAATGCTGGAGATTCGAGTTAAGCGCGATGTACTAGCGAAATACAATCTACACGCGGGTGACGTAAACGAAACAATCGCGGCTGCGCTCGGCGGACAAACTGTCGGAACAATGATTGAAGGGAATCGCCGGTTCGACATTGTCATCCGCCTTGCCGAAAGCGATCGGCAGAACTTGGACGTAATCCGCTCATTGCCTGTGCGTGTCGGTGACGCGGGCATGTTGCCTCTAGGCGATGTCGCCGATATTGAGCGGGTCAAAACCGTTTCGCCAATTTTGCGTGACTCAGCCCAGCGACGCGCAGCCTTGATGGTGAACCTGCGCGGACGCGACGTCGAAAGCTGGGTAAAAGAAGCAGGCGTGAAAGTGCGTGAGCACGTGCAGTTACCGGAAGGCTACACGCTACAGTTTGGCGGCCAGTTCGAGAATCTTCGCGAAGCGAAAGCGCGGCTGACGATTGTTGTCCCCGCCGCTCTCGTATTCATTTTTGTTCTAATCTTCATGGCATTCGGCAGCGTGCGACAAGCGCTACTCGTTTATTCCGGCGTCCCGCTCGCGGTCACAGGCGGCGTCTTCGCGCTATGGCTGCGCGACATGCCATTCAGCATCTCCGCTGCTGTGGGCTTCATCGCTTTGAGCGGCGTCGCCGTTCTTAACGGTGTTGTGATGATTAGCTATTTCAATCAACTGCGCGAGCGCGGATTCGATACCAGGTCCGCCGTAATCGAAGGATCTTTAACACGCTTGCGGCCGGTGCTGATGACTGCGGCCGTAGCGGCATTCGGTTTCATCCCGATGGCTCTCTCGACCAGCGCGGGCGCGGAAGTGCAACGACCATTGGCGTCGGTCGTGATCGGCGGAATTGTTAGTTCGACGTTCCTGACACTGCTTCTCCTGCCTGTGTTGTACGATTGGGTAGAGCGACGGGAGCGGGCGAGTAAGATACCTGAGCAATCGCAACAGCCGCGATATGCAGATGCTACTTAATCGTGAGCGCGCAAATCAGCTTCGAGCGGGTCGACGATTGGAGTACTTCACGCTCGGCTGGAACTTGACCGAAGCGGCTGTTGCCGTTGGTGCCGGGTTATTTGCCGGGAGCATCGCGCTGATTGGATTTGGAATCGACTCGCTCATCGAAAGTTTATCCGGCGGAATTTTGTTGTGGCGTTTGCATGGAACCGACACAACCGAGAAACGTGAGCGCCTCGCGGTCAGACTCGTCGGCGTCAGCTTTTTCGTACTGGCGGTTTATGTCGGGTTTGAAGCAGGCAAATCCCTTCTGCGCCGTGAAGAACCGGAAACAAGTGTGGTCGGTATTGCCCTTTCCATCGTCTCGCTGATCGTAATGCCGTTGCTGGCTCGGGCAAAACGTCGCGTTGCGGCAAAGATCGACAGTCGCGCATTGTATGCCGATTCACGACAAACAGATATATGCGCCTATTTATCGGCGATCCTCCTCGGCGGCCTTTTGCTAAACGTGCTTTTCGCCTGGTGGTGGGCAGATCCAATCGCCGCATTGTGCATGTTGCCACTGATTTTTCGAGAAGGAATTGAAGCGGTCCGCGGCGAATCGTGCTGTCGAGAGGCGCGGATTTGGATATGAATTTCTAGCTGATTCGCATTTCCCAATCGCGGTGAAGTTGTGTTGATCACACGTGAGTTCCCGTTTAAGGTTTAAACAGGCAATGGAGTTTGCCTTCCCGAAGGGGAAAACCGCGTGAGCTAATGACTCCTACCAATGTCGAAAGGCAACGGTCGGAGTTTTTTATGCTCAATTCCATTTGGGTTGGTTCAGTAAGCGGGATTTCGCACAATATCTGGTTTGTCGCAGCGATCTGGATGGGGCTGGCGCTGGTCGCGAGTTTTGTTTCGATCTGGACCGGACTTTCCGTGGCGCTGATCGAGATATTCGTTGGCGTACTCGCAGGCAACTTCCTGCATCTTCAGGCAAACAACGAGTGGATCAATTTTCTGGCAATGCTCGGGAGCGGCGTCTTGACGTTTCTTGCGGGTACGGAAATCGATCCTCGATCGCTCAAAGCCAATCTACGCGCGAGCTTGCTCATTGGCGTTCTCTCTTTTGCGGTTCCCTTCGGCGCCATTTGGCTTTTCGCGCAATTCGTTCTCGGCTGGCCGTTACACCAGGCGCAGATCGCCGGTGTCGCGCTTTCGACCACATCAGTCGCGGTGGTTTACGCGGTCATGATCGAAGGCGGATTCAGCGACACAGCCATGGGCAAGATGATTCTGGCGGCCTGTTTCATCACCGACTTCGGCACGGTGCTCGCGCTCGGTGGACTGTTCGCAGACTTCAACGGCTGGCTTCTCGCATTTGTTATCATCATGTGCGTCGTGCTCTGGTTCATGCCGGCGTGGACCACATCAATCATCGACAAGTTGGGCGCGACCCGTGTGAGCGAACCGGAGGTGAAGTTCATTTTCTTCGTTTTGTTTTTTCTTGGCGGTCTCGCCACCGCGGCGAAGAGCGAGGCGGTGTTGCCCGCCTATTTGGTTGGTCTTGTCGTCGCCGGCGTTTTTCTCCGCGATAAAACGCTCGTTCATCGGATGCGAAGCATCGCCTTCGCCATTTTCACGCCGTTCTACTTCATTAAGGCCGGTCTGTACGTCTCACTGGCAGCGTTGTGGCCGGCATTCCTGATCGTCGGTGGCTTGCTCCTCCTCAAGATGCTGACAAAAACGATTGCTGTCTGGCCGCTCGCCCGTTTGCATTACATGAACCGGCGCGAAGCCGCATACACAACACTGCTGATGGCGACTGGTCTTACCTTCGGCACCATTTCGGCGCTGTTCGGTTTTCAGAACAAGATTATCGATCAGCGCCAATACACGATTTTAGTCACGGTCGTGATCTTGAGCGCATTCGTCCCGACACTTTTCGCGCAGAAAGTTTTTCAACCAACCAAGGACGCGATGCGCGCCTGGGGTCGCCTTTATCGGCGTCGGCTCGGTGTGCTATCGGTGGAGGATCGCGAAGAAATTCTGAAGGATTGACATCTTCTAAGATCGACAACCACCTATGAAGGCGGTGCGCACGCCACGACGAATCCCAGCGGAACTGGGTTTAATGCCTCTAATCTTCATGTAGCGCTTCACGGCGCCACGGCAATTTTCCTTCAATCTCCAGCTGCAATGACAAGCTCAGGAACGTGCGGATGAGCACGATCAATCCCAGAACTAGCACGTTTTGCATTGTGGGCGCTACAACGACCGTACGGATGATGTCACCAGCTATAAGAAACTCGAGGCCGAGCAAAATCGCACGGCCGACGTCCTGACGATAAAGCGAATAGTAATTGCCGGTATCCTGGACGCGATGAAGGACAAGCCGCGCAGTCGCTACGAGCGCGCCACCAATAATGACGAATACACCGATGCCATCGATGGCGGTGCCAACGAGGTCCATGATCTGCCGATAGTGACTCCATGGTCATGTTCGTTGGCGTAACGGTCAGTGAGGTTAGCCGTCAAGCACAATGCAGGCGACCGCGTGATGTTCGGTATGGCTGAGAGTAACGAAAGCAGACGTGACACCACGCTTTGCTGCGAGCTCCTGTGCCGGCCCAGAAAAGATGAGAAACGGTTCGCCACTGGGTTTCTTGCGGATATCGATGTTGCGCCAGCCCATGGCTTTGCCGATTCCGGTGCCAAAGGCTTTCGAAACCGCTTCTTTCGCCGCAAAGCGCGCCGCCAAATGGCGCGCCGGGAATTTCATTGACATCGAATATTCGATTTCACCATCGGTGAAAACACGATGGAGAAATCGATCCCCGAAACGGTCGATCGAATGCTGAATGCGCGCACACTCGACAAGATCGACCCCGATGCCGAGCACGCTCATCCGGGATAATCTGCCATTGCAGCGAGCATTTCCTTTACGGCGTTATCGAGTCTCACGGACATCGCACGCGAGACAATCGAGTGGCCGATATTCAACTCGGTAAGACGAGGGATTTGGTGAATCAGCTTAATATTTTTATAATTAATGCCGTGGCCTGCGTTGACCTGGAGGTTTGATTCGGCTGCGGCTCGCGCCGCTGCGCGCAACTTTTCCAGTTCCTCCTTTTCAACTTTTTTCGTGAACGCATTCGCCAGTTTCCCGGTATGCAACTCGACCATTTGTACGCCAAGCTCAGCCGCGATGTCCACCTGTTCCAAAGTCGGATCAATAAACAAGCTGACACGGATGCCGCAGCTCTGAAGCCGTTTTATCGTGGTTTCGAGCTCCTTACGCTGTGCCACAACATCAAGACCGCCTTCGGTTGTAACTTCCTGACGTTTTTCTGGAACGAGACAGACCTCGTCCGGCACGATCCGCAGCGCTACGTCAATAATCTCTTCGGTGTTGCCCATTTCGAGATTCAGTTTCGTCATGATGTTTGCGCGCAGCCGTTCGATGTCGCGATCTTGAATGTGGCGGCGATCCGCCCGCAAATGGGCGACGATTCCGCTGGCACCAGCCCGCTCGCACATGCGCGCCGCCACGAGTGGATCAGGCTCGGCATTTTTCGAGTCCGGCATCGTGGCGTAACGTGCCTGACGCAACGTCGCCACGTGATCGATGTTGACTCCCAAACGCAAACTACTCATTTGATTGCGCCAAATAGGACTCAGCCAGTGAGCCTGAGCAAGTTAGAAAACTGCGCGCAAACCCTGTGAAGCTAACGTGGCCTCAACCGTCCAGCTTCTGAGCCATCACTGTGAGCCTGAGCCGTGCAATTGTTTTCGTGCCTGCGCGATCCCATCCTCCATTTCGCTAATTGTCGTGTTAAACTGCTTGCGCGCCTCGGAGTAATCATCCGTTCCTGCGGCCTCTTTCACGCGAGTCAGTTCTCCTTCGGCCTTTGCTTGTTGCTGGCTGAGCGTATCAAGCTGGCGATCGAAAGCCTCAGGGTCGGCTGCTCCCGATCGGCGGCTTTTCAACTCCGCGATCTCACTCTTCAGGTCACTAAGCCTTTGCCCTGCGCCTTTGTGATAGGTCGGGCGGTCTTCGCTGGCATATGCCTTGGTGTCTCGCCACGCTTCTTTTGTTTTTTCGCCGATTGTTTTCGCGGTGTCTTTTGCAGTTCTCCCAACCGCCTTCGCTGCGGCTTTCGTCTTTTTGCCCACCGTTTTCGCGGTGTCTTTAATTGCTTCTCCGGTTTCCTTGGCCGCCTCCTTTACTTGCGCGCCCACCGATTCTTGTGCGACCGCTGTGACCGCACCGGCCGTCAACAGAGCGGCAACTATTGCGCCTGCTCTCGTAATTATTCTCATAACCCTCCTCCATTCATTGTATTTATCAAAACTCTCGTACAATAAGAAACGGATGAACCGACGTGGGCGCGCGTCTGACCAGCCGGAAATCGCGGCCTATTGATTACGCGTTCGGGGCAATGACTTCGCACTCGTTGCAGCACATCCGTCTGTAAATCCGTGCCAGCATCGACAGTGGAACGCCGAAAACGTAAAGCGTTGCGATAACTCCGTAAGCCATCGTCAGGCGTGTACGTCCAAGCGCTTCATAGCGGCGAGGGCTTACGATGATCCGCCGCTCACTGTACTGCACACGACCACAGCGGTGGAGCCTGCGAAAAAATTCTACATCTTCCATCAACGGCACGTCGGGAAATCCGCCTATGTCGAGGAAGGTAGTTCGCCGGCAGAATATCCCGTGATCGCCGCAGCGCATTCGCAGCAGAATTCCTGCGTAATGAGCAAAACTGTCCGTGAGCCGATAAACCAAGCCTCGCGGCAGGCGAATTCTGAAGTAGCCGCCAACGACATCCGGATCATCGATGATGCGCCCGATCTCATCCAAGCATTGGAATGGCAGTCGAGCATCGACATGGACAAACCAAAGGATCTCCCCGCGCGCGGCGCGCGCGCCGGTATTCATTTGCCTGCCACGGCCGCGCTCGCTCTCGACAAGCTGCTCACAGAATCCGGCAGCGAGTCGATCTGTGCCATCGGAGCTTCCGCCGTCTGCAACGATGATCTCCGCTTCAGGCGCTCGCTCGCGCAGATGCTGAAGGAACGGTCGTATCAACGACGCCTCATTGAATACCGGGACGATGATCGAGAACTGCATTCAAACGATTTTCGTCAGATCACTGATCACGGCTAATTTTCGCCCAGGAGGGGCTTTGGCAAAGAATTTTGCAACGGAACCAATCGAGACATCCAGCCAATGATGAGCAGACGAAGCTAGAACGGAGGAATTCATATATGATCTCAAAACTCATTGTAGCAGTAGCTATTACACTATTCTTCGCACCAACGGCGCTGATCGTTGCCCAGGAGCATCCGGAGCACCCGAAGAAAACGACGGAGCATCCAAAGAAAGGCGGGGAACACCCGAAAAAAGGTGGAGAGGAAAAACACGTCAGCACGACTGATATTTCGACCGGCATCAAGAAAAACATCGACGCGGAAAGCAAAAAGAGCGCCGACGGCAAGTTTCACGTGACGTACGAGGGTCAGGACCTCGCTCTCGACTTGATAAAAGTCCATGACGATCGGCTGTCCGATCTTGGCAGCGGGAAATACTTCGCTTGCGTCGATATGAAAGGTGCCGACGGGAAGACCTACGACATTGATTTCTTTCTGACCGGGCAGCCCGGTAAAATGAACGTCACAGAGACGTCGGTCCATAAGATCGACGGAAAGCCGCTTTACAATTGGAAAGAAGAGAACGGCACGTGGCATAAAGTATCGACGGGCTAACGCAGGTCCCATGCAGTTTCTAATTATCCCGATCTTTTTTCTGGCAACTCTGTCCGGTGCACAGGCCGCCGGGGAACCCGGTATAATCAAAGGTTCCGATCAGTTCGAGTTCGTCTACCGAGTCAAGTTACCGGAGATCAAAGGAGAAGCCCGCATTTGGATGCCGCTGGCGAAGACAGACGGGTTTCAGACCGTGACCGAGGAAGAACTGAACATCCCAATGAAATGGGAGAAAGTGCAGGACCGCGATTACGGCAACACCATTTGCGTCCTCCACCCAGAGCCTAAAGACAGCGGTAAAACCGTCGAGGTGAGGTACCGCGTGGTTCGTAAGGAGAAGGCCGCCTACCCTGCAAGCAGTGCGGAAACTGCGCGCTACTTACGTCCGGAGAAGCTGGTGCCAATTAATGAAACCTTCAGGACGCTTGCTCAGAAGGCGGCCGCAGGGAAAACCGACGATCTCGAACGGGCGAAAGCGCTTTATGATCACGTAATGGGCCGGATGCGTTACGACAAATCCGGAACCGGCTGGGGCCGCGGCGATGCCGTGTACGCATGCGACGCCCGAACCGGTAACTGCAGCGATTTTCACGCTTATTTCATCGCTTTAGCTCGCAGCATCGGCATACCCGCTCGTTTTGCCATAGGCGCGACGATTCCCGCCGATAAAAACGAGGGCACGATCGAAGGTTACCATTGCTGGGCTGAAGTTCTCGCCGATGGCAGCTGGGTACCGGTGGACATCAGCGAAGCATGGAAAAATCCAAAGCTGGCTGATTACTACTTCGGTCATAATCCGGCGAATCGTTTCGAGCTGACGAAAGGCCGGGATCTGGTAGT
>Ga0193719_10001162_pt1 | contig 10318 bp, 10 predicted proteins | sample U2a2metaG_FD_160103 | JGI IMG/M metagenome (GOLD analysis project Ga0193719, IMG submission 160103) | Soil microbial communities from a riparian zone of the East river system, Colorado, United States - U2a2 | ecosystem: Environmental > Terrestrial > Soil > Riparian zone | place: USA: East... | reverse complement strand
TAAAGTCATTCATGCTCTCCACCAATCGAAACTAAGAAAATAAACTCTCCGAGGTTTCACAGATGTGATTGCTAAAATAAATTGCTTCTTAACAGTAGTCGCCAATCTTCCAGCCAAAACTATTCCAGTAGCTGTGATATCTTGCTGATTGTCTACGACCTGCACCAGAAATGGTGCATGGTCAATTCCAGGACCTTGCTCATATACAGCAAAATCACAGCCAAACTTGATACCAGGAGAGACGATATATCCTGCATCTCTTAACTTTTTGAATACAAGATACTTTATATCAAAATGCACATATTGTTTTCTGCAAATTTCTTTCAATTCCTTTAAAATTATTCTCTCTCCGTTGACATTTCTTAAGTTAAGTAATTTTGATTCAACCAAATAGCATCCTTCAATTAAATCGAGAATGAGAGGGGTTTCAAAATTAATTCCCTTTGGTTTGTAGATCCCAAGAGGTTTCCCATAATAACCAAGAGAAAAAATTGACCTTGAATCATCAAGATCCCATATTATAATTCTGCTCTCTATGAGCGTACCAGAAAAAGGACCCATTACATACTCAGAGCAAGTATAGTGAGAGAGTCTGACGCAGCCTGACATTTATCTGCCATTCCCTCTATTCCCTCTACTGCGTCCTTGACCAGAAGAAGATCTTTTGTATTCGGAATTTCGTTCAGAGCTTTAATCACAATTTTTCTGTAAGAGTTGTCGACTTTTCTCTCAATGTTTTGTACCTCTTGTGCAAGTTCAATAGTGCTTGAAGGGTTCATACTTAGCGCCCTGGCCATTTCATTTAACTTAAAAATGGCCTCTACAACCATATTTATTAGTCCACTGATATCCTCATCAAATTTGCCTTTTTTTAACGTGGTAATTTTAATATTTGCGAGTCTAAATGCTATTCCTGTGATATATCCAGCTATATCATCAATTATGTAGGCAGTTCTGAGAACATCCTCTCTATAGACCATGAGGCTTCCAGTATCTGAAATTTCTCTAGTCATCTTTCTTCTAAGGTTCTCTACTTCTTCACCAGCATTTTTCATTCTATCAAGGGATAATTCAGTCTCCTTGCTGGTTCCCTTTATTATGGAATCAGTAAGTGATGATAGATCTCTTGCTGCATTAAGAATATGAGTAATTTCATCGTGTAAAACGGTCAAGGCCTTTCTTTTAGCCTGTACTTCTAATTCTCCGTTATACATATACAGATTAAAAACGTTCAGACATTTTTAATCCTTTTTAAATTGTTTTTCCGTTAAAAATTAGAGATAATGAAAATTTCATTGACAAAATGGCCTTGATCTAGTACACTCAGAAATATATTTTTAGGAGGATATTAACTTGTCCTATTTGCCCACATCACTACGGTGAATGTGCTTACTGCAGATCCAATCATCCCTGCTATCAGTGCACCTATTACTGCCTGATTGACAAATTTTGGCATTGATGTGGCAAACCATTCTGCAATTCCAGGTAATAAAAGATAACCTGCAAAGCCAATTCCAAATCCAATTAACCAGAACATGAAAACTGCAAATCCCCTAGACAATTCTCTTGATCTCCAAACAGTTTATTTTTATTATCATGATACTTCGGAAATTCATGACAATTTTTGCAAAAAATGTATTAAATTGTGAATGTCAAAAAATGTGCATTTTATGCATCACTCATTTACTGTTTACATTCGAATATCTTAAAAACTTGAGAACATGATGAAAATAGACAAATCAAAAAATAGGTTATCAGGGAAATTCAAAAATATTTAACCGGATATTTTAGATACTAGAGTAATTGAGACTAATATTGTTAGGATTTGGGATGGTTGGCCAGAGCTTTGTTAAATTGTTATTATCGCACTCGACCGATTTATATAATGAGTATGGTATAAAGCCCAAAGTAGTTGCATGTGCTGATAATGGAGGAATAGTAACTTGCAATCAAGGTTTGGATCTGGACAGATTGCTAAGTGTCAAAAAGAAAAAGAAATCGGTTGTGCAGTATGGATCCAATACAGGTACATCTGGAATATTAGATGTTATTGAAAATATAGATGCAGAAGTAGTTATTGAACTGACTCCAACCAACATCACAGATGGTGAGCCAGGAAAATCCCACATCATCACAGCCATGAAGTCAGGTAAAAACGTAATAACAGTAAACAAGGGACCTCTTGCATTGGAATTTCCTTCGTTGATGGAATTGGCAGAATACAATAGAATTGAATTTAAATTTAGTGGGACTGTTGGAGGGGGGACGCCAATACTAGAATTTGCCAAGAGATGTTTGAAAGGAGACAGAATCCTAAATTTCGAAGGCATCCTTAATGGAACAACAAATTATATCCTGAGCAAAATGTATGACGGGTTGAATTTTTCCCAAGCCCTCAAAGACGCCTCGGAAAAAGGGTATGCGGAAAAAGATCCAACACTAGATATTGATGGTTATGATGCAGTCGCAAAATTAGTAATTGCATCAAACTTGGTAATGAACATGAAATCAACAATGAGTGATGTTCAGAGAACTGGAATTAGAGATGTACAAGCCACCCAGGTTGTCAATGAACGAAAAAAGGGAAATGCCATAAAGTTAATTGCATCTTGTGATGGAAAAAAACTAGTCGTTGCACCAAAGCCAGTCTCTAAAAAGGATCCAATTTGTGTAGATGGTACTCTCAATGCGATTACATTTACATGTCAACATTCGGGCCAACAAACAATTATTGGCAAAGGAGCCGGTGGAATGGAAACTGCGAGTTCAATCTTGCGGGATTTAATAGATATTAGACACCAGATGGTAAGTGTTTAATACTTTTATTTATATACCTCTATGGAATTGGAGCAAGAAGAAAAGCAGGATCCATACTTTATCCTCTAGACTAGAAACAAGTACCTTATTACACTTATCTGAAATCATATGAATTTACGATCCAGAATAATCGCATAATATACATTCTACATAAATCCATACTGTTTTCATATGATACGATAATTAAGCATAATGCGGTATCGCCAGGTAACACGTCCGTGCTTATCTTCACTCAATTCTATATGTTGTCTTGCTCCCTTGTATATCCGAATTCTAAATCACTCCTGGTCTTCATCTTCGATTGGATACAACGATGGTTCCATCTGCGGTTAGGATCGTCTAATCATATGTTAATTAATAATCATCACTATAATATCATATGAGTAAAGATAGTGATCCCTTAAGCAGACTTATTAGAGAGAATATTGAAATGGCTTCTAATCAAATCAAACATAATGTAGAAATGGCTTCTAATCAAATCAAACATAATGTAGAAATGGCTTCTAATCAAATCAAACATAATGCAGAAATGGGAATAGCAATGACAAATTCCTTCATTAAGATGAGTGGGGCACTTAGCAAAGAAACAACCCTTGCCTTTGAAAATGCGAGAAAAGAAATGATGAGTTCTGCAGAGAAAATGAGGAAAGAAATGGTAGGTTCTGCAGAGAAAATGAGGAAAGAAATGGTAGGTTCTGCAGAGAAAATGAGGAAAGAAATGGTAGGTTCTGCAGAGAAAATGAAAGATAGCTTTCGGCCAACCAGAAGTAGTAAAACTTAATGGTCGAATCAATTATACTGTTCGTTTGTGTATTGTGCCATCATGTCAAATGATGACATTCGTAATAGTGTAACCCTCACACACTCTCCAAATTCATCTAAATTCACGGGATTTGAACATTACAGCTGTTCGAAAAACTATAAGAATAATACAAAGGACGTTATGGGATGTGTTAACATAACAATCACGTCCACGATTGAATACTAGAATTTGAATAAAAATTAAATTATACAAGATTCATTTATCAGTAATATTGACTCAGGTTATAACTAGCAAAGTAAAAAAATTGCGTTCGGATTTTCTGAATGTAAGAAATACTACTTCACTTATCTTTGAACCAATTTCAATAGAAGATGCGGTAATGCAGTCTGATCCATTTGGCAGTACGCCAAATTGGCATATTGCTCATGTGACCTGGTTTTTTCAAAAAATTCTTGAAAAATACAAACAAGACGTAGGTGATAATTCAATTAACACAGATTATCTCAATTCATATTATCAACGTTATAGGAAGATCTTGCCAAAATCAGACAGGGGAAAATTTCCTAGACCTAAGGTTTCTGAGACATTGAAATATCGATCATTGATTGAAGACATGTTTTTAAAATTTTTGGACTACATTGAAAAGAACAACTCCTTAGTACATAATATAGCATATGATATAGAATTAGCAAATCAGCATGAAATGCAGCATCAAGAGCTGCTAGTTTACGATCTTCAGCATTATTTCCAGAGTTTTGAAGAACCTAAGGATAATTATGAACCAAAAATCACGAAAAAAACCAAATCCATGATTGATGGTGCTGATATCGAACAAGACATGGTAAGGATATCTGGCGGAATATATGAGCTTGGATTTTCTGGAGATGACTTTTGTTATGACAATGAAATTCCGGAACATAAAACGTATCTAAATCCATATCAAATTGACAGATACCCAGTCACAAATAGGGAATTTATCGACTTTATAGATTCGGGAGGATATCAAGATTATAGATTTTGGTTATCGGACGGATGGGATCTGGTCAATGAAAAAGAGTGGAAAGCGCCACTTTACTGGCAAAAAATCGATGGAGATTGGTACAAGAAAGATTTTGCAGGGCTAAATAAAGTTCCACCAAATGAACCAGTAACTAATGTAAGTTATTACGAGGCAGACGCATATTCAAAATGGGTAGGAAAAAGATTACCAACTGAGGCAGAATGGGAAAAAGCTGCGAGTTGGAATGAAGATTTGAAGAGAAAGACGATGTATCCATGGGGAGATGATTTACCATTGGACCTTAATGCAAATTTGTTAGAATCATGGAAATGGGCCCCAGCCCCAATTGGGTCATATCCACAAGGAAGAAGTCATTATGGTTGTCACCAGATGATTGGAGAAGTGTGGGAATGGACATCCTCTGAATATGTTCTGTATCCTGGATTCAGTTCTAAATTTTCAGAGTATACGGACAAGTGGGCGATAAATCAGAAGGTATTGCGCGGAGGATCATTTGCCACTCCTAGGTTGCAAATAAGAAACAGTTATAGAAATTATTTCAAACCGCACGAAAGAATTCCTTTTTCAGGATTTCGTTGTGTCAGAGACCTTCTTTAACAAGACTAGAGAATATTGTTTCTTTGGATCAGTAAAATCCTTTGTCACTTCAAGACCAGCATTCTTTACCACTTCTTTGAGTCTATTTTGTGAGTATTTGTAAGAGTTTTCTGTGTGAATAGTTTCACCCTTTTTGAAATAAAATATTTTTCCAATTGCTTCAATTCTTACTTGTTGATCCATCTTTGACTCCAAATGCATTTCTACTCTATGTTTCTGAATATTATAAAATGACTTGTGTTCAAAGGTTGATAGTTTAAATTTTCCACCAAGTTCTCTATTAATTCTGGACAAAATATTCAAATTAAATTTCTCAGTTACGCCCTTCCTGTCATTATATGCTTTGTCCAAGATTGTTTTATCTTTTTCTAGGTCTATACCTATCAAAAGTGCATCCTTCTTTCGTAGGTACCTCCTTAAAGAATAAAGAAAATCCACTGATTCTTTAGGATCAAAATTTCCAATGCTGGAGCCCAAAAATATTATTAATTTTCGTTTGGGAATGTTATCATCCATTTTTATAAATTCATTTATTTTGATTAAACCTGATATATAGTCTGAACAAATTCCAAAAACTTGTAAATTCACATATTCTCTCGATAAATCTCTAATTGAATTTTTTAGCATTTTCAATGAAACATCTATTGGAAAATAACAAACTTTGTTCAAGTTTGAAACAAATGGTCTTAATAAAATTCTAGTTTTCAAGGAGTTTCCATTGCCCAATTCAATAATACTTATTTGGTTTTGTTCAAGCATGTTCATGATTTCATAAACACATTTTTTCAAAATTAGTGATTCAATACGATTAAGATAATATTCAGGTTGTTCGCATATTTCTTCAAATAATCTAGACCCATTTTTGTCATAAAAAAACTTAGGCGAAATATGCTTTTGTTTATCATTTAGCCCTTTTTCAACCTCCATTGCAAATTGATTATTTACTATAAATTTTTCATTGTTATGTATTAACAAGCTGTTTATAGGTTGCTCCTTAAAATATATGAAACTTATATTTTGGGTCCATATAATTCAATAATCAATTTTTAGACAAATTTTTTAGAAATTGCAGACCGAGTTTTATGTCATATTTATAATCAGTATTCTGAACAGTAGGTTCGAACGTAAGAAATTTTGAATATTTTATCTTCTTGAGTGCTTCTATAATGCTCTCAAAGTCTATGTGAGCAAAACCTGGCATTTTCCTATTGTTATCAGATATATGAACAAGTTTTAATAATGTATTAGAATTTATCACGGCATCATAAATTGAATCCTCCTCTATGTTCATATGGAAAGTATCTAGCAAGATTCCTACATTTTCTTCGTCCACAAGATCAACAATGTATTTTGCATCTTTATAGTCAGTACAAATAGGGGTGCTGTAGCGATTCAATGGTTCAATAAGCAGGTCTACTTCGTAATTGCTAGCGTACTTTGCTAGTTCACGTAATGGTTCTATTAGTAAAGAAACAAATTTTCTTTTCTCATCTCGTATTAAATTTTTGTGATTGGCATCTGAAATTGGCGGTAAATCGCTGAACAAACATATATTAAATGTATTCCCACCTAGAGTATGGCAAAGCAAAATACACTTTTTTACATAGTTCTTAACAGCTATTAATGAATCATTATTAGTTGTAATTAGGTTGCGTGACTTGTATTCACTACTGTGAAAACTCCACATACCAGTTACTCCAGAAACATCCATTGAGAAGGAATCAAGTAGATTTGATAACTTCTTTGCATCAATGAAATCTGGTTCTCCATAAACTTCCACAGTGTCGAATCCTTGCTCTTTCAAATTTTCAAGAGTTTTTTGTATTGGTTCTAATTTTTTAAAGGATGATAATGTTATCGAGTACTTCCAGGACATGTCCATCGTATTTTGTGTTATAACAGGTTCTTAAGATATTTGCCGATGGTAACTATACTCAAATCATCGCTCTCATTTGTTACACTAATATCTTTCTTATTTGACACGTAAACTGGCTTAGTTTCCCCTTCTGATGGTAATCTGCCATGTGAGCCTTTAACTAATTTACCATCCAATGGTATAGACCTTGTACTAGGGTCAAAGAATAATTCAACAGGATCATAACCAGGCTTTCTATGAATGTCAACTTTCTTCGCAAAGCTTGGAGACTTGGACGGATCAAACCACCAATAATAACTAAACCATTTGTCCGTATTTGATACTGCTATGAGATCACCACTCCTCGGATGGTTTATTCTAAGGTGTTGCTTCGATTCCTTATCTAGTATCATGTCTACCCCTTTTATACCTTCTAAAATTTTTTTCACTGAATTTGCATAATTCTCTTTAACATAAATATGTGCTACCTGATGGTCTACCATTGCAAAAGCCTTGCTATACTCAAGGTCTAAATACTCTACTTCTTCTATCTCTCTCACAGAAATAAGTTCATTTTCTCTAAATATAGTATTTAATGAAATATCAGAATTAACATCTGTGAATCCATATTCTGAAAAAATGATAAATTGTGTATTCTCTATTATACCAATATTAGTTGCCTTCTTAACTAATCTACCAACCAAATCGTCAATAAACTTTAGATCATCTTTTATATTGTTATAGGATGTTCCGTTTCTTTGGAAAGCATAATCCAAATGCGGGAAATACGTAAATAAGAAATTAGGCATTTCATTTTCTAATACAAATTCTGTTGCCAATTCTATCCACTCGCTTGATTTTTTAGAGGCCAAGGGACCCCAGTACCATGACAAGTCAAATTTTCCTATTTTTTGGAATAGTTTTTCGTACAATCCTGGTGGTTTGCTATAACACCACATTATTATTCTGTCATCCATATGCAATGGCCGCGGGGTTAATACAATATCAGCATTAGAGTACATCGTATTTTGCCAAAACAAAACGGCTGTTTTCGAACCGGTACCTCGTAACTTAACAGTATCCCAAATTCTATCGGCCTGAACCAAGTTACTTGATTGTTCCCAAAAAGAAACGGCATAGTCTTGTCTATTGTACAATCCATTTGAAATGATTCCATGTATTTCGGGATATGAGCCGGATAATAAACTACTCTGTACGGTACATGTTACTGCAGGAAATACTGTTTCAATATTTCTTGTTTCCCCCGTTTGTGAAATATTGAATATGTTCGGAGTTAGGTTTTCAGAAATATGCTTTCTTTCTAAACCCACAATATCGATAACTATTATATGTTTAGCCATTAGTGTATTGGAATTTATAGAGAATTTAACTCTAATTATTTTTTTCTCAGGTCATGTACATTTTTCTTGCCAATATGAGCAACGGGGCCAATAATACCAGAACAACCAAACCTATCTCTATTCCTCTTATTCCGCTCAAAAATGTCGAGTCAAGGACTATAATTGACAAAATCATATTTTGTACTATCCGTTGTATACCCGGGGAATCTTGCTTGCGAATTTTGTAGAACGTTATAGCCATAATAAATGAAAAAAGTGCCAGGATAATTAGAGACTCATATTTGAAGAATCCGATGAGTGAAAAAAAGGCGATTAAGGAGATTATAGCAGCAATTATGACGGGAATTAAAAATAATTTTATATTTTTTGGAAAGCCGTGAACTTCATATCTACTTATAAATCCTATCAAGCACACGTAAACAAATGTTATAGTCAATACAAATGTTAGAATAATGAGTTGAGGAAAGCTACCAATATGACTAAAATCTACACTTGCACCCAGCATTACATTAATCACTCTTGCAGCTGCAATAGTGAACGGACCTGCCAGTGTTTTCTTTAGAAATTTATCGTATCCAAAAATAAGAACAAATAAAAAAGATGACGTAACGAGTGTTGGAATACTAACAATTAATGACAAACCTAGAGCCAAAACTGAAAATGCCGTAACAAGGCCAATAGCTGCTCTTCTTGATACTTTACCTGATGCAAGGGGTCTGTCGGGCCTTTCTTTCTTATCAATATTATAATCAAAGAGATCATTTAGTATGAGTCCCACACAATAAAGCAGAATAGAAATAGTTACTAACAAGAGTACCTGAACATAGGATGTCAATGTCAGTGATGAAGCTATAACAAAACCAACCAGAATGTTCGAAGGAAGAGTAAATAGATTTGGAAGTCTGACTAGAATCAGATAATCTTTGAAATTGGGTCTTTGCATAAATGTCACTGGTAATAAAAGGAATGAATACATAAATGAAAAATGATGGGATTTTTCGACAATGTAAATTATTTCTTAGCTAAAGATAGTCAATTGATTTAATAAATTCCATTGCTCGCTTTGCAGCATACGTTGGATATTCCTGATATGGATACAGTTCTATTGTAATGAATCCCTCATAACCAATATCTTTCAACGATTTAAGGACAGAGTCAATATCTATTGCTCCTTCACCAAGCATAAGGTGCTGATGGGTCCTGTCTGCGGCTATATCTTCTAAATGGACATGGCGAACATAGTCAGATAATCTGTATATAACTTGGGATGGATCTTCGCCCACACAGAAAAAATGTCCAACATCAAAATTTAATCCAATATACTTTGAATCAAAGTTCTTAATAAACCTAATAAATTGTTGGGAATTCTCAATTAATAGTCTTGGTTCTGGCTCTACAAGTACAGTAACATTTTCATTTTCTGCTGTATCTAATATCTCATCTATGCCATTTTCAAAGATTTTCAATAGTTCATTTTCGCTCAATCTTTGATTGATAATTGGACCTCCTGGTTCTGTGGAAATGTTACTGACATCAAGTTTCCTAGCTAATTTAATGCAATCTAAAGTATGTCCAATCCGCATTTTACGGAGTTCAGGGTCACTTTCAATCCATGAGGGATGATGTGTATCTCCTATTGCAAAAAGGGTAAACGCATTTAAATTGGAAATACTTATTCCTAATTTTGATAGTAATTGCTTAATTTCATTAATGTCAGAATTAGTAAGTGTTTTGGGATACGCGTGTGGGATATCACAAAGTATCTCGACTCCTTCATAGCCAATTTCAGATAGTGTATATATTGTATCTTTTAAGGAAAATTTTTTGAATGCGTTTGTACTGAATGCAAATTGCATGTCTGTCTATCATGGTTTCCAAAGGAATTTGGGAGATTGTTTAAAAAA
>Ga0193719_10001161_pt1 | contig 10318 bp, 7 predicted proteins | sample U2a2metaG_FD_160103 | JGI IMG/M metagenome (GOLD analysis project Ga0193719, IMG submission 160103) | Soil microbial communities from a riparian zone of the East river system, Colorado, United States - U2a2 | ecosystem: Environmental > Terrestrial > Soil > Riparian zone | place: USA: East River... | reverse complement strand
GATCCCGATCGCTAACCCGGGCACATCGAAAGCCTTCATTCCGCTCGTGATGTAACGCTCAAGATCAGGGATCAAACCCTGAATGCGCGTCTCAAGAGCCTGGTCGGTAGCTTTGGTATCGGCCGCTGAAGCTGTGCATAGGAGAGCGAATAGAAAAAGAACGATGTAGACCTGAATTTTCATCGGGCCATAAAAACCGCGCATTGGATTGAGCGTCAATGTTTTTCGAATCTGGAAAGAGGCGCTAAATTTTGTAGCCACCGGCCTATGGCCGGTCTACGTCAGTGCTGGTTTGCACACGGTAAAGACGGCCCACAGGGCCGTGGCTACAACGCATTTCTTCAACTAGCACTAACGAGTAGTAGTTGAAATCTTGAGCAACAATTTTCTCTATCTTGAAAGATCTATTTCTTTGGCGGGACGATCTCATTTAGATTGTAGGTTGAATAAGCCGTAGGCCTGTTGCCTTTGGCGATAATTGCGTCGATGACACGGCCAAACTCTTCCGTGTGCCAGTGTCTTCGCGTCTCCCACCACTGTTGTACACCGGGATAGGCGATCACATCACTCATCGTTCTCTCAACCTCACCCCATAACGACGCATTGAGCACGCCGTCGCGATGCGAGAAAAACATCGCCTGGAAATTTTTGAAGAAGCGATTGAGGAACGAGCTAAACCTGAGCTTCGATACTGCATCGAGATCGGTAAAAGACTGCACGCCGCGAAGATAGATCGCGCAGAACTCGGCGTTGTCGTGAAACGACCTGGTGAGATCGCCCCACTGAACGGTGAGAGCGTTTACCACAGACTGGTGGCGTTCTTTAGTTTGAGCCCTGATTTGGAGAGCGAGATAAATAAGAGAAGGTATTCCGACAAACACTGCGGCCAGTTGCCCGATCGCTGTGAGCATTTCCCAGTTCATATGCCTACTGCGGGTGCGTTTCGCGCGGCGTGATACCGAGCGCTTTTTCAATCGCCGCTGGGTCGTACACTTTTCCGCCTTTGATTACCATGGTGATTTTGTCGATGTCCTGGATGTTCTTCGTCGGGTCGCCGTCCACGAGAATCATGTCGGCAAGTTTCCCCGGTGCAATGACGCCTCGGTCTTTGTTCACGCCCATTACCAGAGCCGGCGTCCACGTTGCCATGCGCAGAACTTCAGCCGGCGCAATCCCAGCGCGCGCATAAAGTTCGAGCTCATGATGGAGCGTGTAACCGGCCAGCGCATCGGTTCCGGGGATAATCGTCACACCCGCGTCGTGAATTGCCTTGAGTAAGCGCAGCATCGCAGGGAACGCTTCGTGGTAAGCCGCCTGTTTGTCTGGCGGAACTTCCAGCGCGCCGCTCCGCAGCGCGCGCCGCACCTGCGGCGGGAAACGAGGCACGATTTCTTCCAGCCCGGGTGTAATCGCGCTGGGGTCACCGCAGAAAAGCCCCTCAAAGAGGTTTATCGTCGGATCGAGCACGGTGCGACGCTGTCCGAGAAAATTGATGAACTCGCGCACTTCAGGTTTGTCTGGAGTAAATTCGCCGGCGCGTTCGGCGACTTTGATAAAGCGATCTCGATTTCGTGTCTCCTTCACTTCGGGAAACAGGAAATTGAGCACGATGAAATTGAGGTGCTGAATTTCGTCAGCGCCGCCTTCGACGAATTGGCGCGCTGACATAAACGCGGGCACGTGCCCGCTTACGCGCAATCCCCGCGCATGCGTATGATCGGCGATGATCGGAACCAGCTCCGGTTTGATTGAAGAATAAATCTTAATTTGGGCGTAGCCGTGGTCGGCATACCAATCGACGTCCTGAATCGCCTGCTCTGCTGTGTCGACTCGCATCTTGGTGGGACCCGCAAATTCTCCGGTGCCATCGATAATTCCCGCCTTCAGAACACGCGGCCCGAGCTCACTGCCGTTGTCGAACCGCGCGACGCGTTCCAGAAACGTATCGGTGTCATTCGCCATATCGCGCGCGCTGGTTACGCCGTTCGCGAGGTCGAGTGCGCCATCGTTGTCGCTGAAATGCTGGTGATTGTCCCACAACCCCGGCATCAGGAAGCGGCCCTTCGCATCGATCACCTCCGCGTTTGCAGATGGTTTAACATCGGCGTCCGGTCCGACGCGGACAATGCGTTCGCCGCTCACCACAACGCTGGTTGCCGGGGTGACGCTGAGATCGCGTGGATCGAACAACCGCGCGTTGCGAATGACCAGATCCCCACGCGGAACGTGCGCGAGGGCGCGAGCAATACGCTCCGACGACGCGGCATCGGTTTTTTGTTGCGCGTCGCGCAATCGCGGGATTGAAGACTCGGATCCATCAGGGACGACCGAAAACCAGGACGACACGGATGCGGGTGTGCCATTATGATCTAACCAGATCGGTTGTGGCGAAAATCCGAGACCGGTGATGCGGTATTCGGTGAACTCGGTATTACCGGAACTTACTTTACCAGTCTGTTCAATCGTTGCCTCACCGGCAGGCAGGAGGGGCAGTTTGTGATTCGGTGCCTTCAACAACGCGCGCGCCAGCACAGCGAAGATTTCCGGCGGCGAATTCATCGGCAGGTAGAAAGCTTCGCCAGAGACGGCTTGCTCGCCTTGTTCGCTGCGATTTTTCCAACTCGCCCGGCCGTCCTTTATTTCGAAATGCTCTTCGACCGGCGCCTTCATGTAATCATTGCCATGGCCGTCGTAAGCGATCGGCACCCCCGCGCTGTCCAGCTTCCAGGTTGCAGTGATGTGGTCGCCGCGGCCGCGATCGTTATAGGAGTATTCAGCGCGTACTGTACGGTCGGGCTGGGCCTCGACGGTTTGGATGCCAGCCGCATTACCCTGAATAATGATTCTGTCAGTGCGTTGTTTTGCCGAGAGGCGCCCGCCTTCGGGCCGCAATAATTGGTAGGCAAGCAGACCGAAGGCAATAATAGCCGTGCCAATAACAAACGTGGCAAACTTCCGTTTGCTCCAGTATGGAAGCACCTCTCCCGGCGTAACCTCCGCCGTTCGTTTCATGCCCTCCGGGGTCATCTCGAAGGACCACGAGACAAGTACGGCAATAATGAAACCAAGCGCGAGTAGTACGACGAGCGTCTCCATTACCCACACAGGCGCGTCGAACGTCGGCAAAAGAATCGAAGCGATCTCAATCAGCAGCCACGCGACGACCGCATATGCCAGTGCGACCTTGTCAACGTGGCGCCGCTTCAGTTCGGAGAGGAAAGAAGGTTTCTCGTTCATCGTTCCCCAGGGGCCGGCAATTGGACGCCGAGTTTTTGGCACAAGGCAACGAACCGCGGGTCGTCGCGGTATTCGAAAACAAGAGGTGTTATCACCAGCTGAGTCAGACCAGAATCGTGGGCGGCGTAAGCATTGTCGAGCCAGCGGAACATTTCATCTGGTTCTTTGCGAAGAGCGTGGATAACGGCAATCTGGTAGGCGCCGTTGATCGCGTATTTAGAGGAAAAATTCTTGAGAGCAGTATCAGCCGCGGCGCGATCGGGTTGCGTTTGCTGGACCAGAGTTAGCGCGTATTCGCGCCAAAAATCATCTGGCTCGAGTTGGGCCTGCTGCAAAGCAGCTGTCGGATTCTTCTGCAGGATATCAAGCGTGGCCAGGTAAGTATGAAAACGCGCCGCGTGCGGCTGGATTTCTAGTCCTTTGCGGAACATTTCTTGTGCGTCTTGGTATCGACCGGCAGCCACGGCCAGTCTGCCCAGGTTATACCAAAGCACGGTCACAAGAGGGTCTAAGAAAATCGCCTCCCGGCAAGTTTGCTCCGCTTCGGCCAACCGGCCCTGGGCCATGAGTGAATAACTCAATGCGTTTTTTGCGCCAGCGTCCCCGGGAGACAATTCCAAGGCGCGCCGGAATTCCTTTTCCGCAGCTCGGAAATTAAGTGCTGGGTTCATCGATATCCATCCAATAGCCTTTCGCACTTCGACCAGGTCGGGTGCGAGAGAAGCAGCTTTTTCCGCGGCGACGCGAGCTTCCTCGTACGCTTTCTCGGCATCGCCGGTCGCGAAGCTCGCACCGTATTGGCGCCATGCCTGCGATAGTTTGGCATAGGCGAGAGCGTAGGTGGGGTCCAAGCGTAACGCTTCCTGCGCGAAGCTGATGGCCTTTTGAATGCTCTCGGCCGTCTGCTGTTGAAAATAAAAATCAGATTGCAAGACGGCGTTATGCGCGGCTGGATTCTGATTCGACGGCACTGCATCCGAGTGGGTTTTCTCCCCTAACAATCTTACCTTCATTTGCTCCGCAACCGACTTCGCGATCTCTTCCTGGACGGCAAACACGTCCTTTAATTCGCGGTCGTAGGTTTCCGACCAAATCGAACGTCCGTCGGTCGCATTGATTAATTCCGCGACAATCCGTACCCGATCGCCCTGTTTCCGAACGCTGCCCTCAATCAGATTGGCGACGCCCAGTTTCTGCCCGATCGCACCGCTGTCACCCGACTTTCCCTTGAATAAAAAAGACGAACTGCGCCCGATGACTTTGAGATCGGGAATTTTGGCCAGGACAGCAATCAGCTCTTCTGAAAGACCATCGGAAAAATATTCATTGGAGGGATCGCCGCTGGTGTTAACCAATGGAAGGACGGCGACACTTTTGGCAGAGATGGTGGAGGCAATCGATGCGACGGAGCTCGTCGTCGTGGTCAGAATTTTAGAGCGGAATAGTTGAAAAATAAATAACGCGGCGGCGATCACGGCGAGCACAGCGGTTAGGCTAACGATTCTTCGACCGGTTCGCGTGGTACTCGATTTGCCCGCGTCGATATCCGATTCCCGTTTGATTCCTTCCGGAGTGATCTCGTAAGCCCAGGAGAAAGCCAGCGCGACGGGGAAACAAAGCACAATAACGATGACGAAAACTTTCATCACCCAGGGAGGCGCGTCGAAGGTCGGGAACAAGATCGAGGCCGCCTGGATAAGCAGCCACGCCACTACCGCGTAGGCCACCGCAACTTTGTAAACGTTGCGCCGTTTCAGCTCGGAAAAGAAGTTACCCGAATTCATTTCGACGCAGCTTGTGATTTGAATTCGCGCGCCGGGACGATCTTCTCCGCGAGCGCTTCGAAACGTGGATCACCACGCAGTGGGTCGAGCAACGGGTCAACTCTGATATATCCTATGTCAGAACCGGCGCGATCCTGATAACTTTGTTCAAGCCAGCGGAGCGCCTCCTCTTTATCGCCAAGTCCGAGATAAACAAGGGCAAAGCTATAGGCTGAGACGTAACGCTGTTTCGATAGCTCTTTCAGTTGATCCAGGATTTTTTCGGCCTCCATCTTGTTACCCGAGAGACCATAAGTGCGGCCGAGCACCCCGAGTACCGAAGGATCATCGTTTAACGCTCGCGCCTTTTGGCACTCTTCAATCGCTGCGTTACGGGCGCCTTTCACGTCTAGCACCTGACCAAGAACGAGATGCGCGATGTAAAAGCCAGGATCCATTTCCAGGGTTTTACGCAGCTGCGCGATAGCTTCATCGTAGCGGCGCGCATAATAGTAATCGCTGCCCAGATCCGTATTGATGACGAGCGACAGAGGATCCAGCTCGATGGCTCGCTTTCCCTCGCCGATCGCGTCATCAAACCGGCCTAATGCGGACAGAGTGTTGTTGCCATACTGCTGGTGAGCAATCGCGTAATTTGGATTCAGCTCAATCGCGCGTTGAAATTCTCTAATCGCTTGAGAGGAATCGAAGTCGTAAAGCCAAATCGCTAGCGCCAACGAGGTACGCGCTTCAGCCAGAGTGTCGTCTAGCTCAAGGGCCTTCCTTGCCGCCGCCTTGGCTTTCGGGTAGCAATCTCGCGGCGTGCCCGCCGTATAGCCGGGTAGCCATACGTAAGCATCGGCGACTCCGGCGTAGGCGAGTGCGTAGTTCGGGTCTGCCGCGATGGCTTGCTGAAAGTAATCGATCGATTTCTTCAGGTCGTTACCGGTGCGCTTGTTCCAAAAATAGCGGCCTTTAAGATAAAGCTGGTGCGCTTCAGTACTCTCGGTTGGTCGCGCTGCAATTACATGCTGTTCGGAGCCAGTCAACTTTGCCTGTAACGTATCGGCAATCGCTTTCGCGATCTCGGTCTCAACCGCAAAAATGTCAGTCAGTTTGCGATCGTAGGTGTCGGCCCAGAGATGCGCGTCGGTCAGGGCGTTGATCAGTTGGACGTTTACTCGGACCTGATCGCTCGCCTTCTGAACGCTGCCTTCCAGGATGTGCATGACTCCGAGTCTCTTCGCAATCTCGGGAAGGTTCTCCGGCGCACTCTTGAAATGCTGCGTCGATGTGCGCGAGATGACTTTGAGGTCGGCCACTTTCGCGAGCCGCGTCAGGATTTCGTCCTGCACCCCTTCGGCAAAGTAAGCATTGTCCGGATCGCGGCTCAGATTATCGAATGGCAAAACCGCGATCGATTTTTGTGGTAAGGATCCCGCAGACGCGGGAGGCCGTCCATCTTCGACCGTCCGCGTTGCAGCGCTGTAGCGTCCGAGAAAAAATAATCCGATTGAGACCGCGGCGCCGATAACAACGATATAAATCCACGTGTGCTTCTTCTGTCGCGCCGTTCCCGGCATCGCATCGGCCGTTTCGGTGCGTTTAATTCCTTCCGGCGTCAGCTCAAACGTCCAGGCGAGAACCAGCGCAATCGGCAAACCGATTATGATAAGCAGAACCATCAAACGAATTACCCAGTTCGGAATATCAAAGACCGGCAACACTTGCGCGATTCCTTGAGATAGCGCCCAGCCGGCGACGATGTAGGCAATTCCAACCTTGTAAACGTTGCGCCGCTTGAGCTCGGCGAAGAAATATCGGTTGTCCATATCGCGCCCAGTTTTTTCTAACTAAGGTTGCTGCAGAACGCGATCGTGTATGCAAGCACCATGGTCAGAAAGCAGAGACCGGCTGTCCACTGAACCCAACGGGTGCGAGACACAAGCGCGAGCACAGTCGGGATCAACATCGGTAAGACGATCAGATTTTGCTTAACGAATAACACGGCATTCGGTGTCTTCAGAAAATCGAGATTGGCGAACAACGACAAAATCAGAGTGACCAGGATGGCGCCATAGAAATAAGGCCGCTGGCACCAGAAAAAATCTTCCAGGTCGATTTCGTCTTCATCTGGAGCCTTGGGTCCGACCAATGCGCAGATCAGAAAGACTGAAATAGCAACGAGGAACTGGATGGTGACAGAGGCAAGATCCCAGCTCTTGATCGAACGAAGATCCCAGAGCGACAACCAGTCGGCAAAGACCAAGAGAATGGCATTAGCTATGCCCAGAGTGAGCAAGCCGGAAAATCGCACACGGTCACGCGCGACGACAAGCTCGGCGATACGCGCAAGAAGGTGCGTCAGCGCCAAAGCATAAACGAACGAGAGAAGCGCGGTGACATGTTCAAATGCTGTCATCCGAATCTATTCCTGTAAACGTTGCGCCGCTTTAACTCGGCGAAGAAACTGACTGACTCGCGTCCCCGCGGGCTTGCCCGTCGATGTCTCTCGGCTCCCGCCGGTTCCATTGTCGATCTTCACTTCTTTGACTCCCCTTTAGTTCTAATAACCTTCTGGGCCAGCGCTTGGAAGCGCGGCTCGCTGCGAATGCTGTCGTAAAGCTGATCGCCATCGATCCACCAGAATATGGGATCGCGGTCTTCATAAGCTTTCTCCAGCCAGTCCAAAGCTTTCTCCTTTTCGCCGAGCCCTAAATAAACCGCCGCCCGGTTCGCGGGTGAGACATATCGCTGCTTCGATAACTCTTCCAAATCCTGAAGTATTTGTTCTGCCTTAGCACGATCACCGTTGGCAGCGTAGGCATATCCGAGCGAACTGACATACCATGGCAGGTCATCCAGCGACGCGGCCTTTTGGAACTCCGCCCTTGCCTCAACCTTGTTCCCTTTCCCAATCAAGCACCAGCCGAGGATCGAGTGGGCGAAAGCATTATTCGGATCCAATTCCAAAGTCTTGCGGATTTGCGTAGCCGCCTCCTCATAACGGCGCGCCCAGTAAAGAAAAAAGGCGAGGTCGGTGTTCAGGAAAGTGCTTAGGGGATCGAGTTCTAGGGCCTTCTTTTCTGCCGCGATCGCTTCGTTGAACCGGCCCATTTCCGCGAAGGTCCAACCATATTGATCATAAGCCAGAGCCAGGTTCGGATTTAATTCCACGGCGCGGTCGAGTTCCTTCTCAGAGGCGTGCGGACCGAGCACGCTGAAGAGAGCTGTCCCCATGGCTAGATGCGCTTCGGCGAGATTCGGATCGAGGGCCAGCGCCTTCTTCGCCAATTCCATTTCTTTGGCCCAGGCTTCCTTGCCCGCCATAATCTGCCCTCCAGCCCAGCCGTAGGTATCAGCTAGTCCGCAATAGGCCAAAGCGAAGTTGGGATCCACTTTCAGCGCCTGTTCATAATAGTGGATCGCGTTAGTCCAGCCTGCGCGCGTGAACTTGGTGAAATGATAACGGCCCAGCAGATAGAGACGGTGCGCTTCCGGATTCTCAGTCGGCTTCTTCGCCAGCGCGCGCGCTTCATCGACACCTAACTGCACTTGCAATGCTTCGACTACGCGTCTCGCTACATCGCTTTGCACAGCGAGGATATCCTTCATGTCGCCGTCGTAGGTTTCGGACCAGAGATGAAAACCGTCGGCCACGTTGATGAGCTGAGCCGTAATCCGCAGCTTATCGCCGGCCTTGCGCACACTGCCTTCCAACACGGCATTCACGTGCAGTTGCTCTCCGACCTTACGGAAGATGTCGTCCTCGTTTTTCCCTTTGAACGCGAAAGATGAACTGCGCCCGGGGACGTGCAAACTTTTTACTTTCGTCAGGACGTTGAGCAATTCCTCGGTCATCCCATCGCTCAGATATTCGTCGTTCTTGTCCGCACTCAGGTTCAAGAAAGGCAACACCGCAATCGACTTTGCTGAGTCAATTTGCGCCGCGTTTGGCTTTACCGCCGTGTACCGGCCGACGAAAAACAATCCGATCGACAAAAGTCCGCCGAGAACGGCCACATAAATCCACGCCTGAGATTTGAAGCGCGGCTGCGTAAGATCGACATCTTCCGTACGCTTCAATCCTTCCGGTGTAATCTCAAAGGCCCAGGCAAGCACGAGTGCGATCGGAAAACCGACGATGATTAAAAGAACGATCAGGCGAATTGCCCAGTTGGGAACATCGAAGACCGGAAATACCTGCGCGATTCCCTGGGAGAGCGCCCAGCCCGCAACAACGTAAGCAACCGCGACTTTGTAAACGTTGCGCCGCTTTAGCTCGGAGAAGAAATTGCGATTACCCATAGGACGCTGCTAGGAACCGAGCGTGTAGAAAACAAAAAACCAAATGTTCTGGACGAACATGCCGCCAACGCCGACCCATTGCAGCCAACGCGGCTTTGCCCAACCAGCCAGCACTGCAAAAACGCCGAGAGCCAACCCAACCAGCTCTGCCTCGATCCACTCGTTAGGCTTCCATCCTGGAAAGGTGTTCCGGTCGGCGTAGGTCGCGAGCCCTCCCATCACGGCCAACGCAAGGGTAGCAGAGAAAATAACGCGACGCTGTCGCTCAAAGTAGGCTGCCATGTCGAGCGCTCCGGTTTCGCTACAGGGCATGGCCACGAGCGAACAGCTAAAGTAGTTTGGGATAACCCAGCCGAGCTGAAGCAGTACTTCACCAAGCGTCCAATGCTTGATGTTCTCGAGCTGCCAAAGGCCGAGCCAGTTGATGATGACACCGAGCGCGGCGTTAACCATTGAGACCGTTAGCAGGGCGGAGAAGCGCACGCGTTCGCGATTCAGGATCAACACCGATGCGCTCGAGAACACATGCGTCAGCGCGATGGCGAAAATAAAAGATACAAGGACGGTGACGTGTTGAAACATTAGCTTAGGTGCGACGGCTAAGGTCCCTCATGCTCTTTGATTGTGAGCAGTTGTTGGAAGCCGGGATCCTTGCGAATCGGGTCCCAGACCGGATCGATTTTCAGGCGCGCGATGGAAACGGTTTCGCCCGCGGGAATGGTAAGTAGCCGGCGGAGAATTGCGATCGCGTCGGATGCCGCTCCCGTGCGAGCTTCGACTTCGGCAAGGCCGGCCAGATTGGAATTACCAAGAAGCGCATCTTTCTCCGGCGGGAGTAACTCCACTGCCTGCCGCGCGAGTTTGAGAGCGTCGGCGTCACGTTTGAGCGCGAGATAAACCCAGATCAATTCTCTCATTGAAACGCGCTCGTTCGGCCGCTCGCGTAATCTTTCCTCGAGCAGCTGTCTCGCTTTTTCTGCGTCGGCTTGTGCGCCGATGAAATCGCCAGC
>Ga0193719_10001160_pt1 | contig 10319 bp, 5 predicted proteins | sample U2a2metaG_FD_160103 | JGI IMG/M metagenome (GOLD analysis project Ga0193719, IMG submission 160103) | Soil microbial communities from a riparian zone of the East river system, Colorado, United States - U2a2 | ecosystem: Environmental > Terrestrial > Soil > Riparian zone | place: USA: East River... | reverse complement strand
CTATGTAAAAGGCAGCGACTTCCAAACTGCGGGTCTTTTAGTGTGCTCGTGCTCGTAATCGCGTCTCCCTCCAAAAATGTGCATCGTTCGCGTCTTGACAAAGCGAGCAAGCGAAGTCAATCGAGTACGGTGTCGTTGCCCTTGAACCGAAACCTATTTTCGCTCGCCGCGCGACTCGTGCTGGCCGTGATCGCGTCACTCTGGGGCATGATTGCAATGCCGTCGCGCGCGCAAGAATTGCCGTCGCTCATCAACGTTGTTGATTATTCCAAATTGATTCCGCTTCTGCCCGACGCTCCCGCAGGCTGGACGGCCGATAAACCGGAAGGCTCAACCACCGACGTCGGTGGATTCAAATTAACCAATGTCCATCGTGATTATCGCAAAGGCGAAGGCGACAAGGTGCCGACTACTGCGATCAGCATTCTAGATTCCGCGGCCAACCCTGATTACGTGGAAGCAACTACGGCAGCATGGAATTTCACCACCACATCGACGGAAGGCTATTCCAAAGCCGTCACGGTCGATGGCAATCCCGGCTTCGAGACCTTCGAGAACGAAGGCAAACACGGCACGCTTTGGATCATGGTGGCGAAGCGTTATTTTCTACAAATCGAAACGCAACAGCAGGAGCCCGCCGCGCTCCAGGAGTGGGCCAAGCGTGTTGATGTAAAGAAGCTTGCCGCCATCAAGTGACGGTGAGAGGCGGGAATAGTGACTAGTGCTAGGATTTGAAGCGCTGAATTTTCCACCATTCACCCATCGCCGATCACTTCTCCGCTCCTTCCCCCGCCATCGGCACGAAACGGACTGGCAACACAGCGCTCTGCTCTAGTCGCCCATCTTTCTTTTCCAGAAGGTAAAGCTCCTGCGCGAACTTTGCCCCGACTGGAATAATCATGCGGCCGCCTTCTTTCAGTTGATCGACCAATGGCTGCGGCACGCGCTCGGGAGCACAGGTTACGATGATGGAATCGAACGGCGCATGCTCCGGCCAGCCCTTGTAACCGTCGCCGGCTTTCACGTGCACGTTTTTGTAACCGAGACGTTGTAATACCGCTTCGGCATTTTTTGCCAGCGGCTCGATAATTTCGATCGAGTAAACCTCGGCCACCAGCTCCGCCAGAATTGCCGCTTGATAACCAGAACCGGTGCCGATCTCCAGAACGCGATCAGTCGGCTGCGGCCGCAATTCCTCGGTCATAAATGCGACGATGAACGGCTGCGAAATGGTTTGATCGTAACCGATCGGCAACGGTCGATCCGTGTAACTCTCAGCCCGAAATTCTGCCGGCACGAATTCCTCCCGCGGCACTTTGCGCATCGCCGCCAGCACTCGCTCCTCCACCACACCGCGCATCACGATTTGCTCCTTCACCATACGCTCACGCTGCGCCGGGAAGTCAGCAACTTGTGTCTCTGCGCGCCCGCAACTCGCGCAGAGCAATGCAGACGCAAGTAACAAGAAGCGCATCCTCAACAATAATACGCGGCGTGATCGTGAAAAGACACTGCTTCTCACGCGGCGTTCGCGTCCGTTTCTCCGGGGAGCGCAGGCAGCTTGCCTGCAACCGTCGGCAGCTTGCCGACGGGATTTTGTGCTCGGCAAGCTGCCGAGCACTGCGGGCTAGCAGCCCGCGCTCCCCAGATCGCAAGCGTCCCGCAGAGCGAAAGAACAGAGCGAAATTCTCCCTGTCCTTCGTGTTCTTCGTGGTTAATTTCACCGCTCAATAGGATGCAAGAAGAACGCAAAACTCCCGAAATGCGCGCGCAGATGACGGACATTGAGCGCCTTCGTCATTCGACTGCCCATGTTTTGGCGACGGCAGTCTTGAAGATCTGGCCGGAGGCGCAGTTCGCAGCCGGGCCGCCGGTCGAGAACGGATTCTATTATGATGTCGATCTCCCGCACCGGATTTCACCGGAAGATTTCGAAAAGATCGAGGCGGAGATGAAGAAGGAGATCAAAGCAAACCACCCGTTCGAACGAATGGAAGTTTCGCGTGACGAAGCACTTGAACTTGGCAATAAAGGTCGACTCGCGGCGTTAAATGAGCGGAACGCTCCGAGCAAGTTCAAGCTCGACATCATCGAAAACATTCCGCCGGGCGAAACGATCTTGCTCTATCGCAATGGCGACTTCATCGATCTTTGCGCCGGGCCGCACGTCATGCGCACCGGAAACATCGGCGCGTTCAAGCTCACCAGCCTCGCCAGCGCTTATTATAAAGGCGACGAAAAGAATCCACAGCTCCAGCGGGTTTACGGCACCGCGTTCAAGACGAAGAAAGAACTCGACGACTACTTCGCGATGTTGGAGGAAGCGAAGAAGCGCGATCATCGCAAACTCGGCAAGGAACTAGAGATTTTCATCATTGATGACGATGTCGGTCCAGGTTTGCCGCTGTGGTTACCCCGCGGCGCTGCCATCATCGAAGAACTCGAGAAGCTCGCGAAGGAAACGGAGTTCGCTGCCGGATATCAGCGCGTGCGCACGGTTAATATCGGCCGTGAACAGCTCTATAAAAAGAGTGGTCATCTTCCGTTCTACGAGGAGTCAATGTTTCCTCCAATGTCGGTGGACGAATTTGCAGAGGAGCGAAAGGAACTCACCACAGAATCGATTCGATACGCGCTCCTGATCGACCAAGAACTTAAAGCGACCTCGCCCCAGACCGCTCCTGAAATGTACTTCAAGCCACTTGCCAAACGAGGCCTCGAGAGCGCGGCGTGGGTAGCAAGGCAGCTAATCGAGAAAGACAAGACTCTGGAAAGATTAGCAGCTCTCGTGAAATCCTACGACGATGTCCGGGAGAAGCTTGATGCGTTGCCTATAGACAATTACCGGCTCAAGGCGATGAACTGTCCGCATCATCATAAGTTATATGCGGCGCTGCCGCGGAGTTATCGCGATCTGCCGTTGCGGCTGGCGGAGTACGGATTTTGTCATCGTTACGAGCAGAGCGGCGAGTTGTTCGGACTCATGCGCGTGCGCTCGATGCAGATGAACGACGCGCATCTCTACATGACGCCGGAGCAATTCGAGGCCGAGTTCAACGCGGTGAACGAAATGTATCTAAATTATTTCAAGCTTTTCGGGCTGGAGAAATATCTGATGCGCTTCTCGACGCATGATCCGGCGAAGCTCGGACAAAAATTTGTCGATGAACCGGAGCTTTGGAAACAAACCGAGGAGATGACGCGGAATGTGCTTAAGAATTCCGGAATCAATTACGTCGAGGTGCCTAACGAGGCCGCGTTCTACGGGCCGAAGATCGACGTGCAGGTGTGGAGCGTGATCGGCCGCGAATTTTCCATCGCGACCAACCAGGTCGATTTCGCCCAGCCGCGGCGGTTCAACCTCGTTTACAAAGATCGTGATAACACCGAAAAGACACCGATCTGCATTCATCGTGCACCGCTCGGCACGCACGAGCGCTTTATCGGTTTCCTGATCGAACATTACGCCGGCAATTTCCCGCTCTGGCTGTCGCCCGAACAAGTGCGCATCTTAACTATCGGGGATGAACCTCAGCTAGTCGATTATTCGCAAGCTATCCTGGCTGAGCTTCGCAGTCATCAAGTGCGCGCGGAGATCGATGCTTCAACCGACAAGATCAACGGCAAAATCCAGCGCGCCGAGCAAATGAAAGTCCACACTATGTTCGTCATCGGAAAGCGCGACATGGAAGCCAATGCTGTTAGCGTCCGCGTTCACGGCAAAGGAAACCTCGGTGCGAAGCCACGTGGCGAGGTCATCGCAGACATTTTGCAATCGATTAAAGAGCGGCGGAGCGAGTAAGCCCAACCGCCGATCGCCGGAGCTTGTAACGCGAAACTTTCTGCTTACACCGTGTTCGGATTCCGTCCGGCAACATGCCAGACGGTGCGAGCAAAATGCTCGCGCTACCCGAAATCAATTTCCAATTTCTTTGCGCTCCAAGTAAAGTGCGCGCTTCATGGACTCTCAGGGCGCGCTTAAGAAATACTTCGGTTACGACGCATTCCGCCCGCTACAGCAGGAAATTATCGATGATGCGTTGAATGACCGCGATGTGTTTGCGCTTTTGCCAACCGGCGGTGGCAAGTCGCTGTGTTTTCAGCTACCGGCGCTGTTGCGCGACGGGGTGACGATTGTGGTGTCGCCGTTAATCGCGCTGATGAAAGATCAGGTCGATGCCCTGCGGACGAGCGGAATCGCGGCGACCTTCTTGAATTCGACGCTTGCCGGGAGTGAGTCGCGCGAACGACTGCGCGGACTTGATCGCAACCAATTCCGTCTGCTCTATGTCGCGCCGGAGCGGCTGATGATGGAGAATTTTCTGGAGCGCGCCCTGAACTGGAACATTGCGCAGATCGCGATCGATGAAGCCCATTGTATCAGTGAATGGGGCCATGATTTTCGCCCGGAATATCGCGAACTGAAAAAAATGCGGACGCATTTTCCCGATGTCCCAATCATGGCGCTGACTGCGACCGCAACCGAACGAGTGCGCGATGATATCATCAAGCAACTAAAGCTGCATGCGCCGCGTTGTTATGTCGCGAGTTTCAACCGTCCGAACCTGACTTATCGGGTGGTGGCGAAGTCATCGGCTTACCAACAAGTGCTCGATTTCATCAGGGCGCGCCCGAACGAGAGCGGAATTGTTTATTGCACGAGCCGTAAATCCACTGACGCCCTGGCGGAAAAGCTGACGAAAGATGGGATCAAGGCGTTGCCTTACCACGCGGGAATGGAATCTCGGGAACGGACGCGCAACCAGGAAGCGTTCTTGCGCGATGATGCGCGCGTCATCACCGCGACGATCGCGTTCGGCATGGGTATTAACAAACCGAACGTCCGGTTCGTTATTCATCATGATCTGCCGAAGAACATCGAAGGGTACTATCAGGAAACGGGACGCGCGGGTCGCGATGGTCTGCCGAGCGAGTGCGTGCTGCTCTTCAGTGTGGGCGATGTCGTGAAACAGCGGCGTTTCATCGAGGAAAAGAGTGAAAGCGAGCAGCGCATCGCACACGAGCAATTGCGCACCATGGTCGCGTATGCGGAAACGCGCCATTGCCGGCGGGCGACATTGTTGCGGTATTTCGGCGAAAGCTGGCCGCCTGCTTCTGTAGAGGCAGGCGTGTCGCCTGCATCGACTGGTCGGTCTGCAGCCGGCACGGCTGCCGCCACAGGACAAGGAATTTCATGTAACGGCTGCGACAATTGCCTGGAACCACGCGAGACGTTCGATGGCACGATTCCGGCGCAAAAATTTCTCTCTTGCGTGCATCGAGTGCAGGCCAAGCAAGGCTTTGGATTTGGACTCAATCACATCGTGGAAGTGCTGATTGGCGGAACGAACGAGGCGATCAAAAAGCGCGGACATGATCGGCTATCGACCTTTGGAATCGGCGCGGATTTGAAACGCGAGCAATGGCAAAAAATCGGGCGGGAACTGTTACGGCTCGGTTTGGTGGAAGCAGCGCCGGGGAAATTTGCGACTTTAAGTGTGACCAACGCCGGAATGATGGCGCTACGAGAACGGACACCGATCACGTTAACCAAGCCGATCGAGTCGCCAGCAAAGAAGGTCCGCACCCCACGGGCTGGCGAAATCGAATGCGATGAAGAACTTTTCGAGCGTTTACGCGCGCTGCGCCGAAAGATCGCGGACGAGCGCGATGTCCCTGCCTACATTATTTTTTCCGATGCAACACTCCGCCAGATGGCGCAGGCGTGTCCACAAAGTAAGAGCGATTTCGCACAAATCGCCGGAGTAGGGCAACAAAAACTCAAGGAATTTGCGGAGCCATTCCTGGCAGAGATCGGTGAGCACCTTCGCTCCGACTTGGCGATGGCAGCGTCGTCGCGGACATTCTGACGCGCCGTGCCAAGGGGCATGACCTCTGCTGCTTCTCTCGCGAGATGGAGTGCGAAGAAGGGCAGCCTACGGAAGATGTGGATACCGGCGCTCAGACCGCTCCTTCTTTCTGGCAAAGAATCGGCCCGCGCGTAGTGGCGCTAGTCGCTTTAGTTGGTCCAGTTGCCGCGGTCTTCTTAAGTCAGCATTGGCATTTGCGGTCCGAATTGCGTCAGAAGCTAACGGAAACGCAGCCGCCAACGGGTTATGCAATTGAAACGACGGCGACAAAAGCCGCGCCGGAAGTAAATCGGCTCGCGCCAGGGGTAAATCCTACTGCGACGGCGCCGATTTCAGTCGATATCATCGCAAGTCCACCGCGGTCGGTCACCGACCAGCCAGCGGCTTTGCAATTAACGACGAAACCAGCGGGCGCAACCTTCGCGGTTTATCCCGGAATAATCGCGGATAAGGCCGCCCCGGTTTCCGCGCCGTTACGGACTGGCACATCTCCCGATACGGCCGAGGATCTTCGCGGGGGAAATTACACAATTTTTTTTCACAAGGACGGCTGGCCGGATAGCCGGACCGAGGTCCAGCTGCAAGCCGGCGAGGTTCGTCCGGTCGAGTACGCGTTTTTCCATGGTGAAGTTACGATCACGAGTGTTCCAAATGGCGCGGAAATTCTTTGCGGCACTGTTTCGCTTGGGTTCACGCCGCTAACGGTTGCTTTGCCGGCTGGCAATCAAGTGCTCACCGCCCGTCTCAAGAATTATCCCGACCGCACTCAAAATGTCGCGGTTAATGAAAACGCAACTCCCACAATCGAGTTTCAAATGCGCGTGCGCCGCCACCTTGGCAAGGCGAAACCAACACCGCCGCCGTCGTTAATTGGGAAAGTCGGCGACAGCCTGAAACATCTTTTCGGCGGGAGTCCGACTCCCGCGCCGCATAGAAAACGGTAAGCAGTGACATCAATTTGCGATTGCTTTACCGCGCGCATTTGAATGTCTCAAACGCGTTGAAATATTCTAGCTCGGCGAGCGCTATGTCGTCTTGACCCTTCCGGCGATTCCACACTATCCTCCGCTCGCGTCGATCGGCGAATATCACAGCGAACATGCGCAAGGAACTTACCGTCCGCGGACTAATCATAGGAATCATCATCACGTTGGTGTTCACTGCGGCCAACGTGTACTTCGGTCTTAAGGCCGGTCTTACCTTTTCTACGTCAATTCCGGCGGCGGTAATTTCGATGGCGATACTGCGCGGTTTCAAGAATGCGACCGTGCAGGAAAACAACATTGTGCAGACCGTCGCGTCAGCGGCCGGCACGCTCTCGTCGATCATCTTCGTGTTGCCGGGTTTGATCATGATCGGCTGGTGGACTGAGTTTCCTTTCTGGATCTCATTCCTGATCTGCGCGCTGGGCGGCATTCTGGGCGTGATGTACTCCATCCCGCTGCGTCGCGCGTTGGTGACGAGTTCGGACCTGCCGTATCCGGAAGGCGTCGCGTGCGCGGAAGTTTTGAAGGTCGGCAGTAGTGGCGATAGCGTGCACGCTTCTGAGATTGAACACGGGCGCTCGGGTCTGCTGGCGGTGTTGTGGGGATCAATTGTTGCCGCGGTCTTCGCGGTCATCGTTGCCACGCAAGTATTCGCCGCTGATGTGGCGCAGACGTTTCGAATCGGCAGGCGCGGTGCAGTGAGCGGTTATGATTTCTCGCTTTCGTTCGCGTTGCTGGCAATCGGTCATTTGGTCGGTTTGTCGGTCGGCATCGCCATGCTCATTGGCACATTAATCGGCTGGGGTTGGGGGGTGCCGCACTACTCGGCGCTGGTGGGCGATCTCACGACCGCTGCCGCTCAGCTCGCGCAAAGCACTTGGAGCAAAAAAGTCCGTTTCCTTGGCGCAGGCGCGATTGGCGTTTCGGCGATCTGGACGCTACTCAAGCTGGTGAAACCAGTCGCGAAGGGCCTCGCCGGCGCAATGGCCGCTTCGCGCGCGCGCAAGGCCGGCAAGGCCGACACGCTGCCGATCACCGAGCGCGATATTCCGATCGGCATCGTCGGTCTGGTTACGCTAGTTTGTATGCTGCCGATCGGCTGGGTGCTCGGCTACTTTGCAAACGCGAGCGGACTCGGCGCGCACATGACTACGCTCGTAATCGGCGGTGTGGCCTATGTCGTTTTGATGAGCTTCTTCGTCTCGGCAGTCTGCGGTTACATGGCGGGCCTGATCGGTTCGTCGAACAGTCCGCTATCGGGCATTGGCATCCTGGTGGTGATCGGTGCTGCCTTGCTGCTCGTTGTTGGCGTGAAGCCATACGTTTCGCCGGATGCGAGCAAGGCTTTGATGGCGTTCGCGCTTTTTACCACTGCGGTCATCTTCAACGTGGCCGCGATCGCTAATAACAACTTGCAGGATCTCAAAACTGGCCAGCTTGTTGATGCGACTCCGTGGAAGCAGCAGGTCGCACTCGTGATCGGGGTAATTGCGGGCGCATTCGTCATCCCGCCAGTGCTCGATCTGGTGAATCATGCTTACGGGTTTGTTGGCGCGCCGGGTGCCGAGTTGCGTCCGCATCCATTACCGGCGCCTCAAGCGGGCCTCATATCCTCACTCGCGCAAGGCGTCATCGCCGCGAACATCGACTGGAGCCTGATTCGAATCGGCGCCTTAATCGGCGTGTGCATTATTCTGCTGGACGAAATCCTCGCGCGCACGACACGACACATGCGCGTTCCGCCGCTCGCCGTCGGCCTTGGGATTTATCTGCCTACACAGAGTACCCTGATGATCGTCGTCGGCGCGATCGTGGGCTGGCTTTTTGAACGCCGCGCGGATCGCACGCCAAAGCCGGAAGCGACAAAGCAACTGGGCGTGTTACTCGCATCGGGGTTGATCGTCGGCGAAAGCATTATCGGCGTCGTCATCTCTGCGATCGTTGTCTTCTCCGGTAAAGGCGCGCCGCTCTCGTTGGTCGGTCCCAACTTCGAAACTGCTGCGGTGATCATCGGCGGCATCGCCTTCGCCGCGATAGCGTTCTTGCTTTATCGCTGGATCTTGCGAATGGGGGCGGCGCGGACGACCTGAGCCGCGTAAATCGCTAGGCGACTGCTCGGGCGGATTCACAAATCCGAATGGCACAAATCGATCTGAGAAATCCGCCTAACGAGTTCCCGGACATCGTTGGGGCGAAGCCGGAGAACCCGATCCTCGCGAGCTTCCGTCCTTTCATTCCGGCACGCGCACAGCTCCGCGAACTGACGCCATTGCCGCTCATCATCGGCACGCTGCTCGGCATGATCTTCGGCGCGTCATCACTTTATCTCGTGCTCAAAGTCGGATTGACGGTGAGTGCGTCCATTCCTGTCGCCGTGATCTCGATCACGATCTTCCGCCTTCTTTCCAAATTCGGTCTGCGCGATTCGACGGTGCTCGAGAACAACATCGTGCAAACCGCGGGTTCGGCCGGCGAATCAATCGCCTTCGGTCTCGGCGTGACCATGCCCGCCATCATGATTCTCGGGTTCGATCTCGAGATCACGCGTGTCATGTTGGTGGCGACTCTCGGCGGATTAATTGGAATCTTGATGATGATTCCGCTGCGCCGCGCGCTCATCGTGCAGCAGCACGGTTACTTGAAGTATCCGGAAGGCACGGCGTGCGCAGAAGTCTTGAAGGCCGCCGCGTCCGCCGAATCGCGCGATGCTGCGCACGCCGGCGATGCCGTTGCGCGCGCTGCGGCGGACGAAGCGGTCAGCGGCGGCAAGATTATTATCGGGGGTTTCGCGATCGGGTTCATCTATTACGGCCTGCAGCAAATCTTCAAAATCATGAAGGAAGTGCCGGAGAAAATTTTTGCGAAGCCATTCCAAAGCGCGTCGATTTCGCTCGAGAACAATCCCGCGCTCCTCGGTGTCGGTTACATCATCGGTCCGCGCATCTCCTCGCTCATGATGGCTGGCGGCGTCTTGTCCTATCTCGTCCTTATTCCGGCGATCAAATATTTCGGCTCCGCCGGAACGCTACCGCTGGCGCCGGAAACCGCGCACAGCATTGCCGACATGTCGATCGAGCAAATTCAGAAGGGCTACATTCTATATATTGGTGCGGGTGCCGTCGCCGCCGCCGGTATCATCAGTCTCTTTCGTTCGATACCGCTCATCTGGCACGGGCTGAAAGGCGGACTCGAAGACCTGCGGAGATCGGGTGCGGTCCGGGAAAACGTGCCCCGCACAGACCAGGACTTGTCGATGAAGTGGGTCCTCGGCGGGATAATCGCCTTGCTCATCGTTATGATGATCGCGCCGCAATTGAATCTGCGGTTTAACTTGTTAGGCGCGATTCTGATTGTCGCGTTTGGTTTCCTCTTCGTTCTGGTCTCGTCGCGTCTGACCGGCGAAGTCGGCTCATCCTCCTGTCCAACCTCGGGCATGATGATCGCAACGTTGCTGCTTACGTGT
>Ga0193719_10001159_pt1 | contig 10322 bp, 8 predicted proteins | sample U2a2metaG_FD_160103 | JGI IMG/M metagenome (GOLD analysis project Ga0193719, IMG submission 160103) | Soil microbial communities from a riparian zone of the East river system, Colorado, United States - U2a2 | ecosystem: Environmental > Terrestrial > Soil > Riparian zone | place: USA: East River... | reverse complement strand
CATCAGCGACGACGACTACACCGGCGACACCACGCACCGCTTCTACCAGGCATGGCAACAGCAGAACTGCAGCATTGACAACGCAACCAAGCAAAATCCGACCGGTTGCCTCAGCGATCTGTTCCCGTTCGTGATGGCGTCTTATTCGGCGACCAACAAGAGCCAGGGCAACTCGATGGGATTTTACAACGCGGAGCAGGAGCAGGCTCCGGTGCTGAAGATGCTGGCCGATCGGTTTACGCTGAGCGACAACTTCCACCAGTCGTTCCAGGGCGGAACCGGTGCCAACCACTTCATGCTCGGGACCGGCGACGCAGGCTATTGGAGCGACGGCAACGGCAACGCCATTGCGCCGCCTGCCAACGTGGCGACCGCGAATCCGAATCCGAAGCCGAATACCGTCAACCAGTACACGGTGGATGGCAATTTCAGCGCATGCGCCGACATCTTCCAGCCGGGTGTCCAGCCGATCGTGAGCTATCTGGAGCATTTGCCCTACGCAGCAGAGCCGAACTGCAAGCAGCGCCATTACTACATGCTCAACAACGTCAACCCGGGCTTCTTGCCGAACGGTGCCCTGGCGGGCGGAACCACCCTTCCGCCGCAAACCGTCCGGACCATCGGCGATGCCCTGATTGAGAAGAAAATCTCGTGGGCATATTACGGCGGTGCGTACAATGACGCCGTGGTTCTTTCGAATGAGGCGGTTGCGGCAAATCCGACAAGCCCCAGCTTGGGCGCGGCGGCTCTCACCGACCCGGCTCATGCCCTGGGCGTCGCCTACTGCCAGATCTGCAATCCGTTCCAGTATGCCAGGTCGATCATGGCAGATCCCGCGGTTCGGATGGCGCATATCAAGGATACCGCTGACCTGATCACGGCCATTAAGAACAACACTCTGCCTGCGGTGTCGTTCGGCAAGCCCGATGGTCTCCTCGACGGTCATCCGCAGAGCTCGAAGGTCGATCTGCTCGAAGCCTATGTGCTGAACGTCCTTGGTGCCCTCGACGACAATCCCAAGCTCAAGGCCGAGACGGCCGTCCTCGTCACCTTTGATGAGGCCGGCGGCTACTGGGACTCGGGCTTCGTCCAGCCGCTCGACTTCTTCGGCGATGGGCCGCGCATCCCGTTGCTGGTTCTCTCGCCTTATTCGACCGGCGGAAAGATCCATCACGGTTATGGCGACCACGCCTCGATCCTGAAGTTCATCGAGCGCAACTGGAAGCTCCAGCCGCTGACGACCCGCAGCCGTGACAATCTTCCCAATCCGAAAATGGCGAAGAACAACCCGTACGTACCGACCAACAGCCCGGCGCTCGACGACCTGTTCGATGCGTTCGACTTCGACCATCCGGTCACTCAGGCCTTTACCGAGTGAGCGTCATAGCGATCACGTGTACTTCGTGATCTGACTTTATGGTGGCGCCGATCGGGCTGTGCGGCTCGATCGGCGCCGCTTTTTTGTCTCGTTCCATATGACGGATTCATGCGATGGCCAAAGACTTCACAATCTCTTCGCCCTCATGGCTGAGTCTGCTTGGCCTCATCGGCGCCCTTGGCTGTGGATACGCGCCGGCGCAGGCGCAGCAATTTTCGGCCGATCTCGTCCGCGCCACACCTCATGATGGGGCGGCCACGTCTGTCGGCAAGCTCCGTGTCTTCGATGGCAAGGTCCGGATCGAAATGCCGGATTTTCCGGACGGGTTCTTTCTGATCGATGGCGCGAGCCGCGCCGCCCATTTTGCGCGGCCGGGTGAACGGGTTTTTATGGATGCCCGGCAATCGAGCCCGCTGACCCATTTGTTTGTTCCGGTCGACGTCGGCGACCCCTGCCCGCAATGGCAGGCCATGGCAAAGCTCGCTGGCGCCACCGACCGGAACGACCCTTGGCGATGCGAGCGTGTCGGGGAGGAGTCGGTCGACGGACGCGGTGTCGTCGCCTACCGGGCGATATCATCCCCTGGTCGGGACATCCTTGGCTGGATCGATCCGAACCTCAAATTCCCGCTGAGAATCCGACTGCAAGACGGTACGTCAATCACTGCGAAGAACATTCGCGAGGAGCCGCAGTCGGCGCGCCTGTTCGAGATTCCGTCGGGCTTCCGGAAATTCGATCCCGAGGCCCTCATCAAGCGCATCAAGCAGAGCGATGTGTGGGTCGATGGGCCGCCGCCGTAACGCGATTCCGCTCAACCGGACCAGAAACCGGCACATCTTTGTCCAGCGACCGATGCGTTCTTCCGCTAGAGCATGATGGCTTGGAGTTGAATCGAGTCGCCGCGAAGCACTAACGATCTCGTGTCCCGGACGTGGCGCAGCACGTCATAAGCGCGTTCACGCGCGTCTTCGACACGCTCGTAAGCGCGTTCACGCGCGTCTTCGACGCGCTCGTAAGCGCGTTCACGCGCGTCTTCGACGCGCTATGGGGCGGTGTACCGCAAGGCCTGGACACAAAATCGCGAAAACAACCCCATGCAAAGTAGAATGGGTCCCCGGCTCGCAGCACTCGTGCTGCGCTGCGTCCGGGGCACGAGAAAAAAATGGTCCGTCGTCACGGCCCCCACCTAATCTCATCCCGCTCTAGAGCGAGTGGTTTGCGAACGCGAATCCCACCATCATCAGCCCGATTGCGGCGATCCAGCCGCCGAAGGCACGGATGGCGATCCCCCTCCAGGCCGTCGAGGCTCCGGCGTCAGGCCGACGAAAGGCCAGCGTCACGGCCATGGTGAGCGTGATCGCGGCGTAGCCCATGCAGGCTAGACCTGCCGCGAACAGCAGCCGATTGGTGTCGGACCCAACATCGCCCGCATTCGCGGCGCCGCGCATCACGGCCAAACCGAAAGCGATTGCACAGAGCGGGGCGGTTGGGATTCGAGGTGCTGCCGCCAGCAGCAAACCCAGCACAAGAATCATTCCGGCGTCCGCTGCCGGCCCTGCTGATACAAAACCGGTCGTTCGCCCCAAAACCAGACCAGCCAAAAGTCCCAGCGGGAACGCCAGCACGAGCCAGCGTCCCTTTGAGGCGCCAAGCGAGCCCGCCAGCACACCCATGGCGACCCACAGGATGAGATCCTGGAGATCGGTCAACGGATGCAAGGCACCGGTGTAAAAGTCGCCGAGGCGCGAGGCGGCGATGTGCGCGTCCGCCGCTTGTGCCGAAGCAATCAGCGTCGCGGTTGCGATCGATGCGCGTGCCAACCTGTATGTCATGCGATCGCACCGAGGCTTTGCGCGAGGAAATAGCAACCGAGCGCAGCGATCACCGCGCCGAGCCCCTGAATCAACCGGCCTCCCGCAGGCCAGCGCGTCAGCGTGCCGATCATGATCCCGCACAAGTGGAGCAGGCCGGTGGCTGTGACAAAGCCGACACCGTAGGCCAGCGGATTGGCTGAGTTCGGAAGCTCGGCCCCGTGCGCGTGTCCGTGAAAGACCGCGAACACGGCGACGACGATCGCGGCAGCGGCGAATGGCAAACGGAGGCGCCCCGCGACCGCCGCACCCAGAACCAGGGCCGACAGCGCGATCACGACCTCCGGCATCGGCAGAGCAATGCGCAGCACGCCGAGAACACCGCCGATCGCCATTACCAGCGGAAACGTGATCGGCAACACCCAGATTGCCGGCGCCCCAAGCTGCGCGCCCCAGATCCCGACCGCGACCATCGCAATCAAATGATCCATCCCGGTCAGCGGATGCAGCAGCCCGCTGGCGAGACCGCCGGTCACGCCGACTTGCTCGTGCGCGAACACCGGTTGCGCCAGCGCGAGGGCCGCAAGCGCAATCACGAGGCGCGGAAATACGCGAAAGGACATGGTTCGGCCGTTTCCTGTCATGTGGTGGAAAGGACGCGCAAGAGGCGGCCCAAAAACCAGAACATCGATACCGACCCGATCGCGTAAGCCGGTAGCACGTTGCCCCAGCGCGGCAAGACGGCGTCGAGGCGGCGGTGCGCCCAGAACAGGGCCAGTACCAACAGCACAAAAGCGAGTTGCCCGATCTCCACGCCGACGTTGAAGAAGAGCAGGGCGGCCGGCAGCAGGCGGTGTTCAAGTCCCAATCCCGCCAACGCGCTTGCGAAGCCGATGCCGTGAACCAGACCGAAGCTGAATGCGACAGCCCAGGGGTAGCGCGCGGTCAGCCCGGTTTCTCCACGCTGCTGTTTCACGATTTCAACGCCCACGAATACGATACTGAGCGCGATGCAGGCGTTGAGCGGGCGTTCCGGCACGCCGATAATTCCAAAGGCCGCGGCTGCAAGCGAGGCACTATGTCCGATCGTGAAGGCCGTGATCGTCTTGACCAGCCGCCACCCGCCGCCCACGATCCAGATCAACCCCAGCACGAACAACAAATGGTCAGCGCCCAGCAGGATGTGGTCGATCCCGTAATTCACATAGGTCCTGGCCAGTTCGATCCAGGTCTGCAGCGTCGGAGCGCCGGTGCCGAGCAACGAAACGACCGGGTTCGCGGTCGAGATCGTGTAGCTGCGCGGCTGGTCCGCGATTGGGATGATCTTGATCAGCACCGCGGACATGTCGGCGCCGAGATTGGTGATGGTGATCGGCCCGACCAGCCCCTTCTCGCCGCAATTCATCTCCGGCAGGCGCAGGAAACAGTGCGGCGGCACCCGCAGGTCGACGCGCGCGGCGCCGATTGCGGGCTCCATGGTCCAGCGGCCAACGAAGGCCCCGGGCCGAACCTCGCGGAATTCGATCACGCCCAGCGTGGCTTCGTGCGCGCAAAGCTCTCGCGGAAAGGTCGCCGCAAGGAGGAGCAGCAGGGCTGCCCCCATCAGTCGGAGCGCCGTCATTGCTCGTACCGTACGGTATAGCCCGCCTTCAGGCGGCTCACCGCTTCCCAGGCGCGCTTGCGGGTCTCGTCGGTCAGCCACAGTCGGACGGCTTCGTCCCGAACGCTGTCGAGATTGGCAAGCACGCCTGCGCGCCGGGAATCGAGCCGAACGACGTGCCAGCCATCCTTGGACTGAAGCATTTTCCATTGTCCCAGCGGCAACGCCAGAAGCGCATCGCGGAAGCCTTCGCCAAAGGAGGCGGCCAGGCTTGCGACCGGGCGTCCGAGAATGGCGCGCGTCTGCTTCTGGAGATCCTCGGCTTCGTGTTGTCCCTCGATTTCCACGAGCTGACGGTGCGCCGTCATCTCGTCGGTCGGCGGAGTCAGGTAAAACCCGACACGCTCCTGCTCGTCGAACCGCCCGTGATTGTCCGCAAACCACGCGCGCAGCTGATCTTCCGTCGGCTGTGGCACGCGGATCTGGTCGAAGATCAGCAACTGCAGTTTGAACGCGACGCGGTCGCGGATCATGTCGTCGCCGCGGTCGACGCCGAGCGCCTTGCCCTCGCGGTAAAGGATTTCGCTCGCGACCCAGCTCTCGATCATCTTCTCCATCTCGGCATCGGAAGGTGTGCGCGATTTGTCTTCGTCGAAATTGTCAATGAAGGATTGCCGCATCGCCTTGGATACGGTGATCACTTTGTCGTCCTTCGGCGGCGGATGCAGAACGGCGTCGGCAGCAAAGATCAGCGCCCCGAGCACGACGAAATGCAGCAGCGGTTCGCGCCACAGAAAGCGCGCGGTGCCAGCCACGATCGCACCCAAGGAATGTGCCAAGCGATTTGTCGGATCGGCGGCGCCGCGGTCGGAAATTTCGTTGGAAGATATCCGAAGGCCTTGATCGGTGGGCAGCGCTGGCGTTGTCATATCTTGTTCACAATCTTTCACGGCACGGCGCGCGCAGGCAGCCTGGTGCGCGCAGCCTTATGCAACGGCGCAATCAGTCTGTCACTTGGCAATCGAGCAGCTCATGAAAAAAATCGAAACGGAGAAAGCCGAATGACCGAATTTTTTTGAGGACTGTTCTTTCCAAAATAAAACCTTCACCAAACTGTCTCCGAATTCTGATTTTCGTGGGTCGTAGAGAAATTCGCGTACCGCGCATCGCGAGTTATTGTCGTTTTTCAATTGGCGCGCATCGGAAATCGCTAAGGGGGCGATCAAATGTTTCCATCTGCTAAAACAATTTTACTGACGGCTGCTTCGGTCTCGCTGGCTTTGACGCACACCGCCACGGCCGACGATCGGGGCGGAGATAAACCCAGGGCCAACCCGTATGTCGCTGGCGACATGCATAATCACAATACCTGCACCGACGGATCTGTTTCGGCGGGCTACGCGATCGACCGTTCGGTCGCCACTGGGGTCACAGCCGGCGGCGGCACCAATTTTGATCTCGATTGGTTCACCCTTGGCAACCATGGCGGTGCGGGCAACCGCGACTGCCGCTTCAGCGACAACAGCGCCAACCTGCCGGGCGACCCGACGACCACCTGGAGCCAGACGCTAGGCCAGACCATCGACGGCATCACGATCGCCAGCCTCAAGGGCACGCCGAACGGTACCGGCAGCGGCGCCACCATGTGGCGCTGGCAGTCGATCAAGGAAGTTGAATATCCGATCATCGTCAACCGCACGCCGATATACAACAAAGTGCTCGTCGAAGGGTTGGAATGGATCGTTCCGGGCCACGAGCATACCGACGTCGCGGTGATCACAGGACAGAATCCGCGCGGACACGGCAACGCCGACAAGATGGCCGAGTACGAATTCCGCTTTGACCGCGCCGATATCGACGCGATCGGCTTGCTGGATGGTGAAAATGGTCAGGTTTGGCCGGGCAAGGACAACGTCAACAATAGCGGCACGGCGGGTCATCAAAAAGCGGTGTCGGGCGTAACGTGGCTGCAGACGCATTATCCGCTGCAATCCTATGCTATCCCGACCCACACCGAACGCGCGGGCGTATTCAATCCCACCGGCAGCAACGGTTACAACATCGAGCATTTCCGCGACTTCAACAATGCGGGCCCGACCGTCGCCTTCGGCATCGAATCTCCCGGTCATATGGCGCAGGGCTCTGTCTCCGGCGGCTCGGGTTCCTACGGAACTGGCGCGGTCGGCGGCGGTACCTATGGACTCAGCGGCGTCTACACCGCGAAGGTGGGTGGGCTGTGGGACGGCCTGCTTGGTGAAGGTCGCAATTTCTTCATCTATGTCAGTTCGGACTGGCACAATCGCGGCGCGGGTGGCGCACGCGACGCCTTCACAACCAGCGACTTCATACCGGGCGAGTACACCAAGCTCTACGTTCCGAATTCCGAGCATTTCCGGGCGCAGTCGATCGTCGACGGCATGCGTTCAGGCAACTCATATTCCGTCAACGCCGACATCATCGGGCCGGATCTCGTGTTCCGCGCCAGGGGACGTGACGACGATTGGAAGACCATGGGCGAAACGCTGGTCGTAAGGCCTGGCGAAAAAATCACGGTCGAGATGACCATGACCGTTCCGGCCAAGAACAACAGCCCGTACAGTTTCAACAATCCGCTGTTGCAGCAGGTCGGCATCCACCAGCCGCTGAACAAGCCGTCGCTCGACCATGTCGACCTGATCACCGGCCGTATCGCCGGCGTGATCCCGCCCGGCAGCCCGGGTTACGCAGTCCCGAATGCCGGTGGCGTCGCGGGAGCGTCGATCGTGTACAACCCCACAACCACGATTTCCCAGCAGATCCACGCCAACAACATGAGGAGCAAACGGCTGCGGGACGGCTCCACGGAGCTGACATTCACGACCACGTTCACCGCGGGCACTACACCGAGCTATATCCGCGCCCGCGGTACCAACATTCCGGTCGCAACGCCGAACGTCACCGACAGCGCCGGCAGCCCGCTCCTCGACGTCAACAATGCTCTGGTCAGTTGTACAGACCCGGCATGCCCGACGCATTTGGCCGCCGTCAACGGCGTCAAGAAGGTGACCTTTGACGTTCAGGCCTATTCGAATGTCTGGTTCTACGCGAACCCGATCTTCATTCGGCCTGAAGGTTCGTCGAAGCTGCTGGTTGAAAAGAATGCGGACCTCGCACGGAGGCTTGCCGAGCGTGCCGATAACGATCACGACGGGCACGGCCATGACCATGACCACGACCACGATCACGACCACGACGGACGTGATCATGACGGACGCGATCACGACCGCGATTGAGATCGGGGAAGTGCGGCGGTGCAGGATTTCCCTGCGCCGCCGGCTCTTCATTCATACACAGGATACGGCTCCCGCCGCGCTTCAGCGGGCTTTTTTGGGGACCAATGCAGCGTCGAATGAACACTTTAATCGTTGGCCTTATCGCCAGCCTCGCAGGCGGCGCGGTCACGCCGTGCAGCGGCGATTCCGTTTCGGTCGAACCAACGAGCGAAAGTTGCGAAGCCGCGGTGGAGCAGACGCGCGCCCTGGCGGCGGCTTTGCCTGCAGACGATCTCTCGCGTTATTTTGCCGAGCGCGATCTGCACCAGGCAACGATCGAGGCCGGTAACGGTGAGTTTGATGATTGCCTGGATATGACAGCGCGCGCAGCGGACGAAATAAAAGAACGGCGCCACACGTTGCAACCCGGCGAGAAGTTGAAGGTCCTGCAGTCCAACGAATAGTCTGTGCGGCAGAAACGGTCCCTGCGGTGGTGCGGAAGCCATCGACCGGACAAGGCGGAATTCCGGCGCTTCATCGTGATTGTTTTCCGCGGCGATTGCATGAACACTCCCGCGCGCGCATTGTTCGGCGCATTTTTTGAAGAAGTGTGGACCTTGAGACATGGATCGGATCGAGCCGCTTTTCCCAATCCCTCTGCTGCGTTCGCCGCGGCTGCTTGATCCGGCGCTCAACGAGGCCACCGTGGCAGCGATCCGCGACGCCCGGATCGAAAGCAATCTGCGCTCGGATCAACTGTTCCACACCGAAGTCGCGGATCCGCGCGATAACAAGCTGTTTCAGGAGATCGCCGAACTGGTTGGCCCGAAGCTCGTCGACTTCGGCGTTCTGCTGTTCGGTGAGAAGCTGCGCTGGACCGTCAAGGAGATGTGGACCAACATGCTCGAGAGGGGAGGAAGCCAGACGCTGCACTCCCACGCCAATAGCTTTGTCTCAGGCATCATTTACCTCACGCCTTCGCATCCGGCGTGCAGGACGGTGTTCATGCGGCCGCTCGGTGGGTCTGATTTTTCCTTCCGCCATCACACCCGAAGTGCCGCGATGGGACCTTTCAACGCGGGCAAGTACGTGTTGCCCGAGGCCGAACCGGGAGATCTCGTGCTGTTTCCCAGCTACCTATATCACGAAGTGCCTAGAAATCAGGGCGAGCAGAGGATCACGGTCTCCTTCAACGCCATTCCCGACAGCCTGGATTGCTGGGGCTACAGGATCAGCTTCGCGCCCTGAGCCAATTGAGCCGGTCGTTCTGCAGAATCACTGGCCGAATTCTCGCGACAAGATCTCCCGTGCTTCGCCCCGTGACGGCGCCGCGTCGTTGATCGCGTGCAACAAGCGCGCGGCCGCGGTCCGGTCGGACGCGATCAATGACCGCGCCATGCCGATCAACGGCATATAGGCGGGGTCGAACTCCGGGCTGAGACGGAGCGCATCGAGCAGTCCGGGAGACGCCGCCTCGATCAAGGCGGCGCCACGCGGATCGCCTGGCAGCGCCGTGCCGGCATCGAGGAAGCGATTGCGCGCGCGCCAATAGGCCGCAAGCCGCTCGCTCAGCGCACCTCGCGTTGGCTCTGCCAGGAGCTCCGTCGGATCGGGCCGCAACGCCTGTGTGACGGCGCGCAGCAGGGCCCATGGCGGAGCCGTCAGCGCCTGCACATTGCGGCGCGCATCGAAAGTTACAAAAGGATAGTCGTCGGTGTTGCGCGGCCCTTGGCCGGCAAAGGCGGACAGCGCGCGCGCGCCGCCAAGATACTGCCCGAGCAAATCCATCGATGTCTCAAAGCCCAACCGCCGCGCCACAGGCCTGACGGCCGGATCGCGAAGCCGTGCGTCCAGCGCGTCCAGATCGAGGGTGCCACCATCGCGAGGGCCGATCAAGGCGAGCATCGGCGTGCGAACGCTATAATGGTTGAGCCAGGCTGAACCGCCAGGGTAGATCTCCAGAAATCCGCGGACGATCGCGCGCAAGGACGGCAGATCAAGCTGATACAGCGGCAGCCACTGGCAAAACACGCCGCCTTGAGCCAATCGTCTTCGCACGGTCTCGAAATGGTCGGTGGTATAGAGAGCGCCGCTGCCGTCCAGTGCCGGATGAAACAAGTCGGCGATAATCACATCGTATTGGGTGGTATCCGCGGCGATAAACCGGCGCGCGTCGGCGACGGTCACCCGTGGTGCCGCGGCAGGCGCCCCCGGATCGGCGAACCAGGGCAACAACTCGACTACCTCGCGCGATAGTTCGACGCCGTGCACGTTCACGCCCG
>Ga0193719_10001158_pt1 | contig 10324 bp, 11 predicted proteins | sample U2a2metaG_FD_160103 | JGI IMG/M metagenome (GOLD analysis project Ga0193719, IMG submission 160103) | Soil microbial communities from a riparian zone of the East river system, Colorado, United States - U2a2 | ecosystem: Environmental > Terrestrial > Soil > Riparian zone | place: USA: East... | reverse complement strand
GATGGTGAAGAAGGCATGTGCGGCGGAAGGGATGGAATTTGAATTTGCCTTTTTGCTCGATGCGCTGATCGAGGAGCAAAAACAAAACGTCACAATCGACACGACACAGATTCCCTTTCGAACGGTGCGACGCCGTTACGCGATCATTGATGCCCCAGGGCACAAGGAATTTTTAAAGAACATGATCACTGGAGCGTCGAGTGCCGATGCCGCGATCCTGGTGATCGCGGCCAGCGAGGGAGTGCGCGAGCAAAGCCGGCGGCACGCTTATTTGCTCGGCTTGCTCGACATCAAGCAAGTAATCGTGGTCGTCAACAAAATGGATCTGGTGGATTTCTCGGAGACGCGCTTCCATCAGATCGAAAGCGAGTACCGGAAGTTCCTTGTCGATCTCGGACTCGAGGGCCGTTGTTTCATTCCCGCCTCCGCGAAAAGCGGAGATAATGTCGCGCGCCCGGGTAAAAAGCTGAATTGGTATCGAGGCCCGACTGTTCTCGAGGCGCTCGATGCTCTGGAAAGGCAGCGAGCCGATGTCGATCTTCCACTGCGCTTCTGCGTTCAGGATGTTTATCGGTTCGATGATCGGCGAATTATTGCTGGCCGAATTGAGACTGGGAAGTTGAGGGCGGGGGATCAGCTGGTGTTTTCGCCGGCAAACAAATCGTCGGTGGTTGCGACAATCGAGCGTTGGAATGCGTGTGCGAATGGTCCCGCCGTAGCGGGTGATTCCATCGGAGTCACATTGAGCGAACAGATTTTCGTCGAGCGGGGTTATGTTGCCTCACACGAAAGCGAAACCCCCATTGAGACGAATCGCTTTCACGCGGATCTCTTTTGGATGGTGCGAGAGCCGCTATTTCTTGGCCATCCGTACGATTTGCGCCTGGCAACGCAAGACGTGAAATGCGAGATCGTGTCAATCGAAGAGGTGATGGATTCATCGACACTCGAGACGAAGAGCGATAAGCGCGAACGATTGGAACGGAATGAAGTCGGAAAGCTAACGATTCAAACCCGCGGTCCGCTCGTGATCGACAATCATGATCGGATCCCGAATCTCGGCCGGTTTGTTCTCGTTGATGGCGGACAGATTTGTGGAGGCGGGATTATTTTCGGCGGAGTCTACACCGACCGGCAAGTTACAAAGAGCAAAAACATTTTTTGGAGCGAAGGAAAAATTACTGCGCGCGCGCGCGCGGCGCGAAGCGGCCATCGCGGAGCGGTCATTTGGTTCACTGGTCTCTCCGGTGCAGGAAAATCGACGATCGCCCAGGCGCTTGAACGCGAGCTGTTCCATCGCGCCATGTACACATACGTGCTCGACGGAGACAACATCCGTCACGGTCTGAATTCCAATCTCGGGTTTTCCCCTGAAGACCGAGTGGAGAACATCCGGCGAGTAAGTGAAGTCGCCAAGTTAATGGCAGACGCCGGCGCGGTCGTGATCACGGCATTCATTTCGCCTTATCGAATGGATCGTCGCCGTGCACGCGAGATTGCGCTCGAAGGCAACGCGGAGTTTATCGAAGTCTTCGTCGATGCGCCGCTCGAAGTTTGCGAGACACGGGATCCAAAAAACCTTTACAAAAAAGCGCGGGCCGGCGAGATCCACGACTTCACCGGAATCGACGCGCCCTATGAAGCGCCGGAAGACGCAGAAATCGTCGTGCATACGGACCAGCTGACGATCGACGAATCGGTAGCGACGATTCTAGAGCAACTGCTACCCCGCCTGAGAGCAGAGGAAGCAATTGAGTAGCACCAAACGCTATCTACTAGATGCGGGATGAATGTCGATTCTTAAGATCCGTGACGGTAAATTAAGCGACGGCGCCGAGCTTGCTGCGCTTGTGTGCCAGCTCGGGTACGAGACGACCAGTGCGGAAATGGAATCACGTTTGATATCGATTTTGAATGATCCCCGCTACAAGACGCTCGTTGCACTAAATAACGATAAAATCTGCGGCATGATCGGGACGGTTTCGGCGTCGAGTTATTTGCACAATGATTTGAGCGGGCGAATCATCGCGCTCGTCGTTTCGAAGGAATTGCGACAGCGCGGTATTGGCGCGCGGTTAATCGCAGCGGCAGAAAAGAATTGCATACAGCGAGGAATCATTCGAGTGACGCTGACCACTCGCTTCGACCGCGAGAAAGCGCACGAGTTTTACGAGAAGATCGGTTATGCGCGAACCGGTTTCCGGTTTGCAAAAAATCTGGAGTCTGCTCCTAGCTAGAATCGCCACTGCGTGTTATCGCCACTGCGTGTTGCCGACGGCGGTGTTCGTCAATCATACCGGACGCGAACGAGAAAAAGACCCTCAGCCGGGGCAACAAAACGCGCGTGGCCGACCTGGGCGGAAGCTAACCAATCCGTGACATCCTCAAGGCGCGACTTGCCAATCGCACAACGCACGAGTGAGCCAACGATTAGTCGAACCATCTTATAGAGAAAGCCGTCGCCATCGAAGTCGATCATTACACAAGAACCGCTGCGACGAACCGCCACCGAATAAATCGTGCGAACCGTACTCTTTTCCGGTTTACCGCGATTGGCGGCAAACGCCGCAAAATCGTGAGTGCCGACGAATCGCTTGGCGACTTTCTTCAGAAGGTCGAAGTCAAGTGGACGTGGAACATGCCAGACTCGCCCATATTCGAAGGGTGGTAGCACCAAGCCAGACCAGATTCGGTAGCGATAGATTTTCCCTTTTGCGGAAAGGCGCGCATGGAAGTTCTGCGACGTATAACGGCAGTGAAGGACGCGGATTGCCGGAGGCAGCAATGCATTGAGCGCTTCCCTCCAACGCGCCGTTGATAAGCTGTCCTGCGCAAGATCGACGTGCGCGCATTGGGCAAGGGCGTGGACGCCAGCATCCGTTCGTCCGGCCCCGTAAACGCGCACACGCTCGCCGGCGACGCGCTCAAACGCGCGCTCGAGCTGGTCTTGAATCGCGTTGCGGTGGGATTGGCTTTGCCAACCAGCGAACGGAGCCCCGTCATAAGCAACAATCAGTTTCAGCCGTCGCGACATCCTAATTCATCGCGACATTTCTTCGAGATGCGCTGCGTGTTGTCGTCGATCGAGATATCCTTGCAAAATCATTTGAGCCGCAACCTGATCGACGTAATGACGTGTCGCGCGCGTCTTTTTGCCGGCTTCGCGCAACGCCCGGTGCGCTGCGACTGTCGTTAGTCGTTCATCCCAAGCGACAACTGGACACGGAAGAATCGCTCGTAACTTCTCCCCAAACCGCACCGCTTCGGTTGCGGCAGCGCCGATCTTGCCATTCAACTGCCGCGGAATTCCCACAACAACGTGATCGACCTTCCTTTCGCGAACGATCTCCGCCACTCGTGCAATGGCTCGCTCGTTGGCGGTGATTGTTTCGAGCGGATGCGCAAGCAGCTGCAGCTCGTCAGAAATTGCCACGCCGATGCGCACGCGGCCAAAGTCGATTGCTAGAATTGGATTCATCGTCCGGTTAGATCATTGCAGGCCGGGTGGAAGTTTACCGATCAGGTTTTTGATCTTTTCTGCTTGCTGGCGATGACAAACCAAAACTGCATCACCGGTTCGCACAACAATGAGGTTATGAACTCCAAGCAGTGCAATTGTTGTCCCGTTCTGATCGAAAACGATGTTATTAGTGGAATCGACCGCCGTGATCGCGCAATTCGCGGCATTCCCCTGGTCATCATTCTCGAAATAATTCGCGACCGCTCTCCAGCTACCGATGTCATCCCAATCAAAGCTTGCTTCCACCACCAAAACGCGGTCCGCTTTTTCCATGATCGCGTAATCAAATGATATACGTGGCAATTTAGTGAAGCGTTCGCGTAAAACCTTCTCGAAATTGCCCGGCCCGCGAAGTTGAGAAATGAAATCTGCCAGTTCTGGCGCGTGGCGATTGAATTCGCTGAGCACGGTGGAAACGGACCAAACGAACATCCCTGCGTTCCACCGAAAATTTCCTTTTCGCAGAAACGATTCAGCCAGATCGGGGTTCGGTTTCTCGCGAAAGCGAAGTACTCGATGAATGGAGCCACTGTCGGGGCGATTCCGTAAACGTACCGGCTCTCCATGTTCGATGTAGCCGAAACCCGGACACGCCCAGGTCGGTTTGATCCCGATGGCGACAAGTTCGCTTGTCTCCTCCGCCGCCTCTGCGGCCAAGGCCAAGGTTTCCTGAAATGCTGCGCGATTGGCAATGACATGATCGGCGGGAAGCACCAGCATCGTGGCGGCGTGATCCCGGGCTGCGACCCAACCGGTGCCGAGCGCGACCGCTGCGGCCGTGTCGCGCTTGGCAGGCTCGGCGATGACATTTTGCTCGGGAAAGTGCGTGAGGAGTTTACGAACTGCCCCCTCTTGCTCCGCGTTCGTCAGGATTAGAATGCGTTCGCAGGAAACCAATCCGTCGAGTCGCGCCACGGTTTCCTCGAGGAGAGTTTTTTTGGAAACCAGGCGGAGCAACTGCTTCGGTCGGGCTCTACGACTCAGCGGCCAAAACCGCTCGCCGCTGCCGCCGGCGAGAATAAGCGCATAGATCGGTTTGGCCATTGCATGCAAAAATCAGGTTGTCCCGGTCTTCCGACCGCGAAGATTTTCCCGTTTCCTTTTCCGAAACGAGACGTATATGGTAGGCGATGTCTCTCCCGATATCCATTTCAAAAACGTCCGAACAGCTTCCGCTTGACCCATTGCTTGTCGTAACGCGGGCTGCAATCGGCCTTGGCCTCGGATTGTTAATGGCAGACAAAATAAAGCCATCGATTCGTCAGGCGGCCGCGATTACGCTTGTTTCAATCGGCGCGTTGGCGGCAGCGCCATGGTTGGTAAAAATGGCCTTGGGGCAGATTAATCGACCGGAGACAGAGTGGGGGAGTCGTGCCCGTCTGCGCTCCATTCGGGGAGATTCTGGTTATCGCTCCGATACGGACATCTACTAGCCTCATTGTAGAGGCGCTCGCCCGCGGCGAACGCCTGTTTATTAATTAGCGGCTGACACAGCCGCCGCTACAATGCTTGATTCAATCTGCTGCGCAGATTAAGCCTGCTTCGATAATATTTATGTCTCGTCCATCGACATCTTCCGGCAGCGAAGTGTTGCGCGCTCATTGTGCAGCAATTGCAAAAGAAGAGGCCGTTCTGCGTGAGGGTGGCGGCAAGGCCGGCCACGAACGTCAACGCAAGATGAACCGGCTGCCAGTGCGAGAACGTATCAGTCACCTGCTCGACAAAGATTCGCCGTTTTTTGAGGTCGGTCTTTGGGCGGCTTACAAAATGTACGAGCAATGGGGAAAGATTCCTGCAGCGGGCGCGGTTGCTGGAATCGGAAATATTGGCGGGATTCCCAACATGATTGTCGCCAACGACGCGACCGTAAAAGCCGGCGCTTTCTTTCCGCAAACGGCTAAAAAACTGATTCGCGCTCAGCGCATCGCTTTTGAATGCTCGTTGCCGATCGTTTACCTTGTCGATTCTGCTGGCGTGTTCTTGCCGATGCAGGATGAAATTTTTCCGGACGAGGATGATTTCGGTCGCATCTTCCGCAATAACTCCGTGATTTCCGCTGCGGGCATTCCTCAATTTGCCGCAATCATGGGCAACTGCGTCGCGGGCGGGGCTTATCTACCGGTTTTGTGCGACAAAATCCTGATGACGAAAGGAAGCGGTTTATATCTCGCGGGCCCGTCACTGGTCAAAGCGGCCATCGGGCAGACGGTAGATGCGGAAGAGCTCGGCGGCGCTCAGATGCACGCCGAAATAAGCGGGACGGTAGATTTTTGGGAAAAGGACGATCTCTCGTGTCTTAAGCGGCTCCGCTCGCTCATAGCGTTGCTTCCGGAAGCAAATAAATCCAAACTATTCGAGGCTTCGAAAGAAACAGCCAAGCCAGCGAAAAGTCCAGATGCTGTTTACGAGTTAATCAGCTTTGATGGACAGAAGCAGTACGATGTGCGCGATCTGCTCGCATCGGTCGTTGATGCAAACTCGATCGACGAATACAAAGCCGGCTATGGCAAGACAATCGTGACGGCTTACGCGCGGATCGATCGGCGCCCCGTGGGCATTGTTGCAAATCAACGCTTGCAAGTCCGAACAAAAAAAGAGGGCATCCAGATGGGTGGCGTCATTTACGCGGACAGCGCCGATAAGGCGGCACGATTCGTCATGGACTGCAATCAAACAAGCTTGCCAATCATATTTTTCCAGGACGTCACCGGTTTCATGGTCGGTCGCGACGCAGAAGAGAGTGGGATCATCCGCAGCGGCGCGAAGTTGGTGAATGCGGTCAGTAATTCTGTGGTCCCGAAGATCACAGTCGTCGTCGGTGGATCATTCGGTGCTGGCAACTATGCAATGTGCGGCAAAGCGTATGATCCGCGCTTCATTATCGCCTGGCCGACTGCTCGCTACGCAGTGATGGGCGCTGCCCAAGCGTCCGATACTGTGTTTGCAGTTCTTGCTCGCGCGCGAGAGCGCGACAAAACATCTTCACCGAAAGAACTCGAGGAACTACGGAATACTGTCAAAAAAAATTACGAAGAACAAACCGACATTCGCTACGGTGCTGCGCGGGGCTGGGTCGATGCGATCATTCAACCGCACGAGACACGAGATGTGCTGACTCGTTTGCTACAATACGTGTCGCGTCCTATGCCTAAAGCGCACTTCCACACCGGCGTCGTCCAAGTATAGATAATCCTCTCGCCATGCCCGTCGTTGTCATCGAAAGGCAAACGCCGCAAATCACGCTTGTGACCCTCAATCGCCCTGAGCGGCGCAACGCGCTTACGATTGAATTACTGACGGAGCTTGTAGCCGCAATCAAAGTTGCTTCCGACGGGACGCACGAACGCATCCTGATCTTGCGCGGCGCGGGGGCCGCGTTTTGCACTGGGTTAGATCTAAAAGCTACGACTCCAGAGAACGCCCACGCGACTGCGGAGATGGTTGCGAAGACGCTGGTGGCGCTCAGTCAAACACGGTTGGTGACGATTGCGGCTGTCCACGGCGCCGTCGTGGCCGGTGGCGCGGGCATCATGTCGGCATGTGATTTCGTCGTTGCCGCAGAAGGGACAAAGATCGGCTATCCCGAAGTGCGCCGTGGCTTGGTCGCCGGCCTGGTTATGACTTTTCTCCGCCGGCAAACAGGCGAGCGAAACATGAGTGAATTATTGCTCGGATCCGAATTGATTGATGCCGAACGCGCAAAGGAGATCGGCCTCGTAAATCGCGTGGTCACTCAGAAGAATTTAATGAGCGAAGCGCAAAAATTTGCTGATTCGGTCTTACAAGGTGCCCCAGGTGCACTGACGCAAACGAAACGATTAATTGAAGAACTTTGGTGGCGTTCGGTGAAAGAAGATGTCGATCTTGCTTTGAAGTATCATATGCACGCCCGCGAATCGAATGAAGCGCGCGAAGGCATCGCCGCTTTCAACGAAAAGCGTCTGCCGAATTGGGTTAAGTAAGGCGATCAGAACTAGGATTGACAGGGCGGCTCAGACTTCTCCGGTGTTATTTCGTTTTGTTTACCGAAGTGTTAAGGCGAGGTTCGATACGATTCGATCCTGTAAGTACCATCGAAGTGGACAGTCTTTCCGCTTTCAGCATCTTTGAAAGTGATGCCCACGGGCGGCGCAAAATGTTGTTGAATCGTATTGGCCCGTGCGTTCCATGATTTGATCGGCTGATTAGTTTTAAGATCAAGCTGAGTGATCTTTTTGAGTTCCGTTCCGGAAACAGTGTGATTCGGTTGCGTTTGCGCGCATCCGCTAATCAGCAACGCGATGATCGAAAAGGTGAGAGCCAATTTTCGTTGCATAAAAAATCTCAGAACAAACTCACGCACTCTCGACCGCCGAACACGCCACCATTTGTTGGCGCCAAAAGAGCGTACGCACGTCATCGAAATGGAACAGAAAAGTGCCGCCGTCGCCCCAAGTTTTCCCCCAGCTGTTGGCACAAAGAAAAGCGCGATCACTTGCGCTTACCCCGTAACAAAGATAGCAATGCCCGCCAACGCGAGCACCCGATAGAGCTACGAATCCGTTATTGTCTACGCGATTCATGCCTTCAAACCAATCAGAACCGAGTACAACCGGTCCCCGCGTGAGGACATATTTCCAGAGCACGCGGGCGTCTTCTGCCCAGACATAGTCGCCCTTGATCCAACCATCTTGCAGCATTGCCTTGGCGCCAGCGCGAACAGTCGTTCCAAAATAGACCGGCTCTTCGCCGGCGATATCGTCGAGCTGCTGCGCTTCGTGATAAATCCGATACGGATCTGGCCCCGGAGAGGTGAGTTGCGGTGCACTTGTGACGAACAGTGTCCAACCATGACCGACGCACGACTGCGTTTTCTGCTGATTCAGAATTGAACCGAGCGCATGGACCTGAGTTTGTGTCATTGGATCGCCGTCGATTTCGCCGACATGCGGTGACATGGGATGCTCGAAATCACCTGCGTCGACGGTGTAAACATGACCAAGGCCATGTTCCTCGCCTGACGCATCGGTGATGACGGCAGCCTTATTCGGTGAAACGGTGCCAGTGGGAACCGGCGCCGCAAAAGCTACAGCACCCGCAGTTCTAGCAGGCACGGATTTTTTCGCGTCTGTTTTTAGCGCTGGTTTACGGATTCCCGGCTTTTTTGCTTTTGGCATCTTTCGATTCTTTTTCCGGCATCGACGCGTTACGCCCCGATTTGTGGGAAGACACGCCGTAAATTTTTGCCCAGCAGCTTTTTACTCAATCTGCGGAGTCAGGGTCAATACATTTTAAAAATAGGTTCAAGAATTGAATTCATTTTGGCGTCTTTGCAGAAGATCTGTAAGATGCCACGGCAGTCCCGCCGATGTGGCGAAATGGCAGACGCAACGGACTTAAAATCCGTTGGGCTTTAAAAGGCCCGTGCCGGTTCGAGTCCGGCCATCGGCACAAAATCAATCACCCCTCCGCGCGATCCAATTATCGATGCAAGGCAAAACCGAACGGCCGCTTTTCATTCCAGTGATTCTTGGCACCGCGCGTCAGGGGCGCGAGAGTGAACACCCCGCGCACTTCGTTTTCGAGCAAACGAAGAAGCGCGCCAAAGTCGAAACTGAATTGATTGATGTGCGCAGTCTTCCGATGCGGCTCGATGATGCGGGCGAACAAATGAAAGACCCCGCATTTTCGGCGACGGTTGAGCGCTGTGACGGGCTGATCATTGTTACGCCGGAATACAATCACAGCTTTCCTGGACTCCTAAAACACGCGCTCGATATGAATTTGAAAGAATACATCCACAAAGCTGTGGGAATTTGTGGCGTTTCAGCGGGGGCGTTTGGCGGGGCACGCGTTATCGAACACCTTCTTCCGGTCATGCGGGAGCTCGGACTCGTTGCGATTTTCGAAGACGTCAATTTTGGCAAGGTCGGAACACTTTTTGATGAGCGCGGAAATTTGCTCGACGAAAGCTACGTTCGGCGCGTGGACAAATTTCTCGATGAACTGATTTGGATGTCGCGCGTGCTCCGTCACGGTCGCGAGAATATCGCGCCGGTTTGAGTCCGTCGCGAATTGTCGATGGAAAGATCGATCGCAACTCGAATAGCTCAGGTCGGCCTTCGCGAAAGCGACCTGGAAGAAACTTTCGCGAGATCGTCCGGACCGGGTGGACAGAACGTGAATAAAGTTTCAACCGCCGTGACGCTGCTTCATCGGCCGAGCGGAATCAGCATCACGGTGCAGGACTCGCGCTCACAGGCCCAAAATCGCAGGCTGGCGCGTGAGCGGTTACTCGATGCGGTCGAACAAGCCCAACAAAAGCGGCGCGCGGCCAAAATTGCACAGCGCGAAAAAGCACGTCGTCGCCGCTCAGCGCGTCCTGCTGCGCTCAAAAGACGCATTCTTGAATCTAAGCGAAAACGAGGCGTACTAAAGAAACAGCGTAAGAAGATCGACATGCAGGGGACAAAAGGGGACATCCTATAGAACGCTCCTTATTTCCGCCATGAGATACAGCGGTTCCCATCTCGGAATTCTTCTCTTTTAATACATCTGGCGAAGCAATTTGTGACGAATCGTTTGTGAAGAAACAATTCACATTATGAAAAAATCGATCATTCTTACTTCTGTGCTTTCGATCCTTGCTATGATGCTGGTCTCCTGCGCGAGCGAACCCGAGACAACTACGACGACGACTCGTCAGACTACGGTAGCACCGCCCCCACAGACGACCACCACAACAACGCATCAGACCAGAAGCGGCTATTGAGCCGAGAACGAGCGCAAACAACACATCCGAAAAGGAACACGCTTCGCCGTGTT
>Ga0193719_10001156_pt1 | contig 10335 bp, 6 predicted proteins | sample U2a2metaG_FD_160103 | JGI IMG/M metagenome (GOLD analysis project Ga0193719, IMG submission 160103) | Soil microbial communities from a riparian zone of the East river system, Colorado, United States - U2a2 | ecosystem: Environmental > Terrestrial > Soil > Riparian zone | place: USA: East River... | reverse complement strand
GCCCGGGCTCGGCCTCGCAGTGCGACTTTCGGCGTTCGACAGTGTGCCGTTTCAGCCCGACCCCCAGCGATCCTCCAAGGGAAAGCCGGGGCCCGGAATTCCTGAGACGCAAACGAACCTGCTCCCCTACCGCTGGGGCTTCGGCGTGGATGCGCTCCATCCTACGGAAGTTGACTTGCGCGAGCCGGTCCGGTTTCTATTGCTTCTGGAGGAACTTGGAATTCGGCTCGTCAATCTGACCGCAGGTAGTCCCTACTACAATCCGCACATTCAACGGCCTGCCTTATTCCCACCGTCGGACGGATACTTGCCGCCGGAGGATCCGCTAATAGGCGTATGGCGGCAGATGGAGGCCACGCAGAAATTGAAACGGCAATTTCCAAATCTGATCTTCGTGGGGACGGGGTACAGCTATTTGCAGGATTTTCTCCCCCATGTAGCGCAGGCCGCCGTGCGCGAAGGCTGGGTCGATCTGGTTGGATTGGGGCGAATGGTGTTGAGCTACCCTGAATTACTTTGGCATGTCTCGGAAGGTCATGCCATTCAGCGCAAACTAATTTGCAGAACCTTCAGTGATTGCACAACGGCGCCGCGCAAGGGATTGCCCTCGGGATGCTATCCCCTAGACCGCCACTACAAGGACTCCAAAATGATGGAACTGCTAACTATCGCGAAAAAGCAGTGATAGGAGGGTCGATCGCCGCGGTGGCAACACGAGATATCTGCCAGGTACACGTTACATGTGGAGATCCCAGGGATGACCATCGAAGCGCTGATTCAACGGCGACAGCCTGGCCGCAAAGTGCAGGGCATCGCGGCAGCTCTTTTGCCTTACCAAGCCAACGGAAGCGTAGCCGTCGAGGCCTTTCAGGAACATTTGGCCGAAACTCATCGGGCCGGATTGATGAACGCCGTCAATATGGACACTGGCTATGTGAACTATTTAAGCGACGTCGAAAAGCAGAACGTGCTGCGATGGACCCGTGAAGCCCTGGGAGAGGGCGTGCCGTTCGTAGCGGGGGTCTACATCGAGAACCAAACCGGCGATATCGTCACTCTTTACCGACGGGAGGTTGACCCCATCGTCCGCGCCGGCGGCGTTCCGATCTTGTTCCAGACGGCTCGTTTGCACGGTACGTCGGCGAAAGAAAAAGCGGCCGCTTATCAGGCAATATGTCACGGCTATCCCAGCGTGCTGGCTTTTGAGTTGGGAAAGATGTTCGCACCCAGCGGCGAGATATGCGACGCGGATACGGTACGTCGCCTGATGGATATCCCTGAGATCAAGGGAATGAAGCATTCTTCCCTGGATCGTCTGGTTGAGCTGGAACGCCTGGCTTTGCGCGACGCGCACCGACCTGACTTCCGCATCTACACGGGAAACGATCTGGGCATCGACATGGTTGAATACGGATCGGACTATTTGCTGGGGCTCGCAACCTTCGCGCCGGAAAAGTTCGCCGAGCGCGACCACATGTGGGAGGCAGGCGATCCCGCCTATTATGCGCTTTCGGATGCGTTGCAGTACTTGGGTAATGTGGCATTTCGCGAACCGGTTCCGGCGTACAAACATTCTGCGGCTGTGTTCCTGCATTTGACAGGGCGCATACCAACCGACCAGGTGCATCCGCGCAATCCACGACGTCCGGCGTGGGAAGCGGAGATATTGCGCGATTGCGCGCGCCGACTGGGCTGCGAGTAACCGCTGGCGAGTGAGACATTTTCAGGAGAGAGGCGGGTCAGAACAGACATCCACCCCTGGCCCCCCGCCTGAATTTCGGGCCGCGCGATAAATTGCCTCGATCAGGGCGATGCTGCGACGGCCGTCGCGACCGTCGCAGATGGGTGTCGTGTTGCGCTCGATGGCCTGCAGAAAATCTTCGAACAATGCCTGGTGGCCCCGGAAGTCGCTCACTACAGCCGATGACGCGCTTTGATTCTCATCGGGCGCGTTGCCCTCGGAAAAGGCGGCCGGCGTGTGGCGCAGGTTGGCCGCGAGGATACAATCCTGTTCCAGAATGACGGTTCCCTCTGATCCGCTAACTTCTACCCGGCGCGGATAACCGGGATAGGCGGCGGTAGTCGCCTGGAGAACGCCGAGCGCGCCATTCGAGAACTCGAGAATTGCGAGTGCGATGTCTTCTCCTTCAATCTTGTGAAGCGCCGTCGCCGTGCGTGCTTGCACACGAGCCACATCGCCAAGAAGCCACAGCAATAGATCTACGGTGTGAACCCCTTGATTGATTAATGCGCCGCCTCCGTCCAGAGCCAGGGTTCCGCGCCATCGCGACCGGCTGTAGTATTCCGGAGGGCGGTACCACTTCACACGCGCATCCGCCAATAGAGGCTTGCCGATGACACCTGTGCTGATCCACTCCTTAAGTTGGCGAATGCCTGGTTTCACCCGGTCCTGAAACATGACGCCCAGTTTCACTCCAGAAAGGTGGGCCGCCTCGATGAGGGCGTCCGCGCGCCTGGTGTTAATTTCGATCGGCTTTTCCACGAGGACATGGAGGCCCTGCTGGGCCGCGGCGATGCCGTAGGTGGCGTGCAGGCCGGATGGACTTCCGATGGCCACCAGGTCCATCGGCCGGTGGACCAGGAATGCCTCGAGGTTGCGATACGGTTGTCCCCCATGCTCGCGGCACAGAGCCGCGAGCTTTCCGGGGTTGGTGCCAAAGATCGCCCCGATTTCGACTCCCGGAATCGCTCGGGCCGCGTGGGCATGCGTGTCCGTGATGTTTCCGCCGCCGATTAAACCGATGTGGATGGCCATCTTGGCTTCAAAGTGTCGGGCTGCGAACTTCGGCGTTCTACCGCACTCAACTCTTACAACGCTAAGTGTTTTACTCCTGCCGCTCGGCGCCTGGTCCAACTGCTACCACAAAATACAGCGCCGCAGCCGAGCCGACATTCCTGATCCCGTGCTCCTCGTTCGAGCGAACGAACCCGAGTGAGCCTGGTTCCAGGCGGTAATGTTTGTCATTTACGGTAAGCTCGATCGTTCCCTCACGGATGAGCCACATCTCCGAGTGGGGATGATGATGAGTGGTGGCGGTCGGTGCGCCACCGGGAGGCAGCGTGGTCTGGTGGACTTCCACCCCTTCACCCGTGGCCAGCTTTCCGCGCATCATGAGGCGGACCTGGGCGTTGTTGTTGGCCACGTGCATCAGCGCCTTGTCGAACGAAAACGCGCCCGAGGGCAACGAGTTATCTTCCGCCAAGGCGGCCAGCTGAGCAGCGACTGGAAGAAGTCCGGGAAGCAGAACGCACATCTTTCGTCGGGTTATGGACATTGTGCATCTCCTGTCGAAGGTCATGCAACCTGAGGTATGTGGCCCAGCAGCATCGCACAGCGTCAGAATGTTTGCCAACGGGTCGAGAACTCCCGGGTCAATTCCACATTCCGGTCGGCATCATAGCAGAGGGCGTCGACAGGCTTGCAATGACGAAATTGTGAACATTCACTTCATAAAATCTAAATTCATGGTCTTGAACTGAGTGCTGCCGCCCTGTTCTTGCGCCCGATTGTTGCCGGCATAAGGGCGCGTGGCAGGCCGGGCTAGTCAGTGGATGCGGGGTTGGTGTAGGCTGTTTTTCCGATTCCGACTGGAGCGAAACAAATTGAAAATGCTTTTTCCCAGCCCCTCAATCCGCATTCGAGGTAGTTTAATCGCACTACTCGGACTTCTATCTGCGATGAACGCGCACGCCCAGTCCACGGACCTGACAGGCATTGCGCATGTGGCTCTTCGGGTAAACGATCTTCAGAAATCGCGCGCGTTTTACAACACGCTTGGGTTCGAGCAAGCTTTCGAATTTACCGATGCCGGCAAAACTTCAGTGGCCTACATCAAGGTCAACGATCGCCAGTTTATCGAGTTAATCCCGCGCACCAGCGATTCACAGCCGGGCGGCATCCTGCACACTTGTTTCGAAACCGCTGACATAGAATCCTTGCACAAAGCGTACGTGGAACGGGGGCTGCAGCCGACCGAAGCCAAGAAGGCGCGCGCCGGCAACCTTTTGTTCGTCATGCATGGTCCGGATGACCAGTTGCTTGAGTACACGCAGTACTTGCCCGATTCGTTACATTCCCTGGACCGCGGCAAGCATCTGGCAGAGGGCCGGATTTCCCGCCATATGCTCGAGGCGACGACCGCGGTTCGGAACCTGGCAGCGGAGCGCGCATACTATACCAACCAGTTGGCATTCAGGAGCGCCAGCGCCGATGGCAACGAAATGTACGTCGCCGGACGGTCGGGCGACAAATTGGAACTACAGGCCGACACACCAGCCACAAAGCCTCTCGTCGTATTCGCCGTCACGAATATCCGGCAGACCGCGCGCGATTTGCGCAGCCGTGGCCTCAAAGTGCAAAAGGGTCATCATGAGATCACCATTACGGATCCCGATGGCGCGCTCATCGTGTTTGCCACTCCTCGCGGCGGTCGTATACCCTGATCGCAGCCGTAGTCGTTTCACTGCACCTGACGGAGGCCCATGAGACGTTCCGCTTTGCTTCTATTTTTTGCCCTGAGTGCTGCGGCTTTCGCTCAAGAGGCGCGTGTGCCGGAAATCCCCTATCGCTCGGTCCCTGACTTTTTGAAGCTTCCGCCTGATTTGTATCTAGGCGAAGTCGCCGGCGTGGCCCTCAATTCCAAGGGACACATTCTCGTGTTTTCCCGTGGCCATAGCAGCGGTCCGGCGTACGGGGCAAGCGCCGCACAGCTCCTTGAGTTCAGCCCGGACGGCAAGTTCCTGCGCGAGATTGGGCACAATCTTTATGGGTGGTCGTTCGCACATTCGGTGAAGGTCGACAAGGATGACGACATATGGGTCGCCGACAAGGGTTCAGACATGGTCATCAAGTTCAACCCCGAGGGTCGCGTGGCCATGGTTTTTGGCCGCAAGCAGGAGGCGTCCGACGAAGGCACCGAGCCCTTGAAACACCCCAAGCCGCCGTTGCCGCCAGTGGACGGGATGTTTCGGCAGGTCACCGACGTGGCGTGGGATGCGGCCGGTGACACCTACATCAGCGACGGATATATCAATTCGCGCATTGCGAAGGTCGATAAAGACGGCACCTGGCTCACGTCGTGGGGCGAGCCTGGCAGTCAACCCGGGCAGCTCAATACTCCGCACAGCCTCGCGGTTGATGCGGAGGGGAGAGTGTACGTTGCGGATCGTGGCAATCGTCGCATCCAGGTGTTCGACGGAGAGGGGAAACTCCTGCGCCAGATTGTGATTGATGTGCCAGTTGATCCCAACGCTCGGCCGGCGATCGGCAACAAGCCCGCGCTACCGCTCACCGGGAACCAGGCGATGGCTCCCGGCGCTCCCTGGGCGATTTGCATCACGCCTCCGCCCCACCAGGTGCTGTACAGCTCCGATGGATATCCGGGCCGGATCTACAAGCTCAATCTCGAAGGCAAGGTTCTCGGTGTGCTCGGTGAATCAGGCAAGCAGTTGAAACAGTTTGGTTGGATTCATGAGATTGCATGTCCGTCGGAAAATGTACTATTCGTGGGTGAGTTGTTGAACTGGCGGGTGCAGAAATTAATTCTGGAGCCGATTCACTAGCCCTGAAGCAGCAAGGGTGCGCTCAGGGCTTTGGGCTGGGCGCCGCCTGAGCCGAAGCCGGCGAGCCTTTGCCCTCGGTTAGAACGACGATCTTGTTTGCCGTTCCTCCAGGAAAAACTTCCCTCTGGCCGCCGGGCCACTGCACTTCAACCCGCTGATAGCTGAGATCATCGCCCAGGCCGAGGTGCACTCGCGGGTCATTCTGCGAAAGAAAGCTGGCTCCGGTTTGAATCTCGCCCGATAGCCGGCGGTTTCCGACATACACGTAGACCCGAGCGCCCACAGCATCCCGGTTACTCTTGGTTCCGACGCAGCGGACCATCAGCCAATTTTTCTTCGTACCAAAATTCTTCAGCAGGCTTGGCCGAGAATCAAGATTGTTGATCACTACCTCAACCGACCCGTCGTTGCCCAGGTCGCCCACCGCAAGTCCCCGTGAAGCCCACGGCTCACGAATGCCGGGCCCGGCGGTGTTCGACAAGTCGTTGAACTTTCCGCCGCCGGCGTTCCAGTACAGCAGTCTGGGTTGCCGGTACTTGTAGTTCAACGGACCGCGTTCGACCTCCGGGTACACGTGGCCATTGACCAGCACAATGTCTTTGCGGCCGTCGTTGTCAACGTCGACGAACTGAATGCCCCACCCGAGGTATTGCGTATGTACGCCTAGGCCCGACTCGTAGACCCGGTCCGTGAACGACCCGTCGCCATTGTTGTGATACAGGTTGGGCACGTCGTCGCTAAAATTCGTTTTTGCGAGATCAACGTAGCCGTCTTCGTCGTAGTCTGACGCGGTCACGCCCATGCCGGCTTGTTCCTGCCCGGCATCGCTCAACGCCACACCGGAAGCTACACCCACCTCTTCGAAAGTACCGTTCTTGCGGTTGTGAAAAAGCAGGCTGGGCCTGGAGTCGCAGGCCACGTACAAATCGGGATACCCATCGTTGTCGAAATCGGAAGCGAGCACGGTAAAACCGTAGCAGCCTTCCGGTTTGCTGATGCCGCTGGACGTGGAAACATCGGTAAACTTTCCGTGGCCCTCATTGTGAAACAACAAGGTGCGCCCGGTCGGCAACCCGCGCGGCCCACACATCACCGGCATGCCTTTCCACTGACAATAGCTGCCCGAACCAGGCTCGGGAACCTTGTTGCGATCAAAGTCGACATAGCCTGTGACCGCCAGGTCGAGCCGGCCGTCGAGGTCGTAGTCGAAGAACGAACACCCAGTGTCCCAGCGGACCGAATCAGATTTCAGCCCGGCGGCCTCGGTGACATCTATGAAAGTTCCATTGCCCTGGTTGTGATACAGGACACTGTGGCCGTAGTAGGTGACAAACAGGTCGGAAAAGCCATCGTTGTCGTAGTCGCCGACGCAAACGCCTTGGCCCCATCCGACTTTGCCTAGGCCAGCCTTTTGCGTGATGTCAGCGAAGAGCATGTTTCCCAGATTGCGGTAGAGATGACTGGTCGATTTCTCGCCGGGGCCTTTGCCATCCATGGTGGTCGCATTCACCAGCAGAACGTCCATCACACCGTCATTGTCGTAGTCGAAGATCGCCACTCCGTCGCCCGTGGTTTCGAGAATGTAGCGCTTATGATCGGCGTCGCCTGAAACATTCTCGGCGGTCAACCCGGCGTCGGAAGCGATGTCCCGGAAGTCAATCGTGACCGGAGGCGAGCTGGGCAGGACCGCTTGCTGGGACAGGCCGAGCGTGGAAAATGGGAGTGCCCCAAGAAGAGAAACTAGCAGGCCGGTTTGAAGCGTTCGCAACATGTTCGAAACGATTTTGTTCAATTCGTCGCTTGACTTGTCGCGCCGAAACCGGGTTGGCTCAGGTTAGCAAGGTTTTCAGCACCCCTGCGAACGAATAAATTATCATATCGCTCCTTGCAGCCCAGCGCCGGACTTATCGGAGACAACAAGCCCTAGCGTGCCTTTGCTGGTGCAAAGCGAAGCCCCTAGAGCGAGGTTTGCGTAACCAAGCACGGCAGTCTCGCAAGTGTCCCTTACGCCAGCGAGAGATTGGCAATCACCCGTGTAATACAGGACTTGGCGCGCTTCCCAGCGCGAGAGATTCAAACTCCGATAGCCCGTCAACGCGCAATCTTTCAGTTTTATCAAACAGACAATTCGGAAAAACTCCGTTGACACTATTTTTCCCGTGATGTTACCTACCTAAGCATTCGGGGAATGCGTCAATAGTATTTCTCGGTTAGGTTGCTTTTCGAAATCGCAGCGCGGGGGGCTCATGATCCCAAGAAGGGTCGTGTTGTTTGCGTGTGTGTGCCTAGTCCTGTTGGTATTGAGTTCCGCTACTGCCTGGGCGCAGTTCACCAGCGGCATTGAAGGCACGGTCAGCGATCCCACTGGCGCCGTGGTGCCAGGAGCCACGGTGACAATCAAGAACGAGGAAACCGGAACCTCGCAGACGGTGCAGACGCAGGACTCTGGTTCGTTCCGCTTTACCACCCTGCCTTCATCAGCCTTCACCATCAGCGCGGCGGCCCAAGGATTCAAGACTACGGTGCAGGAGCATGTTCGGCTGCAGGTGGCCGAAACCAGAACGGTCAACATCCGCATGGTGGTGGGCGGGACTGATTCCACGGTGACGGTAACCGACGAAGCGCCGGCAGTCGAGACCGCGCAGGCCCGTGTTTCAGGCCAGGTTTCAGAGAAGGAAGTTCACGACCTGCCCTTGTCGGGCCGGAACTTCTACACCCTGGTGGTTCTCACGCCGGGTGTAACTGGTCTGGCAAGCGGCGGGGGACAAGCTTACGCGCAAGCCAGCGGCGACATCTTCAACCCGGAGTACGGGGTCAATCTAAGCGCCAATGGCTCTCGCGCCGAGTCGAACAGTTTTCTGATCGACTCGGCTTCCATCGATTCCAGCCAGCGAAACGGCGTCACCAACGTCAACCCCAATGCCGAAGACGTGCAGGAAGTGCGCGTGGCTGCCAACAACTTCTCGGCAGAATTCGGGCGGAATGGCGCTGCCCTGGTGAACATCATCACCAAGCAGGGGTCAAACAAATGGCATGGCACCCTGGGCTTCTATCACACCGACAACAAGCTGCAAGCCGCCAACGAGTTTCAATCAGCGGGCGTACCGGTCTTTCGCCGCAATGAAGGCGCTTGGAGCTTTGGTGGTCCAATCCGGAAAGACCACACTTTCTTTTTCGCTTCGATGGACATTCTTAAGTCGGGCGTGGCGACCGGCAGGGCTGCCACCATTTTGACGCCTGATTTCATCAACTTCATGGAGACGAATTTCCCCAATAATATTTCGACGTTTGTGGCGAAGACCTTTCCCGCCTCCGTTACTCCGACGAGCAATTTCACGACCGCTGGGACGATGAACGGAACGGATTGCTCCACCCTAGCCTCTCCCTCCGACCCGGTTTCAACCGAAGTGGGAAGTATTCCTTGCAACCTCCCGGTTACCGGCGTGGGCAGCTTCGCCACTGGTCTCCCGCGCAATGGGTTTCAGTACACGGTGCGCGTGGACCACTCGATGAACAACAATAAGGACCGCATTTTCGGCTCCTTCAACCGGACGACTCTTCACCAGGTTCTTTTCGGAGCGCCTTTTGTTTATCCGGCGTTCAATACCATCGAGCCTACGTACAGCGAGCACTTCGCCGCGGGCTGGGTGCACGCGGCCGGCAACTTTGTCAATGAGTTCGGTTTTGCCGCCACCCGGCCGTTCGGAGAAGCTCTGGTGAACCATCCGGAAGTTCCCGGGATCACGGTGCTGGGGATCGAGGGCTATCAGACGGGATGGGGCCCGAATGCTTTCGTGCAGAATAATTTCGAGTGGCGCGACGTGGCCTCGTTTACACGCGGGGCTCACAATCTGAAAGTAGGGGGCAACGTGAGTCGTGGACGGGCGGATCACGAATCCTCCAGGGTTTACAACCGTCCGGAGTTTGCTTTTAATAGCGTTTTCGACTTCGCCACTGACAAGGCTAATTCCGAGTCGCAATTCGGTTTTGATCCCAACACCGGTGCGCGGCTCAACAAGCTATACAGCCTGGTTCGCGACGGGTCACTGTCGGCGTTTGTTCAGGATGACTGGAAGCTCGCTCCTAATTTGACGGTGAATTTAGGCTTCCGCTACGAAGACTTCTTCAATCCTTCCGATGGTCTGGGAGATCAGGGAGTCTGCAATATGGTGTTCCCTAGCTCTGGCGGCAACCTCGAGAGCAAGATCCCGACCGGGGCAATGACGTGCCAGAAGCATCTCCTCGATCACACTCTGAACACTTTCAGCCCGCGGGTCGGCTTTGCCTGGGATCCGACAAAACAAGGGAAGATGTCGGTCCGCGGCGGTTTCGGAATCTTTTACGACAAGCCGTCCGAACAGCTCTACAACAACTATTTCACCAACAGTCCAAAATTTGCGCTAGGGTCCGCATGCGCGCAGTGCCCAGGAAATCCGCCGCTGTTTGCCTTGGGCACCACTTCGGATCCGCCTTACAACTATCCCCTTCCCCCAGGGATTCAACCCGGCCTGCTGCCAAGCGGCGGATTGATCAGTGGCCAGGCGAACGTGACCGTCGCCGATCGAGGTATGGGCCCGTCGTACATGCAGAACTGGTTCGCCGGGGTACAGCGGGCCATCACCGGGACGACGGTTGCTGAAGTTGACTATATCGGTTCGGTGGGCCGCCACCTGTATGCGGTTTACAATGTCAACCGCTTCGCTAGGGACCTGATCCAAAACGGTGGGAACTTCACCGGCCTGGCGCCGGGGT
>Ga0193719_10001155_pt1 | contig 10338 bp, 16 predicted proteins | sample U2a2metaG_FD_160103 | JGI IMG/M metagenome (GOLD analysis project Ga0193719, IMG submission 160103) | Soil microbial communities from a riparian zone of the East river system, Colorado, United States - U2a2 | ecosystem: Environmental > Terrestrial > Soil > Riparian zone | place: USA: East... | reverse complement strand
TTGACGTTTCTGCCATAGGAAGGTCGAACGTCGAACGCCCAACGCCGGACGTCCAATCGAAGAGAGCGATCGGCGCTGATTAATTCAGCGCTTCTAACCGATTTTGCTTCGGGTGCCGGAGTTTTCCTAACAAACGCTCGAGGCCTTCCTGTTTATGCATGGTGTCGTTAAACTGGCGGAAGACATTGATTAGCTAAGGCAAGTCGCGAAATTCCCAGACTTCTGAAAATCAAACCGTCCCTCGACTGGCTTCTTATCTTTGTTCCGCTCGCGATCCTTCTGCGCTTCTGGCCCGGAGGCATCAATCCGACTGCGCTCTTCGTTTGCTCCGCTCTCGGCATCATTCCGGTCGCGGGCTGGATCGGGCGCGCCACTGAAGCGCTCGCCGCCCGCGTCGGGGAAGGCCTGGGAGGATTGCTCAACGCCACTTTCGGAAACGCCGCGGAGCTGATCATCGCCGGCATCGCCCTTTCCAAAGGTCTGACCAATGTGGTGAAAGCCTCCATTACGGGATCGATCATCGGTAACGTGCTGCTCGTGCTCGGCCTCTCCATTTTGTTCGGCGGCACTAAATACAAAGAACAGCGTTTCAACCGCACCGCAGCGCGCACTTTCGTCATCTCGCTCTCGCTGGCCGCGATCGGTCTCATCATCCCGACGGTCTTTCATCTGGCCGCCGACTCCAGTCCTGGCGGCTGGAGCCCGCTGGTCGAGCAGAAGCTCTCATTAGCCATCGCCGTTGTCTTGTTCCTTACCTATTTTTGCATGCTCGGTTTCTCGCTCAGGACTCACAAGTATTTCTTCCAAGGCGCTGAGGAACATGTCGAAGAAAGAGACAGCCAATGGTCGCGCGGCAAGGCCATTACTATCCTGCTCATCTCTACCGCCGTGGTCGCACTGCTCTCGGAGTTTCTCGTCGGCACGATCGAAAACGTCCGGGACTCCGTCGGCCTGACCGAGGTCTTTGTCGGTGTTATCGTGGTGGCGATCGTGGGTAACGCGGCCGAGCACTCGGCTGCCATCCTCATGGCGATGAAAAACAAGATGGACCTTAGCGTCGGCATCGCGATCGGCTCCAGTCTGCAAATCGCGCTTTTCGTCGCGCCCGTGCTGATTTTTCTCTCCTACCTTTTCGGGCGACCAATGAACCTGGAATTCACGATGCCGGAAGTGGTCGCGGTCGTGGCCTCGGTTTACATCCTGTTTCAGATCAGCGGAGACGGCGAGACCAACTGGATCGAAGGGATCCAACTTCTCTCGGTCTATGTGATTCTCGGGATTCTCTTTTTCTATCTTCCGGAGCCGCAACAGGTCGCCCCCTAGGCTTCGCGCGATTTAACTTGTCAGCGCGGACACGCCTAGTAGAGCTTTAGCAGTTGTTCCAATGCCGCCTGGCTAACGAGATAATCAATTATGGCGCGTAAGTGTAATGCACCTGGCTGTGGGTTTTATCTTCCGGACAGATATCCGCTAGACAAATGTCCATGGCACATGGCACCGGGCCAGGGGCCAGTGAAGATCGCAGCTGCCCTCGCAATTGCTGCTGCCGGTTTGGGCGGCGGTTTTGCTTATAAAAAGTTTAGGACTTATTTGAGCGAGAAGAAGCTGCGTAAGGAACGCCGGGAACGTCGACGGCGCGCTGCGTCCGCTTCCGAAAAGGAGCAGAAAGTCGCTGCTGTTCGTAATGGAGCTGCTCCAAAGTCTCGGAAACGGCCACGTAAACGAAAGAGAGCCGCGACGAAATCGAAGCCGGCAGAGTAAGATCGACAATCGGTGATTCGGGGGATACCGAATGCCACGCGCGAGACGCGTGGGTTACCTCGGTTTAAAAATCCAATCGCCGCGCGAAGGAATTTCCCCTTTTTCTGTCCACGATCCCTTTCGGCGTAGGATTCGGAACTAAGGATGAAGGACGAATGATGAAGGATGAAATAAAGAGCCAGCAAACACGCAAAATGAAACGAGAAAATCCGTCCATTGAGATTTGTCCTGGCATCACACGCCGTACGGTCGCGAATGGTAAGACGATGTATCAGATATCGCTACGCTGGCGACCGGGAGTCGCATGCCCGAGCACCGACATGCGCAGGAGCAGATCGTTCACATTCTCGAAGGGTCAGATGCGACTCATCGTTGATGGCGTGCCGCACGAGCTTTCCACCGGCGATTCCTTCTATCTCGCCAGCAGTTGTTCCGCATGGCGTGGAAACGATATTGGCGACAAGCGTGCTCGATACCTTTAGCCCGCCACGGGATGATTATCTCGCGATCGACGAAAAAGCTCGCCAGGACGGTGCGCGGTAATTGCGTCCACAGGATGGCGGAGCTTAAGTGGTCAGCCCACTACGGGGCAAACTCGTGGCGGATGCTCTCGTTTGCGAATTCTACCGCGGCTAAGACGACGTTGCGCGTCAACATGTCAGCCCCGCAAAAGCTCATCGCCTCGGTAAGCACATGGTTCACCTCGGTCAGAGTGAGTTGCTTCCCGCTCGGCAACCACCCACGAGTGCCGTCGCTCGGTCGTTTCGTGAAGAGAAAATCATGCGGCGCCGACGGAAACAGGATGATCGGCGAATCGTCGTCGATAATCGAGTGGAGCTTCTGCGGAACGCTCGCGAAGTCGGTATAAAAACCTTTCGGAATATCGATCGGTCCCCATTTCGGTGAGACATATTGAAAGGGGGCGAGGAACTGCCAGTAACTTCTGTCGGTGGCCCAGCCCTGTCTCGCCGCCTCATAAATCGTCACCGCTTCCACCCGGTAAGATAAAGGGAACCGTTTCTTAAATTCGGTCTCCGGAACGGAAGGCTTGTAGGCCCGCAACGCGCGGGCGCGGCCTGGTCGAACACGTGCTCGAGATATCGCAGTCACGAAGTCTACCGGCTCCGATGACGGAATGATGCTTCCCGGTTCTGGCATTGGAACAATGCCGAGGATGATGGTCCGCACCCGCGGAGTCAAGACCTGCGAGCAACCTTCCCTGTGTCTCGCTACGATCATGCATCGTAAGCGGCTTACGATGCATAAATTTTGAATTAAGAAAGTTTGACCTGCCTCTGGTCGCGCGGAGGCCACGGCTTTCCCGCCTTCGATGCCGCACGCTTGGCTTCGCGAATCGCGACCATTTTCTTCGCGTGCGAACGTGTCAGTTCGCGTCGACTGGCCAGACCGCCGCGCCGGCCGATTTCGGCAAGGTATTCTTGTATCTTCTTCTCAGTTGCAGCCATCAGCGCATCAAACATACATCATAAGCCGCTTATGATGTACGTAGAATTTTATCGTAATGTTCGGCAGAATTGTGCTCGGCGAGGGCGCCGAAGTCCTAGCTCGCCACGGGACGAGTCCGTCCGATTGGCGGTCTGGACTGGCATTGCGTGCGCTCCCCAGTCGTATCCAAAAAATGTCGTCGACTTCAGCGCTAGCTGATTTGTCTTCCGCTCGGAATTTGCCCGACTGTAAGAAACGTCTTCACCAACTCGCCCTCGCCGCAAACAATCATCCCGGAGAGTCGTTTGAACCATTTGCCTTCCGGAACTTCGGGTTCGCGATCCAGCCAATCGGCAAGCGCTCCGAGTTGATCAGCCGAAATCTGCCGCTCCTTGATTCGATCGAGCAGATGATTGAGCAATGCCGGCGGAAGATTTTGCCGCCGAATCTTAGGCATGCTGGCGTTGACCGTAGAAGCCGCGGACGATTGCTTCGCGAACCATCGCTTGTTCCGCGGGATCGCTGGTCTTTACCATCCGTTCCGCCAGACTGGAGAGTTCTTTTCCGGTCAACTGACGTTCGGCGTCCAACTGGTAAGCAAAGCGGATCACGCCCAACTGTTCTTTAGGATCGAGCCGCTTGATTTCCTCGATGATTTCACTCGCGGTCACGTTGAGAGCGTATCGCAAACAAAGGTGACAATCAATCTACCAACGGCACCGCACATCGTGCGATTACGAACCGCCACATCCACGCCGTTGCCGCTAATGCATCATAAGCGGCTTATGATCCGAAGTTCGTTAACATCCTGTGATGAATCATGCATCGTAGCCTCCTCCGCCAATAGAGCGCTTGCTGCGGCGTGCCGAGAGCGGCTTGCGATGCAGTGAGAATGTGCAGCGAAGTACTATTTCTTACTGCGATAACGCGCTGATTTTTCGCGAACCGCCGCGCGTCGATCGGAATTCCGCTTCGCCGGATGCGCAAATTTTGCTTTCACCACTGATCCCTTCGATCGCGGAGTGATCACACGCGCCTTCGTCACCTCAAAATAATCGAGCACTTCTTCGCCTCGATCGAACTTGTCTTCGAGGTTCTCCGCTGTCGTCGGTTTAGCCTGCGATCTTTTCATGGGTTATAATCTCAGCCGGGGTGGATCACCGATGTAGTTTTAACCAGTTTGTGACAAGCTGAAGATAATCAATGAAAGTAAGCTGTGCCGGGTCAAGCTGAGCCTCTTCTGCGATGACTGGCAGCTCTCTGCGGAATCGCTGGTAATCCTGCCAGATCTTCGTCCCGCCGGGAATGGCGGCTTTCCCTGGTGCGGATTGAAGCCAGTCGCGCACATGTCGAATTGCGTTCACGGGCCTCGTGCAGTGCGCCTTGATGTCTTGACCTCCAATATCCGAAATGAACCGTTTGTACCGGTATGGGGCGCGATCCATAATTAAACAGCGCTTGCGCGATGAGCGTCCTCCGAATCGTTTTGCTCCGAGAAAAATTCCGAGCTCCAATGGCATATTGAACCGAGGCAGCCGAAAGGGTTGATCTTCGACTTCTGTTCGCGAGATGTCGTGAATGCTGTGATTACACTGGGCAATCAGCCGATAGATATTCTCAATCCGAACTTCGCCCGCGTCGGTCAATTCCAGCGTGCATCTCGGCTCGAAGCCGCAGGCAACAACGCAAAACACAATCGCGTCGAAGATCGGCTGGTATTGTTTATCGAATGGACAGTTGATGAAAAGACTAGCGCTCGGCGCCGCTGGCATCCGGCTTAGCTGTGCTTAACGACCAAGAAAACGTCCTTGTCCGAGCCGGATCGTATCCTCGCCTTATACTTTTTCGGGTCAGTTCGCTTTAATTCTGCGATTTTTCGGACCGCTTCTCTGATCACACTCTTGGAGACAGTTCCGCTTCGCTGCACGTCTGGGATTGGGCGATATTTCGTTTCGGGCACGCCTTAAAATACGGGCGTGTACCTGAATTGTCATCACAAATCTGTCGGCTTACGCCAAGTACTGCCGCTCGTCTCGACCTCCAAGAAACACAGCTCAGATTTCAGAAGATAGATTTCTGCGGCTGACACAGCCGCCTCTACACCACTCGGTGTCGATCTTATCGAGCATGCGGCGAAGGTCACAACCACAAAGCGAGCATTCGCGCGACTAAGCCTCCCGCGGTAATATTCTGAAGATGAAACGAGAAAATCCGACAATTGAGATTTGTCCTGGCATCACACGCCGTACGGTCGCGAACGGCAAGACCATGTATCAGATGGTGGCCACGCTGGCGGCCGGGAGTCGCATGCCCGAGCACCGACACGCGCAGGAGCAGATCGTTCACATTCTCGAAGGTCAGATGCGACTTATCGTTGATGGCGTGCCGCACGAGCTTTCCACCGGCGATTCCTTCTATCTCGCCAGCAATGTTCCGCATGGCGTGGAAACGATATTGGCGACACGCGTGCTCGATACCTTTAGCCCGCCACGGGATGATTATCTCGCGATCGACGAAAAAGTTCGCCACGGTGCATTGTAGGTCCGAGCCGGACTGGCATTGCGGGGCTCCCCAGTTTCGAAAGCCGAACGTCGTGGTCGAAGTGGAGTCCAGTGCATAGAAGCGGGATGCCATTCAAAACTGAAGATCAGATCAGAAATCGATTTCAGGTTTCAGATCATCAGGTGCGGGCGACTCCACGAGTGCAACTCGATTTTCCACCCAGTTTCGTGCCGAATCGATTAGATTGAAAAGCAAATGAGTATGGAAACGAACGGACTGCCCAAGCTGGACAATCTCATCCTTGGCGAAATCCAAGTGCTCCTCGCTGAGAAACGAACTGCGCTGGCTGCCCTGCGCACAGGGATCGCCGTCTTCGCTTTGCCTCTGTCCGTCCTGAGCGCGCTCATCGCGACGTCGCGCTATTACAGCATGGAGAAGGTGATGCCGCTGCTGGCGCCCCTGCTGCTCCTGAACCTTGGTCTGATCGTGCTCGGCTCCTGGCTGGTCTTCCGTTCGATCCATCGCATTCACCACTACGAGCGCCGGATCCGAGAGCTCAGCGACAAATATCGGTCAATCGCGGAGTTTATAGAGTAGCGCTAACGAACCTGCTGTCCCACAACGTATGGCGAGCGAAGGACGGCAAGGCGGTGATTGGAAGTTCGCTTTGCCCAACACGCAAACTTTGTTGTAACGACTCATTCCTTCGATTTCGGATTGATCACGCGCGCTTTCTGCACATCAAAATAATCGAGCACTGCGATTTTTTCATATGTGTCGATCGAGAATCATAATCCGTCCCGTTTAGGAGATCTCACTTCCTTGCATCAATAAAGATTTGCCAGCGCTTTACGCTTTCCAGTTTCAGAATGCCGTGAGCGGACCAAGGGTCGTTCTTCAATTTCTCTCTCACTTCATTTTCATCTTCATCGTTGAAGATTAAAAGAGAGCCGCCTTCATCAACCAAAGGGCCGCCCATCAAAACAAAACCTTCAGCAACGAGTCGATCGATAAACTCCGCGTGTTCATCCCAAAAGGGTTGCTCCCGCGTCGTCTTCGATAAATCACGATTCGGGCCGGCCGAAGAAATTACTACGAACGTATTTTTCATTACTGGCAAACCTTCAGCGTCCGTGCATCGCATTCAACCGCGGATGTTCCGCTAAAAATCCTGGCGGCTGAGACAGCCCGCCTCTACACCTCTTGTCTGGATCCAAGCCAGCGACGAATATCCAGACTGATGCGTGCAGTCGTCATCACATCTCATGGTGGGGTCGACGGAATCGGTGTGGAAGAGGTGGGCACTCCTCCGGCGCCGACTGCAGATCGCGTTCGCGTCCGGGTGCACGCGGCGGGACTAAACCGCGCCGATATTTTGCAACGGCGCGGAAGTTATCCCGCGCCTCCGGGTTATCCGCAGAACATTCCTGGCATGGAGTTCGCAGGCGAAGTCGAATCGATTGGTGACGCGGTTCACACCTGGAAGGTCGGCGACCGCGTTTTTGGAATCACCGGCGGCGGCGCGCAGGCAGAGTTTGTGGTCGTGCCGGAGAGTAATCTCGCTCGCATTCCGGCCGACATTGGTTGGGTGGGGGCGGGCTCGATGCCGGAAGTTTTTATCACCGCGCACGACGCGCTCTTCACGCGGGCTGGCCTTCACATGGGCGAGCGCGTTCTCATTCACGCAGCGGCGTCCGGCGTCGGCACAGCCGCAATCCAAGTGGCCCACGCCGCCGGCGCAACGGTTTATGGCACCTCGCGCACCGCCGACAAGCTCCAGCGGATTCATGAATTAAATCTGGGGCTCGATAACAGCGTGGCGGTGGGCGGTCAGCCGTCGAATTTTGTGGAAACTGTGCAGAAATGGACGAATGGCGCCGGTGTCGATGTCATTCTCGATCTCGTCGGCAGCAACTACCTGGCCGAAAATCTCGAAGCACTCGCGTCACGAGGCCGGTTGATTTGTGTCGGCACAATGGCTGGCGCGAAATCGGAAATCGACCTCGGACTTCTCTTGCGCAAACGGGTGACGATTATCGGCACGATGCTCCGCGGCCGCTCGATCGAAGAAAAGGCCGAGGCCACACGACTATTCGCCTCTGCCGTTCTCCCGCTGGTATCACGCGGCGCGATTCGTCCGGTGATCGACCGAGTCTTTCCTGTCGATGAAATTCGCCAGGCGCATGAGCGTATGGAATCCAACGCGAGCTTCGGCAAAATCGTGCTCACGTTTTCGTGAAAGCTGGGAACTGGGAGGTAGGAGGTGGAAGTTAGAAGTTGGGAGTTCGAAGTTGGAGTCGCTAACGTCGGGTTGGGTCGCGTCGCCAACGCAAGGTTTCGAATGCAGTCCAGCAGAAGACCAGCCAGAAGAGACCGGCCGCGAGCGCGCCGAGAACGTCGGTCAGGTAATGGGCTCCCAGATAAATCCGGGTAAGCCCGATGAGTAGGATCCAGAAGCAGGCGCCCACTGCACAAGCCAGACGCGCGGCGCGGTTCCGGACGTTTTTCCAGGCGAGCAAGGCGAGTAAACCGTAGAGCAGAGTCGCTCCCATGGTGTGCCCGCTGGGGAAACCGTAACTGGAAAGCGTCACTAGCGGGTTCTCCAACACGGGACGTTCGCGATGGAAAAAATGTTTCAGAACCACGTTGAGCGTGCTGCCGCCGAGCATGACGAGCGCGACCAGAGAAGCGTTGAGCCAATCTCGGCGCGAGACCAAGAACAACGCTACGCCAATGGAAACAGCCGTCAGCCACCCAACCGAGCCGAAGAATGAAATCGTTCTCGCAACTTGAGTGATGGTCGGAGAGGCGTGCTGATGAAACCAGACCGCAACGTGTCGATCGACCTGCACAATCGGGTCCCCATGAGACACGTCCTCGGCGATTTCACCGAAACACCAGCCGCAAATCAGAACAACGAGAACACCGACGGTCAGATGCAAGCCGGCGTAGCCCTGCGGCGAAAGCCGGTTCTGTAAAAACCGAATCGGTTTCTGGAACGGGCTGGGTGTCATGCCGGCGTCCAGCCATTCCCGGTCCGGACAAATCGTTCCGTTGAGAAAAGATCGAACGCGCCACGCTTCGGTCGCCAATGATATTGGGCAATCGTCGTGATCGGCGGTTCGATCTGAATCACGTTTAGGGAATTGGGCTGACCGCGTCCGCGGGTGGAGGTGGTCGTGCCCGAAGCGACGATGAGCGCCGAGTAATTGTCGATTTTGTAGCGCGTGGTGGTGCGGCTCGTCCCAGCGACGTGAAAATGCCCGGCCAGCAACATGTCGACTGGAATTTGAGCGAGGATTTTCATGGCCAGTCGGGCACGAAACACGACCCGATCGCCTTCGACGCCGGGCGGCAGATCGAACGGATGATGGGTGACGACAATTTTGATGTGTGCCGGCGACACGGTCGCAAATCGGGCGCGCAGTTTTGCGAGTTGTTGGCGGTTGATCCGGCCGTTCTTGCCCGTAAGCGCGCGGGCCGTGTTGACGCCGGCGACGGCGATCTCATCGTCGACATAGAACGGCTCGAGGTCCTCGGAGATGAAACGCCGGAAACGGTCGAGCATGCGAAACAGCCGCGCGAAGACGTTGTGCAGTGGCACGTCGTGATTTCCCGGAACAACGATTTTCGGGAACGGGATCGCATCCAAAAATTTGCGCGCTTCCAGGAACTCTGCCGTGCGCGCCCGCTGGGTCAGGTCGCCCGAGATTGCGACCAAATCCGGTTTAGTCACGCGGATGAAGTCGAGCAGCGCGGGAATGATGGCAGGATCAACCGTGCCAAAGTGCAGATCGGAAAGATGAATTAACGTCCGCATCAGCCAACAGGATTACGTGGGACGATGACGCGCAGGTCGGCGGGGCGCGACCGATAATGCAATGGCAATTCCATCCATCTCACTTCGCCATCAGTGGCAACGAGAATGAGGTGGCGACGCGTTTCGACGAAAGCTTCGTCGACCAAATAAGCCTCGAAATCCTTCTCCTGACTTAAATGTCCAAGCAACGCCCGTAAAGCCACGCGGATCAGTCCCCAGCGTCCGACTCGATGAGTCAGATAGAGGCCAAGTTTTCCGGCATTGAGGCGACGGCGCGCGCCGATCCGAAAACCGGTCATTTCGTATTCATTATTGCCGACGAAGAGAAACGGAGTCTCGCGTCTTAACGTTTTACCTTCGACCTCGATGCGGAGATCGAGAAAAGGAAATCGGCGAAAGGCATGCATAGTGGCCCAAATGTATGCCGGGCGCTTTCCTATGCGCAGTCGCATCTGTTCGGCGACCCGGCGATGGACGATGTGCGGATAAATCCCGAGGCTTGAGTTATTGACGAAGACGCGCCCGTTCACTTCGCCCACATCGACGGTAGCAATGTTACGTTCGACGATCGTCCGCACCGCGCCCTCGAGATGAAGCGGCAGGTGCAGGTCCCTGGCAAAGTGATTGAGCGTACCGAGCGGCAACACGCCCAAGATTTTTTCCGTGCCCGCCACCTCGGCCGCGACAGTGTTGACGGTTCCGTCGCCTCCAGCGGCCACGATCGTTTCGTTATTTTCAGCCACAGCCTTTTTGGCGGCAGCCCTCGCGTCCTTTCCAGCGACCGAAATAATTTCAGCATTCAGGCGGTT
>Ga0193719_10001154_pt1 | contig 10343 bp, 14 predicted proteins | sample U2a2metaG_FD_160103 | JGI IMG/M metagenome (GOLD analysis project Ga0193719, IMG submission 160103) | Soil microbial communities from a riparian zone of the East river system, Colorado, United States - U2a2 | ecosystem: Environmental > Terrestrial > Soil > Riparian zone | place: USA: East... | reverse complement strand
AAGGCCGCGATCCCGCGCGCGCGCCCGCACGTCGACGCGCTGGTCGCCCGGCCCCGTAGCCATGCATTTCCCTCGGGTCACGCGACCACGAGCTTCGCCTGCGCAGCGGTGCTCTCGTTCGCCGTACCGAGGCTACGGCTGCCGCTGCTCGTGCTCGCCGCGGCGATCGCATGGTCGCGGGTGTACGTGGGCGTCCATTACCCGCTCGACGTTGTGGTTGGTGCGCAGTTTGGTGTAGCGATCGGCCTGCTCGTGAGCGTCGCGCGTAAGAGCGGACGTTTCGGGTTAGCGGCGCAGACGGACGCGCCGGCAGAGCCGGCACGTCCTGAGGGTCGGCGCCGACAAGCGGCGCCTTACAACTCTTCCGCGGCTCGGAGCAATCCGCCGGCGATCACGCCCAGCGCGGCGAGCAGGCTGATCCACAATCCGATGCCGCGACCGTCGGCGGGCAGGACGGAGTCCGGGATCGAGATCACGCGGATCAGCACGAACACCGTGGCGGGCGCGCCGAGCGCGAGAACGACGAGGCTCTCGGGGATGGTTGCGGGCAGCCCCATGCCCGTCTCCCTCAACGCGACGATCGCGAGCGTCGCAAAGCCGATGAAGAAGACGAGCTTGCCGAGCACGCCGGTGTGCCACCCGATCACCGCGATCTTGACGCCTACTCCCGAGCCTGCATACCAGTCCATGAAGGAGGAGAGCGCGAGCACGAGGCCGGCGAGCCAGGTGACCCGATCGCCCGCGCCCCAGAGGCCCTCCGGCGCCTGCCGCACGATCCGAGGTGGAGGCGATTCAGGGCCTGGATCCCCCGGGTCGTCGAAGAAGTCTGGGGTCTGCACGCGCCCTAGTATGGGCAATTGGCGTGGACGCCGTTTCGCAAACGCCCTGGCGTTCGGGCAGCTAGATCCCGAACGTCGTCTGGACCTGGTGCCAGGCGGTCAGGGCGAAGACGACCGTCAGGAATGCGAGCAGCGCGAGAACGAGCCAGAAGCGTGCGTTCGAGTTGCGGGAGGCGTTGACGCGCGCATCGCGAGCGCGCCTGCGCGCACGCTCACGGAGATAGGCGTGCTCGATCGCAGCGGGATCGAGTGAGGGCTCGTCTCGCTCGATCACTCTGAGATGCCGCTCAGGATGGGCCACAGGGGCATTCTAGTGGGACGAGCCGCCTCCCTCGGCATACTTGCTGGAAATGGTGGTCGAAACCAAGCGGCTGCCGTTCGAGAGCCTTACGCGTGTTGCGGAGCAACTCGCCACGGGAATCTCGCTCGCTGACGCCCTCGAGTTGCTCGCCGCCGCCGCCGAGGAGGTGACCGGGGCTGACCTCGCCGTCGTTCGCGTGCTCGACGAGGAGGAGGAAACGCTTGTCGCGCGCGCGGTTGCGCCGGCGGACTCGCTGCTCGCCGCGGAAGTCTCCGGGTCGAGGGTGCAGCCCGACTACGAGGTGGCCCCACAACGGCTGCTCGTCCCGGCGCGCGTCGGCGGGACTGTCGTAGGCGCAATCGAGCTCATCCGGGTCGAGGGCGAGTTCGACCAGTCGACATTCGCCCTAGCCGGGTTGATCGCAGCACAGCTCACACTCGCCTTGACATTGCTGCCGGGGAGCCGCATCGGCGTCGCCGGCGAAGGACGCATGGCTGCTCTCGAGCGGGCGGGCGAGGCACTGGCGGCCGGCGCCGATCTGGAGCGTGCCGCGCGGCAAGCGGTCAAGGAGGCGAAGGAGGCCACGAACGCCCAGCAGGCTGCGATCTGGCAATCGGCGGGCAACGGGCTCGAGCTCGTCGCATCGGATGGGATCTGGGACGACCACGTGCTCGAACGTGCGCGGACGCTTGCGCACGAGGTGCGCGCGGTCTGGCGGCCGCTGCTTGTCGAGCAAGACGCGGTCGACTCGAGCTCCCTGGTCTCGATCCGTCTCGGAGAGCCTGCCTTCGGCGTCCTGCAGCTGAGGTACACCGACGAGCCCGCGACAGCAGAGCTGGACGCGCTCGCGGCGTTTGCGCCACGGGTTGCGCACGCCTTGCGTCTTGGCACACGCGCCCGGGACGTCGAGCTCGAGCTCGAGCGTACGCGTGCACTTCTCTCCGTCGTGGCCGAGGCGATTGCGCGACTCTCGCTCGCCCACACGCTCGAAACGTCCGTCGAGCGAATCGCAGCTCTGCTCGGAATCGACGGTGTCGGCATCTACTTGCAGGAGGAGCAACGTCTGCTGGCCGCCGCTGGACGTGGTCTCGCGCCCGGACACGAGGACATCGCCCACGCGCTGCTCGCGCTCGCGATGGGGCCTCTACGCGCGCGCGAGACGATCGAGGTGCGGCCGGGCGGTGGCCGCGGCGATCGGGCGCTCGCCCGCGCCGCGCGAGTGCTCGAGGCTGCCGGCGTCGAATCCGTGCTCGCCGTTCCGCTTCGCATCCACGACGAGACGATCGGCCTGCTGGTCGCTTTCCCCGGCGCGCGGCGAACGACCGACGGCGAGCGGAGCCTGCTCGCCGCGCTCGCTGCGCAGCTCGCGGTTGCAGTGCAGAACGCGCGCCTCCACGAGGAGGCAAAGGAGCTCGGCGAGGCACTGGGCTCCGTGCTCGAGTCGGAGCGACAGGCCGCGCGGCGCCTGCGGGCGCTCTACGAGATCTCGAACACGTTTACGAGCAGTCTCTCCCTCGAGGCAACTCTGCAGGCTGTGACGGAGACGGTCGTCCATGTGCTCGGCATCGATGCTGCGGTGATCCGTGTGCCGAGTGAGCGTGGCGACGCGCTCGTGCCGAGTGGTGTGCACGTCGCCGACGGACGGCTCGCCGACGCGGTGCGCACGATCCTCGACAGGCCTCAACCGCATCTGCATCTGACCCAGCCGCTGACGCTGGACGAGGATGCGGCGCAGCGCCTCGGCGGCGCGCATGCGCTGCTCGCGCCGTTCCTGGCCAAGGGCTCCAGTGCGGTCGTGATCCCGATCTCGACCAAGACCGAGCTTCTCGCGCACTTGACGATCCTGTCGCTTGATCCCGCAAACCCGATCTCGGCCGAGACGATCACCACAGCCACTACGGTCGGAGCGCAAGCTGCTCTTGCTCTCGACAATGCACGCCTGTATCAGCAGCAAAAGGCGTTTGCGGAGACGATCCAGCGCGCGCTGCTGCCGGGGGCGAGGCCCGATGTTGCGGGGCTCGACGTCGGGGCCGTTTACGAATCTGCGGCGCGCCTCGATGTCGGCGGCGACGTCTACGACTTTCTCGAGCTGGGCGACGGCCGGCTCGCCGTCGTGATCGGTGACGTCACCGGGCACGGCGTCGACGCGACTGCCGACATGGCGATGGCGAAGTTCGTGTTCCGATCGCTTGCGCGCGAACACCCCGAGCCGAGCGACTTCCTCGCATACGCCAATGAAGTGATCGCGGATGAGATCGGGCTCGGCAACTTCATCACGATGGTGTACCTCGCTCTCGATTCCCGAGGTCGCGCCACTGTCGCGAGCGCGGGACATCCTCCGCCGCGCCTCGTCATGGCTGATGGGCGGGTCGAGGCGCTTACATGCCGCGGCCTTGCGCTCGGAATCGAGAACCGGCAGGAGTACGAGCAAGTCGATGTCGAGCTGCCCGCCGGCGCGGCGGTCGTTCTCTATACAGACGGCGTGATCGAGGCGCGTTCCGGCAGCGAGCTCTACGGCGAAGAGCGGCTTGACGCATGTCTGGCCGAACGCGCCCAGCTGCCGGCGCAGGCGCTGGCGGCGGCTGTCCTTGCTGACTGTCGCGCGTTCGCCGGCGGCGAGCTCCGTGACGACTGCGCAATCGTCGTCGCCCGCAAGACATGAAGCTACGTCACCGGGGCGATGGGCGGCCGCTCGTGATCGGTCATCGCGGCGCGCCGAGGCTTGCCCCGGAGAACACACTCGCCTCCTTCGAGGCTGCGGTGGCCGCAGGAGCCGACCTCGTCGAATTCGACGTGGGCCGCGAGTTGCTGATCGGCCACTCCGAACACGACCGGCCTCCGGAGGAGGCACGCCTCGGAGATGCACTCGCACTCCTCCGCGACCTCGGTGGCGGTATGCACGTCGACCTCAAGTGCGTCGGGATCGAGCAGGCTGTCGTCGACGAGGCACGCAGGTACGGAGTCGAGAATCGGCTGGTGATCTCGACGACGTGGGTGCGCTCGCTGCGGAGGCTCGCCACGATCGCGCCCGGCATTCCGCGGGCCCTCGGGTATCCGCGCGACCGCCTCGGTGCCGCGAACCTGACCTGGCCTCGCTTTGTGACCTCGCCGGCGGCCGCGGCCGCGCGAGGAGTGATGCCCGCCTGCATTCCGCTGCTGCTCTCTGCGTCGCGGGCGAACGTGGTCGCGCTGCACCACGCATTCGTCTCAGATCGCGTCATCAAGGTGGCCCATGCGCGTGGCGCTGCAGTCTTCGTGTGGACGGTGAACGATCCGGCCGCCGTCGAGCGCTTCGCCGCTCTCGGAGTCGACGGAATCGTCACGGACGACCCGGGTATGGCCCTGCAAACGCTGGCTACACTTTCGTCAGCGTGATGCGAGGCTTTCTTGCCGCAGTGTTCGTGCTCGGCCTCGCAACCGCGGGGCCGGCCGCAGCTGCAACCCCGAAACTCCTGCCTGCCCGCGTCCATGTCGCGGGCGTGAAGGTCGGCGGGCTCAATTCGGTTGCGGCGAGTCGTGCAGTCAAGCAGGCGTTCGCGAGCCCTTTGACGGTCAGAATCGACAAGCGCACGTTCGAGCTTCGGCCGACGAGACTCGCGACCGCCTACGTGGACGGTGCGATCCGCCGGGCTGCTGTCTCTCCGCCCGGCACACGCGTGCCGCTCGTGATCGCCGTGCGCGGCTCGGCTGTGCGCGAGATCGTCGATCGCGTTGCCCTGCAAGTCGAGCACCGGGCGGCAGGAGGGTCGCTGGCCCTCCGTCTACGCGACGGCAAGCCGTACGTGGCGCCGAACGCATATGGGCGTGCGCTCGACACTGCCAACGTGCTGCGACACGTCGTGCATGAGCTCGCGACGAACGAGCGCGCGCCGCTCCGCTTTGTGACGAAGACCGTCCAGCCGAGGGCACTTGCCTCTCTTTCGGCGTCGGTGATCGTGATCAACCGCGCGAAGAACCTGCTGTCGCTCTACCATGGAACGAGCCTTTGGCGGCAGTTCCGCGTCGCAACCGGGCAGAGTGCATATCCGACACCCGCAGGTCGCTTCGACATCATCGTCAAGTGGAAGAACCCGTGGTGGTATCCGCCGGCGAGCCCGTGGGCGGTCGGCGAGAAGCCAACCCCGCCGGGCCCCTGGAACCCGCTCGGGACCCGCTGGATGGGTCTCTCGGCGCCGGGCGTCGGCATCCACGGCACGCCCAAGCCGCAGAGCATCGGCTATAGCGAGTCGCACGGGTGCATCCGGATGTTGATTCCCCAGGCCGAGTGGTTGTTCGACCACGTCGACATCGGCACGACGGTCTTCATCGTCTGATGCACCGCGCTGCTCAGGCTGCCGCGGTCAGCGTCGTCTTGGTTCTCCTCGGCGTGCTCGTCTGGGACTGGGCGCATCAGGGAGCCGGCAAGGTGACGGCCGGCGAGATCGCGCCGCTCTGGACGAAGAACCGCGTCGACACGACGGGCACGTTGAGCCTGGCCTCGCTGCGCGGCAAGGTCGTCGTGCTCAACTTCTGGCAGTCCTACTGTGCGCCGTGCACGCGCGAGGCACGCCTGCTGGCCGACACCTCGCGAAGCTGGTCGGGCAAAGGCGTCGTTTTCGTCGGTATCGACGAGCAGGATCTGCGCGGACCGGCGCTCAAGTTCATGCGCCGTTTCAACATCACCTATCCGATCGTCGCCGACGATCTGGCGCTCACCGGGCATTACGGAGTTACCGGTTATCCGGAGACGTTCTTCATCGACCGGCATGGCCGGGTCGTGTCGCCGCACATCATCGGCCCGGCGACGCAGAAGACGCTCGAGGACGGCATCAAGCGGGCGCTCGCGCAGTGAAGGTGTTTCTCCTGGTGGCGGCTGCAAAGCAATTCGGTGGGCGGGCAAAGCCCGCCCGCCTTTTCTGCGGCGTCGCAAGCGCCGCCTTGGCGCTCACCCTCGCAGGCTCCGCGTTCGCGAGCGAGCAACATCCGACGCAGGGCGAGCTCGAAGCCGAGCTCGTCTGTCCGCAGTGCCACGAGCCGCTCGACCAGTCGAACTCGCCGATCGCCCAGCAGATGAAGGCGTTCATTCGCAAGCACATCGAGATGGGCTGGACGAAGAGCCGGATCGTGAACGCGCTCGAGGCCCAGCTCGGTCCCTCCATCCTCGGCGTGCCGCGCAAGCATGGGTTCGACCTGCTCGCCTGGATCCTGCCGCTTGCCGGCATCGGGGTCGGTGCGCTCGCGCTTGCCGGCGGCGCGTGGGCGTGGTCGCGCAACAAGCCTGGGCCGCTCGCTCCGGCCGGCCCGTTGCTCGATCCCGTGCTCGAGCGCCGCGTCGATGATGAGCTCGCGCGCTTTGACGGCTGATCACTGATGCTCGAAAAGGTCCCGGTCGCGTTTCTCGCCGGTCTCGCGTCCGTGATCACGCCCTGCGTGCTGCCGCTCGTTCCCGGCTACCTCTCGGCGGTGTCGGCCGTCGAGGTAACGCGGCTCGGCGAGCGCGGGGCAGGGCGGCGCGTCGTCGTTGCAAGCCTGCCGTTCATCGCGGGGTTCACCGTCGTCTTCGTCGCGCTGGGCGCGGCTGCGGCAGCAGTCGCCGGCATCGTCGCGAAGACAACGCAGACCGAGATCGCGGGCTTTGCGCTCGTCGTGATCGGTCTCGCGTTCATCGGCCTGCTGCCGATGCCGGAACGGGCCGTGGCGCCGGGCCTGCTCCTCCGCGCGCGCCGCCGTGGCTCAGGCGTGCTGCTCGGCGGAGCGTTCGCGGTCTGCGCGGCGCCGTGCATCGGCACCGTGCTCGCCTCGGTCCTCGTGCTTGCGAGCTCGACCGGCACGATCGCACGCGGCATCGTCTTGCTGCTTGCGTACTCGCTGGGCCTCGGCGCGGCATTCGTGCTCGCGGGAATCGCCTTTGCGCACGCGATGCGCGCGTTCCGCTGGGTGCGCGCGCACTACGACGCACTGCGCTACGCGTCAGGTACCACCCTCGTTGCCCTCGGGCTGCTGCTCTTCTTCCATCGCGACTGGTGGCTCCGCATCGCGATCGACCAGCTGTTCTCGAAGGTCGGGCTCGGCACGTACTAGCGCAGCGAGCAGCGTTTCGACGTCGAGCCCGCGATGAGCGGGTGCATACGGCTGGAGCCGGCGCAGCGCTTTGATGCGCTGGCGCTCGGCACCGATCGCGCGCCCGCGGCCGGTCTGGTACGCGAAGACCACGGCATGAACGAGTCCCTGGAAGAAATCGCGCTCCTCGGCGAGCGCGGAGCGCCAAGCGAGCTCGAAGGACTCGTGCGCAGCAAAAAACTCTCCGGCGCGCGCAAGCTCGAGCCCGCGCTTGTATTCAGCGCTGACGCTGTTATGGTCACCACTAGGCATGGCGACGATCCTGGTTGTGGGGGTCGACCTCTTTCTCCGTGGCAAGCTGGAGGCGCTCCTTCCCGGCTACCGGTTCGTCTCGGTGGAGGGAGTCGATCCACCTGATCTCGTGATCGCGGATATCGCGCGAATCGATCCGAATGACGTCGCCGACAACTTCCCGGACGTGCCGCTGCTCGGCTTCACAAACCACACCGACACCGAGGGTCTGCGCCGCGCGCATGCCGCGGGATTCGATCAGGTGGTGGCGAAATCCGCCCTGTTCGAGCGCACTGAGGAGCTGGTCGGAGGCCTGATCGCCTCGGTAGAGTGAATCGATGTGACGTACGTCATTGCCGAGCCTTGCATCGATATCAAGGACAAGTCGTGCATCGATGTCTGCCCGGTCGACTGCATTCATGAAGCAGCCCGGATCCTCGTGATCGACCCCGAGGAGTGCATCGATTGTGGGGCCTGCGAGCCGGAGTGCCCGGTCGAGGCGATCTTCCCGGAGGACGCCCTTCCGGAGAAGTGGGAGCCGTTCGTGCGCATCAACGCGGCCTTCAACGAAGGGATGGAGACCGTCAACACACTCACCGACCAGTACGCGACCGAGCACGACATAGGCGCGGCGTAGCCGCGCCGTGTCAGGACGCGCAGCCGTAGGCTGCACGTCCGTCTGCGTAGGCGGCCTCGAGCGGTCCGAACAGTTCGCGCGACCAGGCTCCGGCCCGAGCTGCGACTAGCCTCTACCCATTGTGTAAGCACACGCACGAGCATCACCCGCGTAAGGTGACAGCCCGACCTTCGTCACGACGAGCCCCTCTTCCACCTCGTCACCGACCTGTGGCGGCTCGCCTTCCAGCTCGCGCAGGGTGTAGCCGGTCGGTGACCAGATGAAGAGGAGATAGCCCCGCGGCCCGCGGCCGTTCTGTTCTGGCATCGGCCGGACTCTAGCGCTGCGCGGTGTACGCCGGCAGTGTGACGCGAACGTCGGTTCCGTCGTTGCCGACGCTGACCTCGATCTCGCCGTGCACCTGACGGACGCGTTCCTCGATCGCCTCGAGCGAGCGCAGGCGGCGCTCGGGGTCGGCGTCGTCGGAGACGGACACCACGGCGCTGCCGTCGTCCGTGCGCAACAGGGTGATGCCGATGCGCGTCGGCGGGCCGCGGCGCACCGACTGGTCGATCAGCTCGCGGATGATCGTGTACAGGGCGACCTGCGAAGCTTCGCCGAGATCCTCTGCACCCTCGGTTGCGAGGTCGAAGTGCAGGTTGTGCGTCTTACTGACCTGGGCGGCGAGCGCCTGGAGCGCCGGTCCGAATCCCTGGTCGCGGAGGATCACGGGCTCGAGCACGAACGAGAGGTCCCGAAGCTCCCGGATCGTCTCGCGATGGCGCTCGAGCGCCTTGCCGATGATTTCGCTGGCCTCGTCGGTCTGGCCGGCCGCGATCGAATTCACGGCCGCATCGAGCATCAATGCGATTCCCGAGAGCTGCTGCACGGGGCCGTCGTGAAGGAAGAGCGCGATGCGGCGCCGCTCGTCCTGCTCGGCGGCGACCAGCCGCTCGACGCGGTCGTCCACGCCCGCCTAATCGATAATCGCTTCACGGAGCGCGATCGCGACTGCATGTGTGCGCGTGTCAGCTTCGAGCTTCGTGAGGATGTGGCGCACGTGGCTCTTGACCGTCTCCTGGGAGATGAACAGCTTCGCGGCGACGTCCGCGTTCGACATCCCGTCGGCCAGGAGCTGCAGGATCTCGCGCTCGCGTGCGGTGAGCATTTCGCCCTGGTCGCGCGCGGCCAAGAACTCGGGCATCAGCGCCGGGTCGACATACGCTTCGCCCTCGGCCACCTTCTCGATCGCGCGCACGAGCGTGCTGTGCGGCGCCTCTTTGAGGATGTAGCCCTTCGCGCCCGACTCGAACCCGCGCGTGAGCAGCGAGCGCTCGGAGTACGCGGTGAAGATCAGCACCTTCGCCTCGGGATCCTGGTCGAGGAGCAGCCGGGTCGCCTCGAGCCCGTCCATCCCGGGCATGCGGACATCCATGATGATCACATCCGGCTTACGGCGCAGCGAAAGCTCGACGGCGGCGGCGCCGTCGCCGGCTTCACCGACGACGCGGATGTGCGGGGCCCTCGAGAGCGACAGCCGCAAGCCTTCGCGGACCACTTCGTGGTCGTCGACGATCAGGGCTGTGATCTCGTCAGGCACCGCGCCGCCGCAGTCTACGGGGCGTCGAGCAATTCCAGTTGCTCGGGCGCGGGCGGCGGCTTGAGCCTGATCCGCCGTCGGTCCCGGATCCCGTGCTCCCGCGCGAGCATTCGCACCGTGCGGCGCACAGGCTCCGTCTCCGCTTTTGGGAGGTACGCTCGCCGGACGTAGAGCTTCTCGTACTCGGGCAGCAGGTCGGGCCAGTCCCGGGCGAGGCAGTCGAGGAAGTGCTCGCGCGTTCCCGGCTTGAGGTGGAGCATGTTGGCCCACACTCCGCAGGCGCCGGCCTCGCGCGCTGCACGGACGACGTCGGCGAGCTGCTCCGGGCGGTCGGAGATCCCGGGGAGGATCGGAGCCAGCCCGACCGAGGCGCGCACGCCGGCGTCGACGAGCCGTGTGAGCGCGCGCAGGCGCTGACGCGGCGGCGCAGTGCCGGGCTCCGTCCGCCGCCACACCTCGCGGTCGACGGTCGGCACGGAGAAGGTGACCGACACCTCGGCGCGACGCGACGCTTCCGCGAGCACGTCGGCGTCGCGCACGATCAACGGCCCGCGGGTGATGATCGCGAACGGGTTGTGCGCCGCCGTCAGCGCCTCGAGGCAGGAGCGCGTCAGTCGATAGCGGCCCTCGGCCGGCTGGTAGGGATCGGTGGCAGCG
>Ga0193719_10001153_pt1 | contig 10343 bp, 5 predicted proteins | sample U2a2metaG_FD_160103 | JGI IMG/M metagenome (GOLD analysis project Ga0193719, IMG submission 160103) | Soil microbial communities from a riparian zone of the East river system, Colorado, United States - U2a2 | ecosystem: Environmental > Terrestrial > Soil > Riparian zone | place: USA: East River... | reverse complement strand
GTTCACCATTCGCTGGCGCTGGAACGCGACCCGCTCGCTCGCGGTGCCGCGGTTTCGGGGCGGCGCAAAAATCGCCGCGCCATTGCAGCGCATGGAATCGGAAAATCTTTTGGCGGCAGTTTTCCCGGACCAACTCGCCTGTCTCGAACACATCGTTGGCGACCGCGAAATTCCTAATCACCCGCTGGTGAAACAAACAATCGACGATTGCCTGACCGAAGCGATGGACATCGATGGCTTGGAAGAATTGTTGCAGAGGATCGAGCACGGCCAGATCCGCTGCATCGCACGCGATTTGCCGGAGCCATCACCGCTGGCCGCTGAGATTTTGAACGCGCGGCCATATGCCTTTCTGGACAATGCGCCGTTGGAAGAACGGCGGACTCAGGCGGTTTATACGCGGCGCGCTTCCGAAAGAAATGGAAGCGATGGTCTGGGCATTCTCGATTCGGCGGCAATCGAGAAAGTTGAAACGGAAGCTTGGCCGGAAGCGACGAACGCCGATGAATTGCACGACGCGCTCATGCTGCTCGCGGTCATGACGCGCGACGAAGTGCAACGAACTGTTCATCACGAAGGTGATGGCGCCGGTGCAGAGCAGGTGTTGAACAAACTGGTCGCCTCGAAGCGAGCAACGCAATTGCGCGTCGGCGAAAGAATTTTCTGGGTCACAGCCGAGCGTTTACCGATGTTGCTGACTATTTTTTCGGACGCCGATGTCGATCCTCCATTAAGGGTCCCGGAATCAGAGCACAAGCAAACTTGGGAACGGTCGAACGCGATTCACGAATTTTTGCGTGGTCGTATGGAGGTTTCAGGACCGATCACGGCAACTCAATTGCAAAACGCTTTGGGTCTTTCGGGATCAGAAATTGAAACAGGTTTGCTAGGCCTTGAAAGCGAAGGCTTTGTTCTGCGCGGAAAATTTCATCCGAACGCGTCGGAACAAGAATGGTGTGATCGCAGATTGCTCGCGCGAATTCACCGGCTCACAATCGACCGGCTGCGCGCGGAAATTCAGCCGGTTTCGGTTCAGGATTTCTATCGATTTCTCCTCGTGTGGCAGCGTGTCGATGTCGATCATCGCGTTGAAGGACCGGAAGGTCTGCAATCTGTGCTCGAACAACTCGACGGCTGCGAGTTGCCGCTGGCGTCCTGGGAATCCGCGGTTCTCGCCGCACGCGTTGCCGACTACGATCCGGAATGGCTTGATCGGTTTTGCTTCTCCGGCCGCATCGGCTGGGGACGTTTGAGCACGCCACAAAATCCAAATGCCCGCACGATCGCTCCGTTGCGGACGAGTCCAATTGCGCTTTATCAGCGGGAAAATCTCCAAGACTGGCTGGTGTTGTCGCGGCCAAATTCCGCGGTGGACCTTTCAGTTGCCAATCAAGCTGTGCTCGATGCACTGAAAAGCGGGGGTGCGCTCTTCTTCACCCAGTTAGTGCGATGCAGCGGGCTGCTGCCTTCTCAGATTGAGGAAGCTTTGTCGCAGCTTGCCGCGCTGGGTCTGGTCACTTCGGACAGTTTCGATGGTTTGCGTGCTCTGCTCGTTCCATCAAACAAACGTCCCACGTTTGGCCGAAACGTCGGAAAACGCCGGCGCAAAACGAACCTGGCCAGCATTGAATTTGCCGGGCGCTGGTCTTTGTTGAGGACGCAGCTAGCGCCGCAGCCGTCGGGAAATGGCGCGGAAAGTTCTGAGCGCGACGCGGCCGCGGCAAAATTTGCGCAAGCGTTGCTGCGCCGTTACGGCGTTGTATTTCGCCGTCTGCTCGATCGCGAGAGTTTTCCAATTACGTGGTACGAGCTGGGGCGAATTTATCGCAGGTGGGAGGCGCGCGGCGAGATTCGCGGCGGCTATTTCGTGGCGGGGATCAGCGGCGAACAATTCGCCCTTCCCGAAGCTATTGGCTTGTTGCGTTCCATTCGGAAAGCGCCGCCAAAGGGCGAACCAATCACGCTGAGCGCTGCGGACCCGCTAAATTTGCAAGGCATACTGACGCCTGGATCAAGAATTGCCGCGTTCACGGCCAATCGCATTTTGTTCCGTAATGGATTGCCAATCGCGGCGCTAGAGGCAGGCGAGGTTCGAAAACTTTCCGATGCAGCCATTTCTGATTTGGAAATTGAAAGGGCGCTAAAAGTAGGAAAGCTGCGGCCGTCATTGCGACCGTACTACAAATAGAGCGCCTGGAGCCGTCGCCCGTACGGGCGACGTGCACGTTTCGCACCCGCCTCCCCATGACTTCGGCGTGACAGGCAGCGAAACGGCTACAAATTATTTTTTAACTACTTCGGCGTTCTCGATCATTGAGATGCCGCCGCGCTCGGCGAGCTTGCCTTTTACGGTGACGTTTTTGCCACACAAATCGGCAAGTTGATCGTTAATCGGTTTGTGTTCGCCGACGACCAGATACGCTTTGCCCTCGCTGACGATGCCGACTGGGCCACCGCTCCTGATGCATTTGGCCCCGCAGGATTGCCCGTGTTTTTCGCCCACAGCGTTATGATCGACGAAGCACATCATATCGACCACTTCGCCCGTGACCTCTTTCGAAGCACCCGCTTCTGCGCCGTGCTCGTGCTCCTGTGCGATCGCCAGCGGCGAGGCCGCCAGAGCTGCGATGAATGTCGCAGTCACTGCAACTCTCAAGACTGTAGGTTTACTGTTTGTTGAATTGAACATGGAACAAATGTGAGCGCCTTCGCACGTTGGTCAATGTTGTGAAGCAGACAATCCTGTCTGCGAGTTGATGAACGTCCAAGACTGGCAGACACGATTGTCTGCCTCACGAGCCCTTCTCTATTAGCTCCGCAAATTGATCAAAGAAGTAGGTGGCATCGTGTGGGCCGGGGGCGGCTTCCGGATGGTATTGCACGCTGAAGATCGGCAATTCCTTGTGCCGCATCCCCTCTACGGTGCCGTCATTCAAATTGATGTGCGTGACTTCCACATCCGAGGGAAGCGACTGCACGTCGACCGCGAATCCGTGATTTTGCGCAGTGATGGCCACTTTACCGGTGCGTAAATCTTTTACGGGCTGGTTGGCGCCGCGATGGCCGAATTTTAATTTAAAGGTCGATCCGCCGAACGCGAAGCCGAGAATCTGATGGCCGAGACAGATCCCGAAGATCGGCCTTTTGCCCATCAAATCGTGCACAGTTTTGTGCGCGTAAGGAAGCGCCGCAGGATCGCCGGGGCCGTTGGAGAGAAAAATCCCGTCTGGATTCAATGCCAGCGCTTCGTCAGCCCTTGTCGTTGCAGGGACAACAGTAACTTCAAAGCCTTTCTGCCGCAGCAGCCGGAGAATGTTTTCCTTGATGCCATAGTCGTACGCCGCGATTCGAAATCGGATGGGCGGAAGCGCCGGTTCGCTGCCTTCATTCGACGGTTGGCGGATGGACCATGGCGCGCTGAGCTTATCTTCCGGGTCCCAGCGGTAAATTTTTTTTGTTGAAACCTCGCGCACGTAATCCATTCCGATCACGCCCTCGCCCTCAATCGCTCTCTGTGTCGCCTCTTCAGGAGAAATCTCTTCCGTCGTCAGACAGGCCTTCATCGCGCCGCGGGTGCGCAAATGCCGCGTAAGCGCGCGCGTGTCGATCCCTTTCGCGCCGGGGATGTTCCATTTTCGCAAATATTCGTCGAGCGACATTTCGGAGCGCCAGTTGCTGGGGACCTCGGTCAATTCTTCAATGACGAACCCACGTACATGTGGTGAGCGGCTTTCCTGATCGAGCGAATTGATCCCGTAATTTCCGATCAACGGATAGGTCATCGCCACGATCTGTCCGTGATAGGATGGATCGGTCAGCACCTCCTGATAACCCGTCATGGCGGTGTTGAAACAAACTTCACCGACGCGCGTGCCGGTTGCGCCAAAAGATTCGCCCTCGAAATATCGGCCGTCTTCGAGAGCTAGAAGTGTGCGCACGTCACTGCGCATTATCGAGCTCATCGGCAGATTTTCAATCGCGATTCAAGGAATCGCGCCCTCGAATCGACAACGCGGTGAACAAAAAAACCCGGATCGAAGATTCGATCCGGGTTTTTAATTTTACCCCGCCGGTGCCGTTCAGGTGATTCTCCCGTTCCCTTTTAGGAAAGGGTGGATGACCGTTGCTGCGGAATCTGACTTCCAATCAAGGCCTGTCATTTTCAATCGCGAACATCGCAGGGCAAATGTTTACATCCCAAAAAAGATTCGGGATTCGAAAGCCGCTGGCTGAGAGTTGAACGGAAAGCACTGGTTTCCTGCCCAACCCTCAACGAGCGGCTCTCAATTTCAAAGAACTACTCGCGCAATTCCGCGCCGAGGTCGCGCCGCAGTCGCTCGCGAATTTTCGCGTGCGCTGCATTTACTTCCTCACTCGTCAGTGTGCGACTTCGGTCTCGATATGTCAATCGATATGCGAGTGACTTTCGCGCCGCCCCGATTTCGCGGCCGCTAAACAAGTCAAACAGCTCGACGCTTTCCAAGAGCGGTTCGCGTGGTTCTTCGATCCCGCGCAAAATCGTTTCGTGCGGAATTTCTTCCGGCACAATCATCGCAATATCGCGCGTGACGGCGGGAAATTTTTCAATCTCCCGAAATTTTGTCGCCGTTTCCTCGGCAATTAAAAAAAGGTCAGCATGCACCTCGGCAACGAACACCGGACCAGGCGCATTAGATTTTGCGGCCGAAAGTTGTCCGCCAAATCCGATCATTTGATCGCCGGAAAAAACGTCGACCGGCAGCGCGAAATCAGGAAACTTCCCGGAGTGAAATGACAGATTTGGAACCACGCACTCCAGCGCGCCTTTGAGATCGAACAGATCAAGGCTGCGGCTTTGCGGGGATCGCCAATTCGGCGCGCCCGCAACATTTCCCCACAGCAAAATTCCAAGGTGCCGTTCTTCTTTGCCGGATGGCGGAATAAACGTGCGTCCGATTTCGAAAATGGCGACGCGTTCTGCGCCGGCGCGAATGTTGCGATCGAGTACTCCTAACAATCCGACGAGGATGCTTGGGCGCAGCGCTACATGATCTTCGCTGAGCGGGTTCCGCAATTCGATAGCGCCTTCGCTGAATGCGAATCGTTCACGCGGCAGCAATTTTGAAGTCCGGACTTCATCGAGGCCGGCTGCTGACAAGCGCTGCCGCCACGTCGATTCCAAATCATGCACATAATCGGCAATGCTCGCTGGCGTAAAACGGCTTCGATCCGTTCCCGGAATTCTGTCGGCTCCGTAAGCGCGAACGACTTCTTCGATAAGATCGACATCGCGCTGCAAATCGCGGCGATAACTCGGAATCGTCCATTTGGAAGATCCGTTCTTCCTCGTCCGCTCACTCTTTGTCTGTTTCAGTCCGAACCCTTCCAAAATTTCATCGACAGTTCTTCGCTTGATCGAAGTCCCAACAACCCGATCGCATTTTTCGTAGCTCAATGAAACCTCGGCCGGGTTCGCCGGGAGTTTTCCAGCGACGTTAATTTCCGTTGCGGGAGTTCCGCCTGCGATCTCGCGAATCAATTCAGTCGCGCGCTGCGAGGCGCGGAGCACCATCTCCGGATCAACGCCGCGCTCGAATCGATAACTTGCATCGCTCGGCAGATTTAAATTGCGCGCGGTGCGACGAATGCTCGCCGGCAAAAAGTAAGCGGCTTCCAGCAAAATGTTTTTCGTCGAATTCGTGACGCCGGTTTCTTCGCCGCCCATCACGCCGCCGATTCCGACCGCGCGTTCCTCGTCGGCAACGACACAGTTGTCCGGCGTGAGCGAGTAGGTCTTTCCATCCAGCGCGAGAAATTTTTCATCCTGGCGCGCGAGCCGCACGTTGACGCCGCCTTTTAATTTGTCTGCGTCGAATGCGTGCGTCGGCTGACCGAGCTCGAGCATCACGAAGTTCGAAATATCGACGATGTTATTGATCGAGCGGATGCCGACGCTCTCAATCTTCGCGCGCAACCATTGCGGACTTGGGCCGACGTTCACATTGTCGATCTTGCGCGCAGAGAAAAACGGACATTCGTGCGGCGCTGCGATTTTGACTCCTCCGGCTGTAGAGTCCGCTGTCCTCAGCGGACCCGGCGTGTGCAATTTTTCGCCGGTCAATGCTGCGATCTCGCGGGCGAGTCCGAAGTGGCTCAGCAAGTCGCCGCGGTTTGGCGTGATCTCGACATCGAGAATCGTGTCCGCGGGAAAAAGATCACTGATCGGTGCGCCGACTTTTGCATCTGGCGACAAAATCAACAGACCGGACGCATCTTCGCCGAGGCCGAGCTCGATTGGGCTACAAAGCATTCCTTCACTCTCCACGCCGCGCAGTTTGCTTTTTCGAATTTCAGTTCCGTTCGACAACTTTGCTCCAGGCAACGCCAACGGAACCTTGTCGCCAACTTTGTAATTGGTCGCCCCGCAAACGATTTGCCGTTTCGTTCCACTGCCATCATCGACTTCGCAAACCGTCAGGCGATCCGCGTTCGGATGTTGCGAAGAAGCCGTGATTTGCGAAACGATCACCTTGTCGATCTTTGCGCCGCGCGTTTCGATGTTCTCGGTCTCGACACCCGCGCGCGTAAGTAGCTCGGCGATCTCTTCCGGATTTTTTGGAAGATCGACAAACTCGCGCAGCCAGTTAACGGAGAATTTCATATTCTTCGCGCTGTCATCCCGAACGAAGTGAGGGACCTCGCAAAGACGTGCCCGCTTTCGAAGAACACTGCGAGTGATTTGCGTGACGGCTTCCGCATTTGCGGGGTCCCTCGCCGTCTTCGCGGCTCGGGATGACACGCGTCGTGGGTTCCTTGAATTGTTTCATGCGAGCTGGCGGAGAAACCGTAGATCGTTCTGCGCCAAAAGCCGGATGTCGGGGATATCGAATAAAATCATGGCCAGCCGATCCATTCCCAAACCGAATGCGTAACCAGTCCACTTCTCAGGATCATAAGCATCATCGCCACGCGCTTTGTTGACTGCTTCGAAAACAGCGGGATGTACGATGCCGGAGCCAGCGACTTCGATCCATCGCTCGCCGCCTTTGAGCGCTTTGGATTTCACATAAATTTCCAAGCTTGGCTCGGTGAACGGAAAATAGTGCGGTCGAAATTGAACTTCGGTTCCTGCGCCGAAAAGTTCGCGCATGAAAAATTCCAGCGCGCCTTTCAGGTCGGCGACGCTGACGTTTTCGTCCACGAAAAGTCCTTCGATCTGGTGGAACTGCGGGCTGTGGGTGGCGTCGAGCTCATCACGCCGATACGCCGCACCGGGAGCAATCACACGGATCGGCGGCGGCGCGGCCTGCATCGTTCGGATTTGTACGGTTGAAGTGTGTGTGCGGAGCAGACGACCGTCGGGTAGATAAAATGTGTCCTGCTCATTGCGCGCCGGATGTTCCGGCGGGGTGTTGAGCGCATCGAAACAATGCCATTCGTCTTCAATGTCCGGCCCATCTGCGAGCGCGAATCCCATTCGTCGAAAAATTTCGATAGAGCGTTCCCACATCTGCGTCAGCGGATGCAGTGCACCGATCTCATGTGGGGTTCCCGGCAGAGAGCCGTCGATTCTGGCGAGCGCCTCGGATTCCATTTGAGAACGAGAATTTGCGGCGCGCGATTCGAGCGCCGCGGTGACGGCGTTGCGAACTTCATTGAGCAATTTTCCAACGATCGGCTTTTCGTCTTTGCCGAGCGTTCTCATCTGCTCGCTCCACGAGGAGATGCTGCCGCTTTTGCCGAGGTACTTGACGCGCACGGTCTCGAGCGCCTGCTCGTTAGGCGCGGATTCGATCTCGCGCAAGGCGTCGTCGCGCAGTTGTTCGAGCGGGTGAGTCATTGCTAAACGTTGAACGTTGAACGTGAGGTGTTCAACGCCGAAAAATTGTAGGGCAGGCGCATCGCCTGCCGATTGAAAGTTGGCAAGCGGAGCGCTTGCCCTACAACAGAAATCGAAAACCTTATGCCGCCCTCTTCGCTTTCTTCTCCAGCGCGGCTCTCGCTTGATCGACGATCGATTTGAACGCAGCTTCGTCGGTGACGGCCAGATCGGCGAGAATTTTGCGGTCAAGGCCGATGCCAGCGGCTTTGAGTCCTTCCGCAAAACGGCTGTAGTTCATTCCATTCGCGCGGGCAGCGGCATTTAACCGTTGAATCCAGAGATAACGAAACGTGCGCTTGCGCGTTTTGCGGTCGCGATACGCCCAATACTGGGCTTTCATGATCGCGTCTTTCGCGTAGCGGAAAAGTTTTGAACGGCGTCCTCGGTAGCCTTTTGCTTTTTTTAAGATTCGTTTGCGGCGCGCCCGGCTTGCCGGGGCATTGGTGGCTCTTGGCATGATTATTCTGCCTCGAATCGCTTCGAGGCCCCTCGTTCAGCGAGCTGTTGTTCCATTTGTCGATCTTCGCGACCTCACTCGCTGATTCGATCCCGAGATATGGGATCAGGTGCGCAGATCCAGAGCGGGGAACGTAGGCGCATCGGAATAAAAGACAAATGGAAATCCGGCGAATGACGAATGACGAAGGAAGCCAGAATCCAAAACTTCTAATACAGATGAGAAACATTATTTCGTCATTTGGATTTCGCCTGCCCGCCGAAGCCTTGGCGAAGGCGGGTGCCTCGTGATTGGTTAAATCTCGTATCCAGAATCGCATTCTCTGATATAATCCGCGCATGCCCTGGCTTGGTCGTCATCGGTTGTTGGTCCTGGCGTTGATTTGCTTTTTCTGGACTGGATTGATTTTTCTCGGCCATTTCTTCCCGAGGACGCCGTTTCTTTCGGCGCCGTGGCGCGGCGAACAAAGCTTCGAGGATTTGCTTCGGCAGGAAGGGCGAAAAACGGCCCCGCCTCGAGATTTCGTTTTTCTCGGACTTGATCAAAGCACATTGCAATTGCCACCGCTGACGCCTGAAGAAATCGCCGGCAATCGGGCGTTCGAACTGATGACTGCGCGGCCATGGCCGTGGTCACGGGAAGTCTGGGCGCTTTTGCTTGATCGGCTGTTTGCGGCAGGTGCGCGTGTGGTCATCTTTGACTTGCTTTTTAATCCGCCGAACGATGGTGACCCGGCATTTCACGCTGCGCTCGATCGTTACCGCGACAAAGTCGTCGTCGGCGCAAATTTCGATACGGAAAATGGTGTGCAGGCGGTTACGCCAAATGATGTGCTGATTCCGTCGCCGCAATTGCTGGATGACCGGGTCGGCTACGTGAATTTCTGGCCGGATACGATTGACGGAAAAACTCGCGCTGCGATTTATCGGCTGACGGACCGCCAACTCGCGGGTTTGCCGGCGCACCCAAGCGAGCAAGTTTATGAATCTCTTTTCACCCGCGCTCTGGCTAAAATCGGCCACGGAAATGATGTGCCGGGTGATTTTCATGGTCACATGATCCGTTTCACCGCGCCGGACGCGTTCGAACCGCGCCCGCTCTATGAGGTTTTCGATCCCAAACTCTGGCATGCGAATTACGCCGATGGCGCGTTTTTTAAGGACAAGATTGTCATGGTTGGGCCGTCTGCGCAGGTGATGCACGACGTAGTCGATACCCCGCTGAGCCCAAACACATTGGGTCCGGTGGTTCATTTACAGGCAATGGCTGCGGCGCTCGGTCACGAATTCTTGCGCCCTTCGCCGCCGAAAGTCGATCTGGTGCTTGTCGGCGCAGCGGGCCTCGTTGCGTGGTCGCTCGTCGCGTTCCTGCGCAGGCCGTTGCTCTGCGTAGGGGCGCTCATTGTAATCATGGCCATATATCTCGGAGCGGCCCGATTGTTTTACGATAAGACCGGACTGCTGCTGCTCACGGTGCCCGTGCTGGCCGCCCTCTTACTTAGTGGATCGTTTTCGCTCGGTTTCGAATACGCCTTGGAGCGGCTGGAGAAAGTGCGCACCCGTCGCACATTGGAACGCTACGTGTCGAAGAATTTGGTTCAGGAAATCCTTGAAAACCCAGACAGCTACTACAGCACGCTCCGCGGCGTGCGCGTGCCGGTGACAATCCTATTCTCGGATTTGATTGGCTTCACGACGTTAGCCGAAAAAGCTGATCCCGAAGCATTGGTCGCGCAGCTCAATGAGTATCTCACGCGAATGACTACCGTCATTTTCAGCAATGGCGGCACCCTGGATAAATTCATCGGTGACGCGATCATGGCCGTGTGGGGTAACGTGCGCAGCCTTGGCACGGCGCAGGACGCAAAGAACTGTGCGCGCGCTGCGCTGGCGATGCGGCGCGAGCTAAGACAGCTCAATCAAAAATGGCGCGGCGAAGGCCGCATGGGCCTCGGGATGGGAATCGGCGTCAATCAAGGTGAAGTGATCGTTGGCAATATTGGGTCGCAGGAGCGAATGGACCCGA
>Ga0193719_10001151_pt1 | contig 10360 bp, 7 predicted proteins | sample U2a2metaG_FD_160103 | JGI IMG/M metagenome (GOLD analysis project Ga0193719, IMG submission 160103) | Soil microbial communities from a riparian zone of the East river system, Colorado, United States - U2a2 | ecosystem: Environmental > Terrestrial > Soil > Riparian zone | place: USA: East River... | reverse complement strand
ATCAAATGGCGTCTGACACAGACGCCCTACAATTCAAAAAGCTGCCAGCGATGGCGGCACATATCCGCGTTTCGGCTAATATTTCGGTTCCATTTTCGGGACGGCCATTTCCCAAGCGCGGAATAAATCGGATCGGGACAATCTTAGTGATCGCATTTTAATCGACACGGCCTCAGTTGCTTACAGCCCGATAAAAATCGCTGGCACGCGGAGTGCATTAGGGCAAGGCAACCTATGCACACCCATAAATCTACAACTTACGATCTCATCATGGAGTCTGAGTCTGAAGACAAGAATCGAAGCCTGCTCGAAACAGTAATTTACGCTCTCTTCATTTTGAGCGCGATCGTTTCGATCTGGCAGTTCGTGGTGCAGCCGATCGTGGTGCCTTCGCATACCGCCGGCTTCGCTTCCAATCAGACCCAGTGCGTCCAAGGCGAGATCTAACAAGAATTAGACAGACGGACATCAGCCGGTCGAACCGGACCGAAGTATGCCGTTTTTAGATTAGATCGCGGTCATGCTGCTGCAGGATTTGCGGTATGCCCTGCGAATGCTGGTCAAACAGCCGGCGTTCACTTTCATCGTCGTCATTACCTTTGCGCTCGGGATTGGCGCCAATACCGCGGTCTTCAGCGTGGTCAATGCCGTTGTGCTGCGGCCCCTGCCGTTCCAGCAGCCGCAAGATCTCGTTGACCTCGCGCTCTATGATGTGCGCGAGGGTCCGGAGAAGGTCGAAGGTATGTTCGTTTCATATCCTGACTTCGAGGATTGGCGTGCGCAGAATCGCGTCTTTGAGCGCGCCGCGGTCTACGTCAATCGGAGTCTCACCCTGACTGACGGCAAACAGGCAATGCATGTCGTCGGCGAAGCCGTTTCCGGCGAATTGTTCAACTTGCTCCGAGTCAAACCGCTGCTCGGCCGCACATTCACCGCGCAAGAAGATGAGCCCGGGAATCGCGATGTCATCCTGAGCTACGCAGTGTGGCAAACGCAATTCGCCGGTGATCAGTCCATCATCGGCAAGTCCGTCACCTTGGACGGCAACAGTTACCAGGTCGTCGGGGTGATGCCGAAAGGTTTCGATTTCCCGCTCGGTCGCGACAGTATCCCAGTCGATCTTTGGATCACCGTCGCGGTTTTGCGCGAAAGCAGCGATGGATCGAAGCCGATGACGGCGCAGCGCGGGAATAATTTTCTCGGTTGCATCGCGCGTTTGAAAAGCGGCGTCTCGATGGCGCAGGCGCAGGCGAACATGGATACAATCAGCGCACGCCTGGCTCAACAATACCCCGATAGCGACGCCTATTTCCGCGTGCGTGTCCGCTCGTTACGCGACGCGATCGTTGGCCAAACGCATTCCGCGTTGATGATGCTGAGCGCGATGGCGGCATGCGTGGGCCTCGTCGCTTGCGTCGACGTCGCCAATCTTCTCCTCGCGCGTTCCGTTTCGCGGCAAAAACAGATCAGCATTCGCGCTGCGCTCGGCGCCGCTCGCCGGCACATCGTGCAGCAATTGCTCACCGAAAGCGTCTTGCTCAGCGTCATTGGCGGCCTCGCCGGTTTGTTGCTCGCCATTTGGGGACTCGACGCGATGAAACGATTCCTCCCGGCGAACATTCCGCGCATTGATCAGATTTCGCCAGACACACACGTTCTCGCCTTTACTGCCGCAGCGAGTCTCATCGTGGGAATTTTCGCCGGTCTTCTACCAGCCTGGCGCGCATCGCATCCGAACATCGCCGGCTCGCTCAATGAGAGCGCGCGCGGCTCGAGCGAAGGCGCGCACGGACGGCGCCTTCGTTCTGCGCTGGTCGTGGTCGAGATCGTGCTCGCGCTGTTGCTGCTCTCGACCGCCGGATTGCTGGTGGAGAGTTTTCTGCGTTTGCAAAAGGTGCCGCCTGGCTTTGATCGCACTAACGTGTTTACCGCGCGCATCGCGTTGCCCGACGCGACCTACGGCAAACCGGCCGATTGCGCCGCGTTCTTCGATAAATTATTAAAGCGCGTCGGCCAGTCGCCCGGCGTCCAATCCGCCAGCGCGGCCTGGTGGATTCCACTGAGCGGAAGCGAGATCACGCTCACAACCGACATTCAGGAACATCCATTGCCGAAAAGCGAGCAACCCGCCGTCCAGGTCAATGTCGTCGCGCCCGATTTCTTCAAAACATTGCGCGTGCCGCTGCTGCGCGGCCGCGACTTCACTGAACGCGACGACAGCAACGCGCCGCCGGTCGCTATCGTCACGCAGAGCTTCGTGAACAAATATTTTCGCGGCGAAAATGCGCTCGGGAAACGGATCAAGCCCAGCGGCTCCGTCACTCCCGGCGAGCCACCGACGCGCGAGATCGTGGGTGTGGTTGGCGATCTTCACCTGACAACCCTTCGCGAAGCGGCGCAGCCGCAGATTTACATTCCACATCAGCAATTCGCCATTTCGACGGTGTCTCTCTTCGTGCGCAGCACTGTCAATCCATCCTCCCTCACGAGTTCACTGCGCAACGCCGTGGCCGAACTTGATAAAGACGTGCCGCTCTATCGTCCGCGGCTGTTGACTGAATACGTCTCTTCATCCATCGCGCAGCCGCGCTTCAACGCGATTCTGGTCGCGCTTTTCGCCGGCATCGCGCTGCTGCTCGCGGCTGCGGGGATTTTCGGCGTGATGAGTTATGCCGTCACGCAACGGACTCACGAAATCGGCATTCGGCTCGCCCTCGGCGCGCAACGCGGGGACGTGTTGCGCTTAATCTTCGGCGAAGGCATGCGGCTGGTCGCGCTTGGCGCCGTCGTCGGCATCGCGCTCGTCTTCGCCGTCGGCCGTTTGCTCAGCAATTTGCTTTACGGCATCGGCGGGTCCGATCCGGTAACAATTTTCTCCGTCACCATCCTGCTCGGCTTTGTCGCTTTCCTTGCCTGCTGGTGGCCGGCCAGACGCGCCAGCGCGGTCGATCCGGTTGTTGCATTGCGTAGCGAGTAGTCCATGCACGCCGTTCTCCAGGATTTCCGTTATGCCTTGCGGATGCTGGCGAAACAGCCAGCCTTCGCCGCCATCGCCGTAGTGACCCTGGCGCTCGGCATCGGCGCTAACACTGCCATCTTTAGCATCATCGATTCCGTCCTGCTCCGGCCGCTTCCGTATCCGCACGCCGATCGCATCATGGTGCTGAACGAATCATCCGGGCCGGGTCAGGATTTTTCCGTCGCGTTGCCCGATTATTTCGATTGGCAAAAAGAGACGAAGACGTTCGAGCATCTCGCCTGCACACACAAAGAATCGCGCAATCTCAGCGGCATTCCCGGTCGCGAAGCCGAGCGCGTTTCAACCGCATCGGTCACGCGGAATGTCTTTAGCGAAGACGAAGACAAAGTCGGCGCCCCGCCGGTCGCGATCATTAGCGATCGAATCTGGCAACGCGTTTTCAACCGTTCACCGAAAGCGATCGGGCAATCGATTGTTTTGCACGATCAGAATTTCACCGTCATCGGCGTGATGCCGCCGCAAATGACGTCGCCGCAGGATACGGATGTCTGGCTTTCATTGATGCGGCGAAGCAATAATCCGGCGTGGATGGATCGATCGCATCATCCGATGATGTTTGTCTGGGGCCAGCTAAAATTCGGGGTGACGGTCGATCAAGCGCGGAGCGAAATGAAAACGATCGCCGCGCAACTCGAAAAGGCGTATCCGGAAACGAACAAGGGTGAAACGATTGTGGTCACGCCGCTCCTCGAAAATCTCGTCGGCAAATATCGGACGAATCTCGGGTTGTTGTTAGGCGCGGTTGGGTTGGTGTTGCTGATCGCGTGCGCGAACCTGGCGAATCTTTTTGCCGCCCGCGGAGCAGCGCGGTCGCGCGAATTCGCCATTCGCGCCGCCGTCGGCGCGAGCCGCGGACAGATTGTGAAACAGCTTTTAGTCGAAAGTTTCGTCGTCGCGATTATCGGTGGAGCGCTCGGATTTTTCATCGCGCTTTGGGCGCGGGACGCGTTGTCGATCTTGGCGCCACAAAGTGCTTCCAGGTTTCAGGACATCCCATTCGACCTGCCAGTGTTGATATTCACGGTGGTCGTTGCGTCGGTGACAGCCGTGCTTTTCGGTCTTTGGCCGGCGTGGCAAAGTTCGCGGGCCGACGTTCAACTCGCCTTGAAAGCGGGTTCGCAAGGAAGCGGCGATGCGCCGTCAGCCAAGCGGACGCGCGATTGGCTCGTCATTAGTCAGATTGCGCTCACGCTCACGTTACTCATCGCGGCGGCGTTGGTGTTGAAGAGTTTTTCGCGATTGCAAGCGCTCTCGTTAGGCTACGAACCGCGTGGGATGCTGACCGCACGCCTGGAAATGCCATGGCGGACTTACAACACGCGCGACAAGATCGACATGTTCGCCAAGACGTTGCTCGACAAGGTGCGAACTCTTCCCGGTGTGCAAAGCGTGGCGACAAGCTCGAACGCGCCGCTCATGGGTGGATGGCAAACTGGATTATGGCGTGAAGGCACGCCGCAACCGACGGCCGCGGACATGTTGAGCGCCGATCTCGAAGTCGTCTTGGGCGATTATTTTTCGACATTCAAAGCGCCATTGCTGCGCGGTCGAACATTGAACGAGCGCGACACGAAAAATTCGCCGCGGGTCATCGTTGTCGATCAAGCGATGGTGGACAAATATTTTCCGGGCGAGGACCCGATCGGAAAACGCCTGATGGTCGATGCCGGTAACGACGAAGAAGGCTATGTCGCGAGCGAAATTGTCGGCGTCGTCGCGCCGATGCGCTTTCATGCCATTGATGAAATGGCGCCGTTGCCGGTAATCTACTGTTCGTTAGGCCAGGTCCAGCGGACGAGTCTGACGCTTTTCGTAAGATCGACATCTGGTCTAGTGACGTTGGAGCGGCCGATTCGCGATGCGATCAGTTCGATCGATCCGGCGTTGCCGCTCTTCGATATTCGTCCAATGACCGATCGCGTACAGGAAACGTGGGGCACACAACGTTTGCTCAGTTTTCTCTTTTCGGTCTTTGCCGGACTGGCGCTGACCCTCGCCACTATCGGTCTGTATGGTCTTCTCGCTTACACCACGCTCAAACGCGTGCGCGAAATCGGTGTCCGTCTCGCGCTCGGCGCGCGTCCATCTCAAATTCTCACCTTAATTCTTTCCCACGGAATGCAGCTCCTTCTCTTCGGCTCAGCCATTGGGTTGGCCGGCGCGATCGCCGTCTCTCACTTCCTGCAACGTCTCCTTTTCGAAGTCGGCGGCGTTGACCCTGGGATCTACCTTGAGGTCGGAGCGGTGCTTATCAGCGCCACTTTCCTTGCTTGCTGGATCCCGGCGCGCCGCGCCAGCCGGGTCGATCCAGTCGTGGCCTTGCGCAGCGAGTAGGTCCATGCACGCCGTTCTCCAGGATTTTCGGTACGCCTTCCGAATGCTGGCGAAGCAACCGGCCTTCACCGCTATCGCCGTGCTCACTCTCGCGCTCGGTATCGGCGCTAACACTGCCATTTTCAGCGTGGTGAACGCTGTGCTGTTGCGGCCGTTGCCGTATCCGCAGTCGGAACAATTGATTTTGCTGCGGGAACGATTAACCGGTCCGAATGGATTCGAATCCGGCTCGGTCAGTTACCCGAATTATCTCGATTGGCGCGGGGAACAGCGCAGCTTCATCGATCTTGCGCTTGTTAGGGCGGAAGGCGTCAATCTTTCCGCGACCGATGCCGCCTCACCGCCGGAACGTATTCGCGCGGCGCGGGTCACGGCGAATTACTTATCGATCTTGCAAGTCGCGCCGCGGCTCGGGCGCGATCTCGTCGCGAAAGATGATCAGCCCGGCGCAGCCAAAGTCGCGCTGATTAGCGAGCGGCTCTGGCGAAATCGTTTCGGCGCGCTGCCGCTCGCGCTCGGCCAACGTTTGAATATCGATGGCGTTCCGCGCGAAATCGTCGGCGTCGTGCCGGAGCGCGTCCGTTTTCCCAGGAATTGCGACATTTTCCTTCCCCTGGCGGACTTGCGTGCTGATCACGATTTACTTTCACGCGGCAATCACGAATCATTTTCATGTCTTGGGCGGTTGAAATCGGATTCGACGCTGAAACAAGCCAGTGCAGAGCTGGATACCATTGCCAACGATCTGGCGCGACGTTATCCGGATTCGAACACGGGTCGGCAAGTGTCCGCCAAATTGTTGCTAGAGTTCGCCGTCGGCGAATATCGACATCTTCTTTACCTGTTGCTCGCTGCCGTCGGCTGCGTCTTGCTGATCGCATGCGCGAATGTGGCGAACCTGCAGCTGGCGCGCGGAATCGCTCGCGGGAAAGAACTGGCGGTCCGGGCCGCGCTCGGGGCCAGTCGATGGCATTTGGCGCGGCAGGTTTTGGTTGAGACCGGTGTGATTGCCATTCTTGGTGGATGTTTGGCCGCACTGCTCGCGCTTTGGAGTCTGGATACAATCCGCGCGATTGCGCCGGCATCGGTTCCGCGTTTTCAGGAAACAGATGTCGACCCGATGGTGTTGCTGTTCACAACCGGTGTCGTTGTTATCGCTGCATTTCTCGTCGGCATCTGGCCGGCACTACGCGTTTCGAACAACGTCTCAATGGCGAACGACCTCCATGACAACGGAGCGCGCGGCAGTGACGGCGTGCAGCGGCAACGCGCCCGCGCGGTCCTCGTGGTCGCGCAGGTCGCGCTCGCCCTTGTTCTGCTCGCGACCGCCGGGTTAACGTTGAAAAGTTTTTGGCAGGCAGAACAGGTCCCGCTCGGATTTAATCCGCGCGGCGTTTTGACAATGCGCATCGCGTTGCCGGCAGCACGTTACGAGGCTCCGAGCAAAATCGCCCAGTTTTGCGAGCAATTGATCGAGAGAGTGGAAGCAATTCCAGGCGTGACCGCGGCAGCGGTTTGCAGCAACGCGCCGTTCGATACTAACGAATGGGACAGCTCGTTTCATATCACGGGAACGCCGGCCGATCCGCCTGGTCGGGAGCCGGTGAGCGCGATGAGTATCATTTCCTCTGATTACTTTCACGTGCTCGAAATGCCGATCTTGCGCGGACGAACTTTTAATTCCCAGGACATGGCCCAGCGGCAGCTCGTCATGATCATCGATGAAAAAGCCGCCCAACGATTCTTCCCGGGGCAGGACCCAATCGGCAAACAAATCGACGACCCAGTCACGATTGGCGAGCCTAACCAGGACGGAGCGCCCATCACCATCGTTGGAGTCGTAAGACACACTCGTCAGAGCGCGCCGGGCGAACGAATAGAGGCTCGCAATTTGTCGATGATGTACTTCGCCACCGCGCAATTCCCGAAGAGCGAGCAAAAGCTGATGGTCCGCGCGAGCCCCGCCCAGGATCCGCACGCACTCGTTAACGCAATCAAACGCGAGATCGCGGCGCTCGATCCGGAACAAGCCGTATCAGAAATTGCGACGATGGAGGAAAACATCGCGGACAGTCTGGCATCTCGAAAATTGTCAATGATCCTTCTCGGTGTCTTCGCCGGGTTGGCCCTTTCTCTGGCGAGCATCGGACTTTACGGGGTGATGGCGCTGAGCGTTACGCAGCGAACACGCGAGCTTGGCATCCGCCTCGCCCTCGGCGCGGATCGGGCGGGCGTTTTCCGACTCGTGCTTGGTCATGGAATGTTGCTGGTCGCGATTGGGCTTGGCTTCGGATTGATCCTTGCGGTCTCGACTGGACGCGGCCTCGCCAGCCTTCTTTACAACGTGAGTGCGTGGGACCCGCCTGCATTCTTCGGCGCGATCGTGACGCTCGCAGTTGTGGCCTTGGTCGCATGTTGGCTGCCGGCGCGCCGCGCCACTCGCGTCGATCCCATCGTGGCCCTGCGTTCGGAGTGAACGCGATGAGAAGTATTTTTGCGACGCGGTGCGGGGGTCCCTACGAAGCGACCGGGCCCTTATTGCATTAATCACCGAGAACAAAGCGATTTCCTTCGCTGTCCTTAAAGATGGCGAAGTTTCCCCAATGTTCCTTTTTGGGTGGATTCTCAAACTCAACCCCTCGTTTTTTTAGTTCTTCGTAGGTCTTTTGCAGATCTTCGCAGGTGTAGGACATGTTCATGAACGTGCCAATGCGGTCCTTGTCCTCATCGCTGGTAAACAAAACGACGCGCGTTTCCGCTTTCGGAACCCGCAGCTCGATCCAGCGCTGCTTATCGTCGAATGGTTGGTCGGTAATGATGGTGAATCCTAATTTCTCGGTGTAAAAATCGAGCGCGCGATCCTGGTCCGCCACCGGAACACTGACAAATTTTATTTGTTTGATCATGCCGGAAACCTAGGACGCACACTTTGCCGGCGTCCAGCGTGAAGGATCGTTCCGGTGCGAAAAGTGTTGTCCGTTTATCGGTATAGCATGCAGAATGAAGTTGTGCCGCGCTTCCATCAAATTGTGCCGATCGATGATTACGTCCTCGATGTGCTCATGCGCGATATCGTCGGACACGATCAACAACCGGCGGCATTCCTCGTCTATCTTTATCTTTCCGGACGCGCCGCTCGCCAACGTCGGCAACCGGTCAATGCCAGCCTGCGCATGCTGGCCGATGAAACCGGCCTGTCCAAAAGTGCAGTCCAAAGCGCGCTCGCCACGTTGCATTTCCGCCAGCTGGTGAAGACATCGCGCTCTCATCGGACCGCGGTGCCGGCCCATCGCGTGTTACGACACTGGCGATCGAATCGGGCCAGGCGACGTTCAGCGAAGTGATCTCAATTCCCAGGTCAACTCACCATCGTCGTTAATCTCGAGCCAGGCGACGCTCGGCGGTGCTCCGCGATTCGGGCGCGTGACACAACCGGGGTTTAGAAAGCGAACACCGCCGATCGCTTCGTCGCGTGGCACATGGGTATGGCCATGGAGAAGAATGTCGCAATCGAGGGGCGGTTGGCTGGACGAAGGAGAAATATGTTGCAAGCGGAACCGGATCCCATTTCTCGTTAGGTTACACAGCAGCGGCCACTGGTAATTGCTGTCGCAGTTTCCGCGCACTAGAGTCACCGGCGGTCCGAGGAACTGCAGTTCGTGGAGGATACGCTCATCGCAGACATCGCCCAGATGCCAGATCTCGTCAGCGCCACGTGCGAGCTCGCAGATGATCGGCGGCAATTTGTTATGCGTGTCAGCGATGACCAGCACTTTTGTCATGTCGAGCGAAGCCGAGACATCTCCATTTTCCTTTCAAGAGAGAAATAGTCAGAGACTCCTCGACTTCGCTCGGAATGACAAACGCGGACGGAATGACAACTCGGGCGACAGGCACTAGTTTCCACGCGTGTCGTTCCAAAATTTCGATCTTTCCGCTGAAGTGGTGCGCGGCGTGCAGGCGATGGGTTTTGCCGAACCGACCCCGATCCAGCTGCGCGCTTTCCCCATTATTCTCGCCGGCAAAGATCTGATCGGCACCGCCCAAACCGGCACCGGAAAAACCGCCGCCTTCGCGCTTCCGATTCTGACGCTGCTCGGACATCACGGGAAATTTCGTTGTCTGGTCCTGGAGCCGACCCGCGAGCTGGCCGCGCAAGTCGAGACGGCCTTTCGTGATTACGGCCGTTTCACCGATGTACGCGCGACCGTGGTGCATGGCGGCGTTGGTTACGGCAAACAACGGCAGGAATTGAAAGATGGCGTCGACGTTCTGATCGCGACGCCCGGCCGATTACTCGATCATCTCGAGCAGGGCACCATGCATTTTCGCGACGTCAAAATTCTGGTGCTCGATGAAGTCGATCGCATGCTTGACATGGGATTTCTGCCCGATGTGCGCCGGATCGTCGAAAAAATTTCGGCTGATCGGCAAACATTGCTTTTTTCTGCGACTTTGCCGCCAGAGATCGAGCGGCTGGCCGCCTGGGTGTTGCGCGAACCCGAGTTGGTGGAAATCGGCGTGCGCCGTGCGCCGGCGGAAACCGTGACCCATGCCGCTTATCCGGTCGCGGCCGAACAAAAATTCGATCTCCTCATGGCTCTGCTCGAGCGCACCAATTTTGATAGCGCACTCATCTTTTCACGGACAAAACACGGCGCCGATCGCATCGCGCACAAATTAAAACATGGGAACCATTCCGTCGCCGTTTTGCATTCAAATCGCACTCAGCGCGAGCGAATCGAGGCGCTCGAAGGATTCAAGAGCGGCAAATACGAAGTCATGGTCGCGACCGATATCGCCGCGCGGGGACTCGACATCGCCGGCGTCAGTCACGTTATCAATTACGATGTGCCGGAGCATCCGGAAGATTACGTCCACCGCATTGGACGAACTGGTCGCGCCCAAAACGTGGGCGACGCTTTCACCTTGATGAACGGCGAGGAATTACCCGCCTTGCAAGCGATTGAGCGTTTCATTGGACAC
>Ga0193719_10001149_pt1 | contig 10378 bp, 4 predicted proteins | sample U2a2metaG_FD_160103 | JGI IMG/M metagenome (GOLD analysis project Ga0193719, IMG submission 160103) | Soil microbial communities from a riparian zone of the East river system, Colorado, United States - U2a2 | ecosystem: Environmental > Terrestrial > Soil > Riparian zone | place: USA: East River... | reverse complement strand
TGCGCCGACAGGTTCAGGCAAAACGCTGGCCGCGTTTTTTGCTTCGCTCGATGTGCTGTTTCGCGAAGGCGTGAAGGCCGGATTGCCGGATGAAACGCAAGTTGTTTACGTCTCGCCACTCAAGGCATTGAGTAACGATATTCGCAAAAATCTTCAAGAGCCGCTCGCTGGCATTCGGGCGTTGTTGCACGAAACAGAAGGCCAGGAAATTGACGTGCGCGCGGAAGTTCGGACCGGTGACACCAGCGCCGCGCAGCGCCAGGCGCTTGTGAAGAAGCCGCCTCACATTTTGGTCACTACGCCGGAATCTTTATATCTGTTACTCACTTCGGAATCCGGCCGGCGCATGTTGAGTAAGGTGCGAACGCTGATTGTGGACGAGATCCACGCCGTCGTGGACGACCGACGCGGGGCGCACCTTGCCTTGAGCATCGAGCGTCTGGCCGCGCTCACAAAGCAGCCGCTCCAGCGGATCGGTTTGTCCGCGACGCAAAAACCAATCGAGGAGGTTGCGCGTTTTCTTGTCGGCAGCGGTGCAGTGGACAAGGCTGGCAATCCCGATTGCGAAATCATCGACATCGGTCACCGGCGCGACTTGGATCTGGCAATTGAGCTCCCCAAGTCGGCGCTTGAAGCAATGATGTCGAACGAAGTTTGGGAAGAAGTTTATCACCGGCTCGCGGAGTTGATTCAGGCGCATCGCACAACTCTAGTCTTTGTGAATACGCGCCGGATGGCCGAGCGCGTGACGCAGCATCTCAGCGAATTACTTGGCGCAGACGCGGTCACATCACATCATGGCAGCCTTTCCGCCAAACTGCGTCTCGACGCCGAAGACCGCCTGAAGCACGGTGACCTGAGAGCGCTTGTGGCTACGGCATCGCTCGAGCTTGGAATCGACATCGGCTCGGTTGATCTCGTTTGCCAACTCGGCGCGACGCGTTCCATCGCCACCCTGCTTCAACGGGTCGGCCGCGCCGAGCACAAACGCGGCGGGTTGCCGAAGGGCCGCGTCTTTCCATTAAGCCGCGACGAACTCGTCGAATGCGCGGCGCTGCTGCGTTGCATTCGACGCGGCGAACTCGATCGCTTGCTGATTCCGGAAAAGCCGCTGGATGTGCTGGCCCAACAAATCGTCGCGGCAACTTCCGGCGAAGATTGGGACGAAGCGAAGTTTTTCGAGCTCGTTTGTTCAGCCTGGCCATATCGAAATCTCACCCGTGAAGAATTCGACAAGGTTATTAAAATGCTGGCCGAAGGTTTCAGCACGAAACGCGGACGGCGTGCGGCGTTAATTCATCATGACGCCGTAAACCATCGTTTGCGCGGCCGGCGCTGCGCGCGATTGGTTGCCCTGACTTCCGGCGGCGCGATTCCGGATAACGCCGATTATCGAGTAATTGTCGAACCGTCGGAGACTTTCGTCGGCACAGTGAACGAGGACTTCGCGGTCGAGAGTCTCGCTGGCGACATCTTTCAACTTGGCAACGCGTCGTGGCGAATCTTGCGCATCAATTCCGGGGTCGTCCGTGTCGAAGACGCGAAAGGTCAGCCGCCGGGAATTCCGTTTTGGCTGGGTGAAGCACCGGCCCGGACGGCGGAATTGTCCCGGGCTGTGTCCGATTTGCGGATTGAAATCGAAATGCTGCTGACTGACGGCCAAAATCCTGGGGAATGGCTCCGCCAGGAAATGCATTTGCCGGCCGAGGCTGCTGAACAGGTCGGTGACTATTTCGCGAACACCTATCGGTCGCTCGGGGCAATTCCTTCGCAGCAAACTTTGGTGATGGAGCGCTTCTTCGATGAATCGGGTGGAATGCAACTTGTCCTTCACTCACCATTCGGCAATCGAATCAATCGCGCGTGGGGATTGGCCCTCCGAAAACGTTTTTGTCGATCATTCAATTTCGAGCTGCAAGCAGCGGCCACGGATGATGCGATCGTGATTTCGCTCGGGACCCAGCATTCATTTCCGCTCGAGGAAGTCTTTCGTTATCTGAATTCCAAAACGGTTCGGGACCTGCTCGTCCAGGCATTGCTCGATGCGCCAATGTTCACAATTCGCTGGCGCTGGAACGCCACACGTTCCCTGGCGGTGCCACGTTTTCGCCGGGGTTCGAAGATCGCAGCCCCCTTGCAGCGCATGGAATCGGAAAATCTTTTGGCCGCAGTTTTTCCCGACCAACTGGCTTGTCTCGAACATATCGTCGGCGATCGCGAGATTCCCGATCATCCGCTGGTGGAGCAGACAATCGAGGATTGCCTCACGGAAGCTATGGACATTGATGGTCTGGAAGAAGTCCTGCGTAAGATCGACAATAGCGAGATTCGTTGCATCGCACGCGACTTGCCGGAGCCATCGCCGCTAGCAGCTGAAATTCTAAACGCGCGACCATATGCGTTTCTTGATAATGCGCCCTTGGAAGAGCGGCGGACGCAGGCGGTTTACACGCGTCGCGCTTCGGAAAGAAACGGCAACGACGGTCTCGGTGTTCTCGACATGGCGGCGATCGACGGGGTGCAGAAAGAAGCGTGGCCAGAGGCGACTAACGCGGATGAACTACACGATGCGCTAATGCTGCTGGGTGCGATGACAGAAGAGGAAATGCGGTGGACGATGTCAGCGCGCGACGACGCGGGGAGCGAAACAACGGGGAAACTGATCGCGATGCTTGTAGCCGACAACCGGGCAACTCGCCTGATTCTTGCCCAGCAACCTTCGAAAGACCGCGAGGTCTTGGAGTGCCCCGGTCTTCCGGCGCTTTCGAACGGCGAGCGAAATCCTGAAAAACGCCAGAGCGCTGGCGCACTCCAAAACGCTGGCGCGGCAGACTCGCCCGGCAGGGATCGAGAAGTCAAAATGTTCTTCATCGCCTCTGAACGACTTCCGATGATTCAAGCTATCTACCCCGACGCAGTCATTGAGCCTGAATTGATCCTGCCCGACTCTGTTCGCACAAAACCTTTCGAACGCGCCGATGCGATTCGCGAATTGCTTCGAGGCCGAATGGAAGTCGCCGGGCCAGTGACTGCCAGCGAGCTGACAGACAAGTTGGGATTGCCACGTTCCGAAGTCGATTGCGCGTTGCTCGCGCTCGAAGCAGAAGGTTTTGTTCTGCGCGGCAAGTTTCACCCGGACACGATCGAACAGGAGTGGTGCGATCGCCGGTTGCTGGCGCGCATTCATCGGCTCACCATTGATCGCCTGCGTGCTGAAATCCAGCCGGTCTCACCGCAGGATTTTTACCGTTTTCTTTTGGCATGGCAGCGCGTCGATCGGGAGCACCGCGCCGAAGGTCCGGAGGGCTTGCAGTCGGTTCTTGAGCAGCTTGACGGTTGCGACTTGCCCCTGGCCGCATGGGAATCGGCGGTCCTCGCCGCACGCGTTACCGAATACGATCCCGAATGGTTGGATCGCCTTTGCATCTCTGGCCGCGTCGGTTGGGGGCGCTTGAGCTCGCCGCAAAATCCGAGAGTCCGTGCATTTGCGCCGTTGCGCACCAGTCCCGTTGCTCTCTACCAGCGTGAAAATCTCGATGACTGGCTGCAACTGGCTCAAGCAAACTCGGGAGTTGAACTCTCTGCGGAAACGCAAACTGTGTTCGATGCGCTGACAGGCGGCGGCGCGCTTTTCTTCACTGAAATCGTGCGTCGGACCGGTTTGCTGCCGTCTCAAGTTGAGGAAGCGTTGTCTCAGCTTGCTGCGCTCGGTGTTGTCACGTCAGACAGTTTCGATGGAGTGCGCGCGCTTCTCGTTCCATCGGACAAACGGCCAACGTTTGGACGCAACGAAGGAAAACGCCGCCGCAAAACAAATCTCGCCAGCATCGAGTTTGCTGGGCGATGGTCACTGTTGCGGACGCAACTCGGGTCCGACTCGCAACCGTCTCAGAACGGCGCACTCCCGGATTCACGCGATGCGGCCATGGAGAAATTAGCGCGTGTGTTGCTCCGCCGTTACGGCGTTGTGTTTCGTCGTTTGCTCGATCGTGAAAACTTTGCCGTAACCTGGTATGAGTTGGGCCGCATCTACCGCCGCTGGGAGGCGCGCGGCGAGATTCGCGGCGGTTATTTCGTCGGAGGCATCAGCGGCGAGCAATTCGCGTTGCCCGAAGCCATCGGTTTGTTGCGTTCCATACGCAAAGCATCATCCAAGGGCGAATTGATTACTCTTAGCGCCGCCGATCCGCTGAATTTGCAAGGCATTCTAACGCCGGGGCCAAGGATCGCCGCGCTCACATCCAACCGCATATTGTTTCACGACGGATTGCCGATAGCCGCCCTCGAGGCGGGCGAGATTCGCAAACTTTCCGATCCTTCCGTTTCTGATTTGCAAATCGAAATGGCTCTTAAAGTTGGAAAACTGCGCCCTTCCTTACGGCCCTATTACAAGTGAAATAAGGGCGCGGATCCTGTAGCCGCTTCGCTATGCGCAGCGCGGCGCTGAGCTGTTTGACACGCGTCTCACAGAGACGCGGCTGCAACTATTTTCTAACGATTTCGGCGTTCTCGATCATCGCCATGCCGCCGCGTTCCGCCATCTTGCCTTTCACAGTGACGGTTTTACCGCAGTAGTCCGCTAGTTGATCGTTGATCGGTTTGTGTTCGCCAACGACGAGATATGCCTTGCCGTCGCTCACGATGCCGACCGGGCCGCCGCTCCGGATGCACTTGGCCCCGCAGGATTGACCGTGTTTCTCGCCCATGGCGTTATGATCGACGTAACACATCATATCGACCACTTCACCGGAGACGGATTTTTCAGCCGATGCGCTCAGATTTTCTTTTCCATGTTCGTGCTCTTGCGCAATGGCCAGCGGCAAAAACGCGAGAGCCGCGATGAAAGTCGCGGCAGCCGCAACTTTCAAGATTGCAGGTTGATTGGTTGTTGAATTGAACATGCGACAAATGTGGGCCGCTTGGCGCGCCGGTCAATCAGGGTGATTGTCATTTCGAGCGGAGCAAAGCGCAGTCGAGAAATCTCTTACTGTTGATAATATAATGAGAGATGTCTCGACTCCGCTCCACATGAAGAGAAGTTGAGGGGGCGCTTATCTTTGCTTTTCGATCAAATCTGCGAACTGGTCGAAAAAGTAAGAGGCATCATGCGGACCGGGCGCGGCTTCGGGATGATATTGGACGCTGAAAATCGGCAGCTCGTTGTGCCGCATTCCCTCGACCGTGCCGTCGTTTAAATTTACGTGCGTTACTTCCACATTTGAGGGCAGTGAGTCCGGATCGACAGCGAAACCGTGATTTTGCGCGGTGATCGCAACCTTGCCGCTGTGTAAATCTTTCACCGGTTGGTTCGCGCCGCGATGGCCGAATTTCAATTTGAATGTCGATCCGCCGAACGCGAAGCCGAGAATCTGATGGCCGAGACAAATCCCGAAGATCGGTTTCTTGCCCATTAAATCATGCACCGCTTTGTGCGCATATGACAGCGCGGCCGGATCGCCCGGCCCGTTGGACAGAAAAATTCCGTCGGGATCAATGGCCAGCACCTCTTCAGCAGTTGTCGATGCGGGAACGACGGTAACTTCGAAGCCTTTCTGGCGCAGCAGGCGCAAGATATTTTCCTTGATTCCATAATCGTACGCCGCGACTCGAAATCGGATTGGCGGCAGCGCGCGTTTGCTTGCGCCGTTGCCAGACGCGATCGACCACGGCGCGCTTAGCTTGTCGTCTGGGTCCCACCGATAAATCTCAGATGTGGACACTTCGCGCACGTAATCCATTCCAATCACGCCTTCGCCTTCGATCGCCCGTTGCGTTGCTTCTTCGGACGAAAGTTTTTCCGTGGTCAAACAGGCTTTCATCGCACCGCGGGTGCGCAAATGTCGCGTCAGTGCACGCGTGTCGATTCCCTGAACGCCGGGAATCTTCCATTTTTGCAAGTATTCATCGAGCGACATTTCGGAGCGCCAACTGCTCGGGATCTCAGTTAATTCTTCTATGACGAATCCACGGACGTGTGGCGAACGGCTTTCCTGGTCGAGCGAATTGATCCCGTAATTTCCGATCAAGGGATAAGTCATCGCCACGATCTGCCCGCGGTAGGACGGATCGGTCAGCACTTCCTGATAACCGGTCATGGCGGTGTTGAAACAAATCTCGCCGACGCGTGTGCCGGTTGCGCCAAACGATTCGCCTTCGAAATATCGGCCATCTTCGAGAGCTAGCAGGGCGCGCATGTCACTGCGCACTGTCGATCTTATCGGCGGATTTTCAAATAGCCGTGGCTGCTTCACTCTGCGAGGCGCACGCGTCCCCACAGGGCGACGCGTACAACGAAAAACCCGGATCGAATTTCGATCCGGGTTTTTTAAAATTTTACCCCGCTGGTGCCGTTTAGGTGAATCTCCCGTTCCCTTTCGGTAAACGGCGGATGACCGTCGCTGCGGAATCTGACTTCCAATGAAGGCCTGTCATTCTCCGCACGAACCAAGCCTCCTGTATTTCGTCAACTATCGGTTCGGGGACGTCACCTCAATCTCGAACATCGCAGGGTAAATTCGAAAGCCGCTGGTTGAGAGTTGAGTGGAAAGCACTGGTTTCCTTCCCAACCCTCAACAAACGGCTCTCATTCTCAAAGAACTACTCGCGCAATTCCGCGCCGAGGTCACGCTGCAAACGCTCGCGAATTTTCGCGTGCGCTGCACTCACTTCCGCACTCGTCAGTGTGCGACTTCGGTCTCGATATGTCAATCGGTATGCGAGCGACTTTTTTCCTTTGCCGAATAATCGTTCCGCTTCTGCACCAACGAACCGGTCGAAGAATTCAACTTTAGCGAGTAGAGGCTCGTTTTCACTGAAGATTGCCTTAACTATGTCTTCATGAGGTAGGTCTTCGTCGACAATGAGGGCGATATCGCGGGTGACCGCAGGAAACTTTCCGAATTCGCGAAAAGTCGCAGCCGACCCAAGTCCGCTGATTGGGAAGTCCAAAGACAACTCCCCAACGAAGACAGCACTAGGAGCATCAACTTTGGAAGCCAAAGATCCGGAAAGTTGGCCGGTAAGTCCGATTAAGTGACTACCGCTGTAAATTTCCACAGCGAGCGCGAGGTTCGGATGTTGAGCGCGGCGAAAGGAAAGATCGCGACTAATATTCGCTTCGATTGCCCCTTTTAGATCGAAGAAATCTAGTGGACGTTCTCTCCAGTTGGCTTCGCTTATAGCAGTTCCCCATAAAAGAAATCCTATGCGGCGTTCCTCCCTTCCAGCCGGTGGCTCAAAAACCCGACCTATTTCGAAAATAGCGAGCCGTTCGGCTCCCGCGTGGATATTGCGCTCTAACACATTGAGTAATCCTGTGATTAAACTTGGTCGTAATGCGACGTGGTCTTCGCTCAGCGGATTTCGCAACGCGATCGCATTTTCGCTGAAAGCAATCGTGCTGCGCGGAATTAATTTCGACGTGCGTACTTCGTAAAGTCCGTACGCGACGAGGCGTTCCCGCAACGACGATTCCAGATTGTGCGAATGATCGGCCGCGCTCGCAGGCATAAACCGGCTGCGGTCAGTTCCTGGAATTTTCTCTGCGCCATAAACTCGAACAATTTCTTCGATAAGATCGACATCGCGCTGCAAATCCCGTCGATAACTAGGAATTTCCCATTTGGAAATTCCACTCTTCCCCTCAGTCTTAATCTTCTTAAGTCCAAACCGCTCCAAGATTTCGTCGACTGTTTTCGGTTTAATCCCGACTCCGACTACTCGATCGCATTTTTCGTAACTGAGCGAAACGTCCGCAGGATTCGGCGGAACTTTGCCAGCAGCTCCGACTTCTTTTGCCGGCGCACCGCCTGCGATCTCCCGGATCAATTCGGTCGCGCGCTGCGATGCGCGTAAAACCATTTCCGGATCAACGCCGCGCTCGAATCGATAACTCGCATCGCTCGGCAAATTCAAATTCCGTGCGGTCCGGCGAACGCTCGCCGGCAAAAAATAAGCGCTCTCGAGTAGAATGTTTTTCGTTGATTCCGTCACACCGGTTTCTTCGCCGCCCATTACTCCGGCGATTCCAACGGCGCGCTCTTGATCGGCGACGACCAAATTGTCTGGCATGAGTGAGTAAGTCTTGCCATCGAGCGCGAGAAATCTTTCGCCGGCGCGCGCGAGTCGCACGTTGATCCCGTCTTTTAGCTTATCGGCGTCGAACGCGTGCGTCGGTTGGCCGACCTCGAGCATCACGAAGTTGGAAATGTCGACAATGTTGTTGATCGAGCGAATACCGACGCTCTCGATCTTCGCGCGCAACCATTGCGGAGTCGGCCCGACTTTCACGTTGTCGATCTTACAGACGGAAAAAAATGGACATTCGCGCAGCGCAGAAATCGACACGCCTTGCCGTTGTAGGGCAGGCGCTACGCCTGCCTTTGCTTGGTTCGGCCACCGATGCGATTGCCCTACAATTTTGTTCGTCAAAGCCGCGATCTCGCGCGCCAGTCCGAAGTGACTCAACAAATCGCCGCGATTGGGCGTGATCTCAACGTCGAGAATTGTGTCGCACGGAAAAAGATCGGCAATGGGCGCGCCAACTCTAGCCTCCGGCGACAAAATCAAAAGTCCGGAGGCATCTTCGCCTAATCCGAGCTCAATCGCGCTGCAAAGCATTCCCTCCGATTCAACGCCGCGCATATTAGTGACTTTGATTTGGAACCCGCCTTCGGCTTCACGACGACTAGGCAAAACTGCGCCGGGCAACGCGAGCGGAACTTTGTCGCCGACCTTGTAATTCGTCGCACCGCAAACAATCTGGCGTTTGGTTCCGCTCCCGTCATCGACTTCGCAAACGGTAAGGCGATCGGCGTTTGGATGACGGGACGAAGCGGTGACTTGTGAGACGATCACTTTGTCGATCTTCGCGCCGCGCGTTTCGATATTTTCAGTCTCGACGCCGGCTCGGGTGAGCAGACCTGCGATCTCTTCCGCGCTTTTTGGAAGATCGACAAATTCTCGCAGCCAATTAACGGAAAATTTCATTGTCCTTTGGCATCATTTGTATGGGAAGCCTTTGGCTTCCCATGGGGACGGCAGCGCCGCCCCTACAGTTTCCGGACAGCAACGTTTCATGCGAACTGGCGAAGAAACCGCAGATCGTTTTGCGCAAACAAGCGGATGTCGGGAATATCGAACAAAATCATGGCGAGCCGATCCATGCCCAAGCCGAATGCGTAGCCCGTCCATTTTTCCGGATCGTAAGCTTTGTCGCTGCGCGCTTTGTTGACTGCTTCGAAGACAGCCGGATGCACGATGCCGGACCCGGCGACCTCGATCCATTGTTCGCCTTTCTTGAGCGCTTTTGATTTCACGTAAACTTCCAAACTCGGCTCGGTGAACGGAAAATAATGCGGGCGAAATTGTACCGCCGTGTCAGCGCCAAAGAGTTCGCGCATGAAAAATTCAAGCGCGCCTTTCAAATCCGCGACGCTGACGTTTTCATCAACGTAAAGACCCTCGATCTGGTGAAATTGCGCGCTATGGGTCGCGTCCACTTCATCGCGGCGGTAGGCGGCGCCGGGCGCGATCACGCGAATGGGCGGCGGAGAGGACTGCATCGCCCGAATTTGCACCGTTGATGTGTGAGTTCGCAGCAGGCGACCGTCCGGTAGATAAAATGTGTCTTGCTCGTTGCGGGCCGGATGTTCCGGCGGCGTGTTCAGGGCATCAAAACAATGCCGCTCGTCTTCGATGTCGGGTCCGTCCGCCAGCGCGAAACCCATTCGGCGAAAAATTTCGATCGATCGCTCGAGCATTTGCGTGAGCGGATGTAACGAAGCACGCCCGTTTGTTGCACTGGTATACCCGCTATAGCCAACAGTGGTGGGATATCCAGAATATCCGCTATAGCCCGAGTATCCGGAAGGCCTCCCCGGCAGTGAGATGTCGATCTTGGAGAGCGCACCCGATTCTTTCTGCGATCGAAACTGTTGGGCGCGCAAATCGATCGCCGCGGTGACGGCGTTCCGAACTTCGTTAAGTAACTTGCCGACGACCGGCTTCTCTTCCTTGGCGAGCGTTTTCATTTGCTCGCCCCAAGCCGAAACGCTGCCGCTGCGGCCGAGATATTTCACCCGTGCGGTTTCGAGCGCTTGCTCGTCGCCCGCGGATTCGATCTCGCGGAGCGCGTCGTCGCGTAGTTGTTCCAATGGATGAGCCATGGGTTGAACGAACGTTGAACGCACAATGCGCAACGCTCAATCAATAAAGTGCGACGGTCATAGACCGCCGCTACAGAAGAAGGAACCTACGCCGCTTTCTTTTTCGATTTCGATTTGTTCTCCAGCGCGCTCTTGGCCTGATCGACGATCGATTTGAATGCGGCTTCATCTGTAACCGCGAGATCGGCAAGAATCTTTCGATCCAGGCCGAT
>Ga0193719_10001148_pt1 | contig 10379 bp, 8 predicted proteins | sample U2a2metaG_FD_160103 | JGI IMG/M metagenome (GOLD analysis project Ga0193719, IMG submission 160103) | Soil microbial communities from a riparian zone of the East river system, Colorado, United States - U2a2 | ecosystem: Environmental > Terrestrial > Soil > Riparian zone | place: USA: East River... | reverse complement strand
CGCGCGCTGCTCGCCTCGATCGCCCATCACGCTGCAGTTGCGCTCGAGCACGGCCGCGCGGTCATGCGCGGCGTTCTCGCCCAGGAGATCCACCACCGCGTGAAAAACAACCTCCAGACCGTCGCTTCGCTTCTTCGTCTGCAAGCGCGGGCCCAAGACGGCGTCGACCCTCGGAAGGCTCTCGACGACTCGGTCAATCGGATACTGGCGATCGCGGCCGTGCACGAGGTGCTCACCGAGCAGCGCGAGGAGGAGGTCGATCTCGGGGAGCTGCTCGACCGGCTGCGGGCGATGCTCGTGCAGGGGATCGGCGCCGGGAAGCATGTCGAGGCAGAGCTCGAGCCGGTTTCACTCGCCGGAAACCGCGCGACCGCGCTCGCGCTCGTCTTCAGCGAGCTCTTTCAGAACGCGCTCGAGCATGGTGGAAACCAGGTCCGGATCGAGCTAGCGAGCCGAAACGGAAGCGCGCTGCTCGCGATCACGGACGACGGCGGCGTAGGCGAGGACGTGCGTAGCGGCACCGGCCTCTCGATCGTACGAGCTCTTGTCCGTGACGAATTGCAGGGAACCTTCGAGCTGCGCGGCGAGAGCGGGACGCGAGCTGAAGTCCTGTTTCCGGCCTGACGAGCCCTTAGATGTTCACGCGCGTCACCCGGGAGCCCCTGACCCCGCCCACCCAGGAGGGCTTGGCGAAACGCAGTCTGTGCCGTCGGGCCGCGCTGCTCGCCCGGAGGCTGTGTCCTCAGTCGCGCCAATAGCTTGGCTATTGACGCTCCCTGCGTCCTTGCCTCCGAACGACCATCGCACCCCGACGACGAGCGGCGTTCCACCAAGCCCTCCAGCCATCAGGCTAACCGCACAAGCGTGACGTGTCTGTGCCGGGCTCGCGCCGAATCCGAGACACTTCGGCGGTGCGGATCCTGGTCGCGGAGGACGAGACGATCATCAGGCTCGACCTGGTCGAGATGCTCGGGCGCGCCGGGCTCGAGGTTTGCGCCGAGGCGCGCGACGGCGAGGAGGCGGTCGAGCTCGCCCGACAGCACGAGCCCGACCTTGCGATCATGGACGTGAAGATGCCGCGGCTCGACGGGATCGAGGCGGCGCGGCGGATCCTCGGCGAGCGGCCGATCCCGATCGTGATGCTGACCGCCTACGGCCAGGACGAGCTCGTCTCCCGCGCGATCGAGGCAGGCGTTTTCGGCTACCTCGTGAAGCCGTTCCGCGAGCAGGACCTGCTGCCGGCGATCCGCACAGCGCGTGCCCGTCACGAGGAGCTCGTCGCACTGCGTGAGCAGGCCGACTCGCTGGCCGAGGCACTCGATTCGCGGAAGTCGATCGAGCGCGCCAAGGGCCTGCTGATGGAGCGCGAAGGGCTCAGCGAGCAGGAGGCCTTCGCGCGCCTGCGGAAGGCGAGCCAGGTCTCCGGCCGGCCGATGAAGGTGGTCGCTGAGGCGGTGGTCGCTACCTTCGATCGAAGCGAGTGAGTCATCGGCACAATGAAGCCGTGTCGAGGTTGTCGTCGCCCCGCTTCCGCCGCCGCATGCTGCCGCCGATCGCGCTGGTCGCGGTCGCCATACCGCTGATCCTCCTGGGCATCCACTACTCGAGCCCGGGCAACCCGGGAACGGCGACGGGCCCAAACGTGAACGAGCCCGGCCTCGAGCAGCCGAAGGCGGCGCCGTTCACGAAGGCGAACCAGCGAGCGGTGCACCGCGTCCTGCGCGAGTTCATCCTGACCGCGGTCGATCGCAGGGAGGTCGCTCGCTCGTGGGAGATCTCGGCTCCGAGCATGAGGGAAGGCTTCACGCGCAAGCAGTGGAACCGAGGCGAGCTGCCCGTCGTCCCGTACCCGGCGGCAAACCGCGGCCTCGGGGACTGGAGCTTCGTCCAGTACTCGTACGCCGACACGGTCGGCCTCGAGGTCTTCCTGTTCCCGAAGCCCGGCTCCGGCTGGTCGGCGATGACCGCAGACGTCGAGCTCGTCAAGGGCCACGACGGGCGCTGGCGAGTCGACTACTGGATGCCGAAGCGCTTCCACGGCCCGCCCGCGGTCGCCGCGACGGCGAAGGCCAGCCCGAAGAAGCAGAAGCCGGCCAAGGCCGCTCCCGTGCACAAGGCGGCCGGCAAGCGGAGCGCCGCTCCTCCGGCGGTCGTCGCGACTCCCAAGCCGAGCCGTATCTGGTGGATCGTCCCGATCGCGCTGCTCGCGCTGATCGTGCTCGCCCCGCTCGGGATCGGGATCGGGATCTGGATCCGCAATCGCCGCGCGGCGCGCGAGTACTCGCGGGCATCGACCTAGGCTTGCGCTTCCTCGAACAGGCGCTCCCAGCGGGAGATCAGGCCCTGTAGCTCGTCTCGCGCCTGGCGGTGGGCCGCCAGCATCTGGACGTCCGACCAGTCGTCGGCCAGCCGCCGCTCCAGCTCTGCGACGGCCTCTTCCTGCTGCGAGATCTCGCCTTCGAGCTGCTCCAGCTGGCTCGGCCTCCGCGGTCGCTTGCGCGCCGGCCTCGGCTTCTCCTTCGTCGGCGGCGCGGCCGGCTCGGCGACGACGGGCTCCTCGCGGTGGCGGGCGTACTCGGCCCAGCCGCCGTCGTAGGAGTGCAGCGCGCGATCCTCGATCGCGAGCAGCCGGTGGGCGACCGCGTCCAGCAGCGCGCGGTCGTGCGACACGAGCAACACGGTCCCGGGGAAGGCGTCGAGCGCATCCTCGAGCGCCTCGCGGCTCTCGAGGTCGAGGTGGTTCGTCGGCTCGTCGAGCACGAGGAAGTTCGAGCCGGAGGCGACGACGAGCGCCAGCGCGAGCCGCCGCCGCTCGCCGCCCGAGAGCGCGGTGACCGGCTTCTCGTGCGCCTCCCAGCCTGAGAACAGGAAGCGGCCGAGCAGGTTCTGCGCCTGCGGCCGCGACAGTTCCGTCGCGCGCTGGGCGCAGTCGAGGACGCTGCCGCGCTCGTCGAGCTCGACCTCGTGCTGCGAGAAGTATGCGGGGATCACCCCGTGGCCGAGCCGCGCCGACCCTGCGACGGGCTCGCGCCCGAGAATCGTCTCGAGCAGCGTCGTCTTGCCCGAGCCGTTGGGCCCGACGAGGCCGACGTGCTCGCCGCGCTCGACCGCGAAGGTCGCCCCGAGGAGGAGCTGCTTGTGGCCCGCGGAGACGTCGAGCCCGGTCGCCTCGACCACGGTGCGGCCGCTGCGGGCCGGCTTGAGGAAGTCGAAGCCGAGCGAGCGGCTGCGACGCGTCAGCAGCTCCAGCTCGCCCTTGGCCGCGCCGCGCTCTTGCTCCAGCCGTTTGATCTGCGTCAGCTTGGCCTGCGCCTGCTTCGCCTTGTTCTTCTTGTAGCGGAACCGCTCCACGAAGCGCTCGAGCCGCTCGATGTCCGTGCCGACTCGCTCCGCGGTCTTCGCGGCGGCCGAAGCACGCGCCGCCTTCTCCAGCCGCCAGTGGTGCCACGGGCCCGGGAAGAACAGCGAGCGGCCGGCCTCGAGCTCGAGCACGCCGGTCGTGACTGCCTCGAGAAACCAGCGGTCGTGCGCGACCAGGATCACCGCCGCGTCCAGCGACTGGAGTTCCTGCTCGAGCCATTCCAGATTCTCGACGTCGAGATGATTCGTCGGCTCGTCGAGGAGCAGCAGATCGGGGTCGCCGGCGAGGGCGCGCGCGAGCGAGGCGCGGGTCAGCTCGCCGCCCGAGAAGGTCTCGAGCGGCCGCTCGAGTTCGCGCTCGGCGAACCCGAGCCCGCGCAGGGCGGCCGCGGCGCGATCGCGCCAGTTGTAGCCGCCCGCGTGCTCGAGCCTCGCCTGTGCGGCCGAGTACCGGCTCAGGGTCGCAGGCGCGTGGTCTCCGCCGGCCATCGCCTGCTCGAGGTCATGCAGCTCCTCCTCGGTCTCGATCAGGTCGCGCGCGCCGGTGAGCGCGTATTCCCGCAGCGTGAGGCCGTGGTCGAGCGGCGGCCGCTGGTCGTGCAGCGCGATCCGCGTGCCCTTCGCGAACGAGAGCTCGCCGCCGTGCACGTCGCTCTCGCCGACGAGCATCCGTAGCAGCGTCGTCTTGCCGGCGCCGTTGGGCCCGGAGAGCGCGAGCCGGTTGCGCCGCTCGACCGAGAACGAGACGCCCTCGAAGAGCAGCGAGCCGGCGATCTCCTTGCGGAGGTTGGATGCGGTCACGACTGGCATGCGGCTACAGCGTAAGGTCCGACCCTTATGCGGGTGCTCGCGCTCGACGTCGGCAGCTCGTCCGTGCGCGCCTGCGCCTACGACGAGCGCGGCCGGGAGCTCGACGGCGAGGCTCGCCGCGCGTACCAGCCGCACCTGGGCCGGGACGGGTCGGCCGAGCTCGACCCCGAAGAGCTGCTGAGCGCCGCCGAGGCCGTCCTAGCCGAGGCCGGAGGCGGCGTGGATGCCACCGGGATCTCGTGCTTCTGGCACAGCCTGCTCCTGCTCGACGCCGCCGACCGGCCGCTGACTCCGGTGCTGCTCTGGCAGGACCGGCGCGCGGTCGTCCAGGCCGAGGAGCTCAGGGAGCAGCTCGACGCCGAGGCCGTTCACGCCCGCACCGGCTGCGTCCTGCACCCGAGCTACTGGCCGGCCAAGCTCGCCTGGCTGCGGGCCGAGCGGCCGGAGCAGCTGGCGGCGGCCAGGCGCATCGTGACCTTCGGCGACTACCTCTTCCTGCGGTTGACCGGGGAGCTCCGCACGACGCCGTCCACGGCCTCGGGCACCGGCCTGCTCGACCTGCATTCGCGCTCATGGGACGGCGGGCTGCTGGAAGCGCTCGGGCTCGACGGAGAGCTACTTCCTCCGCTGATCGACGAGCCCGCCGGCTCGCCGCCGGTCTTCCCGCCGCTCGGTGACGGAGCCTGCTCGAACCTCGGCGCGGGCTGCACGACTCCGGAGCGAGCGGCGCTGATGGTCGGCACGTCGGGCGCGTACCGCGTCGTGCGCGACGGCGCGCCCGAGGTCCGGCCCGGCCTCTTCTGCTACCTGCTCGACGAGCGGCGCGTGGTCGAGGGCGGCGCGGTCTCCGACGGAGGAAATCTCCATGCCTGGCTGACGCGGACACTGCGCGTCGAGAGCCCTCAGCTCGGCGAGCCGGACGGCCACGGCCTCACCTTCCTGCCTCTGCTCGGCGGTGAGCGGAGCCCCGGCTGGAACCCTCGCGCCACAGGAGTCGTCGGTGGTCTCACCTTCGAGGCAGACGGCGCCGACCTGTACCAGGCCGCGCACGAGGGGATCGTCTACCGCCTGGCCGAGATCGCCGAGCGGCTACCGGAGGTGACGGAGATAGTCGCCACCGGGCACGCGCTGCTGGCCGATTCCGCCTGGGCCCAGGTCTGCGCCGACGTGCTCCGGCGGCCGGTGACGGCCTCCGCGGTCGCCGAAGGCTCCGCGCGCGGGGCGGCCGTGCACGCACTCGAGCGGCTCGGTGCCACCCCCGATCCCGCGCCGCTTGGCCTGACGTACGAGCCTGACCCGACCTGGGCCGAGGTCTACGCGGCCGCCAGGGCGCGGCAGCGCGAGCTCTACGAACGCCTCTTCGGCTAGGTCAAGGCGCGGGCGCCGACGAGCGAGCGCGCCGCTTCGACAATGTGTTCGGCGTCGATCGCGGCCGCCGCGAGCAGTTCCTCCGGCTTCCCCGAGCCGGGCAGCTCGTGCACGGCTAGACGCACGACGCGAGGCGGAGACTCGCTGTCCGAGAGCGCTTCGAGCACCGCGTCGCCGATCCCGCCCTCGGACCAGTGGTCCTCGACGGTCAGCACGCGGCCGCCCGTCGCCTCCGCAGCGGCAAGCAGCCCTTCGGCGTCGACCGGCTTCACCGAGTAGAGGTCGATCACGCGCGCGTTGATGCCCTCGCCCGCGAGCGCGTCGGCCGCCTTCAGCGACTCGTGCAGCGTGATCCCCGCGCCGACGATCGCGATGTCGTCTCCGTCGCGCAGCACGCGCGAGCCGCCGATCGGGAACTCCTCGTCGGCGCTGTAGACCACCGGCGTCGCGGCACGGGTCGTGCGCAGGAAGACGATCCCCTCGCGGTCGGCCATCGCGGCGACGAGCTTCGCCGTCTGGTTCGCGTCGCTCGGGTAGAGCACGGTCGAGCCGTGGACGGCCCGCATCATCGCCAGGTCTTCGAGTGCCATCTGCGACGGTCCGTCCTCGCCGATCGAGACGCCGGCGTGCGAGCCGCAGAGGCGGATGTTCGCCTGGCTGATCGCGGCCATACGGATGAAGTCGTAGGCGCGCGAGAGGAAGGCGGCGAAGGTCGAGGCGAACGGCACCCAGTCCCGCACCTGCAGGCCAACGGCCGCGGCCACCATCTGCTGCTCGGCGATGTACATCTCGAAGTAGCGGTCGGGATGCGCGTCGCGAAAGATCTCGGCGTAGGTCGAGTTCGAGACCTCGCCGTCGAGCGCGACCACGTCGCCGCGCGCGTCGCCCAACGCCTTCAAGGCGTCGCCGTAGGCGCGCCGGGTGGCGACCTCCTCGCCGAGCTCCCAGGTCGGCAGCTCCAGCGTCCCGCTCACCTCGAAGCGGTGCGGCTCGCCGTCGAACTCGGGCTTCGCCACGTCGACGACGATGTTCCGCTCGCCGCCGAGCTCTGCGATCGCCTCCTCGGGGTTGTCGAGCGCCTTCCCGTGCCAGCCCGGCTTGTCCTCGACCGCCTTGACGCCCTTGCCCTTGACCGTGCGCGCGACGATCACCGTCGGCACGCCCTGCATCGAGGCCGCCTCGCCGTAGGCACGCTCGACCGCGTCGACGTCGTGGCCGTCAATCTCGATCGCGTGCCAGCCGAACGCCTTGGCCCGGTTCGCGTACGAGTCGAGGTCCCAGCCGTGCATCGTCTCGCCGCGCTGGCCGAGCTTGTTCACGTCGATGATCGCGGTCAGGTTGTCGAGCCCGTAGAAGGCGGCGTGCTCGAACGCCTCCCACATCGAGCCCTCGGCCATCTCGCTGTCGCCGCACAACACCCAGACGCGATAAGGCAGCTGGTCGAGCTTCTTGCCGGCGAGCGCGATCCCGACCGCGAACGGCAGGCCCTGGCCGAGCGACCCGGTGGCCACGTCGACCCACGGGATCTCCGGCGTCGGGTGGCCCTGCAGGCGGCTGCCGAAGACGCGGAAGGTGAGCAGCTCCTCGTCCGTGATCGCGCCGGCCGCCTTGTACATCGAGTACAGCAGGGGAGACGCGTGTCCCTTGGAGAAGACGAGGTGGTCGTTCCGCGGGTCGTCCGGGTTGTCGAAGTCGTAGTGCAGGTACTTCGCCAGCAGGACGGCCATCAGGTCGGCCGCCGACATCGACGAGGTCGGGTGGCCGGACTTGGTCACGGCCGCCGCGCGGATCGAGTCCACGCGCAGCTGCTGCCCCAGTTCTTGCCAGCGCTCGGCGTCGGTCACGCGGGTAACGTAACGGTCCTATGAGAGTCGCGGTCGCCTTCGACCACCGCGGCGTCAAGCTGCGCGAGCGGTTGCTGGAGGAGCTGGCGACGCTCGGGCACGAGGCCGTCGATCTCGGCACCGACCAGAGCGAGCCACGGGTCGACTACCCGGACAAGGCGCGCGAGGTCGCCGAGGCGATCCGTGGCGGCGAAGCCGAGCGCGCGCTGCTCGTCTGCGGCTCCGGCGTGGGCGCCTCGATCGCCGCGAACAAGGTCGCCGGCATCCGTGCTGCGATCTGCCACGACAGCTACTCGGCCCACCAGGGCGTCGAGCACGACGACATGAACGTGCTCTGCCTCGGCTCCGAGGTCGTGGGCGCCGAGCTGGCCGCCGAGCTGGCCCGCGTCTTCCTCGCGGCGCGCTTCGACGGCGGCGAGCGGTACGTGCGCAGGCTTGAGAAGATCGAAGAGATGGAAAAGGAGAAGTCATATGGCTAAATCGCGACTGCACGAACTCTCGGAGCTCGGCCAGAGCGTCTGGATCGACTTCCTCTCACGAAAGCTGCTGCAGAGCGGGAAGCTCGCGCAGATGATGGAAGAGGACGCCGTCGTCGGCGTGACCTCGAACCCGACGATTTTCCAGAAGGCGATCGCGGAGGGCGACGCCTACGACGAGCAGTTCCGCGAGGTGCTCGCCGAGGAGGAGGACCCGAAGGAGGTCTTCCTGCGGCTGGCCGTCCAGGACGTCCAGAACGGGTGCGACCTGTTGCGCGCGGTGTGGGACGGAGGCGGCGGCCAGGACGGCTACGTCTCGATCGAGGTCGACCCGAACCTCGCCTACGACACGCAGGGCACGATCGACGAGGCCCAGCGCCTGCACGAGCTGGTCGACCGGCCGAACTGCTTCGTCAAGATCCCGGCGACCGAGCCCGGCCTGCCGGCGATCGAGGAAATGATCGCCCGCGGCCGCAGCATCAACGTCACGCTGATCTTCTCGTTGCAGCGTTACGCCGAGGTCGTCGAGGCCTACCTGCGCGGGCTCGAGCGGCTCGTCGAGAGCGGCGGCGACCCCGGCCCGGTGGCGTCCGTGGCCAGCTTCTTCGTCTCGCGCGTCGACACCGAGGCCGACCGGCGGCTCGACGAAGTCGGTGCGCCCGCCGAGCTGAAGGGCAAGCTCGCGATCGCCAACGCGAAGCTCGCCTACCAGCGCTACCAGGAGCTTTTCTCGGGCGAGCGCTGGGAGGCGCTGCACGCGAAGGGCGCCCGGACGCAGCGCTGCCTCTGGGCCTCGACCTCGACGAAGAACCCGGAGTACCGCGACGTGATGTACGTCGAGGAGCTGATCGGCCCCGAGACCGTGGACACGATGCCCGAGGAGACGATCGAGGCGTTCCAAGACCACGGCGAGGTCGCGCTCACGCTGGAGCGGGACCTCGACGAGGCGACGCGGGTGTTCGATCGGATCGCCGAGGCCGGGGTCGACTACGACGACGTGGTCGCCGTGCTCGAGCGCGAGGGCGTGGACAAGTTCGCGGACTCCTTCAAGGAGCTCCTCGACGGCGTCCGTGCCAAGCGCGGCGAGCTCGTCTCCGCCTGAGGCCGGCTGCGTGGCGCTCTACGCGGAGGTGGCCGGCGAGGGGCCGGCGGTCGCCCTCGTGCACGAGGGGATCTGCGACAGCCGCATGTGGGACTCGCAGTTCGAGTCCTATGCGCGCGAGTTTCGCGTGCTGCGGATGGACCTGCGCGGCTTCGGCCGCTCGCCGCTCGAGCCCGGCAGCTTCTCGAACGCCCGCGACCTGATCGAGGTGCTCGAGCAGCACGAGCTCGGCCCGGCGGCGCTCGTGGGCGTCTCGCTCGGCGGGCGCGTCGTGCTCGAGGTCGCGCTGGCGCGGCCGGAGCTCGTCTCGGCGCTCGTGCTCGTCGCGCCCGGTCTTCCCGGCCACGACTGGTCGAAGGACATGCAGGCCGCCTGGGGCGAGGAGGAGGCGGCGCTCGAGGCCGGCGATCTCGACGAGGCCGTCGAGGTCACCCTCCGCACGTGGGTCGACGGCCCGCGGCGCCAGCCCGAGGACGTCGACCCGGCCGTGCGCGAGCGCGTCGGCGAGATGCAGCGGCGGGCGCTCGAGCTGCAGGTTCCGGTCGGCGAGGACGCCGAGGAGGAGCCGCTCGTTCCGGACCTCGCGGAGCGGCTCGGAGAGGTGACTGTGCCCACGCTGGTCGTCGTCGGCGACGAGGACGTTCCCGACATGCAGGCGATCGTCGACCGGCTCGCGCGCGAGATCCCCGGCGCGAAGCGCGCGTCGATTGCGAACACTGCCCATGTGCCGAGCATGGAGCGCCCACGGGAGTTCGACGAGCTCGTGCTCGGCTTCCTGCGGGAGGCCGTGTGAGCACGATCGCCCCCGCCGAGCTTGTCGCGCGGATCTGGGAGCGCGACCCGACCGTCTGGACGGGCAGCGACGAGGCGAAGTGGCTGGGCTGGCTCGACGAGCCAATGCGGATGCGAAGCCGTCTCGGCGACCTGCTGCGGTTCGTGGAGGAGGTCGGCGCGCCCGGCCTGATCGACACGTTCGTCCTCCTCGGGATGGGCGGCTCGAGCCTGGCGCCCGAGGTGATCAAGCGCACCTTCGGGGCCGAGAGCTTCCACGTCCTCGACACCACGCACCCGGCGGCGGTTCGCGCCGCGACCGAGCTGCTCGACTTCGACTCGACGCTCTTCCTGGTCGCCTCGAAGTCGGGCACGACCCTGGAGACGCGCTGCCACCTCGACTGGTTCTGGGAACGGGCCGGCAAGCGCGGCGAGTTCTTCGCGGCGGTCACCGACCCGGGCTCGGAGCTCGGGCAGGTGGCGAAGGAGCGCGGCTTCCTCGCGACCTTCGGCGGCGAGCCCACGATCGGCGGGCGCTACTCGGCGCTGTCGGCCTTCGGGCTCGTGCCGGCCGCGCTGATGGGCGTCGACCTCGAGCGCCTGCTCGAGCGCGTCGAGGAGGTCGCCGAAGCGTGCCACGGCGAGGAG
>Ga0193719_10001147_pt1 | contig 10392 bp, 10 predicted proteins | sample U2a2metaG_FD_160103 | JGI IMG/M metagenome (GOLD analysis project Ga0193719, IMG submission 160103) | Soil microbial communities from a riparian zone of the East river system, Colorado, United States - U2a2 | ecosystem: Environmental > Terrestrial > Soil > Riparian zone | place: USA: East... | reverse complement strand
TGGTAGCGATCGCGGCGAACGGCTCATCGACGAAGCCCGCTATGCGATCCTCCGATACCGCGAGGATGCGAGCGTTGATCGGGTCGGAAACCTCCGTGGGAATCGACGGCGACGCAAACAGGTTGACCGCCATTATTTCGCTCGCACGCGCTTGCGACGTAGATAGAGGCTGAGCGCGTACGCCGCGTAGATGCCGAGGGCAATCGTGTAGGCGAGATGATAGTACGCGGACGTTTCAGGCATCGTGCTCCCTTTTCGCAGCAGCCGCGTCACGCTCGGTAGCATAGCTGTAGCGCGAGCGGACGAATGCGAAATAGAGAAGCGTGAACGACACCAGCGAGAGCATAAGAGTCACCAGCATTTCAACTGGAAGCGACGGCGCGCTCGGCTTTCCCACGATCGGCATTGGGTGCATGGTGGCGAAGAGGTAAACGCTCAGGTGGATAAATGGGATGAGGAGCGCTCCGAGGATACCCAGTACCGCCGAATACCGGGCACGAAGTTCGGGCGACTCGACCGCACCACGGAGAACGATGTACGAAACGTAGATGAACCAGAGAAAGAGCGTCGAGACGAGGCGCACATCCCACCACGCCCAGTACGTCCCCCAGATCGGTTTCGCCCAGAGCGGACCGGTGATCAGCACTACGGTGGTGAAGACTACTCCGACTTCCGCCGAGCTCTCGGCGAAGCGGTCGAGGCGCGGGTCACGGATCCACAAGTAGACGCCGCTGGCGACAGCGACGAGAAAGAACGCGAAAAACGCGACCCACGCGGATGGAACGTGAATGTAAAAGATCTTTTGTGCCGCGCCCTGCTTCGCCTCGAGCGGGGTGAAGAACGCCGCCCTGATGACTGTGCCAAGCACCGCCGCGCCGGCGACGGTGGGAAGCCAGGAGATCCTCATGTCGATGTCGGGAGCATTCAAGATGAATTTAAGCGGCGCTGTAGCGCCACGCTGATGAATGCAACTGAATAGGCGAGAGGTCCCAGTTAGGTAAGTTGCGAGGTTGATAGTTCACTACGCCCCGACTTATCCCGGCGGCGTGTGAGCAACTGCCTGTGCCACGAATGCCCCAGAGGCAAGTCCGGGCGTGTGAACTGAATCGCTGGCATCTTACCTACTGGGACCTCTCGCCTATTCAGTTGTTTTTCAATCCTCGACGGTAAAGGGATAAGCCAGAGTGCACGCGGCTACGAAAACAATGTCAAACGCGAGGAGCAGCTTGAGCCACGCTCCGATCTCGACGACCGGCCGCCCGCTCAACAGTTTTGCCGTCGCCTGCGCCGCGGCGATCACGATCGGTACGAAGAACGGCAGCGCCAGCATCGGAAGCAGCAGCTCCGCCAGGCGGGTATTGACGGCCATCGCGCTGAACAGTGTTCCAACGGCAACCAAGCCGATGGCGGCAAGAATCGCGATCGCGATGAGTGGACCGGCAACGCTGCCGATCGGGAGATTGTAGAAGAGCGCCAGCGCCGGGATCGCAATCGCCTGAACGGCGCCGACGAAAATGAGGTTCGCAATCGCTTTCCCGAGGAAGATCGCTTCCCTGCTCACCGGAGACGCCAGTAGTCCGTCGATGGCGTGATCCGCCATCTCGACGCCGAACGAGCGATGCAGCCCAAGCAGTCCCGAAAAAGTGAAGATGACCCACAACACCCCGGGTGCGAGGTCCGTGGCGGTGACAGCCGTCGGATCCCACGCATAGTAAAAAATCACTAGTCCGAGGAGCGCAAAAACGACGGCGGAGAAGAACGCCGAGCGCGTTCGGAACTCGATCGAGAGATCCTTGCGGGCGATGAGCCACGCTGCGAAGAGAATGTCAGTCACTCGCCGCCAGCGCGTCGCGGTAAGTGGTTGCATAGGAGCCGGCATCGATGCTGCGCGCCGCATCATATCGCACGAACTGCCCGCGCCGCATCACGGCTGCGTGCGTGGCGAGCGAGAGTCCTTCGGCGAGATTGTGCGTCACGATGATTATCGCGGTACCGGTCGAGCGCAGCTCCTGGAGGAGCGCGGTGAGCGCCCGCGAGCCGCTTTCGTCGAGGCCGCTGTACGGCTCATCGGCTAGCACGAGCTGGGGGGAATGCACCATTGCCCGGGCGATCGAAACCCGCTGCTGCATGCCGCGGCTGAGAGAGCGGATCGGCGCATCCGCGCGCTCCAGCATCGACATCCGTCGCAGCGAGTCTTCGACGCGCCCGCGCGCATCGCGGATCCCGTAGAGGCGAGCAGAAAATGTGACGTTCTCCCGCGGCGAGAGCGCTTCGTAAAGCATGGTGTGGTGAGAGATGAGTCCGACCCGCGATCGGGCCAGCGGTCCACCCGGGAGCTGGACGCCCGCGACGCGCGCGCTGCCGGAGGTCGGCTTCAGCAAACCCGCGAGCACGCGGAGGAGAGTCGTTTTGCCCGCGCCGTTCGGTCCGAAGAGTGCCAGGCATTCGCCGGCGGCAAGCGAAAAAGTGACTCCGGCCACCGCACGCGTGGATCCGAATTCGCGCGCAAGCTCCGCCACCTCGACGATTGGGGAGGGCGATCCACCGGTAGAGATTGTAGAGGACATTCGCCTAGAACTTGCCACTCTGGCGAGAGCGACGCAAAAGGCTGTATCCTTGCGACTCCGCCAATACGGCGACGACCAACAACTTCGCGCCAATGACTGACATCGACGTTCTGTTAACGGAAACCCGGAAGTTCGACCCTCCGACGGAGTTCAGGCGCACGGCCAACGTCGCGTCGCCCGACATCTACGCCAAAGCGGAGCAGGACCCCGAGAAATTCTGGGCTGACCAGGCGCGCGAGTTGGAATGGATCAAGCCGTGGCAGACGGTTCTCGACTGGAAGCCTCCGCACGCGAAATGGTTTACCGGAGGACAGCTCAACATCTCCGCCAACTGCATCGACCGCCATGTGCGGGGAGCACGGAGAAACAAAGCGGCGCTCATCTGGGAAGGAGAGCCGGGTGACAGGCGGACTCTCACGTACTGGGATCTTTACCGCGAGGTCTCCAAGTTCGCCAACGTCCTCAAGAAGCTGGGGGTCCGAAAGGGGGACCGCGTGGCGATCTACCTTCCCCTCATACCAGAGGCCGCGATCTCGATGCTCGCTTGCGCGCGCATCGGCGCGATCCACTCGGTCGTATTCGGCGGGTTCTCGCCCGAATCGCTGAGCGACCGGATCAACGATTCCAAGGTGAAGGTGCTCATCACGGCCGATGCCGGCTATCGCCGCGGCCAGGTAATTCCCTTGAAGCGCAACTCCGACAAGGCGTTGGAGACGACTCCGTCGATCGAGCACGTGGTGGTGGTGCAGCGACGGCCCGGCGGAGCGGGAGACGAAGCATTCGCGGAAATGCGGGAGGGTCGGGATCACTGGTGGCACCGACTGATGCAGGACGCGTCATCCAGCTGTGAGCCGGAGACGATGGATGCGGAAGATGTCCTGTTCATCCTCTACACATCGGGGACCACGGGCAAGCCGAAGGGCATCGTTCATACGACGGGCGGCTATCTCACCGGAGTGTCAGCCACGACCAGAATGGTCTTTGATCTCAAGGACGAGGATGTATTCTGGTGTACGGCCGACATCGGCTGGGTGACCGGGCACTCGTATCTCGTCTACGGCCCGCTCGCCAACGGCGCGACGTGCGTGATGTATGAAGGCGCGCCCGACTGGCCCGAGAAAGATCGGTTCTGGGACATCTGTGAGCGGCACGGCGTCACGATCCTCTACACGGCGCCGACCGCGATTCGCGCGTTCATGAAGTGGGGCGACGAATATCCCGCCAGGCACGATCTCTCGCGCCTTCGACTCCTCGGCTCTGTCGGCGAGCCGATCAATCCGGAAGCCTGGATGTGGTACCGCGAGCACATCGGCGGCAATCGCTGTCCGATCGTGGATACGTGGTGGCAGACTGAGACGGGAGCGATCGTGATCTCACCGCTACCGGGAATCACACCCACGAAGCCGGGAAGCGCGACGAAAGCGCTGCCAGGTTACACCGCGGATCTTCTCGATTCCCTCGGTAAGCGCATCGATGTCGGTGGAGGATTGCTCGCGCTCACCAAGCCTTTTCCGTCCATGTTGCGCACCATTTGGGGTGACGACAACCGCTACGTCGAGACCTACTTCACGAAGTGGCCGGGTCGTCCCGATCTGTATTTCCCGGGCGACGGCGCGAAGCGCGACAGCGATGGATATTTCTGGATCCTCGGCAGAGTGGACGATGTGCTGAATGTCGCGGGGCATCGCATCGGCACGATGGAGGTGGAGTCGGCTCTCGTCGAGCACCCGGCGGTTGCCGAAGCAGCGGTCGTCGGCAAGTCGCACGAGCTCAAGGGTCAGGCAATCGCCGCGTTCGTCACACTTCGGGACAAGAGCAAACAGAGTCCGGCGCTGCGCGACGAGCTGAAGGAATTCGTCGCGAAAAAGATCGGCGCACTCGCGCGTCCGGACGATATTTTGTTCTCCGCCGATCTTCCAAAAACACGCTCGGGAAAAATCATGCGGCGACTGCTGCGCGACATCGCCGAAGGACGCGCGCTTGGCGACGTGACGACGCTCGCTGATCCGAATGTCGTCGCCAGCCTCAAGGATCAATACGAAGACAAGGAGGGGTGATTCCTTACCAGCTATCACCGAGGCAACTCAGTTCGGCGATCCTGCTCGCCGACAAAGAGTTAGCGCCCGCGCCCGAACAAACCCCGACGCAGTTTCAAATTGGCCCGGATGTAGAAATCATTTCACTTGACTAGTTAAGCAGTCGCGGGAATTGAGGCCCTTAAGACAGCCTCAAGCAGTTCGGAACAAGACGAAGCGAATCGCGCACAACGCGCGCAAAAAAAGTCAACGGATTTGTCTCTGAAATAAGGGTGAAAACCCGGTTACAGGGACAGTCCGTTTTCGTCTTATAGGTACAAAGCAGCACAGTTAAATGCAGTCACCCCAACCGCTTGAAAGGACCGGTTTTGAGCCTCTGGCTCGTCATCGGCACCATCAAATTTCTTGGAGAGAACCGAAAATGAGAGCGACCCGTTCCCTATTGGCCGCGATGGTGCTCGGAACAGCCATCGGCGCGAGCCAGGCTAACGCACAGTGCAGCGGCAACGCTGGCACGTGTAACACCACCAACACCGCTTCAGTCACCGTCGGCGCGCTGGTCAAGCTCGACATGACCACGACGACAACCGCGTTGACCAATCCGACCGCTGATGACGTCGCAGCGGGCAACACTCTCGCGAACGATGGCCCGCAGTTCACGATCAAGGCGAACAGAAGCTGGACGCTGAAGATCAGGTCACAGAACGCGGCGAGCTGGACCTACGTCGGCAGCAACTCCGGTGTGAAGCCGATCAGCGACCTTTCGTGGGCGACCGCGTCTGGTGGCACCTTCGCAGCGATCACAGGCAGCGACGCGACGTTCGCCTCGAGCGCGAGCTCGTCGAACGGTACGGCAGCGCAGGCCTTCTTCAAAACGAGCTGGGCGAATGACTTCACGAGCGCAAGCAATGCTCCAGGTACCTACAGCTTGCCGATCGTATTCACCCTGACGGCTCCGTAACTGATGCTTAATTCTCGCTCTCGCTCGCCCGAAAGGGCGGGCGCTGAGCGCGGAGGGCGAGTGCGGGGAACCGTACTCGCCCTTTGCGCTGTCATAGGGTTAGTGGTCTCGCAGTCCGCGTCCGCGCAGCTGCTGGTAGATCCGCTCGAGGTCACGATGCTCGCCGCCGGCACGAATCGCGTAACCGGCAGCTTCTCGTTGGCGAACACGTCCGACAGGGCCGTGCAGGCGACGATCACGCGCTCGGACTGGCTCCGCCTCGAGAACGGCGATAACCAGTTCGTGCCTGCCGGGTCGACCGGCACGTCGTGCGGTGCGATGCTCGGCGTCTCGCCTTTGTCGATTCGCGTCGAGCCACACGGCTCGCGCATCGTCCGCCTCTCCGCTCAGCCCGGCGCAGCGCTGACGAAGGAGTGCTGGGACATTTTCTTCGTCGAGGAAGTGCCACAGCGCGCCTCCACGAAGGGGAACTCGCTGCAGTACATCTTCCGGACGGGTGTGAAAGTGTACGTTGCACCGCCTGGTCTCTCGCGTGATGGCGCGGTAGAGAACATGGCGGTCGAAGATGTGCCGCTTCCGCGCGCAACTTCGTCCACGACTCCGGTCAAGACGGCCGCGAACGTTCCGCCCGCAACCAAGCGACAGATCTCGGTCCGCTTCCACAACACCGGCGGATTTCACCTGCTCGGCAAGGGGCGTCTGGAGTTTCGCCGCCTCGATAACTCGCTGGCGGCGCAGGTTTCGATCCCAGAATTCCCCACGCTCCCGGGCGCGACCCGCAAAGTGATGATCGATGTGCCCAGCGATCTCGCAGCGGGAGACTACGTCGTTCTCGCATTGATCGACTTCGGCGGGTCCGAGCTTGTTGCCGGCCAGATCGATTACCAGGCTAAGTAGACCCAGTGTCAATTCTCGGGCGGAAGCTCCATGGAGGTATCACCGGCGCGGCGATCTCGCTCGCGTTGGCGCTGTTCGCCTCCCCGCTCGCGGCGCAGAAGACTTCGCTCGCGCTCACCAATGGGACTGTCACTTTCCCCGCCCCGACTGCCACGGATTACATCAACGGGTTCGTGGATGCGGCGACGGGCGTGACGTTCACGATCAATTCGCTGAACGGTGTACCGCGTACGACCACGGTTTCAATTCGTTCGACTTCGGCCTCTCTTGGCGGCGGAAAGTTGATTGGGGATCTGCAGTGGCGCCGCTCGGATCTCGCGACCTGGAATTCCGTCGCTCTCACCGACGCCCAGCTGGAGCAGCAAATCGTTGTCAACAAGGGCCTCAACGATCCGTGGAGCAACACGATCTTCTTCCGAATGATTCTCAACTGGACGACGGACGCGCCCGGGACCTACTCCGCGAACTACCAGATCACGCTTTCGCAAACGGTGCCGTGATCTGGTCTGGACGCGCGTACGTTGCCGCGCTCTCTCTGGTTCTAGCGGGACTCTTGCCTTCCGTGGTTCAAGCTCAGACGCGCGCCAGCCAGCCCGGCACGGTTAGCGCCGTCTCACTCGCGATGTCGAACGCAGGCAGCGCCGACTCGACGAGAGATATCGAGATCACACTCCCCTCCGTAACCGTTTCGGGAGCGCCGCGCAGCTTTCAGGTCGTCTCGATTCCCATTCCCGACGCTTTTGCGCAGGTGATGAAGCTCGAGATCGAGGTCATTCCACGCGGGGATTTCGTCGTGCTTGGTCCGAGGACGCGCTCGCTGCCCATCTCCACCAGGAATCGAGTGGGCGTGACGATTGGAATCCCGGCAAACGCGTTGGCGGGGCGTCTCATCGCCGCTGAAGCGCGCTTCACGTCGCCGGTCTCCCCAACGCTGATAGTGCCGGTCGAGATCGACGTTAACCTCGTCCGCCAGATCCGGCTTCGTCCAGGTACGGGCCCGATCAACGCCCAGGCCGGTAGCGACGTCATCCTCCCATTCGAGATATCGAACACGGGAAATGCCGTAGAGACGGTAACCGCACAGCTCACACTTCCAACCGGGTGGGCTTCGAGAGAGCTCCACCAGACACCACTTGTGGTTGGGCCGGGCGAGACGCTGAAGCGGCGAGTGCGCCTCAAGGTCCCGGCCCTCTCGAGCACGGGGTCGTCGTTCGTACAGATCGATTTGCGCTCGGGAGCGGAGCGTCTCGCCTCGGAGACGATGACCGTCGAGGTTTTCAACTCGAGCTCGATTGGACGCGCGGCGGGACCTCTCGTCAGCTCGTCGGTCGCGCACGCAATGGATGAAAACGGGCGTGCGAACAGCCTCGTAACGCTGTCGGCGACGGGCGCACTGTACGACTCCGTTCGGATAGACGCCAGATTGTCTCAGGGTTCCGCGAGCGGCGGCGCGGCCAGCAATGCGTTCGCCCACCTCGGCTCTTACCAGTCCGCGGCATCCCTGTCGCTTTCGGCTCCATCGGGCCAGCTCAGTCTCGGCAACACGGGTACGTCGTTCTCGGATCTCACGGGACTGTACCCGTACGGGCAAGGTGCGCTTCTGCATCTGCAGCATCCCGGGTGGGCATTGCTTAGCATGGGCGCGCTGTCGTTGGCGCCGGTTGGATCGACCGATCGCAGGCCGATGGTCGGACTGCGCGCCGAGCGTCAGTTCGGCGACGCTCGGTTGAGCACATCGATCTCTCATCTCGCGGATGCGGGAACGTCGCCTCGAAGTCTGGATGCGTTTGGAATCGGCGCGGCTGTCCCATCGATCTTCGGCAGCACGTTCAAGGCTGAGATCGCGGAGCGGCGATTTCTGGGTGGAAGTGCCCTGGGATGGTCGAGCGGGCTGGTGAGAACCGCCGGCGAGAGGAACGAGGAGCTGCGCGTGACGCACGCCCCCGGCGGGAGCGACGCATTCGCGCGCGCGACGGACGAGCTGATGGCGAATGCCTCCGAGCGGCTGTCGTCGCGAACGAGCGTCAGCGCGAGCGCCTGGCGCACCAGCGACGCGACGTCAGTGTTCTCCGGGTTGAAGTCGAACGGATTCTCGCTGCGCCCACAGTACGCGATCCGTGAAGCGACGACCATCGCCATCGAGGCGCGCTCGTATTTCTTCGACGCGACATCGCGCCCGAGTCCATCCAACAGCGGGGGCGGATTCGGGAGTCGCGAGCAGCAGCTCGGAATCAGCTTCAGCACCTACCTCCGTCAGTACTACCTGAACAGCTCCGCCTATCTCGGCAACGTGACGCGTACCGTCTCGCCGGTCGGCCAGAGCGTAGTGACCGATCGCACGCCGCGGAATTACTGGACAGCCAATGCTGGGTGGTCCGGCGTCGGCGGCGTGTTCGAGTTGCAGACGCGGATCGAGCAGACGCGCGACAGAGGCGGCTTCGTCAACCAGCAGAGCATGGTCGGAATTCGTGCCGAGCAGCTGGTGCTTCCGTGGGCCGGTGGGATCCGCGCTGAGGGAGAGCTTCAGCGGGTGAACAGCTTCGGTGGCGAGAATTCGGCGACCATGCGCGCTGGAATCGCCGTGCCCATTGTGAATGGCTTTGCGTTCAAGGTCGACGCGGAGCGCAACTCGATCTTCCGTTCCGCGTCCGGCCGGGTGCCATGGATCTTTGCCGCCCGGTTTGAGCACGCGCTTACCGTGCCGATGCTGCGGACTCCCGGGACCTCAGGATATGTCTACGAAGATCTGAACGGGAATCAGCGTCGCGATCCCGGCGAGCCGGGCGTGCCCGGGGCAATTGTCAGACGCGGTGGAGAAACGGCGGTGGCGGACGCGAGCGGCAAGTATCGTGTGGCTGGCGACGCGAGACAGCCCACTACGATCGACGAAGCGTCCCTCCCGGATGGGTGGTCAGCCAGCGGCGCGGGCCGCGGCGACCTGAGCGTGTCGCTCTCGACATCGGCCGAGGTCGAGCTCGTGGTCGCGCCTCGTTCGGGGATTGCGGCAGTACAGGTAGATCTGAGCAAATCCCACGTCATTGCGCGAGACAGCGCCGGCAGAGAGTGGGCGGCGCTCATGACGGGACCGACGACCGCGACGTTCCAGTCGCTGCCCGTAGGCGTTTACAAGCTCGATTTCGATCTTTCGGAGCTGAGCGAGCCGCTCGTTCCTCGCACACCGGTTCCGTTGTTGATCGTGAGCGGGAAGGATTCGAAGTCTATCACCATCACGCTCGACCCGCGTCCGATCCGCATGTGGAATGGTTCCGGGACGCGTGGCAGCACACAGAAAAACGAAGTGCCACCCGCGGATAAGAAGCCCGACGCGCCTTCAAACCAGAATCATTTATGAGCGGCTCGCGGAGAGCACGCGTTCCGATGTTCGCGCTGGCGTGTGCTGCGCTGCTCTCGGCCTGTCTCAAGTCGACGGAGCCGCAGCCGTCGCTGCTGCAGCTCAATGGATCGTGGAATTATACGGGAGTCCAAACGGGGCCGGTACGCGAGACGCTCACTGGAACGCTGACGATCTCGCGCGAATCCGGGACGAGCTTTCAGGGACAGCTCAATCTTCAGGGTGTGAACTCACAAACGGGACAGACCAGGCTGCTGAGCGGTCTCGTGAGCGGATCGGAAAGTGGCACAGACGTGATAGACTTCGATGCGAATCTGGAAGCGACTCCGCGTCGTCACGTAGGGCAGATCGTCGCTGATACAATCACCGGGACCTGGGTCGGATCATCATCAGACGGGACCATGTCTTCCGGAACCTTCAGAGTTGAACGGGAGACGAGATGACACGTGTACGACTTGGCGCCAGTGTGATCGCGACGCTTATAGTCTTTTCGATGGCGGCGTCTCCGGCGTCTGCGCAGTGCACCGCCAGTGGCGCTCCCGCCAATTGTGGGCTTCCAGGCAGCGTCTCCATGACCGC
>Ga0193719_10001146_pt1 | contig 10393 bp, 4 predicted proteins | sample U2a2metaG_FD_160103 | JGI IMG/M metagenome (GOLD analysis project Ga0193719, IMG submission 160103) | Soil microbial communities from a riparian zone of the East river system, Colorado, United States - U2a2 | ecosystem: Environmental > Terrestrial > Soil > Riparian zone | place: USA: East River... | reverse complement strand
ATATAGACATCGGCAATCACTGCGACGGGTGCGATACGTTTATTCCTCTGCCTTTTGACTTCCAGTTGTACGGCACCACCTACACCGAGGTGAACGTTAGCGACAATGGTCGTTTGGATTTTGTCAATGTAAACGAACCCGGCGGCTACATCACAGCGTGTCTGCCAGCGCCGCCCGGCTATTTCACCGGACTGCCGTACGACAATACCATCTTCGCTCTGTGGCAGGACATGCGAACCGATTTAGTTGGGGACGGATGCGATAGCTTCTCCAGCGGATGCGGCGTTTTTACTTCGGTAACAGGTAGCGCCCCGAACCGCATTTTCAACATCGAATGGCGCACGGTACTGTATTGGGATGATACGGCGCCGCAGAATTTTGAGGTGCGTCTGTATGAGAACGATCCAAACGGGCGGTTCGACGTGGTTTTCGCCACACTCACTCCCCCCGATATCGGCCCTCTCGAGCGCGCGTGGGTCTCGGGCGTCCAGGGGGATAGCAATCTAGGATTCTACACGGAGGATTTCTGCATTTGTTGGCCTGATTCCCCTCCGCAGAACCAGTCGCGCACGTACACGCTAACCCCGTGCGCAACGCCATCACCAACCCCTACAGCGACTCCGACACCTGCGCCAAGAGTTACTCCTACACCACGGGCGCGCCCGAATCCACGACCGCGACCGTAGTTGGAGCTGTAGAGGCAGGCGTGTCGCCTGCGTGATTATTACCTTAGCAGCCGGCACGGCTGCCACTACAGCGCGGGGTGGCATCGCGGACCCGGCGAAAAAATTAGTGTCCATTCGTGTCCATTCGTTGTTACAAAGGCGATCGACACTAGCGCTCAGAAGCCGTCGCTGCTTGAATTATGAACGAAACGCATCGCGAGGACCCGCACGCCCCGCTGAGTTATTATGGCGCGCGGCGCATCGTTTGGCTGGTGTTCTTCGTATTCATCATCTGGCTGATGCTGCGCGCGCTGCAACCTGTAATCCTGCTGTTCGCGCTGGTCTTTCTTCTCGCGATGGTTCTGAACCCGATCGTCGTTTGGCTACAGAAACACCGCGTACCGCGCTTCGTGGGTGTCATTCTGGTGATGCTCGCACTGATTGCTGTCACGACGACCATCATCCTGTTTGCCATTCCGCCCATGAGCCGACAGCTGCAGGAGCTCATGCACAGCACGCCAAACATGTGGCAAGGCATTCGCACCCGGATCGAGTCGCTAACGAAAAATTATCCGGAAGTTCGCGAGGCGTTACCACGGACCGATGAAATGGCCGGTAAAGTCGGAACAGCTGCGGCTACAGTTGGAAATTTCTTGCTGCAATCGACGCTCGGCTTGGTGGGCGGTGTGGCCAGCGCCCTGTTAGCGATTCTGTTGCTTGTGTTCGTGCTGGCGAACCCGCGCCCGCTCGTAACTGCATATCTGGCGCTTGCGCCCGATCGTTATCGCGAGCAGGCGCGTCGTACTCTCGGACGAATGATGCGACAAATGATTGCATGGGCGCGGGGCGTCGCGATCAACGGCGTGATCACAGGCGTATCCCTCGGTTCGCTGCTTTGGTTGGTTGGCGTGCAGCCGGCATTCATATTCGGCGTGTTCGCGTTTCTAGGTGAGTTTTTGCCAAACATCGGCGCCTTTCTGGTTTCCATTCCCATTTTGCTGGTCGCGCTGAGCATGGGCGCGACAAAATTCTGGCTCGCGCTTGGGGTGATCGTGCTGGTCTATCAGATTGAATTGAACGTCCTTGTACCCGGTGTGCTCGGCAAAGAAATGCGATTGCACCCGGTGAACATTTTGTTTTTTACGCTCGCGACCGCCGAATTGTTTGGGCTATTGGGATTGTTTCTTGCCGTCCCTGCCGCGGCGCTGGTGCAAATCGTGATTGACGAATTTTACTTGCAACCCCGCAAGATAGATGCTGCCGCGCTTGATCGGGAAGCTGCCGCTCTAGTGGAAGGCAGGAAATAACACCGCGCAAGGCGTCCGCGTCAGACGCGGGCGGCGCACAGTGAAAACATCTATGCCGTCGGCAGTCAGACGTTGCCGCCGCAAGTTATTGAACAGAAAAGTTTTGACATCTCCCCATCGAATTCAGTAAAACCGGGATACGGAGGAATTCATTTTATCATGTCAAAGATCAAACTAACCCTGAGCGGTTTCATGTTTCTGTTGCTTCTGCTGTTTGGTTTGTCCCGCGTATTTTCGCGTAATCCCGACACAAAGAACAATCACGATGGCTACGCCCCGAGTGGCACACTTCAAAAGATGATTGTGGAAAACGCGAGCGTAACGATGCAACTCGATTTGAACGGATTGAATGGGAGCAATTCCTTGGTGGCAAGGCCAGTCACTCTGCAATTTTCCGTCGCAGCCAATTCCTTCTTTCCCATTCTCGTTTTTAATGATCTGCTGCGCGCAGTTAAGCCGGGCTCAATGGCCTTGATCCCGTCCCGCAGTGGCGGGATTCCGGCACTCCCTGTGCGATTAGGTGCGTCTGTCAAGCAACTCGTAGTCGAAAAACGTCCGTCGAATCAATCTTTCGGTCTTGCCGTACGCGATAGCAAGACAGGTTTCACTTTTTTCAATGTTGAAGGAGGAGATTACGATTACAACGCCAACGCACGGTCGCTTGGCATTGCAGGTGGCCGACTCATTATTTCGAAAGAGTTTGCTAACGCGCTCGGTCGCCCTTCGGATGTCGGCTCAGTCGTTGGAAACATTTCAGTCGGCGCGGCGATGCAGCCGATCCAGATCACGCAAGTGGTGAACGGCGAACCAAAGTCGGTGGTCGTGCCCCCATTGAGCCAAGGTGCCAGTCGGGGAGCGGGTACTCTGGTGCCCGGACCCGATATCATCGTTGGGGATCTGCCCGATATGGTGCAAGTCGGGAGCGAGGGATCACAGGTCGGCCTGGGGATTGCGACGACTTCCTGCAACAATGGCGATCAGCCGGTCAACTTTCACGCATTACCAGAAACAGATCATCCGTTCTTTCCGCAAAATTTTTATCGGATGAGCGGTGGTACAGATAACACCGAACGGTTCGAACAAATTGGCCAGGCCTGGATTAAGCACGCGTTCGGCGCGGACGAACTCGACGAGTGCAACCTTGGCTGCGACACCAGTAATTGCGTTCAGTTCTCACAGCTATGTCCGGGCTGTGCCGATCCGTATCTCGCCGAGGAGAACGGATGGTACCAGTTGCTTGGTTCACGCGCGTGGGTCAATCCTTTCACTGGATTTTTCCTATCTAATCCAGATCCAACCAACCACACCGGCCACAACGACATTGGCGCATCGCACCGGGTTCGCGTTAATGTCAGTGATCTCAACACAACGCTCAATCAAGGCGCAACCTATTTCGCCGAAGCGCAATACCTGACGCCGCAGGAGTACGCGTGGTGTCAGGCCCATCCTGGGCAGTGCAACATGTATAACAACGCTTCCTACCATCAGTTCCTTGTTAACGGCACAACGAACTTCACATTTTCCCCGCTTGGCGCGACCGTGAGAATGCAGCCTGCCATCAAAGCTTGGACAGGGGCGACGGTAAATCAGGTGCAGCCTGATCCGGGAAACGATGGCATTTGGTTTATGGGCTATAAAGTGACCAATCCCACGCCGGGAGTCTATCACTATGAGTACGCCTTGTACAACCAAAATCTCGATCGCAGCATTCAATCCTTTAGCGTGCCTTTGGGGGCGGGAGCCAATCTCAGTAACATCGGATTTCACGCGCCGCCACAGGAGCCCGGATGGGCAAACGACGGCACGTTTAACAACCAGGGTTACAGTAGCGCTCCATGGACTGTCACTCAGAACGCTACTTCTATCACTTGGAACACCGAAACCTTTGGGCAGAATCAAAACGCTAACGCGATTCGCTTTGGCACATTGTATGACTTCCGCTTTGATGCCGACCAGCCGCCGCAAAGTGCCAACGCGACAGTAGGATTTTTCAAGACGGGATCGCCAATGATGGTTGCAATCCAGGCTCCTGCGGGCGGCGCCACGCCGACACCCACTGCCACTGCCACGGCCACGCCAACTGCAACACCGCGGCCAACTCCATCACCAAGGCCGATGGCGTCCCCAAGGCCTCGTCCCACTCCACCGCCGCGCCCTTAGATTTGCTCCCGACACGCTAGCGAGAAAGTAAAGAGTTTGTTAGAAATCTTTTTTGGCTTGTATCGCGAGCACGTGAAACAAATGACCAGTTAATCTCCGCAAGGCCCACCCTGACGGAAAGATCCACCACAATGTCAAAGATAACGCTAACCGGCTTCGCTTTGCTGCCAGTTCTGTTTTTCGCGAACGCTTCAGGAAATAACGAGAGTCAATCCAAACAAACCGCTTCGGAAGCACTGACTGGAACGCTTCAAAAGATGATTGTCGAAAACGCGAGCGTAACGATGCAACTCGACCTCAATGGATTGAATGGAAGCAATTCCCTCGTGGCAAGGCCAATCTTGTTGCACTTCGCTGCGGCGCCCAATTCTTTCCTTCCTATTCTCGTCTTTAACGATCTGTTACGCGGGCTCCAGCCAGGCTCGATGGCACTGGCTTTGCAAAACTCCTCTCCGGCCGGGGCAAACGCCCCCGGCTACAACCATCTGCCTGGCGCATTAAGCTCGTCTCTTAAACGGCTGGCGGTAGAAAAACTTCCTTCGGGTCGAGGCTTTGATCTTGCAGTTCGCGACAGCAACACAGGATTCACTTTTTTCAATATCGAGGGACACCAGTACAATTACGATGCCGCGGCCCAATCGTTTACCATCACCGGAGGCAGGCTTCTCATGTCAAAACAGTTTGCCAGTACGCTGGGTATTCCGTCAGAGGCTGGCTCACTGGCCGGAACAATTTCCATCGGCGCGGCGATGCAACCGATCCAAATCGACCAGCTTGTTAAGGGTGAAACGAAGTCAATGGTCATGCCACCCATGCAACATGCAGTCGGTCCCGGAGTGCCGAATCTTGTGCCCGGTCCGGATGTTATCGTTGGAGATGTTGAGGACGTGGCACAATTTGATCCTGCCGTCGGAACGCAGGTTGGGCTGGCTATAGGCACTGACTCTTGCAACAATGGCGACCAGCCGGTCGATTGGTTTGCGTTGCCAAGCAACGATCATCCCGTTGTTCCACAGAACCTCTATCGCATGAGCGGAGGCGCGAGCAACGACGCGCGCTTCGAACAAATCGGTCAGTCATGGATGAAACATACGTTCTTGGCGTTGGAAGATTTTGTTTGCGGCAATTGTAACACCAGTGGTTGCCAAACTGGCAGCCATCTATGCCCCGGCTGTTCCGACCCTTACGTGTCAGGCCTGAATGGGGACCAGGGCAGTATCGGCTCGCGTGCCTGGATCAACCCATTCACCGGCTTTTTCCCGCGGGGAGATTCGCAAACGCCTCCAAATGATCACAGCGGCCATATTCATGACGGCGTGTCGCATCGCATCCTGGTGGAAACAAGTGACGTAATGCCATCAGGAAATCCGGGTGCGACTTATTTCGGCGAAGCCGCCTACCTTAGCCCCCATGAATACACATGGTGTCTGTCGCATCCCGGACAGTGCAACATGTTTAACAATTACTCCTACCGTCAGTTCTCAGTCAGCGGCGGCCCGACATTTTTCAGTTTTCCGTCTGTCGGTTCTACCGTGCGAATGCAACCTGCTATCCAAGCGTGGGCAGCTACCGGCGCCACGGTGCAGCAGGTCGAGCCCGACCCGGGTAATGATGGGATTTTCTTCGTCGGTTACAAGGTTACAGGGCCAAATGCCGGGGTGTGGCACTATGAGTACGCCGTCTTTAACATGAACCTGGATCGCGCGATTCAATCCTTTCAAGTTTTCTTCGGCTTTCCTGTCCCATTGAGTAACGTCGGCTTTCACGCTCCGCCTCAGCATCCCGGATGGGCACACGACGGCACGGTCGGCGATGCCGGATATAGCAGTACCCCATGGATTTTCACTAACAATGGGGCTTCTGCGACTTGGAATTGCGAAACCTTTGCGCAAAATCAGAACGCCAACGCCGTTCGGTGGGGGACGCTGTACAATTTCGGGTTCGATTCTAGCGCCCCCCCGAGTGTTAGCGAAGCGACCATCAGCTTCTTTAAGACAGGCTCGCCAGTTACTGTCGATGTCGTGGCTCCTTTCATGTCAGACACGACACCAACGCCAACACCTACTGCAACACCCACGGCGACAGCGACGCCAACTGCCACTCCGCGGCCCACTCCGACACCGAGGTCAAACCCCTCGCCAAGGCCTCGCCCAACTCCTCCGCCGCGTCCCTAGCCTCGTTTCCGTGTAGCGGCGACAAAGTCTGTTAAAAATGTTTTTTTGCTTCGACCGCAAGCACGTGAGAGAAATTACGAATCAATCCTCGGGGACCCTGAAAAGGAGAATATATATAATGTTAAAGATAACGGTTACATGCTTCGCACTGGTGTCAGTCTTGTTTCTCGCGAACGCTTCGGGAAATAACGCGACTCAACGCCCACAAAACGCTTCCGAAGCGCCCACTGGAACGCTTCAGAGAATGATTGTCGAAAATGGAAGCGTAACAATGAACCTCGATCTAAACGGATTAAACGGAAGCGATGCCCTGGTCACGAGACCAGTCGCGATACAGTGCGCTGCTGCGACCAATTCGTTTTTTCCCATTCTCGTTTTCAACGATCAGTTGCGCAGTCTCGAGCCGGGATCGATCCAGCTGGTAGTTCAGAGCCAAGCCGTTTCTGTGTTTCCCGAGACATTGGCAGCATCTCTCAAGCACCTCGTTCTCGAAAAGCTTCCTGACAACGCTGTATCCGATCTTGCTGTCCGCGATGCAAGAACAGGCTTCACGTTTTTCGAAATCGATGGACCTCAATACGATTACGACGTGAATGCGCAGTTGTTCAGCATTACAGACGGACGACTGCTTATCTCAAAGCAATTTGCCAATGCTCTGGGCCGTCCGTCAGATGCCGGTGCCCTTGTCGGAAAAATCTCCGTCGGCGCGACGATGCAACCGGTTGAGGTTCAAGCAATCGTCAATGGCGAATCCACATCGGTGACCATGCCGCCGCTGCGCGGCAGGGACGGCGGAGAGACGCCCACGCTGGTTGCCGGCCCAGATGTCATTGTTGGCGACATGCCCAACATGGCGCAATTCGGCAGCGCGGGGACGCAGGTCGGTCTCGCTGTGGCTACGACTTCTTGTAACAACGGCACGGAGCCACTGCACTGGTTTGCGTTGCCACAGACTGACCATCCCGTTATTCCCCAAAATTTTTACCGTATGAGTGGCGGTAACAATAACGACGAGCGCTTCGAACAGATTGGCCAATCCTCGTGTAAACACGCATTCCTGGCGTTGGAAAACAATGCCTGTGGTTTTGGTTGCAACACCAGCGGTTGCACGACTGGCTCCAATTTGTGCTCTGGGTGCTCCGACCCCTATTCCGCCAGTCTTAATTCGGGGCCAAACCTGGGTTCGCGCGCATGGATCAATCCGTTCACCGGTGCTTACCCTTCGAACGGGAACGACCATAGTGGTCACGCGCACAATGGCGTGTCCCACCGGATCATTGTTGAGGCTGACGACTTGAACACCGCGCTCAACACAGGGGCGACCTATTTCGCTGAAGCGCAATACGTCACCCCACACGAATATAGCTGGTGCCAAACGCATCCGGGAGAATGCAACATGTTAAACAACGCTTCCTACCGTCAGTTCTCGGTTAGCGGCGGCCCAACCAATTTCACATTTTCGGCCGCTGGTAGCACGCTACGGATGAAACCTGCCATTGTGGCGTGGTCAGATAGGGGTGCCACAATGACCCAGCTCGAGCCTGACCCGGGTAATGATGGTATTTGGTTTATGGCCTACAAAGTGACTAACCCTACCAAAGGAGTCTGGCACTATGAATATGCACTCTATAACCAGAACCTCGATCGAGCTATTCAATCGTTTAACGTGCCTTTGCTACCCGGAGTGAACATCAGCAACATAGAATTCCATGCGCCGCCCCAGCATCCTGGGTGGGCAAATGATGGCACCCAAAACAACCTGGGTTACAGCAGCACACCATGGAATGTTATTCAGGACGCAAGCTCCATTGCCTGGAACAGCGAAACCTTTGCGCAGAACCAGAACGCCAACGCAATTCGCTGGGGCACACTATATAATTTTCGATTCGACGCCAATCAACCGCCGCAACAAACCAATGCAACGGTGGGCTTCTTCAAGACAGGTTCGCCCATGATGGTTCCGATTCAGGCACCTACTGGAGGCACGCCAACTCCCACACCGACAGCTACTGCAACCGCGACGCCAACAGCTACGGCTACTCCTACCGCGACTGCCACTCCGCGGCCTACTCCGACACCAAGGTTTAGTCCGCCACCGAGACCGCGTCCCACTCCTCCGCCTCGCCCGTGAAGCTCGAGTGATTAGTGGAAAGTGAGTAGTGATCAGGCTGCCGTGGCCGTCGCTCTAATGCGAGTGATCAGTTGAGCCGGGGCTTCTAAGCCGAGCTGCCCAGGTAATTCGGAAGTTTACTCCAGGGCGCGTACGCTACCCAGAGAAATCTTTCGTGTAGCAGTACTGCGCATCAGTTTATTCTTCCCGCAGCGCGAAGATTTTTTCAGAATCTTCTTGGCTTCTGCCGAGTACGTGAGAAAACCGAGGCTTACTCGCACTTCAGCCAGGTTCACCGCAATCAGGGGGTTTCAAATACGATGTCAAAGATAACACTTAACGGTTTTGTCCTGCTGTTTCTTCTGTTTCTTGGGAATAGCTCAGGAAATTACGCAGCCGCCTCCGCCACGGCTTCGGCGGCCAAGACCCAATTCAAACAAACCGCTCTAGAAAGCCAGCCTGCCCGCCGTAGTCTTGACGAAGCCGGGACCGGCACGCTTCAAAAAATGATTGTCCAAAGCGGCAGCGTCACGATGCAATTCGATCTTAACCGGTTGAACGGAATCAGCTCCGTAGCGGAAAGACCCACCACACTGCGTTTCGTCGCCGCAGCCAATTCTTTCTTCTCTGTTCTGATTTTTAACGACCAGTTGCGCGGCCCGGAGCCGGGCTCAATCGCGCTGGTCCCGGCGGACGGGGTCAACGCCACCGGCTACAGCCTGCCCGTGACGTTAGGCGTGTCGCTCAAGCAGCTGGTAATCGAAAAACTTTCATCGGATCAATCTTTCGATCTTGCAGTGCGCGATGCCAAAAGCGGCTTCACCTTTTTCAACATCGAAGGCCACCAATACGATTACGATGCCGCAGGTCAGTTGCTCAGCATCACTGGGGGAAGACTCCTGATTTCAAAAGAATTTGCCAGCGCGCTCGGCCGACCGGCAGACGTCAGCGCGGCAGTTGGAAGGATTTCAATAGGCGCGGCGATGCAACCGATCGAGATCGACCAGTTCGTTAACGGCGAACCCAAATCGATGGCCATGCCGGCCCTGCAAAATGGTGTGGGTTCGGAGACGCCAACTTTGGTGCCCGGCCCCGATGTCATTGTGGGCGACTTGCCGGAGATGGCACAGTACGGAAACGACACTGTAAATCATTTTGTTGGGCTGGGGGTGGGAACAACTTCTTGTAATAACGGCGACCAGCCGTTCAATTGGTTTGCGTTGCCAAATACCGACCACCCGGTTATCCCGCAAAATCTCTATCGGATGAGCGGTGGTGCTACCAATGATGAGCGGTTCGAACAGATCGGCCAGTCCTGGCTTAAGCACGCATTTACGGCGTTGGAGGGCAGTGTCTGCGGTGCCTGTAACACCAGCGGTTGCACTACGGGCACCCATCTATGCCCGGGTTGCTCCGATCCTTACGGCTCCAGTTTAAATGCGAGCCAAACCGGGATCGGCTCACGCGCGTGGGTGAACCCATTTACAGGCGCCTTCCCATCGACTGCAAACAGTCACAGCGGCCACAGTCACACGGGAACATCGCATCGGGTCACGGTAGCGAGCAGCGATCTAAATCCTGCGCAGAACTCTGGCGCGACTTATTTTGCCGAAGGCCAGTATCTGACTCCACATGAATACGCTTGGTGCCAAAGTCATCCCGGCCAATGCAACATGTACAATAACGCCTCCTACCGTCGGTTTAACGTCAGCGGCAGCGGAGACAACTACACATTTTCTTCTTCCGGCTCCACGGTTCGCATGCAGGCTGCCATTAACGCTTGGCAAACGCTCGGGGGCGCAACGGTGAACCGGATCGAGCCGGATCCCGGAAACGACGGGATTTGGTTCATGGGTTACAAAGTGACCAATCCTTCAACTGGCGTTTGGCACTATGAATACGCGCTGTACAACCAGAACCTCGACCGCGCGATCCAATCCTTCAGCGTGCCTCTCGGACCCGGAGTAAACATCTCTA